>Ga0070733_10002787_pt1 | contig 12188 bp, 10 predicted proteins | sample Coa_R1_9_FD_66450 | JGI IMG/M metagenome (GOLD analysis project Ga0070733, IMG submission 66450) | Surface soil microbial communities from Centralia Pennsylvania, which are recovering from an underground coalmine fire - Coalmine... | ecosystem: Environmental > Terrestrial > Soil > Unclassified ... | reverse complement strand
GATATCACCGGCCCCAGTATCGCCCGTATGTTTGGTACGAAGGGGCAACCGATGAAATCCGCGAGTGGCGGCATTGAGCCATTGACCAGTCGCGGCGGTATCAAGGTCATGTCTATGAATATGTTCCTTGAGAACGAGAGCGACCCCGTTGTCTGGCGTGGCCCCATGATTTCCAGCGCCATCAAGCAATTCTACAGCGACGTTGATTGGGATCAACTGGACTATTTGCTGGTGGATTTGCCTCCCGGTACATCGGATGCCCCCATGACGGTTTTGCAGTCACTACCGGTTGATGGTATTGTGATTGTTTCCTCGCCGCAGATGCTGGCAACGATGGTGGTGAAAAAATGCATCAGTATGGTGCAGCAATTGAAGGGCGTTATCGTTGGCGTCGTAGAGAATATGTCTTACTTCCAGACACCCGATGGCGAACGCTACGAAATCTTTGGCCCCAGCAATGGTGAAGAATTAGTCAATATGACCGGCGCTCCCTTGCTGGCACAATTGCCTATTGATTCCAGGCTGACTTCACTGTGTGACGCCGGTCGTGTCGAGGAGTATCACACCGAGGCGTATGATACGCTGGCAGAGAACTTTATCAATACGTTAAAGATTAAACGTTAATGCGATAAAAATAGCAGAGAAAAACCGGGTAAGCGGGAATATGTTCGCGAACATATTCCCGCTTACCCGGTTTTTCTCTGCTATTTTTCTACTTGATAATCTGTGTGTTTACGTTTATACTGTTGGGCATAGCAAATATCTGTATGCACCCATCACTGAAGCACGAGAGTAGAGGGAAAATAGATGTTCCAACCAGGGCAAAAAATCGAGGATTACCGCATTGTGAATCTTATTACAAGTGGTGGTATGGGAGAAATTTACCTGGCAGACGAGACCTCAATTGGGCGGCAAGTAGCTATGAAAGTGATTCGTCCCGAAGTCATCAAATATCCAAATTCAGAAGATGCTCGCAGGATGCTCCAGTTGTTCCGCCGGGAAGCATCGGCAATTGCCAGGCTCAATCATCCTGACATTTTACCATTGTATCGTTTCGGCGAAGCAACGGTGGACGAAATTCCCCTCATGTTCATGGTTATGCCCTATTGTGAGGAAAGGGCGCTCACGGATTGGTTATATAAGCACAGCAAAACCACATTGACCGCACAGGAAGTAGAGCCAATCGTGCGACAGGCTGCCGAGGCACTACAATATGCGCATGAGCAGGGTGTTATTCATCTGGATGTCAAACCTTCAAATTTCCTGGTGCGCTATCCAACCGACGACGTGCAACGGCTGAATGTACAACTGGCGGACTTTGGCGTTGCCAAATTTACTGCAACAGGCGGCATGAGCCAGACTGTGCGGGGCAGTCTGGAGGCGATGGCACCCGAACAATGGGAAGGTTCTCCTGTTTATGCTACCGACCAATACGCGCTGGCAGTAATGATCTATAAGCTGTTGACCGGAAAAAATCCATTCCAGGGTACAAGTTTTGAACAACTCTGGCATCAGCATCGCACCGCTCAGCTTCAGCCGCCGAGTACGGTCAATCCCGCTGTTCCGCGTTCCATTGATGCTGTTCTCATGCGGGGAATGGCGAAGAATCCGCAAGACCGTTACCCATCAATGTTGGCATTCGCCGACGCATACCATCTGGCGCTACAACCCACTAAGGAGCCGAACATGCAGTTTAATCTTACACCCATTCCACAGTCCGTTACCGTCACAGAGAACGATGCTCGCATGGGTGCCAGTCGTGAAGTTATCCTTCCTTCTGGCGAACGTTTATCTATTTACATCCCGCCAGGTACCTTTCCAGGTAGAATCATTCCAATTGAACGTCCGGGTATGCCGACGGTGCTGGTGACGGTGAATGTAACCCAAAATATGACGCCGCCGCTACCGCCTCCGCCGCCATTAGAAAAGACCCAGCTTGCTACGCCTCCAGGGTTTAATCCACAGGGACAATGGAACCAGGGGCAACTCCCAAACCCACAAACGCAATGGGGAGGACCACAGGGACAAACTCCCAATTCGCAAGGGCAATGGAATCAGGGACAAACTCCCTCCAATCCACAGGAGCAATGGAACCGGGGGCAAACCCCCAATTCGCAGGGGCAATGGAACCAGGGACAAACTCCCCCCAATCCACAGCAGCAATGGAACCAGGTGCAGGGAGCAAATGCACAAACACAATGGGGGCAAGGGGCCATACCTCCGATACCCGTTGGTCAGGGGCAGCCAACACCACCTCCCGCCAGACCTAAGCGAGCGAGAATATTTGTGCTTGCTGTCATTGCCATTCTCGTTATTATCGCTGCTGTGATTGGCATCTTCACATTTACAACGGTGCAGCATAATCAGCAGGTGGCGGCGACTGCCACAGCGCAGAATCAGACACAGGTTGCCCAGAACAATTTGAATGGCACTGCGACACAATCTGCAGCGATTGCAACGGCGACTCAAGGCGCGGTGAATGCGACAGCTACCGCCGCCAATACATTTCCGGCTGTAGCTGGCAATTATTCCGGGACGCTCACAAACAATGCAAATGGAGGAAAACAAGCCGCAATGGCGCTGGCATTACAGCAGAATCAGGGAACCCTGACAGGTACCTGTTCGATTGACTCCTTTCCTTTCCCCATTCAAAATGGCAGTGTTACGTTGAGTGGGCAGGTGTCTTTCTCGATCACTATTCCCGCTTCGGGAAGCACAAGTGCATCGCAGTTTAATTTTAATGGTACGCGACAATCCAACGGAAGCTTGACTGGAACATATACAGCATCACAGGGCGGTGAAGGCCCATGGAGCGTAACAAAGTCATAGCTTGCCTGTACCCATTAGTGAGACAGCAAAACAGCCCCGACAAACTTTGCGGAGCAAAGTTTGTCGGGGCTGTTTTGCTGTCTCACTAATGGGTACGAACAACCTGCCGTTTGGGTGGGATATGTACTGGACGCCCCTCAGCAGCCATAACTGCTTCGCGAATACCTTCGCTAAGTGTAGGGTGCGGGTGAATCGTATCAATAATCTCGTCGCCGGTCAGTTCGCCGCGCATCGCCACCGAAAATTCGCTTATCAGATTGGTGGCGTCGGGTCCGATGATGTGAGCGCCGAGGATTTCGTTATATTTGCCCAGGATAACCTTGGTGAAGCCCTCTGTTTCGGCTGAGGCAACGGCTTTGCCTATTGCAGTCCACGGGAAACGCTCGATTCGTGCGTCTGGTTGCTGCTCTTTGGCCTGCGCCTCGGTTAGTCCGACGAAGGCGACTTCTGGGAAGGTGTAGATGGGGTTCGGCACAACGTTGTAGTCCATTTTTGCCTCGTGTCCCATTACGTTATCTGACGCTACTTCACCTTCCATTGAGGCAACGTGTGCCAGTCCTGCGCCGTGTATAAGGTCGCCAATGGCGTAGATGTTGGGGAGATTGGTCTCCATTTTTTCATTGACGCGCACACGTCCACGGTCGGTATCCAGGCCCTGCTCCATCAGGCGTTCCAAGCCAGTTGTGTTGGCACGACGGCTGACGGCTATCAGGACGTACTCGCCGCTGAAGCTTTGTTCGCCCTTTTCTGTTTGCGCGGTCACTTTCTTCAACTCTCCATCGTCGGAGATGGTCTCAACTTTGGCACCGGTGACGATATTGATACCGCGTTTGGTCAGGATGCGGACCAGCAATTTGCGTACCTCTTCGTCTACCGGAGCGAGAACGTAGGGCAACATCTCGACGACAGTTACCTCCGAGCCGAGAGCGTCGAACATGCAAGCCAGTTCCATGCCAATGACGCCACCGCCAACGCAGATGATACTTTTGGGCAGTTTCGGCAGGTTCCAGCAGGTGTCGCTATTGATCACGTTGCGCCCATCAATGCCAGGGAATGGCGGAATGAGCGGTACGGAACCGGTGGCGAGGATAATTTTACTGGCGCTGAACTGTTGCTGTGAGCCATCGTTCATAGCAACTGTGACCGTGCGCGAGGCATCAACCGTGCCTGTGCCATCGAATACATCAACGTTGTTGCCTTTCATAAGGACGCCGACGCCGCTGGTCATGCGTTTGACCACTTTGTCTTTGAAGGCAACGGCCTTCGCCATATCGAACGTGGGTGCTTGCGGTACCTCAATACCTAATTCCTCGAACGACTCGAAGCTGTGCAAGACCTGCGCGATATGCAGCATCGCTTTTGAGGGGATACAACCGACGTTGAGACAGGTGCCGCCAAGATACTGTTTCTCGACGATTGCCACTTTGGCTCCCAACTGGGCGGCGCGAATGGCGGCAACGTAGCCACCAGGGCCGGAGCCGATAATCGCGACATCATACTGTGTATTTGCCATACTGTTCTTTTTCTCCTGTAATAGAATAATATACCTTGAGAGCGGCATGCTTTCGGGTAAGCTCTATACCTTCAGCGAACCTCTCTAAGGGTAAGCGATGACTTATCAGGCGAGTAACGCGCACTTTGCCGGTGCTGAGCCAGGCGAGCGCGATACGCAATTCGTCAGGTGATGAAGAATAGGTACTGCTAATGGTCAGTTCCTGCTGATATAACGTTGCCAAATTGATGGGTACTGCTTCGCTCCGGGCTGCGAAAATATTGACGTTCCCGCCCTTCCGTACAGCTGCGACGGCCTGCATGAACGGCATCGTACCGGCAACGGTGATAATGGCGGCATCGGCTCCCCGCCCTTCGGTATATGCGGCTAGCAATGTACGTAAGCCCTGCTCATCATGTGGAGCAAGCCATGTTGCATCTGCTCCCAGGTCACACGCAAGTTGTAACCGTTCCGGAAAAAGATCAATGCCAAAGACCTGGATATGCTGGTTCATCTCTATCCCGAAGGCCTTAAGCGCCTGCACCATTAGTAAGCCAATGGAGCCGAGACCTACGACGATCACGCTATCACCATCTCGCAGTGGTGTGCGTTTAACGGCACGTATGCAGCAGGCTAGCGGCTCGGTAAACGAACCTTCTTCAGCGCTCATACTATCCGGGAGAGCCAGCGTTGTATGCTGCACATGTTCTTTGGGAACGCGAATATATTCAGCGAAACCGCACGGATCAATATTTGATGACTTGAATGATGCACACATCGAGTAATTGCCATGACGACAGTAATGGCACACTCCACAGGGGACATGGTGGGCGACGATGACGCGCTGCCCAACCTCAAATGCTCTCACGTCTCTGCCTCGCTCAACAATCGTACCGGTTAGTTCGTGACCCAGTGTGACAGGTGGAGGTACCCGCTGTACAATTTTGAGAATATCGGAGCCGCACAGACCACAACCATGCACCTTCACCAGTAGTTCCTGGGAAGCAATGGTCGGTATGGGTGACTTTTCCAGGCGAATGTCGTCGTAGTTGTGGTAGATAACTGCATTCACGGTGGTTTCAATATCCTCTGGCGCTTTTTAATTGCCTTCAGTATAGCATGTTTCAGGCGGGAGTTGCCAGGTGGCATCATGTTGTTATATGGCCTATTCTGCCTAACGAAGCAATGGGGGGTGAAAAAATCGTAACCTGAAACGTATATATTAATGTGAGGAACAAATGTTGTAATCAGTTTCCTTGCACCGCACCTTATGGTATATAGCAATTATTTGCCTTTAACAATGAAACATCAGGCACAATGTAGTTATGAGCGTGGAGGTGTCCGATGTATGGGTGGAAGTGAGGTGTACTCAACATTATGAATAGGAGTAAATCGAATGGCAACAACTGGCGAATTGCGTACAATTATGCAAGAGCTGCACTTGATTGAGATCGGGGACGCGGCTAGCTACCTGGGAGAAGAGGCTTTAGTGGTGGATGAATCGCCTGCAATAGTACAAGCGACAATGATTCTTGTCACTGCTGATAATCATCTCGCGACCTGCGACTGTAACTCTTGCATGGTTCTCCACGCTTGATACAGAGAACCTGTAAACAAAATCTGGTACTTGTGTGAACATCTATCTTTTGAATGTGCATGAGGACCAGATTTTTAATATTTGGCTTCCAGTAGTATTTTGATGCGTTTCTCCTCGTTGGGCATCCCACACGTTTTTATTTGCTTGACCACTGCCTTGACATCATAGGGTATCCGTCGTATCTCAGCTTCCCAGGTACTCTCTTGCGCTGAAAGAATGGCATAGGAGGCGCGAATATCCTCATCACGAGGAACACCACAACTGCCAACATCAGCGAGCAACAGGTGACGCCAGCGTCGTGTATATGCGATATGCAGATGTCCGAAGGCTAACGCTCCGATGTTTGTTCCCAATCCCTCGAGCAAATGCTCAAGCGTTTCGTCGGGCGCATTGGGGAAAATGGCATCTTCCTGGTTGATGGGATTCGCATGGACAACCAGTAAGTCAGTATTGCCAGGATTTGTGACCAGATGAGACATGGGGAGTGATGCCAGATAGTCAATGCCCGCCTGACCGATCTGCTCCCGTGTCCAGGCGACAGTTGTGCGTTTCTTCACCCCTTTTTCGGGTGCCTCATTGACGACTTCACTATCTACATTACCCTGCACGACCGGGCAGTCCAGACCCCGTATTATGTCCAGAACCTGTCTGGGGCATGGGCCGTTCAAACACAGGTCGCCGGCAATAACAATCTGGTCTACTGCCGGTTGCTGTGCCAGATCCTGTAACACTGCCTCAAAGGCAATCTGGTTGCCGTGAATATCTGAAATAACCGCTACACGCATATGCTTTCCTTGTGTGGTGCCGTGTGGTACCTGTGCGCCGTGTGCGTCACCCTTTGTAATGGTGCCGCTTAACGCCAATGATTAAAGATAAATGAGATAGTTATTACTATAGCGCATTTGATTAGTAAAATCTAGATGGTTTTCAGGTAACAATCCCTGAAATGGTGATTACGTATGCGATGTATCTGTGAAAATCTGCCCATCGAAGTGGTATAGCTGCGGTACAATATACTCATAATAACAACCATCACTATCAACAGGAAAGAACATGATGCGAAAAATCGGTGTGATATCAGACACGCACATTCCTCATTTCAAGAAAATCCCTGAAGCTGTCTGGGAGCATTTCGCGGGTGTCGAATTGATTATTCACGCGGGCGACCTCTCTATCTTGCAGGTTATCAATGAATTGGAAACCATCGCGCCTGTCGTAGCTGTGCAGGGCAATGTGGAGGAGGAGGAAGTTGTTCTTGCATTGCCGATCAAGCGGGAAATTCTGGTCGGCAATTGCCGTATCGGCATCGTGCATATGCTCGGTGAAACCACAACCCGCGTTCGCCTAGCCCGGCATGAGTTCCCCAACGCTCGCTGCGTTGTCTACGGCCATAGCCATATTCCCGACAATCAAGAACACGGTGGACAACTGCTCTTCAATCCCGGCAGCGCCACCGACCGTCGCCGCCAACCGAGATGTAGCATCGGTTTGTTGTATATTGACGATGAACAGGGCCGTATACGAGGGGAGATTATTGCAATCTAACTGGCAAAAGTACATCTCTTGATCTATTGTTTTGCCGAAGGTACAGGAGTATAATACTTGCAAAGAGGAGTGTTTCGCGTTCTTTTTAGGCTGGTTGTGCTGTACATCATCTTCACACCTGAGTGGGTGAAGGAGTAACCGCAATGGGATCCCAGCAATCCTTTTTCCCCGGAGATATTCTTCTCCAGACGCTCTTCAGGAATCGTTACTTCATCGTGAGCAAGGTTGGCGCAGGTGGCTTTGGTTCAGTTTACAAAGCCAGGGACATACAGAGCGGCGATCGTCTCGTTGCGGTCAAGGAAGTGAGTCTACAGGGGCTCCATCCACAGGCCGTGATTGAAGCCACCACAGCCTTTCAGCGTGAAGTCAGCGTGTTATCACAACTGGATCATCCCAACTTGCCACATGTCTATGAGCATTTTCAGACCCCTGAACACTGGTATCTGGTCATGGATTTCATCGCCGGTGAGACACTTGAGCAATACCAGAGCAAAATACCCGGCAGATGTCTTCTTCTCAGCGAGGCGCTTGATATTGGGTTTCAACTCTGTATTGTGTTGGATTACCTGCATTCACAGCAACCACCCATCGTCTTTCGCGATCTCAAACCTGCTAACGTCATGCGCACTCATACTGGACAAATCTACTTAATTGATTTTGGCATCGCACGGTACTTCAAGCCAGGGCAGGCCAAAGACACCGTCGCCCTGGGTTCAATTGGCTATGCTGCACCAGAGCAGTATGGCAAAGCACAAACCACTCCGCGTGCCGATATCTACAGCCTGGGGGCTGTTTTGCATCAATTACTTACTGCAAGAGATCCCTCAGAATCGCCGTTTCGCTTTCTACCACTTCGTCCCAAAAGCCAATCCGACCCTGGCTCGCTCACCACGAGTATGGTAGATGTGCTGGTGAATAAACTTGAAACACTCATCGCCAGTATGCTTGCTATGGATGTGAACAAACGGCCTCCTGATGTAGCTTGTGTGAAACAAGAGCTACACGAAATGCGTACAATTTGGGCCGATATCTGTAAAAGCTTCTGGCGACCAAAACTGGGATACACTTGACAGGTGCGCACCTGAAGACTTTCTTCATGGACAGATTCCTCAATTCTGGTCAATCAAAGCGTGGAATGTGGGGTATACTATAGGGAGGATAAACAAATGAATCATTTGAGGGAGATTTGACTATGGTAGCTCAGCGAGAACCGCATGGAATAACTGTGGATGAGTGGCGCGAATTGGAACGAACAAGCCATGATGTCAAACACGAGTATATTGATGGGCAGGTGTATGCGATGTCGGGAGGAAGCCTTGCTCATAGTCGCATCGGGCTTAATGCCTGCATCGCTTTAGAAAATGCCCTTTTAACAAGGGGTAAACGATGTTCTGTGTACAATTCGGATGTTGCTACACGTCTCTCATCAAAACGCTATACGTACCCTGATGCATCAGTAACTTGTGATGAATACGATCAACCTGCACCCGACAAAACGGAAGTACAATCTCCTTGCGTAATTGTCAAGGTGCTGTCGGATTCTATGGAAGCCTATGATCGGGGGAAAAAGTTCAGCTATTACCGTTCCTGTCCAACAGTGCAGGAGTATATAATCGTTGCCACCAGGTATCAGACAGTAGAAATCTTTAGTCGCACTACTGAATCATGGGCGTATGATGCATACGGGCCAGCTGATGTCGTAGAGATAACGAGCCTTGATATCCGCATTCCAGTATCCGCACTTTACAGAAATGCCGGTGTGCCAGAGGGCGTGGACGACCTTGATGGCGAAGTTTAAAATGTTACATTCTCACCAGCGACCGTGTAATCTTATCCAGAGAAGAACATCCCGCCAGAGCCATATCTAGTTCAAGCTCGGTACGTAAAATGTCCAGCACATTATGAACGCCTTCGGCACCGTTCACGGCCAGACCCCAGATGGCGGGGCGACCGATGAAAACAGCACGTGCGCCGAGGGCAAAGGCTTTGAGAATATCGGTGCCGCGTCGTATGCCACCGTCAACGTAGACCTCGCAGCGCCCGTCCACTGCTTCGATGATTTCAGGTAATGCTTCTATGGCGGGGATTTCCCCGTCGAGTTGGCGACCGCCGTGGTTGGAGACTGCGATGGCGTCCGCGCCTCGTTCCAATGCTATCAACGCATCTTCCGCTGTCAGAATACCTTTGACGACAATGGGCAACGTGCTTAAACCGCGCAACCACTCTATCGCATCCCATGTGAGGTGTGTTGGCACGGGAATGTAGTCGTCGTCCTTCTCAACATCTTTATAGTTGGCGATGAACAGGTGTGACGGCAACACGAATTTGCTGCGAATATCCCGCTCGCGATTGCCCAGACGCTGCATGTCTGCTGTCAGAACTAGAGCTTTATACCCGGCGGCTTCGGCGCGTTGAACAACTTTCCCTGTAGATTGCAGGTCACGGTAGCTGTAAAGTTGGAACCAGAGTGGCTTTGTTGCCACAGCAGCGATCTCTTCCAGCGAGCGATTGGAAAAGGAACTGGCAATCATGATAGTATCCGCAAGACCAGTTCCCACCGCAGTTGCGCACTCCCCTTCGGGATGCGCCAGACAATGGTAAGCCGTGGGAGCGACGAGAACAGGTAGACTGATGGGTGTACCGAGAACAGTAGTGTGCGTATCAATCGAATGGACATCTACCAGCATACGCGGGCGTAGTCTGATGCGCTGGAAAGCTGCGCGGCACTCGCGCAGTGTTACCTCATCATCGCTTCCGCCCTGATAATAGCCCCAGGCCCCCGGTTCAATCAGTTCCGCTGCCAGTTGTTCGTAGTCACTAAGATTGATTGGTGTCATGTACAAGCCTTTTCTACACGATTTTTTGCAAACGATTTTCTAATCGTACTACTTACCTGCTTTCCTTTGCAACAAGTCAGCCAGCTACTTCGGCACTCCCCGTATTTTAGTATAACTGGCTATGATAAGCAATGAGGTATGTCTGTCAGAGGATGAAATGTGTGGGAAATTGCGCCGCGCAATTTCCCACACATTTCATCCTCTGACAGACATACCTCAATTACTACCGGGGTTGCATATATTCCTGACCGCCCATGTAGGGCTGCAAGGCTGGCGGGATGCGCACGCTGCCATCGGCTTGCTGGTGGGTTTCCAGCAGGGGGAGCATGATGCGTGGCGAGGCGATGGCGGTGTTGTTGAGCGTGTAGACAAACTTGATTTTGCCTTCTTCGTCGCGGTAGCGCATGTTGACGCGGCGGGCTTGCCAATCGTGCAGATATGAACACGAATGTGTCTCGCGGTAACGATTTTCGCTGGGTAGCCAGCATTCGAGATCATACATGCCAACTTTGCCGTCGCCCATGTCGCCGGTGCAGACCTGGACGACGCGGTAGGGCAATTCGAGGGCTTGTACAAGCTCTTCCGAGTTTTTCAGCAAGGCTTCGTGCCACAGCACCGACTCTTCGTGGTCGGCGCGAGCGATGATGTACTGTTCGACTTTGCTGAACTGGTGAATGCGGAAGACGCCGCGTGTATCCTTGCCATAGGTACCGGCCTCGCGGCGGAAGCAGGGACAGTAAGCCACGAAGCGCATGGGCAGGTCTTCGACTTTGAGAATTTCGTCTTTGAACATGCCGGTGATCGAAACCTCGCCGGTGCCGACCAGGAAGGTATCATCATTCTCGATGGCATACACCTGGTCACGTCCTTTAGGAAATTGCCCGTTGCCAATAAAGCAAAATTCGCGTGCCATCGCTGGCACAATCAGCGGTGTGAAGCCTTTCTGTACCATGCGGTCAAGTGCGAAGTGCATCAGTGCCAGTTCAAGGCGGGCGGCATCGTTTTTGAGAATATAGCTGCGAGCGCCCGCGATTTTTACACCGCGCTCGATATCCACCATATCCAGTTGCTGCATGATGGCGTAGTGGTCGCGTGGCTCAAAATCGAATTGAGGCAGTTTGCCCCAGTGCTTGATAGGTACGTTGTCGTCCTCATTTTTGCCGATGGGCGTGCCGGGGTCGGGAATATTTGGCACGAGGTAGAGCAGTTGTAGACGTTCCTCGATGAGCGAGTTCAGTTCTGGCTCCATCTGCTTAATTTGCTCGGCCAGTTGTTTGCCTTCAGCGATAATAGCATCGCGTGCAATTTTATCCCTGCCCGCCTGCTGAATGCTGCGCGAAAGTTTGTGCTGTTGCGCACGCATGTCCTCTACCTGTCGTTGCAAGGCGGTGACTTTGCGATCAACCTCCAGCAGATAGTCAACATCAATCGTGTTGTTTTTCAGTCGTGCCGCCTCTTTGACGGCATCGGGATTGCTGCGAATAAATGCCAGGTCCAACATAGGGGTACTGATCCTTTCCTGTTTTCCGTAATCGTTTTCAAAAGAACATTTCCAATAAAAAAACGCCATCGTCCTTCATAAAGGACGACAACGCTGTGTACGTTTTGCCGTGGTACCACCCTGTTTCTTTCACGCTCAACTACATATGAGCTATGAAACTCGCTCTTGCCCGGTAACGAGGGCGACCGTCAACGCTTCTCGCGCAAGCTTGCAGGTGGAATTCGCTGTTGCTGGCTCCTGCGTTGCACCAACCCGCAGTTCTCTTATGCCAGGCAATAGTTACTTGTCCTGTTCTTCGCCGCTCTTATGCTTTTTGTCTGTACCAGCATAGCAGTCGTTGCGTTTTTTGTCAATGGTTTTGGCCTGAAATCCACTCATAAATGAGGG
>Ga0070733_10002786_pt1 | contig 12188 bp, 16 predicted proteins | sample Coa_R1_9_FD_66450 | JGI IMG/M metagenome (GOLD analysis project Ga0070733, IMG submission 66450) | Surface soil microbial communities from Centralia Pennsylvania, which are recovering from an underground coalmine fire - Coalmine... | ecosystem: Environmental > Terrestrial > Soil > Unclassified ... | reverse complement strand
CAAGAGCATCAAAAAAGCAAGAGCGGGAGGCATTGCGAGCACGGCGATCACGTTGACAGTGAGCACCACGAATTCCAGTGGAAAGTTAGGGATCAGCACGAGCGCCGCAGCCGCACAAGCTGATCCAATCAGAGTGAGGTAAAAGGGCCACGCATCCCGCACAGGACGATTCAGGCTATGGCCCGTGTGCATCACCTCGCCGAAGGCGTACGCGGAAGAGGTGGAGATCGCAATCGCGGCCACAATTCCAGCTTCGAAAATGCCGAGCGCAAACAGAGAAGCGCCCAGATGGCCAATCCACGGCTCCAGCGCCTCCGCAAACTGCGCTCCCTGAAAGTCCGACGCGTTGATGCCGTGATGAAAGAGTGGCACTGTGGCAAGAATCGTCGCGATCGCGAAGGTGGACGCGAGGAGCGTGCCGAGAGCGGTATCTAAGCGGCCGGCATTGATGTCGCGAGGCTGCAGCCCTTTATCGACGACCGCGCTCTGCTGAAAAAACAGCATCCAGGGCGTGACAGTGGCGCCAATATCCGCCAGAATCAGAACGAGGATCTCGTAATGACTGCCCGAGGGAAGCGGCGTCCAGGTTAGCATCGCGTGGCCGACCGCGTGCCAGTCAGGTCTTGCTAGTAGCGCGGCCGGAACGAAAAGCGCATTAAAAATCGCCAGGCCCATCGTGATGCGTTCCCACGTCCAGTAGCGGCCGGTGGTAATGGCGCCCAGCACAATCACCAGCGTGACTCCCACCGCAATGCTGGGGCGAATGCCGAAGAAACCCAGGCCCGCGCGAACGCCAATGAATTCCGTGACCAGCGTCAGGAAATTTCCCAACACCAGATCGCCCATCGCAAAAAGGCCCCAGAATCTTCCAAAACGGTCGAAAATAAGTTCGGCATGCCCGCGGTGAGTGACGGCTCCCAGCCGCACCGTCATTTCCTGCACTACAAAGCCCATCACAAACGTGAGGACTACAAAGGGTAAAAAGAAACCGATTCCGAAGCGCGCTCCGGTCGCCGCGTAGGAGAGCATGCTCGGAGCATCGTTTTCGCCAAGGAACACGAGAACTCCGGGCCCGACCAAGAGCCATAGAAGCCGCGCACCTCCCAACGACCCTCTGGCGCCCTTTCGCCTCGCCCGCTGCACTTCCCAGCGATCGCGGGCACGATCGAGGTCCTCGTGTGTGAGAAGCCGTTCGAGTTCTAGCGCGGCAGGAGATGCCGCTGCCGATTGCGTGGTGGGCTGAGCCTTCTCCGAAGGCAACGTGGTGAGCTCGTTGTTCTGTCTCTCCATTGGTTAACGCCGCTAAACCTTGGATATAAACTACGCTTAACATGCGCGCGCGTCAATTGTTTGCTGTGAATTCGGTGCAAAAATCTTCGAGACCGGTTCCCTCTTTGCTATAGTTGGACGAGACCGCGAGGAGCGACGAAATGGCTGAAACCCCGAAACCACAAGCGCAGCAACAGCAGGTGCAAATCAAAGCTGATGAAAAAGAGCTGTTAGGCCAATATTCAAATCTTGTGGTTGTGCATCACAATCAAGAGGAATTCACTCTCAATTTCGTCTATATGTTCCCCACAGCACCGCAAGGAAAGCTCATCGCGAGTATGATCGTGAATCCCAGGCACGCAAAACGCTTGATGCGGGCGCTCGAAGAAAACGTTTCGCGTTACGAGGCGCAATTCGGGGCACTGCCGGAAGATCCCGTTCCGAATGCGGATCCTAAGGTGGGTTTTATTCAGTAGCTGAGGATACCAATCCAGGAAACCAGTTGAGGAAATCACTTCATTAAGCGGTCGAGTCAGCGATTACCCATTTGCCGTTGGGCTCGAGAAATTCCAAGCCAACTGCAAAACCTTCTTCCGGAACCAGTTGACAGTAGGCTACTCGCGCGAGCGCACGGAATGAGCCTGTCAAGGTCGCAATCGTCAGCCGGTCGTTCTGCCTCCAGCGGCGAGCGCTTATTACCCTTGCACCCCGCGGGCTCACGTTTTCTGTGAAGGTAGTCTCCGTCCCAGGCAATTCCGGATGGCCAATGATCTGAACGCCCACTTCCATAGGAGTCCTTGTCTCCCGGCGTGCGGCAGTAAAAGTCTTAGGGCCCCCCAGCCCAAAGGCCATTTGTCCTCTCTCCTGTTTAAAGACAGGCGGCGACGTTGCGAAATCGAAATTTCTTGTCGCTGCGGCCTTTCATTCCATAAAGCGCGCGGTCGGCAGCCCCCAACAATTTCTCGATGGATGTGCCGTCCGTGGGGTACACAGAGACACCGACGCTCGCGGAAACCATCGGCGTTTGCCCGTCATTGATCAATTCCTCGCAGATGCGCTGGGCGGCCTGCTTGGCTTCCTGTTCACCGGACTCGGGCAGAATCAGAGCGAATTCATCTCCGCCGTAGCGCGCCGGCGTATCAATCGTCCGGCTGCTGTTTCGCAAGGCCACGCCGAGGCGCTTGATGGCGCGACTTCCCGTCAGGTGGCCGTATTTGTCATTGATCTTTTTCAGACCATCCAGATCGAAAAGGAGCACTGCGAAGCTGCGCCCAGTGCGCCGCGAACGCTGAATTTCGTTCTCGAGCACTTCGAGCAATCGCCGATGGTTCGCAAGTCCCGTGAGCGAATCCGATGCGGCAAGGCGGCTTACCTGATCGAAAAGCTGAGCGTTATCGAGAAGCGTGCCGCCCAGCACGACGACATAGCTCATCACCATCAGCACATGAGCCATCGTGGCGGGAGCGTCTAGAACGTGCTGCGATTGGCTCATGGTGACGTGGCAGAAAACGTTGAGCAGCGCTGCAACGAAGAGAGCGCGGTCAAGTGAGGCGTCAGCACGACGCAAACGCAGCCAGTATCCAACTGTGGCGGCTATAAATATTGCAGCCGGCAACAGATCCCAGGCTCGCGGCACACTTGCGCCCGGGTACATGAGCGGCGCATTCGGCAACATGAAGTAGAAAACGCTGGTGAGGTATGCAATTGCGCCGACGATCAGGGTGGCGCCTGCCAGCTCCTTCGCTGGATCGCGCGCGAGGGGAATTCTTCGCTCCACAGCGAGCGCGGCGAGCAGAAGCAAACCCAGGAGGGTGCGGCCAGCCAGCCAGCCGAGAGAGATATGCGTTCCCTCGTATCTTGAAACCAGCATGCCACGATAAAAGGTCATGCTGGTACCGGCTTCGATCAGGCCCGCCAGCACGAAACCGAACGCGAGAATCAGCGAAATGCGATCATGCGTGCCTCGGAAGCGGACCAGCGCGTTAGCGGCAAAAGTGAAGGCAATCAGGCTTCCCGACATCTCGAGGTAGGTGTCGAGAAGCGGATCTGCCATGTACGGGGAGTTGCGAAGGATCCAGACAAAAATCAGGTAGCCGGTAATCGCGATCGCCCAGAGCAGGACGAGCCTAAATCGATGGATTACGCCCCAAATCTTGCCCGGAACAGCCACAAATCCCCCAAGTCGCCCCACACGTACCCACTAAAAAGCGAGCAACTCTTGTGCCGATTTGGAGCATGGTTTTAGTACTATCTAAGTGAATGATTGTAAATGTTTTGAGATTTAGAGAGGTGTTTTGGAGTAGCGCGTTTGGAGGTGAGGGACTCGGGAGGTGGGTAGAATTGTTACAGCTCGACACCCGGGCTACCCACTCTGGCGGAGGCCAAACGAGACGGCAGAGATCATCCCTGGGGGGGTTGGCCTTCTTCTGCTTTCTTCACCGCTGTTTCGGCACCGATGAATCCAATCTTGGAATGCTGGCCATCGCAGAAGGGCTTATTCATGCTTCCGCCGCAACGGCACAGAGAGAAGGCGGGCTTGCCGGTGAGATCGAACTTATTGCCCGCAGCGTCTACGAGTTCGATCGTCCCTTCCGGGGCTTCCACTCGATAAGGGCCATTCGGACGAATCGTGATTTTCACCTGAGCCATATTTTCTCCGTGTCGGGCATAATTAATAAATCAGAAGGCGAAATGTCGAGTGAGAACCGCTCAATATTTTGGAACCGACGGGTCCACTTCATCTGACCAGGCGAGAATACCACCCTTCAGGTTTAAAACCTTGCGAAAGCCGGCCTGCCGCAAAAACTCCGAGGCTTCCGCGGAACGCTTGCCGCTGCGGCAGTGGGCCACAATTTCGCGGGAACTATCGAGTTCGCTGACGCGTTTCGAAAGATCGCCGAGCGGAATGAGATAGCCGCCGATGTTGCAGATCTGATATTCGTGAGGCTCGCGCACATCGAGGATGAACAGATTGTCGCCGCGATCGAGTCGCGCTTTCAATTCGCGCGGAGTGATTTCAGGAACCGTGGATGCGGGCGCCGGAGCTTCTTCGCCGCGTACTCCGCAGAATTCGGCGTAGTCGATCAATTTCGTGATTGTGGGATGAGCGCCGCACACCGGGCACTCGGGATTCTTTCGGAGCTTCAGCTCGCGGAATCGCATCGACAGCGCATCGAACAGCAGCAGCCTGCCGACGAGCGGCTCGCCTTTGCCGATGATCAGTTTCAGGGTTTCGGCTGCTTGAATCGAACCGACGATTCCCGGCAGTACTCCAAGAACGCCTCCCTCGGCACAAGACGGGACCAAACCTGGCGGAGGCGGTTCGGGATACAAGCAGCGGTAGCACGGACCGTCCGGATATCCGAAGACGCTGGCCTGCCCTTCGAAGCGGAAAATCGAGCCGTAGACGTTGGGCTTGCCGAGGAGCACGCAAGCGTCGTTAACGAGATAGCGCGTCGCGAAGTTGTCGGTACCGTCCACGACGATGTCGTAGCCTTTGAGAATGTCGAGCGCGTTTTCGCTCGTGAGCATCGTCTCAAAAGTGTCGATCTGAATGTCGGGATTCAGGCCGCGCAGCCGCTCGGCTGCCGCCTGGATTTTTGGACGGCCTACGTCGTTTGTGCTGAAAAGAATCTGGCGCTGAAGGTTGGTGAGGTCGACTTTATCGAAATCCACGAGCCCGATTCGGCCAACTCCTGCTGCGGCGAGATATTGCCCTAGCGGCGCACCAAGTCCGCCGGTGCCGATGCAAAGCACTTTTGCTGCCTTCAGCTTGAGCTGACCGTCCATGCCCACTTCCGGCATGATCAGGTGGCGGCTATAGCGCAGCACTTCTTCTTTCGAGAGCGCTAGCGGAGGCGGTGCGGTTGTAGTTGGTTTCGGCGCTTCAATATCGGTTTTGGATGCCATCGAAAACTCCGTTGCTTCAATTCTGCTGCGCGCCTTTAGTGGCGCTTCCCGCCGGCAATGGAGGGAACGATGCTAACTGTGTCGCCTTCATTCAAGCGCGTTTGGTCCTTCTGCAAATAGCGGATGTCTTCGTCGTTTACGTAGACATTTACGAAGCTGCGCAGGCGGCCGTCGTCGGAATAGAGATGCTTCTTGAGGTCGCTGAATTTTGCGGTGAGCGCCGAGAGAGCTTCGGCCACGGTGGCGGCTTGTAGCTCGACGCTCGCTTGCCTCCCCGCATAGGCGCGCAGCGGCGTGGGGATAATCACTTTCACTGCCATTCAGTCTCCTCCTGCCGCGGGTCTACTGATTTGAGATGACGCCGAGCCGGCTTCCGATTCAATGGCTTCGGCATCGTAGCCCGAACGATCGTCGCGCAGCCGCCACGACGTGGTGTCACGCGGCTCGCCCTTCTCGACGCTTACGATGATATAGCTATACCACGGCCACGCATGATCGCGGTCGAACTCACTTGGCCGGGCCGGAGCATCGGGATGCGAATGATACCAGCCGAGCAGATCCAGATGTTTGTCGGCGGCGGTCTTTTCTGCGAGGCGCACATCGTCGGGCGTGAGCTCGAAACGATTACGCGGCGAGTCGTCTCGCCTGTTCGCCAGCGGAAGCAGATGTTTGATTTCGCGGAAAGCCTCGCCGTCGCTGCCAAGTAACGCACCGCAGCACTCGTGGGGATAACTTTCGACGCCGTGCGCGTGAATTTTCTGCAGCAGAGCTTCTCGAATTTTCAGGGACGCTATGGTCATGGCGGCGAAGTCAGTCTTCGCTCCAGAATCGCTCGCTCAAATATTTCTCGCCTGAATCGGGGAACACGGTGACGATCACTGCGCTCTGTCCAGCGGGCAATCTGCGCGCCACGTCAAGACATGCGCACAAAGCGCCACCCGAACTAACTCCAGCCAAAATGCCTTCTTCGCGCGCCAGCCGCTTCACCATTTTCTGGGCGTCTTCTGTGCGCACGGCCAGATCTTCATCGGCGAGCTCCGGGTCATAAATCTTTGGCACAATTGCCGTCGCCATGTGCTTCAAACCCTCGAGCCCGTGAAAACCCGAATCGGGCTGCATGCTGATACAGCGAATCTTCGGGTTGAACTCCTTTAGCCGGCGCGTGGTGCCAACGAACGTGCCGCTGGTTCCCAGTCCCGCGACGAAGTGCGTGATCTCGCCGCGCGTCTGCTCCCAGATTTCTGCTGCCGTGCCGTTGTAATGCGCGGCGGGGTTTGCTGCGTTGCTGTACTGGTCGGGGTAAAAATATTCGTCCGGCTCGGCTTTGTAAATTTCGCGAACTCGACGGATCGCTCCATCCGTGCCTTCATCGCCCGGAGTCATTACGAGCTCGACGCCGTAAGCTTGCAGGATCTTGATCCGCTCAGGCGAGGCGCTCGACGGCAAGCACAGCTTCACTTTATATCCCCGCGCCGCGCCCACCATTGCGTATGCGATGCCGGTATTGCCGCTTGTCGCGTCAAGAATAATCTTGCCGGGATGAAGGTCGCCCTTGCGCTCGCCCTCGCGAATCATCGAGTAGGCAGCGCGATCCTTCACCGAGCCGCCGGGATTAAACCATTCCGCTTTGGCCAAAATTTGAATCCGAGGCGCGAATTCGGCAGCCAGACGATCGATCCGTAGCAAAGGTGTGTGCCCGATTTGATCGAGCAGATGCTCGCCGATTCGCGCTCCCGTGTCTGCGCGCGATAGGGCCACCGACTTTTTCGCGACACTCACGATCGACCTACAACTCCAATCAATTCGCCATGCGAGGCTTCACTTCGAGCCACAAAGACCGGCAGAAGTAGCCTGTAATCAACTAATTTAGAAGAGTTTAGCAGATGCTGGCCCTGTCCGGTCACTCGTGCTCATACCTTCAACCATGCCGGTTTGATGCATCCAGCCACGAGCACGAAGCACATATTTGCCTTTACAGCAGTGAGCCGAATTCTTATTCTGACAGACCATGTGGTACGTAAACAATCTCTTCGACCAGACACAGGTGGAATCCCTTTCAGCGAAGGGCTTCCTCGTACGCAGTTCCGGCGGCGTGGTACGGATCGAGAAGTACGATTGCGGCGCGGAATTGCGGAAGACGCCGGAGGGCCGCTATCAGATGACCGTGATACCCACGATCATGATGTGCGGCCAATTCACGCGTCTCTGGGATGCGGGCTACCAGAAATTTCTGCTATCTAACGAGGGGAAAAAGTATCCGGTGCTCGTGCAACAACTTGCCAGTCTGCGCAGATTCAATGAAGAGCTGCGCACAGCGCTCGGCGTGCCCACCTATTACAACGAAGCGATCGGCTCAACCTGCCAGCTCAGCGTCTACGACCGGGTAAAAGGCCGTCCTGGCGACAATCCCGACGAGACTGTCGGCGCGCAAGAGGAAGTCGAGCACTAGCTCGCGCACAGCATCTGATCACCCACCTGCAACCATCACGCAGGAGCCACGAAACGACCTGCCTGTGAATGTCCGTTCCCATTGCGTGGTTTCGCGCCACTCGTCCGCGCACATTTCCCGCAAAGACCAAAAAACTCGGTGCGATATCGCTCCACGCGAAAGCCGACGCCGCGCGCGACGTGTCCCAGGATATGCGCCGGGAGTTTGATGGTCACATCCCGCAGTGCACCGCAGTGGTTACAAATCAAGTGGTCGTGGCGTTCGATGATCGGATCGTATCGAGCCGCCTCGTCGGCAAAGTCGACTCGTGCGATCATTCCCTTTCGCTCGAGCCAATTCAGCGAATTGTAAATCGTCGCGTATGCCACGCCGGGCCGGCGCTTTCTTACCGTTCGAAACACTTCTGCCGCTGTCGGATGCGTATTCGCTCCGCGGAGCATTTCCAATACTACGCTTCGGTAGTGAGTCAGCCTTCCTGCTATTCGCATCGCATTTCCTCGATTTGGATTGGTCCGCGCTGGTAAGCACTTTGATTCGCGAGACCAGAAAAGGTTTTTCGAGCGAACGAAGTTTTTTAGCAAGAATTAGGAAAATTCCAATTTTCGGATGCAAGGGATACCTGAAATGAAAAGGGCGAGCAAGCTATTTGGGGAATCCTTCCAATTGGCGGCGCAGTTGCGCCACATTCACTCGATGCTGCGCAACCAGCCGCGAGCCGAGAAAAACCACCGGAACGTCGTTTGTGTAGCGCTCATGAAGGACAGGATCATCATCAACGTCTATTTCCCGCAATGTCGTCCCGAATTCTTGCGCCAGAGGCATGATCGCAACCCGCGCTTCCTCGCACAGGGTGCAGCCCTCCCGCGTGTACAGCGTAATCTCGCGGGGATTGACGATCGCCAGCCTCCCATCTTCCGTCCGGGCATAGAAATCGCTTTCGCCCTCGCGAAGTAATCCGCTTTTCACCAGCGTGGAAACTGCGTCCAGTACCGCCTCGCGTTGTTTAGGGTCGTTTCCACCCACAAATTCGAACATCGTGTGCAGGTCGAGTGAATCGCGTTCGAGTTGGTCGTAGAGCGAAAGCACGCGCTGTTGTGTGGGATCCATTTCGCGCAGTTCGTTTACCCTGCTAAGGCTTCAGACTGTAGTAACGCTGAAAACTCCCGATGAAAGGATAGAACGCGCGGGCTCGGTAAAGCTCCGCGATCTGACGGATATGGCCAAGATCGTGGCAGGCCCATTCATTCAGAAATTGCCCGATGGTTACCCGTCCCGCTTCTTCGTGCTCACCTGTTCGTCCGATAGCGCCGGCCGCAAGATAACGCAGCCAGGAGAGCGTACGGTCTCGTTCATGACAAAACTGCTTTAAATGCTCGCGCGCTTTGCCCGCATACTTACCGGCCTTATAAGCAGCATTCTGATCGTAGTTATGAAGAGTGGGATTTTTCTCATCCAGCATTTTCTGAACGCGCTCACGGAATCCCACCACTTCCACGTCCGCCAAATGCGCCAGCACCTCGCTGATGGACCAGCGGTCCATCGCCGGCTTCCAGTGCAGCTGATCCTCGTTCGCTGACCAGATGATTTTTTCGATGATGATGGGCGTTTGCTCAAGAACCGCCAACCCCGGCAGCGCATCTGGACTTGGTGAAGCAGCCATCAATACCCTCCGTTGCCCAACTAATCGCAAAACCATTTTATACCGTAACGGCGCGTGCGCGGTCGAAGCGCTTTTGCGATTTCGCTGGAGGCGTCGAAGGCTTGTTTGAAAATCGCGCGCATGGTACACCGGAATGCGAGGTTTTAGACGCGATGGCAGATGTCGTAGCTCTTATCGACGATCTCTTTTTTCAAGCCAAGGTTATTGAAACGGCAAAGCATCTGGGTCTCGACCTCCGCGTCTGCGGAACGCCCGATGCGCTGCTCGCCGAAATCGGCCAGCACATCCCCGGCCTTATCGTTGTCGATTTGAATGCGCGCTCCGAGCCGCTGGGCGCGATTAAGCGCCTTCCGGCCGACGCTCGCGAGATTCCGTTGGTCGCCTTTCTTTCGCACGTCCAAACCGATCTCGCCGCCGAAGCGCGGGAGGCAGGCTGTCGAGAGGTGATGCCTCGATCCCAATTCACGCAGAACCTGGCAACCATCCTTGCGCGGGCGAAATCCCAAGTTTCATGAATTTTCGTTCAGTCTCAACGACAATGGCCGCAGGGATTATCGTGACCGCTTCAGCCGTGCTTTGGCCCGCGACTGCGCTTGCCCAGAACGCAGCAGCTGATGCAGCCTCCGCTCTTTCCGCAGCGCTATCGGCGGCCTGTCGCGCGAATGAAACTCAGTTCGTAAACTATCTGACGGCTGAGAACGCCGCAGCTTTCCGCGCCCTTCCTGAAACCCAACGCACCGCATTTGTAAGGCGCTTCGCCCTCACCGACGATCCAGGCAAGCCGCTCGCTTCGAGTGACGCTCAAAACCACACCGTGCTTCGCTGCGAGGCAACGAAAGGTACTGTGGAGTATCGCTTCGGGGACGCACGGGTACACGAGAATCTCGCGTTCATTCCGGTGACCGTGCTCAATTTGGAAAATACGGAAATCGGCCTCGTCCGCGAGAATGGAGCGTGGCGGCTGATCTCACTCGGCCTCGTGCTTCTCGATATTCCTCAGTTGGCAAAACAGTGGGACGCCTCCGACCTCGCCGCGCGCGAAGAGGCCGCGGTGCAAACGCTCCGCGACCTTGCCAACGCAATAGAGACCTACAATCGCGCCTGGGGCAAATTGCCCGAATCGCTCTCCGATCTTGGGCCCGCTCCTCCCGGACAAATCTCACCTGAGCAGGCCGCTTTGGTCGGCGCCGAACTTGCGGCCGGAAAACAAAACGGCTACGTCTACCGATATAGAATCAATCCCGACAAAAACGGCAATGACACGAAATTCGAACTCGCCGCTACGCCTGAGAAATATGGCCAGAACGGGCATCGCTCTTTTTTCCTTGATACCGACGGAAGAGTTCATGGCGATGACAAACACGGCATTGTGGCCACCCTCGAAGATCCCCTCATTGCAGGCGAAAAGTCGGAGTGACGCTGCGGGACCCTCAGGTATAATGCCTGTCACGCGTTTGAAGAAGCATAGTCAGGAATATTTTCCGAAGGATCGCGAATGTCGCAAGCGGCAGCACCTCAATCGGCGAGTCCCGCAAAACTGATCGCGGATCGGATCCTTCGCGGAGAGAGCGTTGCGATTGACGTTCTCCGTGTCGCCGCCGCAAATATCCTTCTTATCCTTTGCGCTCACATCGCAATACCGCTGCCGTTCACCCCAGTTCCCGTCACCGGCCAAACGTTCGGCGTGCTACTTGTCGCCGTCCTTCTTGGTTCGCGGCGTGGAATGCTGGCTTGCGTTCTCTACTTGCTTGAGGGCATGGCTGGCCTTCCCGTTTTTCAGCCACTGGGCGCGCCAGGGCCGCTCCGGCTCGCCGGACCCACCGCAGGTTATTTGCTCGCCTATCCGTCGGCTGCGTTCGTGACGGGCTGGCTCGTCGAACGTATTGCTGCTCATCGCGTTTCGCGTTTTGTGACCGTTCAGCTAACCGGCGCCCTCATTTCCGGTGAAGCGATCATTTTTGCCGGTGGCTGCGCGTGGCTGGCCCTCGGAATGAGATTGGGCTGGAATGGTGCAATTTATGCGGGAGCGCTTCCGTTCATACCGGGCGAGATTATCAAGATAGCATTGGTATTAGCCGTTATGCAGGGCGTCGAATTGAAGTGGAAACGCGCGTAGCGTCGGTTCGTGAGCAAGCCTGTTGAGTTTGAGTCGAATGACCGTGTGCAGTAGGATTTTCTAGTTCTCGTTTCCGTTTTCAACCCATGGCCACACTTAGCACACCGGCAAAACAGTCTCCAGAAGAGCGCGTGCGCTCCGCGAACCAACGTTTTTACGCCGCTTTCGAGTCGCTCGATATGGCTGAGATGGAAGCTGCATGGGCGCATGACGATAACGTCGAATGCGTGCAGCCGGGTGGAGAATTATTGCTCGGCTGGGACGAAGTGCGCGGCAGCTGGGCGCGTATTTTCGCAAATACGAAGCGCGTGCGCATTGCACTCAGCTCAATTTGGATCCGGGTTGAAGGCGATGTCGGCTGGGTGGCCTGTACCGAGCACGTTACAACAGCTTTCACCGATGGTTTCGACGAAGCTGTAATTCAGGCGACGAATATTTTTGTTCGCACCGGCAACGACTGGCTCCTGGTTGCCCATCACGCGTCTCCGCTTCCGGCGCCCACTAGCTCCACAGTTCAATAGCTGTTCAATTTTGGCTTTATCTCCCGTCGTCGCGCGCTGTACGACTTTTCGTCCTTGTGATAATCTATTTTCTCAAAGACGCAGCGAACAGCAGCGCTAACTTCGAAGAACGCAACTACTGCAGCGGGTCCGACGGTCTTGCACTGCGTCATCTCAGCCCTGCGCGGTGAAGAGCGTCTCGCGAAAGCGCCAGGATGGATCCCATGACGGCCACATCGGCAGCTTTGCCCAAAACTGCTGAGCTTCGCCTCGCACATTCGCCCG
>Ga0070733_10002785_pt1 | contig 12188 bp, 7 predicted proteins | sample Coa_R1_9_FD_66450 | JGI IMG/M metagenome (GOLD analysis project Ga0070733, IMG submission 66450) | Surface soil microbial communities from Centralia Pennsylvania, which are recovering from an underground coalmine fire - Coalmine... | ecosystem: Environmental > Terrestrial > Soil > Unclassified ... | reverse complement strand
CGCACGCGCCCTTCGGTAAATATCTGTTTCTCTGTTCCATCCGTCAGGCTGTGCAGAATCGTGATCGGCGGAACCTTCTGGTCAAACGTGTAGTGCAGGCTTTTCTGATGCACCGCTGCAACGTATTTGCCATCCTTCGAAACGGACCAATTGCCAATCCAATCGATGTTGGTCGTAAGCCGCGTAATCTTCTTGTCCTTCACGCTGATCTTGTACAGCCGCACCGGCGGCGCGTGCTCGGCATCATCCACAATCTCTGAATCATCTTTTTTCTTTTTCAATTCCTGTTCATATAGCGCGGGATCTTCTTCCGCGCTGAAAATAATGGTGTCTTTATCGGGCCATTCAAGATGACGCGGCGCGCGCGCCAATTCCGTCAGCACCCACGGCTCGCCGCCGTGCGGATTGATTAGCCATATCTGCACCGGCGCGGTGTCCGGCTTCGCGCCATATCGCGCGCGGTTGCTGGTGAACGCGACCATCTGACTGTCTGGCGACCATTGCGGCTGGCCATTGTTGTCGCTTCCGCGCGTCAGTTGAATTTCTTTATTCTCGGTGAGGCTCGACAGCATCAGGTTGGAGACCCGCGCATCTTTCTCTTTCTCCCCGGTGGACTTCACCCACACCAGCCACTTCGCGTCCGGCGAAATGCGGGTCTGCGGATTCGCTGACTCCGCATAAATAATGTCTTCCGCTTTCCACGGTTCGGTCTTGGCCGGCGGTTTTGCGTCGTCAGCATGCGCGGTTTTTAGAAAGGGAATTACGAGCACGCCCACAAGTGCTAGTGAAGCCAAACGAGTAACTGCAAGTGCCGAGTGTCGCATTCGCGCGTCCTTTGTAAAAATGCACAGTTAGGATGGATGAAGATTGCCTGTCGTGGCAACGGCAACCGCGCAAAAGCATAGTCGAATTGACGGAAATTGAAAATGCGCTACTCTGTTTTGCCAGTGGAAAGAGCCAGTAAAAGAGATATTGGAAAGAGATCAGCCAATGCCTTCCGCAAAGCCCATCTTCAGCAAAGAGATTTTTCGATTTTTCCGCGAACTCGGCCGCCACAACAAGAAGGTGTGGATGGATGGCAACCGCGAACGCTATCAGGCGGTGGTGGTGAAGCCCTTTCGTGCGCTGCAGGAAGAATTGTCGCAACCGGTCTTGAAGCTGGATGCGCGTTTCGATGTGGCGGCGCGCAGCGGCAAGAACTTTTCCCGCATCAACCGCGACATCCGCTTCGCGAAGGACAAAACACCCTATCACCCGCACATGTATGTGAAGTTTTCCGTGCCTCTGCCCGGCGAAATGAAGAGCGGGCAACTCTACACGGGAATTTCCGGCGATTCGGTGACGGTGGGTTTCCGTGTTTATGCCGAGCCAAAAAGAAAATTGTCTTCAATCGCGCTCATCGCCGAACCGCGCATCGCGGAAAATCCGAAGTGGCTTGCGCAGCAGAAAAAACGCCTCAACAAAAGATACGACAGCTACTGGTACGCCTCGATAAAAGGCGAATGGACTATGCACGACGGCTGGCCCACCGCTGCCGACTGGCCAAAACTCCAGGCCTGGATCGTCCGCAAAAAACTCTCCCCCTCCGCCGCAACCCGCTGTACTTTCTCCGCCGACATCACCAAAATCTTCCGCGATGTCTACCCACTGCTGAAATTCACTTCGCTCGAGTAACGCCACAGAGCAAATTACTTAGAGGAAGGCTTTCGGCCCCAGCTTGCGATGGATGCGCGTGATGCCGGGGCCGAAAGATGTGTGCGGGGACCTACGAGGCTCGTTAGAAGATCAGCGTTCGCGGCGAGCAGCGTCGGCATCTTCAGCGAGATCGTTCAACAGTGCGAAGAATGCTGGCGACTGGCCGATGAAGAGGCCCATGTCGGTCAGGAACTTGACCACGCCTTTGGCGATATTCTTGGTTTCTGTCGGGCGAATCACGGAGCAACGCGGCAGGTTGGGGCTGATGAATGGACACGGCTCCGGCATGATGGCGTTCTTCTGGAAATCTTCGGTGTTAAAGCGTGCTGCGCTCTGTAAATCAAAGACGACGTTGGATTTGTTGATCGGGTCGAAGAAGCTGGCATCGGGGGCATTACCGGCTTTATCCTGCCAAGTCTGAAAGTGCATGGTTTCCGTGGGGCCGATGCTTAGCAAGATGCGAAGCACTTCCTCATGCGTCGCCCGTTGTGCCATTGCTGGATAAAGCGTGGTGCCGCCCTGTTCGATGGTCGCAAAGTGAAAGCCTGCGGTGTTGGCGATAGCCTGCAAAACGGTGGGATCGCTGGTATCCGCATCTGTGCGCGGGATGGCGGTATGCTTCCCGGTGGCCAGAGTCGGAACCGCTTGCGGAAAAACAAAATTGGGCTCGAGGTCGGGGTTATGGTCTCCGATGCGGTAGCGAGTCCACCAACTGGTGTCCACCGTGAGCTGCATGAGATTGGTGAGGCGGCCGACGTTCTTGTTGGAGCCGGTGGCCTGACTGCTGGGGAGAGTGCGGAAGGCTTCGAGGCTGACCGGAGACGCACCCTTCGAGACTAAATAGGCGTTCAAGAAGTCTTGGTGCGTGAATTCATCGTCTGTATTGTCTTTGATGTACTGTGCCATGTCGCTGTCGAGCTGAGTGATGGCGTTGGTGTAGAGAGTGTTACCGCCGGTGGGGTTGGAGGGATAGCCCTTGAGTTGCGCCGCAATTTCTTTGGAAACTTCGTCGTCCTGAGTGCCGGCGAGTTCCTGGTATTGTAGCCAAAAGTCGGTCTCGATAATTTCCGCTGCGGCGGCGAAGCGCAGCAGCGCAGCGTCACCTGGAGTTAGCCGCCCGCTCTTTTCGTCTTCGGCGAAGACGGAAGAGTTGCCGGCTAGCAATCCGGCGCCAACGGTAGCGGCGCCAGCGGCCATTCCTTTCTTCAGGAAAGATCTCCGGCTCGAACCGGATTTTTTAGCCGCGCGAGTTTCTTGCATGGTAAGTCTCCTTAATTTTTGGCGGCAATGCTTCACGGTTTGCGAAGCGCCGGCCAAACTGTTTCGGAACTCAGAGTAAGGAACTTTACAAAACGCGGTGTCATGGCTCTGTCTCCAGTTGGTAGCAAATTTGTAGGAATTGTGTCCCGCGTTGTGTTCCGACTCGGAGACGACTCTGTGACAAACGCCGACGCGAGCAGTGAGTGAAGACAAATCGACAAATTGACGCTCCGCTGGGAGTCGCATAGGATGCGGAGCGCAGCTTCTAGCGACTTCAGAAGGCGGATTCGATGCGACGACTAGCTTCGTTGATGGTTGCCGGATATTTGGTGATATTCACGGCGGCGCGTTCCGGCGCGCAAAAGCCGGAGGAAAAGCCGGCCGAGAAAACTGAAAAAGCGAAGGACGAAAAGAAAGACGAGAAGAAAGACGAGAAGAAGCCGGAAGAAAAAATTGTGCAGACCAAGCACAGCGTCAAGATTGGCGGACAGGAAGTGAAGTACACCGCGACGGCCGGAACGATTTTGCTGAAGCTGGAAGACGGAACGCCAAAAGCCAGCGTGTTTTATGTCGCGTACACCAAGGACGATGTGAGCGACAGCAGCAAGCGTCCGGTGACGTTTACGTTTAATGGCGGGCCGGGTGCGGCTTCGATTTGGCTGCACCTCGGCGCGTTCGGCCCGCGGCGTGTGGAGATGGGCGACGCGGGGTCGCTGCTGCCGCCGCCGTACAAGCTTGTCGACAACGAATACTCGCTGCTCGATGTGACGGATTTAGTGTTTATCGACCCGGTGACGACGGGCTACAGCCGCGCGGTTCCGGGCGAACCCGATAAACAGTTCCATGGGATTCAAGAAGACATCCAATCGGTTGGCGATTTTATCCGGCTGTACGCCACGCGAAATAAACGGTGGACTTCGCCGAAATTCCTGGCCGGCGAAAGTTATGGCACGACCCGCGCCGCGGGGCTTTCCGGCTACCTGCAGCAGCGCTATGGAATGTATCTCAATGGAATCATTCTGATTTCGTCGATCCTGAATTTCCAGACCGCGGAATTCGATACCGGCAACGACCTACCGTACATTCTTTATTTGCCGACTTACACCGCCATCGCGTGGTATCACAAGAAATTGCCGGCGGATTTGCAAACGGATTTGCAGAAAGCGGTGCAGGAATCGCGCAACTTTGCCGCGCATGAATATGCCGACGCGCTGATGGTGGGCGACGGTCTGCCGGCGGCGCGACGGGCGGAGATCGCGCAAAAGCTTTCGCGGCTGACCGGACTTTCCGCGGAGTATCTCGAACGCAGCAATCTGCGCATTGAGATTCAGCGTTTTGATAAGGAATTGTTGCGCGATCAGCGCCGCACGGTGGGCCGCCTGGATGGCCGCTTCACCGGAATTGACGAAGACGCGGCCGGAGCGCGGCCGGAGTACGATCCCAGCCTGGCGGCGATTGTCGGGCCGTACACCGCGACGTTTCACGATTACGTGCGCGGCGACCTGAAATTCGAGAGCGATCTTTTTTATGAATACCTCACTGGGCGCGTGCAGCCGTGGAATTACGAGCCGTACGAAAATCGCTACATCAATGTTGCCGAGACGCTGCGCCGCGCGATGACCCAGAATCCGTTTCTGAGAGTGTTTGTTGGAAAAGGCTACTACGACCTGGCGACGCCATTCTATGCGGCGGAATATACTTTCGCTCATTTGAGCCTCGATGACTCGCTGCGCGGACATCTAACCGGTGGCTACTACGAAGGCGGGCACATGATGTACGTGCATCTGCCGTCGCTGGCAAAACTGAAAAGCGACCTGGCGCAATTTATTCAAGCCAGCACCGAGCAGAAGCCGGCAGCAGCGAAGGCCGCGGCGAAATGAAACGGCTGCTCGCGGCAGGCGCGTGGATCGCGATCGCATCAGGCGGCGCGCTGGCGCTGGGGAAGATTGCGTTGTACCGCGGTGAAGCGATCAGCGCGACCTGGTTCGTGGTGGCGGCGATTTGCTGCTACCTGGTTGCGTACCGGCTGTACTCCGCATTCATTGCGGCGAAATTATTGGCGCTGGACGATACGCGCGCCACGCCAGCGGAACGCCTGGATGACGGCCGCGATTTCGTTCCAACCAACAAGTGGGTGCTGTTCGGCCATCACTTTGCAGCGATTGCGGGGCCGGGACCACTCGTCGGGCCGACGCTCGCCGCGCAATTCGGATATTTGCCGGGAACCTTGTGGCTGATTGCGGGCTCCGCCTTCGCGGGATGCGTGCAGGATTTTATCATTCTGTTTTGTTCGATTCGCCGCGACGGAAAAACGCTGGGCGAAATGGCACGCGATGAAGTGAGCAAACGCGGCGGATTTATCGCGCAGATCGCGGTGCTGGCGATCATGGTGATTTTGCTAGGCGTGGTGGCGCTGGTGATTGTCAACGCTCTGAAGTCTTCGCCGTGGGCCACGTTTACGCTGGCCATGACCATACCGATCGCGCTGCTGCTCGGTTTGTATTTGCGATTTTTGCGGCCGGGGCGAGTACTGGAAGCTTCAGTGATCGGCGTGGCGCTGGTGATGTTCACGGTGGTAGCGGGGCAGTGGGTGGCGGAATCGCCAGCGTGGGCGCACGTATTTACATTGAGCGGTGTGGCGTTGGCATTCATTTTAATGGCGTACGGATTTGCGGCGTCGGCGCTGCCGGTGTGGCTGTTACTTGCGCCGCGCGATTATCTGAGCGCGTTCATCAAGGCCGGTGCGATTTTTTCGCTGGCCGCGGGAATTCTATTTGTGCGGCCGGAAGTGCATATGCCGGCGCTTACGAAATTCATCGATGGCACGGGCCCGGTCTTTGCCGGCAAGATTTTTCCGTTTTGCTTTATCACCATCGCCTGCGGAGCGATCAGCGGATTTCATTCGCTGATTTCGAGCGGTACCACGCCGAAAATGATTCAGCGCGAAGGCCATGCGCGATTCATCGGCTACGGCGCGATGCTGCTGGAATCGTTTGTGGGCGTGATGGCGATGGTGGCGGCGTGCGCGATGCCCCCGGGCGTTTATTTCGCGATCAACTCGCCGCCCGCGGTGGTTGGCGCCGCGCCAGAAGTGGCGACTGCCACGATTTCGAGTTGGGGCTACCAAGTTGACGCGCCGACGATGGCTTCGCTGGCACACTCCGTCGGCGAACAAACCCTGTTTAATCGAACGGGCGGCGCGCCATCCCTCGCCGTCGGAATGGCGCAGATTTTTTCCAGCACGATTGGCGGCGATAAATTGCTCGGCATCTGGTATCACTTCGCGATTATGTTCGAGGCGCTGTTTATTTTGACCGTGTTGGACGCAGGAACGCGAGTGGGCAGATTCATGGTGCAGGAACTCGGCAGCCGGGTGTGGAAACCATTCGGACGAACCAGCTGGCTGCCCGGGGTGGTGATTTCGAGTGCGCTGATCGTTGGCGCGTGGGGATATTTCTTATATCAAGGGGTGATCGACCCGCTCGGCGGAATCAATTCGCTGTGGCCGCTGTTTGGGATTTCGAACCAACTACTGGCGGCGGTGGCGCTGGTGGTGGCGACGACGATTCTGATGAAGATGGGAAAACTGCGCTGGATCTGGGTGACGCTGGCTCCGATGGCCTGGCTGGTGATCATCACCATGACCGCGAGTTGGCAAAAGGTTTTCGATCCGAGCCCGCGGATGGGATTTTTGGCGGCAGCCAAAGCGATGACTGCGCAGATTGCCGTCGGGAAAATTCCCGCGGCGAAACTTGCGGACACTCAGCGGCTGATTTTCAATCAACGACTCGATGCGGTGGTGACCGCGGTGCTCGCGTCGATGGTGCTGGTGCTGCTGGTGGAGGCGGTAATCCAGTGGGCCGCGATTTTAAGCAAGCGGCGGGAAGTGGTCTTGCACGAAGCGCCGTATGTGGCGACGGCGTGGGCGGGCGAAGCGGAGGGCGACTGATGACTGTGCGCTCGATCGAGTTTGGCAGCCGCGCGAAGACTGTGCTGCGGCGTGTCTGGCGCGGCATCCGCGAATGGTGTGGAGACGCCGCCTACGAACGCTACGTGGCATCGCACGGGAAGCATTCCTGCGGCGCGGTGTTGTTGAGCCGGGAAGAATTCTATTTGGAGCAATTGTCAAAAAGATATTCCAGAGTCAGCCGGTGCTGCTGACCGGAATCTGGCAAATATTGTTGCCTTGTTCCCGCTCAACGACTTAAAATTCGCGCAATCAGGCTGTCACCGGGCATATTGCAATTTCATCGCAGCGGCGGAGGTACGGGTATGGCTATCAACGAGCAAAAACTGCACGAATTATTGGGCAAGGGAATTGTCGATTTTGGGGCGACGTTTCATGCGGCGCTGATCGGCATCGGCGACAAGCTGGGTTTATACAAGGGCCTGGCCGCCGGCGGCCAGCAAACTCCAGCGGAACTGGCGAAGCGCACCAACACGACGGAACGTTACGTGCGCGAGTGGCTATGCAGTCAGGCCGCGGGCGGGTACGTGAGCTACGATTCGGCCAGCGGAAAATTTTTTCTGACCGAAGAACAGGCGTTCGCGCTGGCCGACGACAACAGCCCGGCTTTTTTGCCTGGAGCATTTCAGGTGGCGCTGGGCGCGACGCAGGCGAAAGAACAGCTCGAAGAACGATTCAAGACTGGGAAGGGAATGGGCTGGCACGAGCACCACGCGAACGTGTTCGTCGGCACGGAAAGGTTTTTTCGACCCGGCTACGCGGCCAATCTGGTGAGCGCGTGGATTCCGTCGCTGGAGGAGGTGGACGCGAAATTGAAGGCAGGTGCGCGCGTCGCGGATGTCGGGTGCGGGCTCGGCGCTTCTACAATCTTAATGGCCAAGCATTATCCCAAGTCGGAATTTGCCGGCTTCGACTATCACGACAAGTCCATCGAAACCGCGAAGCAGCGCGCCAAAGAAGCCGGAGTGGCCGATCGCATCACCTTTGAAGTGGCGATGGCGAAGACTTATCCGGGGCGCGACTACGACTTCGTGACGTTTTTCGATTGCTTGCACGATATGGGCGATCCCGTCGGAGCTGCGGCGCACGTTCACAGCAGTTTGAAAAAAGACGGCACGTGGATGATTGTCGAGCCGTTTGCAGGCGACAAGATTGAGGACAATCTTCACCCCATCGGCCGCGCGTTTTACGGAGCGTCAACGCTATTGTGCACTCCGGCTTCGCTGTCGCAGGAAGTTGGATTGGCGCTTGGGGCGCAGGCCGGCGAAAAAAGGCTGCGCGAGGTGGTCACGTCGGGCGGCTTCACGCGATTCCGGCGAGCCACGCAAACCCCGTTTAATCTGGTATTCGAAGCGCGGCCTTAGAGTTCACACGAGCGTCGTGCGGGGCATCCCGCTAAGCATCTTCCTCGTCGCCGGAGCTTTTTAGGATAGTGACTTTATGCAGGACTTTCAGGCCCTGCGAGCGCACACCTGCCAGAATCTCGCGGCGGATTTCCACCGGCAATGACTCCGGAGCGAATACGCCGGACTCGTCTCTGGGAAAATTCTTTACAAATTGCGCAGCGACGTGTGCGGTCGCAAACGCTACGGGTGTAGTGAATCGGCCTTGACGGCGGATGGTGTACAGAGACGGAAAGAGCACGTCGCTGCGCATCAGGACGTGTACGTCTTCTTTGCTGCCGCGCTGAACGCCGCGCAGCAAGACGGCCGCCGCAAAGCGCGCGTTCTGCAGAATCCCCTGACGAATCAGCTTGGCGATAGCTCGCGGCGAGGAAGTTTCCGGGAATCGGCTCTTGGTCATGCCGCGCGATTTGGAAAGTTTGCCCTGCTTGTGCCAGCGACGCAGGCGGTCGATTTCATTGCCGCCGATTTTTGCATCAAGGTCGCGCATGGGAATGAGACGGGGCAGCGTGGCGACTTCGTCCTGCGCGGCCAACACGACGCGCGCCGCGCCGACCGGATCCATAAAGCGGAATTTCTCCAGCTCCGAAAAGCGTTTGGCCAATTTGAATTTTCCGTCGCGATAGATGCGCGGATGGGAGACCGCTTCATCGAAGGAGACTTCGGGCGACCATTGCGAAATTGGATCGTCGCTCTCCGAGCTTTCGTAGAGACGAATCTGTGCAGAGACCACTTCGTCGCAAAGATCGGCGGCGCGTTTGACCAGAAGATTGGTCAGGCCTGGCGCGGCGCCGGCATTGATGACCGCGGCGCGATTCTTGTCCTCGAATTTCTTAGCATATTTAAATTGTTCGGCCTGAAAGGGATTACGGGTCAGGTGCGAGCTTAAATCGAGATAGTGTGCGCGGAGACGCAGCGCCGCGCGAAGAACAATTTCGTTGAAGACTGAAGCCGACGCGTTGACGATGAGTTGGCAGCCCTTGGCGGCGCGCACGACGCCGCGCAGATTTCGAGCATTGACCTTAGTGATGGCGATCGGACTTTTCTTGCCGAGAAACCGGCGCGCGCGGTCCGGGTCGCGGTCGCCGCACCACACATGGTGGCCCTGCCGTTCAAGAAGTTGTGCGAGAAGCGAGCCCGTCGCCCCGGCTCCCAGGATGAAGATGCGCATGGCGTCGGAAAACTCTATCACAGAGTGCCATTGGTGACCGACGCCTGGTCTCTTACCAGAGTAGTTTCAGCGCGAACTGTACCTGGCGCGAAGAGGTCGTAGTGCTGGTGATAGCGCCGGCGGTTCCCGAAAGGCCGCTGGGATTGGCTGCGGTGGGCGGAGTAAACACGATCAGATTCGGCGTGTTGAAGTTGGCGCGATTGAGAAGATTGAAGAGTTCCGCGCGGAATTGCAGATTCAGCCGTTCGCGAATTTTGGTGTCTTTCAACACCGAAAAATCCCAGGTGGCGAGGCCCGGGCCGATGTAGGTATCGCGGCCGACGTTGCCGGCAAATCCAGCAGTCGCCGGAGGCGCGATAAACGCGGCAGGATTGAACCACTGTTTTGGATTGCCGAGAATCACCGGGCCGGTGAAATTGGGATTCAGGAACGGCCGGACCGGATTGCGCGTGTCGCCGCTGTTGGTGGGGTTGTAGCTCAGCTGGGGAGTGAAAGGAAACCCGGTCTGCGCAGTGATGATGCTAGAGACTGCCCATCCGCTGACAGTGGCGTTAGCGAATCCGGCAAAATCTTGCGCGAACGATTGCCCGCGGCCAAACGGCAGCTGATAAAGCACATTAATCACACCGACATGAGCGGCGTTGAATGTCGCCAGCCCTTTATCCGCGCGTAGATTGTAAGGATTCGAAACCAGGCCGGGAGCATTACCTGCCGTGGTCTGATTGAGCGAGTCGCCATCGTCCAGCGATTTGGAAAAAGTGTACACGCCGCGCACCGAAAGTCCGCGGCTGAAGCGGCGCCGCAAGTCCACCTGAAGAGCGTTGTAAGAGCTCACGCCTTCTGAGAACCACGTCCAGGTGTTGGCGATCGCGGGGTTTGCCTTCGCCGCGCCCGCTGGAATGTAGTAAGTACCGGCAGGAACAGGTGCGCCCGCCACTGGCGAGCCGATCGGGAATCCATTGGAAATCGTGACCACTGGCGGTGGCGGCGTGGTATTGGCAGTGACCGTCGGATAAACCGCCGGACACGGCGCGGCTGGGCAAATCACCGGAACCGGCTCGTTCGCATCGACCCCGATCATTTGGTGATAACCGTGCGAGCCGACATAGCCGATGGTCAGCGCGGTATTCGGAGAAATTTCTCGATCGATGCGCAGCGACCAGGAAACCAGAGTCGGGATCTTCATGTCCGGCTGCACACCGCCTGGCAACAGCTTCGCTTTTGCCGACACTGGCAACGCCGGATCGATCGGCAGACTGGAAACCGGCAGCAAAGCGATGCTGTAAGTCGGATTGAACGGCGCATTCTGGTCCGCTCGATACCCGAGGGCGTCTTGCAGGTCGTGGTACATGCCGAAGCCGGCGCGCAACACGGTTTTATTGTCGATTGGACTCCAAGCCAGGCCGATTCGCGGCATCGGCAGGAGTTTCGCATTGTTCGTTGTGAACAGCGAATCGCCGATGTGTGGCGTACTCGAGATGACGCCGCTTGCAAATGTGTAATTTGCGGCGCGGCCGTGTGCTTCATTCCATCCAGTCGAAAACTCGTCGCGAAACCCAAGAGAAATTGTCAGCTTAGAGTTGAGCCGGAAAACATCTTCGGCGTAGAAGGCGCCGAAGAGTGAACGCCAGTTCATTGCGGTGGGTGCCGGGTTGTAGAGAAAGCTGTTGACCGTTCCGCTCAGGAATTGCGCCAGACTGGAAAATGTCGCTTGCCCGTACTGGCTCAGCGCGATGTTTTCATTCGATTGAAATTGCTGGAACCACGCGCCGAAACTCGGCTGGTGCCGGCCCTTGGTAAGTGTGACGCGGTCTTCGTACGTATAAAGATTGCGTGCGATGTGCAGGTTGCTGCCATTGTTGCTGCCCGCGAGGCCAATCGAGGCTTGTGGATTGGACGCCGCGCTCCCACCAACCACCGCCGCTCCTACCGGCAGTCCTTGCAGAAAACCAGGCACGCTGGCGGCGGGAGTCCCGGGAGTGGGTTCGCCAGTGAAAAAATATCCGGCGCGCGAATAACCGAAGCGGGCGACATTCAAGAGCGATGGCGAAAAAATATGCGTTTCCTCAACGCTGGCGACTTGCTCGCGCAGGTTCAAGATATCGGAGCTGTAAGGATTTACGGGAGTCGCCGTGACGGCGCCGCCGTCATCGACGGTATAAATTCCCGCAAGCGAATCCTTGAGCGAGAAAGTATGATCCAGGCGCAGCGTTCCGAAATCCTCGCGAATGGTTTGCAGTGGGCTGCTGAAAACTTCGGCAATGCCATTAAAGTCGGGAGCGCCAGCAGGAGCGACGGGCCAAAGGTTCAGCAGCGGCACAACGCTGGGCACCGCGGCGGCGCGGGACGCTGCGTCCGGTACAAACGCCGCGGAGGTCTGGTGCAGATTCTGGCGAAGTCCTTCATAGTTAGCGAAGAAAAACGTCTTGTCGTTGCGGATCGGCCCACCCACGGAGGCTCCAAACTGATTGCGCTGAAATGGCGGCGCCGAGCCTTGATCGAAATAGTTGGGAGCGTCCAGCGCGTTGTTGCGCAAGAATTCGAATGCCGAGCCGTGCCACTGGTTACTGCCGGACTGGGTGAGGATGATCACCTGCGCGCCGGGGCGTTTGCCATACTCCGCGCTGTAAGAGTCGCGCTGCACATTAAATTCGCGCACCGCGTCCACGCCGAGAAGTTCACCGCTGGCGCC
>Ga0070733_10002784_pt1 | contig 12191 bp, 7 predicted proteins | sample Coa_R1_9_FD_66450 | JGI IMG/M metagenome (GOLD analysis project Ga0070733, IMG submission 66450) | Surface soil microbial communities from Centralia Pennsylvania, which are recovering from an underground coalmine fire - Coalmine... | ecosystem: Environmental > Terrestrial > Soil > Unclassified ... | reverse complement strand
TTGCGGGGATGAAACAGCAAGTAAAGCGTGAGCAGTGTGCCCACTCCGTAAAGCAACATCGTGAGCAGGAGCCGCGAGAGGGTGAAGGGGTACAAGAGAGCCAGCGAGGCATTGGTCGCAAGAAACAGCAGCAGAAAGATTGCGGGCCTCGCCATATGAGTTGTCCCAAGCCGTTGCCTATTTTCCGGCGGCAAACTCCTTCTGCAATTCTTCGCTCACCTTGTCCAGTTCCTTGATCAAGCAACCCTCAAGACCGCACATATGCGCGCCGTAGTTCTTGAGCGGAAGGGATCCAATTTCTGTGTTGGTTTTCAGATCGATGAAATGAATCGAGAGGTGAAGGACATATTTGTGGTCATAAGCCACGTCGGAGAATTTGACGTAAACGTCGTTTCCCGCGGTGTTTTCGTCGCCCAGGTTCTTGGCTGCGGTCATCGTCCGTCCGGAAAGGGCCTTCGATTGGCAGGCTTCCTGAAATGCGGTGTTCGCATGGTTGATCACGGCAAGATACTCTTCCCGAGTGGCATAACCTTGGTGATGATAGTCGTCGGGGCTAATGCCGACCCATCCGAGAAAAACGCGGTTCATGCCCTTCAAGTCGACTGGGGCGGCCTTTTCCTTGGCCATCGTGAGTGTCGGAAGAGCTAGGCTGATCAGACAGACTGCGATAACGGTCGTGCGTTTCATAAAAAAGTCTCCTTAACAACCGCCGAATTGTATCACTCTAACAATGTGCTCTTCTTCTCCCAAGGTTAGAACTCGGGGCGGAATGCGTTCGCTGTTAAATCGCCCAGCAGTTTGTGCCAGGGATGCGTCTCGTTTTGCTCGACCTGCGCGACCATGGTGCGCATCTTTTGCAGGACAGAGGGCGCGGCCTCGTCGTACACGTCACCCTGCAACAACTTCAGCACGTCCAGACGGTAGTTGGGGTCACTGACGAAGTAGGTGAACAGCACGTTCAGACGGTAGTACACGGTGATGAAGTCATGCCAATTCTTGGTTCCTACGCGCAGGGTGTTCTCGAAAGTAGAGAAGCTCTCGCGCGAGAAATCGTTTTTCTCCAGAGCGGACAGGATGTCGCGGTGCGCGAAACGGGAACTGTTGAGCGCAATGCTGACGCCGGTGGAAAAGATAGGGTCGACGAAGCGGCCGGCATCGCCGACCAGAACGAACCGGTCGCCGCAGAGCTGCTTCATGGCGTAGCTGTAGTCGCCTTCGTCCTTGAAGGGGCGGATGCGGTCGGCTTTGCGCAGAGTCTCTTCGAGCATGGGCCGCGAGGCAACGGATTCCCAGAAGAACCTCTCCCGATCGCTTTTTGACTTGGCGAAGTTTTTTTTCTGCGTGACCACACCCAGGCTGGTCACGCTATCGGTGATCGGAATCTGCCAGATCCAGGTATTGGAAATGGGCAGGAAGTGGATCACAATAAAGTCGCGGTGCTCATCTTGCTTGGAGAAGACCCGGCGATCATATCCCTCGAACCAGGAGTGGATGGCGTACTGGTCGAATACGGGATCCTGAACCTTGAGCTTGAGCTGATTTCCCAGGAAAGTGTTGCGGCCGCTGGCGTCCACGACTACCTTCGCGCTGACAGCCATATCCTTCTTATTCCGCCCCATCGTGAAGCGGACCACCGGCTCCTTTGGACCGAAATCGACGCCGCTTACCTTAACGCCCTCGTAAACTTCCGCGCCCAATTTGTTAGCATGCTGCAACAGCATCAGGTCAAACTTGCCGCGGTCCACGTGGTAGGTGTAATTCCTGTCGACGCCGGCTTGCTCGCGTTCGTCAAATCTAATAGCGGCGCGAATATCAACATGGCAATCCGGAGCCAGGCCCTGCCATTCAAGTTGATAGGGAACCTTCTGCTTTTCGTCCGCAGTCCATACCGCACCATACTTGTGGGGAAACCTGGCCTCTTCCATCTGAGGGAGAAAATCGAGGTCTTTGAAGACGCGGGTCGAAGAGGGAACCAGCGACTCGCCGACATGCGGGCGGGGAAACAGCTCGCGCTCGAACACCACGCAACTTACGCCCGCCTTGGCCAAGTAGGCGCCCATGGACGATCCAGCAGGCCCGCCGCCAATGATCGCGACATCGAAATCTGGATTCGTAAGAATCAACGCTTCCTCTTCTTCTCTTCAATGCCGCTACCCGAGTTCAATACCACTACGTACGAAGTCAGGGCGTGGTGTGAGACGATTTCGCCGATAACGAAGGCTGGTTGGCCGCTGCCAGCAGTTGTGCCTTGTGAGACAGGAGTTCCAATCCGCGTTCGTGTGTTTCTCGAGCGAGGACCTCCAACTGGGAACGCCCGAGTGCTGGATCAGTTTTTATCTCTGCCTCAGCCAACGCCAGCCGCGCGTCGCATTCGATCAGGTAATATCCCAACTTCCTGGCGGAAGCGATCGCCGAATGCAGCCGCTGAATCGTGCCTGTCAAACCGCCATGACCACTCGCCTTTTCGACGGCTGCTGTTTCTACGCGCGCGGTTTGAATCGCAATCGGCAGGCTCAGAATGGGATCGGGGCTGCTCAGGGCGAGCTTGCTCGCCTGCTGAATGGCGGCGCGCGCCTCGGCGAGCTTTCCCTGGGCCAGTAGAGAGCGGCTGAGTTCCGTATATCCACTGGCTGTGTCCGGGTCTTCTTTATCTTTCTCAAATTGAGCGATCGCGCTGCGCAACAACGGTTCGGCCCGATCAGGGTGGTTTTCTTCCAGCGAGACATCCGCGAGCGAGACCTGGCTCTCCGCAGCATCCGCTCTGCCCATTGCGTGGCGAATTTCGAAGGCTCCCTGGTATTGTTGCCGCGCACCTTGCAAATCTCCCTCCGCAACCAGAACGTCTCCCAGTTCGCTCATGGCTTGCTGGGTCTCACGGTGTTTGGCCGTTTCCATATCAAGCGACTGGGCGGCAAAGCGATGCGCCTCCTGGACGTGGCCCTGTAACAAGTTCAAATCGGCCAGCCGGTTCAATGGATAGCTGGCGTCAGCGTTTTCGACCACAGACATCATCTCGAAGGCTTGCTGATAACTCTTGGCCGCGGCAGGCAGGTTGCCGCGCAGATAAGAAATATCGGCCATGTTGGCGAGCGCGAGTCCGGTGTTGAATTTGTCCCCGGCCTGTTCGAAATTAAGTTTCGCCTGTCGATATAACTGCTCGCCTTGTTCGAGACGGCCATCGTTGGTAAAGCCGATGGCCATGTTGTTGAGGATGGTCGCGGTTTTCAAGTGTTCCCCGGTTCCTGCCAGGATCTTGAGGGCTCGCTGGTAGTTTGCTCTCGCTTCCTGTATATGGCCCTGGGCACCCTGGCGGTCGGCCATCAAGCGCAGCGCGTCGGCAGCTCCCAGGCCATTTCCAGCGGCCCGATAGATGTTGTAAGCATCCTCACAAGGGACACTCCATTGGTCAGGATGCGCACCATAGACGATTTGCATGCACTGTTCGAGGCGAGCTTTCGCATACACCAGCTTCTTGCCTTGCGATGACGCCTTGCTGAGAGCATCCTGGAGCAGCGAGAGAGCAGCCGGAGTGGTATCCAGTCTTGATTGCGCGATGTCAATGCGGGGGTCGAGAGACCCTGGCGGCGGCAAGCGCCGAAGTTGCTCCAGCGTTTCCAGCGCCTGATTGGTGTGGCCCGCGCCGCTCTGCGCGCCGGCGAGCTGCAAGCCGTACTCCACGCTGTCAGGAAATAGAGCGAACAGGGCGCGATAAGTGGAAGCCGCCTTCTCGTGGTCTGGCAGACTTTCGTAGTAGTCGCCTTCGACTTGCATGCGATCCACTTGCGGCAAATCGATGGAGAGATCCAACGCTTTCCTGGCTTCCTCTTTACGTTTCTGCTCATAGCCGAGTTGAGCCCAGGCCCGCGCCAGCATGGCGTGCGCGAGAGAAAACTTCGGGTCCGCTTTGCAGGCTTGCTCAAGCAGATCTTTCGCCGCTAACGAATCGAACTCGCGCAATTTCGCGATACCAAGCGCATAGAAACGCGCTCCTTTACGATTGAGGGGCAAAGAGGCGAGCACGCCTGCCTGCTCGGTGTCGCTGATTCCGGGAACTCCTAACCGGTCCCGCAGTTTCACCCCGACGTCCGAGGCGACCCGGAACAGGTCATCGCTGCTGCTGGTGTGAGCGATCTGGCTGAGAACTTCGCCGGTTCGAGCTTCCTGCAATCGCACATCGAGCCGCAGCTGCGCCCGATCCGCTGGGCCAATCTCGGTATAGGAGCCGTAGACCAGCACGTCACTGTTCAACGCAGTTCCAATGCGCGCGGTGGTGTCGGGAGCCAGTGTGCTGGTCTGCGACCAGGGAGACGCAATCCGGAGGTTGGCGACTTCCTCGCCCGGGACCAGTCTAAGCCTTTCGCCCGAGGTCAGCTCGGTGCTCAACATTTCCGAAAGAGCCGTGGCCAGCCAATCATCCTGGGTGCGGCCGGAGGTATTGTGGAAACCGAGCACGGCCACCGACTTACGCACTGGAATGACGGCTGAAGTTGCGGAAGGGGATTTACCGGCAGGCTGCGAACGGTTTCGGAATGCGTACCATCCGACAAAGGAGAGTAGCACCAGCACGCCGACCGCGCCATAAACGAAACCTCTGCCGCGCCGCGGAGTTGCAAAGGGAGGCTCATGAATCACAAATGGCGCTGCAGGCTTCCGCAGACCATCGTCGGGTACTGCCTGAGTTGCCATGGAATTCTCTTCTTTTTTTTCAGTCGCGGCTTCAATCGCAACTCTGTCCGACAATGCTGCCGACACCGGCGCGATGAACCGGTATCCACGCTTGGGAAGCGTCTCTATGAAGATAGGATTTTCGGCGGGATCCCCGAGCGCGGCGCGCAGACGCTTCAAGGCGGCGTTGAGACTGCCGTCGAATTCCACGTAAGTGTCGGCGGGCCAGAGTTTTTGGCGCAATTCCTCGCGCGACACGACCTCGCCGTTGCGCTCCAGAAGAATGGTGAGGAGACGGAACGGCAGGTCCTGCAGGCGGACGCGCACTCCCTGGCGCAGGAGTTCGCCATTCGCCAAATCGACCTCGAACAAGCCAAAACGATAACTTCGCTTGGAATTGGTCGGCGTGTGCATCCCAGATTTTCGGTGCGGGCCCGCCCCCTCTTGGCGCGAAAGCATAGCACGAACCGTGCAACGCAGGTCATGCGTTTTTCTACTCGCATGAAAACAGGATGGTTAGCTGGTCATGGAGCCATCACAACTAAGTCCTTTGACGAATCTTAAAAATTCGCGCACCCTCCCGCTCGTGTAAGGAACGGCCACAACCGGCGAGAGCGACGAGAAGGCTCTCGCGCAGCTGCTGGCTTGAACCTGGGCCTCGAAATTCTGGATTTTCGAAGGAGAAATGGGCCCATGTCCCACACGCCGACGCCCACCCTGCGGGTCAATCCGAGGGTCGAAGCAACATCCATTTCGCAACCGGAGGCAAGTATGAGAATTTCCGATCGCCGCTCAATTCTGACTCTGATGCTGAGTCTTGCAATCGTCCTCAACCTCGCGCTGTTGTCATCGGCGCAACAGTCAAGCGCCGCCGTGCCGACGATGATGAAGTACAGCGGCGTGCTCACCGATATCAGCGGAAAACCTCTCGGCAGCATTGTCGGGGTCACCTTTCTGTTCTACAAAGACGAGCAGGGCGGGGCCCCGTTGTGGATGGAGACGCAGAATGTGACACCCGACAACAACGGGCATTACACCGTGGTACTGGGCTCGACGAGCAGTCAGGGATTGCCGACCGACCTGTTCGCTTCGGGGGAGGCGCGCTGGTTGGGCGTGCAAGCACAAGGGCAGGCCGAGCAGGCTCGGGTTTTGCTGTTGAGCGTGCCCTATGCTCTGAAGGCCGGAGACGCGCAGACGATAGGAGGACTGCCGGCTTCGGCCTTCGTTTTGGCGGCACCGGCGGGCGGTAGTCCGGTCAACGCACCCGCTGCTGCTCCTCCGGCGGCGACTTCTGCTTCGGGGCTGCCAGCAGCGTCGTCCGACGTGACCACGACAGGCGGGACGGTGAATGCGATTCCGATGTTCACCACGACGACGAACGTTCAGAATTCACTGCTGACGCAGACGGGAACGACGACCATCAATGTGGTCGGCAAACTGAATCTGCCGGCGGCTGCGATCGCGACCGCGGCCAAAGCATACAGTTCACGTCCCGAGACCATGGTTGCGTCCGTCTTTAACAGTGGAACATCAACGGCCGTGCCGCAGACGTTCCAGTTGCAGGCGGAGCCGGTCAGTAACGACACGGCGTCGGCCTCGGGATCGTTGAATCTGCTCTACGGCTCGGGGACGGCGGCGCCGGCCGAGACCGGGCTGAAGATCAGTAACAAGGGAATCATTTCGTTCGCGACGGGACAGACCTATCCCGGAGCGGGCACGATTCACGGCGTCACCGCTGGCACCGACCTGACCGGCGGAGGGACGACCGGCACGGTCACGCTGAACGTCGACACCACGAAAGTGGTCACCAGCGTAACAGCCGGAACAGCTTTGACTGGCGGCGGTACGGGTGGGGCCCTCACCTTGAACGTGGACACGACGAAAATTCCGCAACTGGCCGCCAACAACACTTTCACCGGCAATGAGACGGTCAGTGGCAGCATGACTGCCGGCACCTTTACTGGCAACGGCGCTGCGCTGACCAATGTGAACGCAACCGCGCTGGGCGGCGTAGCGCCAGCGAAGTATGCGCGATTGGACCTTGGCGATGTCTTTACATCCTACGTCGCCACGGAGAGCAGTTTGACTGCCGATTACTTCGCGACGAATTCCGGGAACCTGTACCCAGGGCTGACCTTCGGGGTCGGCGGCGCGGGAATCACGTCGACGCAGACGTCCGGCAGTGATCAGGATGGCCTGGACTTTTGGACGCTTTCCACCGAGCGTATGACCCTCAACCAATCTGGCTACTTGGGCATCGGCACGAGTAATCCTTACACCGAGTTGCACCTGGCGCAGAGCAACTCTGGAGGTCTGGGTCCTACGCTCACATTGATGAACGTCGGCGGTGGCGCCGGATCAGGGGCTTCCGTAGATTTTGACGGATATGACACGACGATCTACTCCCCGACAGTGCGCATCCAGAGCCTTGACGACGGCGCTTCGTCGAGCAGCCTGGCTTTTCTGACCAAGGTCCCCGGGTCTGCCGCCAACGGTTTGGTGGAGCAGATGCGGCTCTCGGATTACGGCTCGCTGATCGTGGATTCCAGCAGCCTCAACGCGCTTCTTTTCGGCAGCGGTTCATCCGCTGGAAACGGTCTGATCTTTGGAGGGACGAGTTCCGGTGAAGGCGTTGCCTCCTGCCGGTTGAGCACTGGCGCTTGCACCGATGGTGGTGGCACCAACCATCAATTTGGCCTGGATTTCTATACCGGTTATGGCAGGCGCATGACCATTGATAACAGCGGCAACGTGTTCGACTGGGGCAACATGTACGTATCGGGATGTACGTATTGGTCGTCGAACGGGAATCAGCAAGGGAGTTGTCTTTCCGACGCGCGCCTGAAGACCAACATTGAACCGTTTCCGCGGGTTCTGGATCGATTAGCGCAGCTGGAACCCGTGCATTTCGATTGGAATGCCTCGGCTCCTTCCGAAGTGCGCTTTCAAAGAGGACGCCAGACCGGGCTGATCGCGCAACAAGTGGAGAAGGTTTTCCCGGACATGGTCACAGTCGGCAAGGATGGCTACCGGCGCGTGAATTACGGCCTGCTGCCCTACCTGCTGCTCGAAGGAGTAAAGGAACTGAAGGCCAGCAACGACGGCCTGCGCACGGAGGCTAACGATCAGCGCAAGCAAAACCAGCAAGCGCGAGCCGAGATCGCGAAGCTGCGCCGAGCCGCGGCCGCAACCGACGCCAGGGTCGCGAAGCTAGGACGGTCGAGCTCCGCGAAGGACGCGCAGATCGTCGTCCTGAGCCGCGAGATCGAGCAACTGCGCAAGACGCAGCAGCAGATGGCAATCGTGCTCGCACGATTCGCGTCAACTCAAGGTGAGCCAGCAAACTTGCAGACTGCCAAGACTCGCCCCGCTGTCAAGTCACCCGCGCCGCGGGTCGCTGAAATCGCTCGCGCACAGTTCTGACTGACGCCATCAGATATCGATGGCGCCGGTTGGTATCACCGGAAGCCGCTTCGAACCGGAGAGCCCATGAGGCTGATCCCACTCGTCGCGATGTTGACCTTGTCCACCGCTCTCACGGCGGTGGACAAGGTGCAATCTCTGAAGGTCAAAGTCGGCCTGTGGGAGGTGACCACGACCGTCATGGCAAATACGGAGATGCCGATTCCCGCCGGACTGCTGGAGAAACTGACTCCTGAACAGCGCGCTCGGGTTCAAGAGCGCATGACCTCAAGGTCGCCGGACGCGCCACCCAGAGTGACTACTAGAAGGTATTGCCTGACCGAGCAACAACTGAAGAAAGGACCGACCTTCGACCAGGACGGAAAATCCTGTCGTCAGAGGTCGCTGACTTCCAGCGACCGCAAAGTCGACATGCATGTCGTCGATATACAGATGGAGTGCTTCGACCATGACATCAAGCGGGATGAAACTCTCCGTATTGAGGCGCTCAGTTCCGAAAGTGTGAAAGGTTTTTTGCGCTTCTCGGCAACTGACACCGATCACGACCCGAACTCAATTGCAACCTTTATTGCGAGGTGGATCGGTTCATCCTGCAGCCCGTCCAAATAGAGCCAGGAACAAAGCCTCATTGACTCCGTTCGAGGCAACCTGACAGCGCCGTCCAGCAACTAAATAACTAGTTACCTTTCCGAGAGTCATTCGTCTAAACGCAGGAAGGAGAGCTAGAGTGCCGCCGAAGCAGTCCCCAACCTTGACAGAAGCCGAGCTGCGCATCATGGAAGTGCTTTGGCGTAAGGGGCCCGGCACGGTGCAGCAGGTGCTGGATTGGCTGGCCTGTGCTCTCGCCTATAACTCGGTCCTGACGACGATTCGTACTCTGGAGAAAAAGGGCATCGTGAAGCATGTAAAGGATGGTCGTGCGCACGTTTATCAGCCAGTCATTGGACGCGAGGAGGCGACCCGCTCTGAGGTTCGGCACCTGGTTGGCCGCTTCTTCCGCAATTCGCACGAGGCATTGATTCTGAATATTCTGCAGGATGAGGCCATCGAAGCCGCGGATCTCAAGCGCTTACGCGACATGCTGGATCGAAGTGAAGTAGGGGGCGACGGGAAATGACGGTTCCGGACCTGCAATCCGTGGCGCAAATCTTCACCGAGCGGCTGCTGAATACTGCCGTTGAGGGGGTTGTGATCGCGGGCATGGTTTGGCTGTTGCTGCGGATCATCGGCCGGCACAACTCCGGAACTCGTTTCGCCATTTGGCTTTCGGCGCTTCTGGCAGTGGCCGCGCTGCCATTTATTTCGGGCTTGGAACTCGGCCGCCCACATGACGGAGCTCTTCTGCCCGGGAACCTGCCGGGAGAAATTACGCTTCCCGGTTTCTTGGCTTTCTACTTGTTCGCCGGATGGGGCGTGGGAGCGGGTTTGTCCCTTCTGGGGCTGGGCGTCGGGCTCTGGCGTGTCCGCCAAATTCGCAGGCAGTGTTGCGAAGTCGACCTTTCTATTCTCGATCCGGCGATTGCGGGGACGCTTCGCGACTTTAATTCTCGGCGCTCGGTAAAACTGTGCGTTTCCAGCGACGTGACCACTCCCGCAGCGATTGGCTTCTTTCGGCCTGCGATTGTTTTTCCCGCCGGGCTGTTGTCGCAACTCTCCGCTGACGAGATCAAAGTAATTCTGCTCCATGAGCTCGCGCATCTGCGCCGCTGGGATGATTGGACCAACCTCAGTCAGAAGCTTGTGAAAGCTGTGTTCTTCTTCCATCCCGCCGTCTGGTGGATTGAAAACCGCCTGACGTTGGAGCGCGAGATGGCCTGCGATGACGTTGTTTTGGCGCAGACTGCGAGCCCCAGAGCTTACGCTTCGTCGCTGATTTCGTTTGCCGAGAAGTTGCGAAGTGTCCGTGGTATGGCGCTGGCGCAATCCTTGGTGAGCCGAATGTGCCAGATGTCGTTGCGCGTGGCGAACATTCTCGATGCGAAACGGCCGGAGCGCAAGGGGCTTTGGGCGCCGGTTCTAGGTGTGAGCACGTGCGTGCTGGCGCTGGTTTTCGCTGCGGCCGCTTACGCACCGCGCGTCGTGGCTTTCCAGTCGCACTCTGACGCTAGTCAGACGCTGGAGACGCAGCCTGTACTGCAAGCGGCACATCACGATGTGCCGGCAGGCGTCGATGCCGCCAGCAGCCGCAGCGTGGCGATGAATGTTGCGCAGCCCTCAAAGATTGCGCCACGGGTCAAAGCAATTTCCGCCGCGTTTCATCCGCGCACCGTAGTTGCGCCACTGCGACTGAAAGAAGCTCAGACGCGTGCGCCCTTGGTGATGCGCGCACAAACGGCGCAGGAGGATCTCGGAATGCCGGAGACTTTGGTCATTGTGCAAACCACGCGCTATGACGCTTCCGGCGCAGGGATTTGGACTCTGTGTGTTTGGAAAGTAGGAGGAGAAAATCACGCGGAAAAGCAGTGGGAATCGGCCGTGATCCTGAGCGTGATTTAAGCGAGTCTGATCCGCGGCCAATTTTTTTGTGGTTATCAACTAAACGATTAGTTTCAACCAAGGAGAAAAGTACCATGAGAAGTTGGATCAAGTATTGCCAGGCGGCGCTCAATCGGCGCTTGCTGATCACAATGGCTGCGGCGGCGATGGTCGTGTCGTTTGCAGCTTATGAATTTAACAATCCGGTCAGGGCGGCGGAGCCGTCCCCGGCCGCCGCGGCCCTCGACGATAACAGCGTCAGCGCGCTGCTTTCGCTCGATCGCGCGATGGAAGCGCTGGCCGCACGCGTCACGCCAGCGATCGTCAACGTAACTGTCGTCGCCAAGAAATCAGGTGGCGCGTGGAACTCAGCGGACAGCGGCGACAACGATGGCGGCAACAATGACGCCAACAATGGCGCCAACAATGGCGCCAACAATGGCGCCAACAATGGCGACAACAACTCCGACGGTCTGCAGCAGTTCTTTGGGCCGTTCGGAAAACAGTTCGGTCGCCAGTTCGGCCAGCAGTTCGGCCAGCAAATGCAGCCACGGCCGCAAATCGAGCACGGACTAGGCAGCGGCGTGATTATTTCGCCCGATGGCTATATCGTGACCAACAACCACGTGATTGACGGCGCAGTCGACATTCGCGTCACCATGACCGACCGTCGAATTCTGCCCGCGAAGCTCATCGGCACCGATCCACTTACGGATCTGGCCGTTATCAAGATCGAAGGGAGCAATCTGCCCAGCGTGCCTTTGGGAGATTCGACTCAGCTGCATCCCGGGCAAACTGTGCTCGCGTTCGGTAATCCGCTGGGCTTCCGCTTCACCGTGACCCGCGGCATCGTCAGCGCGCTGAACCGGCCGAATCCGTTCGCTGCGGACCGGCGTTCGCCGGGACAATTCATTCAGACGGATGCGGCCATCAACCCAGGCAACTCCGGCGGGCCGCTGGTGAACGCTCACGGTGAAGTCGTGGGCATCAACACTTTTCTGGTTTCCGAGACGGGTGGTTTTTCCGGCATGGGATTCGCGATTCCCGCGCAGATCGTAAAACCCACCGTCGACAGTCTCATCAAGTATGGAAAAATCAACCACGGATACATCGGCATCGGCATCAGCGACGTCACCCCCGATGAAGCCAAGTTCTTCCATGTGACCGACGCTTCGGGAGCCGTTGTTACCCAGGTCGAACCGAACTCTCCGGGCGCAAAAGCAGGACTGAAGGTCGGCGATGTCATCACCGAAATCAACGGAAAAATCGTGAGTGACGCCGGTGCGCTGCAGGTCGAAGTGGGAGAAAAGCAGCCTGGAACCACGCTCCACCTCAAAGCCCTGCGCGAGGGGAACTCCGTCGACGTCCCAGTCACGCTGGAGGCAATGGGGAAGAGTGAGCACGACAACCAGAACGCCGATGCCAGCCATGGCAAACCGCGCTGGGGACTTGGCCTTGCCGACTTGACGCCTGACCTCCGGCAACAACTACAAGCCGGCGACGAAGTGAACGGCGCCGTGATCGAGCAAGTCGCTCCCGGCAGTCCGGCAGATAACGCCGGCCTGCAGCAAGGGGACGTGATCATGGAGGTCAACCGCCGGGCGGTGCATTCCGCGGCCGATGTGCAG
>Ga0070733_10002783_pt1 | contig 12193 bp, 10 predicted proteins | sample Coa_R1_9_FD_66450 | JGI IMG/M metagenome (GOLD analysis project Ga0070733, IMG submission 66450) | Surface soil microbial communities from Centralia Pennsylvania, which are recovering from an underground coalmine fire - Coalmine... | ecosystem: Environmental > Terrestrial > Soil > Unclassified ... | reverse complement strand
AGCGCAACCTACACTATTTCGACCTGACCGAGGACGTAGAAGTCACCCGCGCCGTGACGCACATCGCCCAGGGCGCCAAGACCGCCTTCGCGCCGCAATGCGGCCTGGCGCCGGGTTTCATCAGCATCGCCGCCAACGAACTCATGCGCCACTTCGATGAGATCCACGACGTAAAGCTGCGTGTTGGCGCCCTGCCCCAGAACCCGGGCAACATGACCAAATACGCGCTCACCTGGTCATCGGATGGCGTCATCAACGAATACGGCAACACCTGCTACGGCATCGTCAACGGCAAGGAGGCGGCGCTGATGCCCCTCGAGGGACTCGAGACCATCCAGCTGGAAGGCAAGCTCTACGAGGCCTTCAACACCTCCGGCGGACTGGGTTCCCTCGGCGAGACCTACGCCGGCAAGGTGCGCAACATGACCTACAAGACCATGCGCTATCCAGGCCATTGCGAGGTCATGCGCCTCCTCATGAACGACCTCGGCATGAACCAGGACCGAGACACCTTGAAGCGCATCCTGGAACGCGCCGTGCCGCGCACCGTGCAAGATGTCGTGCTGATCTACGTCTCCGTGAGCGGCCTGCAACACGGCAAGTTCATGGAAGAGAGCTACGCCAACGCCGTGTATCCGCAGGAGATCGCCGGCCATCTGTGGTCCGCGATCCAGGTGACCACCAGCGCCGGCATCGCCGCGGTGGTGGACCTGGTGCTGAAAAAACCCGACGCCTACCAGGGCCTGGTGAAGCAGGAACGCTTCAGCCTGACGGATGTGCTGGCCAACCGCTTCGGCAAGGCCTACGCACAGGCCGAGACCGCGGAACTCTCGGCACGCCTGGTGCGTACCGGCGAAGCCGCCAAACAGTTCGTGGCTTGATAGGAGTATCCATGGACGACGTGCAGAAGATCCTCTCCAGCCTGGGCCTTACCCAGGATAACTCAGGCACCTGGACGACGACGGGCGGTTGGCGCAAGAGCACCGGCGGCAAGCTCATCGAGTCCATCAACCCCGCCACTGGCGGCGTGATCGCCAAGGTGCACTGCGCCACTGAGGCGGACTACGAGCAGGTGATCAAGGACGCCGAGGAAGCCTTCAAGGCCTGGCGCGAGGTCCCTGCCCCGAAGCGCGGCGAAGCCGTGCGGCTCGTAGGCGAGGATCTGCGCAAGCACAAAGACGCCCTCGGCAGTCTCGTCTCCCTGGAGATGGGCAAGATCAAGCCTGAAGGCGACGGCGAGGTGCAGGAGATGATCGACATCGCCGACTTCGCCGTCGGCCAGTCACGCATGCTCTACGGCCGCACCATGCAGTCCGAGCGCGTGCGTCACCGCATGGCGGAGCAATGGCATCCGCTCGGTGTCGTGGGGGTGATCTCCGCCTTCAACTTCCCGGTGGCGGTGTGGTCCTGGAACGCGTTCATCGCCGCGATCTGCGGCGACGTGACGGTGTGGAAACCCTCACCCCGTACCCCGCTGTGCGCCATCGCAGTGCAGATGATCGCCAACAAGGTGCTGGAGCGGAACGGCTATCCCGCGATCTTCTCCCTGTTCATAGACGGCGACAACCGCCTGGCGGAACGCTTCGTCAAGGACCATCGCGTGGCTCTGGTGTCCTTCACCGGCTCCACCGCCATCGGCCGCAAGGTAGGTGAGATGGTGTCGGCACGCATGGGCAAGTCACTGCTGGAGCTCGGCGGCAACAACGCCATCGTGGTGGACGAGACAGCCGACCTCAAGCTGGTGATCCCGGCCGTGGTGTTCGGCTCCGTAGGCACCGCCGGCCAGCGCTGCACCACCACCCGCCGCCTCATCGTCCACGAGAGCATCGTGGATGACCTCACCCAGAAACTGGTGAGCGCCTACAAGCAGGTGCGCATCGGCGATCCGCTGGACGCCTCCACCCTCATGGGCCCGCTCTGCAGCAAGGATGCGGTGAACCGCTACCTGGCGGCCGTGGAGGCCGTGGGCAAGGCCGGAGGCAAGATCCTCTGCGGCGGCAAGAAGCTCGAGCGCCCCGGCTTCTTCGTGGAACCCACCATCGTGCGCGCCAAGAACGAGTGGGACATCGTCAAGACCGAGACCTTCGCGCCGATCCTCTATGTCATGTCTTATAAGACACTGGACGAGGCCATCCGCATGCACAACGACGTGCCCCAGGGCCTGTCCTCGGCCATCTTCACCACCAGCGTGAAGAACGCCGAGTACTTCCTCTCGGCGGTTGGTAGCGATTGTGGCATCGCCAACGTCAACATCGGCACCTCCGGCGCCGAGATCGGCGGCGCGTTCGGCGGCGAGAAGGAGACCGGCGGCGGCCGTGAGTCCGGTTCCGACGCCTGGAAGCAGTACATGCGGCGCCAGACCAATACCCTCAACTGGTCCGACTCGCTGCCGCTGGCCCAGGGGATCAAGTTCGACTTGGGTTGATACCAACTCGGCTTGAGTGATAATAGGGACACGCCGCGCCACCGCGCGGCGTTTTCCTATCGGGAGCCCGCGTGCTGAGCCTCTACCTCTTCATCCTGGCCATCCTGCAGGGCGTCACGGAACTCTTCCCCATCAGCAGCCTGGGCCACAGCGTGCTGGTGCCGGCACTCTTGCACTGGCCCATCGACCGGGATGCACCCTGGTTCCTGCCTTACATAGTGGTGCTGCACCTCGGCACCGCCGCGGCCCTATTCATCTATTTCTGGGACGACTGGCGGAAGCTGTTGGCGGGCACCTGGGCCGCCCGCGGCAGGCCCGGCGACCCCGCAGCACGGCTCTTCTGGTTGTTGGCCTGCGGCACGGTGCCGGCGGGGCTCCTGGGTTTCCTGCTGGAACACAAGGTGCGCGAACTGTTCAGTGGTTTCGTGGTGGCCGCAGTGTTCCTGATGCTGAACGGCTTCGTACTGCTCCTGGGCGACCGCTTGAAGCAGCACGACGGCGCCGCAGCGCCCGAGGCACTGAGCTGGCGGACGGCCTTCCTCATTGGCTGCGCCCAGGCGCTGGCACTCATCCCCGGCATCTCCCGCTCCGGGGTAACGCTGGTGGCGGGACTCATGGGCGGGCTCGGCTACACCGCCTCGGCGCGTTTCTCTTTCCTTCTTGCGACCCCCATCATCGCCGCTGCGGGCCTGCTGGAGATACCTAAGCTCCTCCGCCAGCACACAGCACTGCCTCCGGAGCTCATGTTCAGCATCGTCGCCGGTGGACTCCTGGCGGGCGTGTTCGCATGGTTGAGCACCTGGTTCTTGATGCGCTGGTTTCGGTCGCACGAACTTATGGCGTTGAGGCCTTTTGGGGTTTATTGCTTATTGGCAGGCGGAGCTGCACTACTCACGCAGGTGATAAGGTGAACTACCCGAATCCCTGGCATTCAATAGACTCAGGCGACAATCAGGACGCCGGCGGCTGATCAGACAAGAAGTCCGGCAGGTCCAGCACCGGGCTTACCAGACCGAGCCGGGTGATGACCGCCGTCACCTGGCCGCGATGATGGGTGGCGTGATTGAAGGCGTGGGCGAGCTGCAGGGCCAGCGGATATTCCCGGGCTACACCCTCGGTGTCCACGTAGGGATTCGGCATATCAAAACTCCGCTCGTCGAGCCCCTTCACCAAGCCTTGCAATGCTGCCGCCTGGCGCAGCATCTCCTCCGCCAAGCGCGCCCGCTCTTTCACCAACTCCTGATCCAGGCCGCTGATCAGGAACGACTTGGCGGTGAGGCGCCCTTGCCAGAGCAGATCCACAAGCAACAGGTGGTTGAGGGTGCGATGGACGCTGCGGAAGAACAACCCCTGGTCTGCGTGATAGTCAGCGTCGGTCATGGGCTTGAGCGCATGCAGCAAGCGCCCATGGGCCCAGATGTGGTAGCCCGCAAACGCAGTGAAGTATTGATGCAAGCGCATGTCAGGCCTCCTCGAAACGGTTCTTGTCACGATTCTTGCGCACCTTGCGCGCATCGAACACCCGCCCGTTCATGAAGATGAATACGCCCGAGGGAAGGGTCTGGGCCGCGGCCACTGCGCCGCCGATGTTGAAGATGGCATCACTGCCGCGGAAGCGCGCAGGATTAAGCGCGCCGGTGAGCACGATGGTCTTGCCGGGGATTCCCTGCAACGCCGCGGCAGTCTCGGTCATGGTGTCGGTGCCGTGGGTGATGAGCACGCGCTGCGTCGGGTCCTTGAGCACGGCGTCGCGGATCAGGGTGCGATCCGCATCGGTCATGTCAAGGCTGTCCTTACGCATCAGCGAGGTGATCTCGAAGGGGAAACCCGCTCCCATCTCACGTAGGATCTCGCCGATCTGCGGTTCACCCACTTCATATTCGCTCTTGGCATCGAAGTAGATCTTGTCGATGGTGCCGCCGGTGGTGAAGATGCGCAGCTTTTCCATGGGAACTCCGTGTGCGATCCGTTCAATTTCCGAAGGACGGCGCCAGGGTGGTGCCGTTGATGGGGATACCGAGATACAGGAAGAACACCAGGCTGCCGGACTTGCCGCCGCCCACTCCGAAATAGAGGGGGCCAAGCACGGTGTCGGCACCGACGAAACCCATAAGTCCGTACTGCATGCCTACTGTCTTGGTCCGGGTATTCCCCCAGACATTGCCCACGTCCAGGCCGCCTCCGAGGTAAAGGCCACCGCCCAGGCCCGTGATCAGGTCTGCGGCATGATGCGCGTAGACCAGGTGCGCGTCGAACACACGGTCACCGCGCAATTGCCCCTGGCGCTTGCCCGCCAGTGACAGGAAGCCGCCCAACTGGAACTGCTCGTAGACCGGTAGGGGCGTGCCGAGGTTACTGCCCCCCTCCACCAGGAACAGCATGGGGTCGCCGCCCACGTCGAAGGCATGGCCGACGGTGGCGTCGAGCTTGTCGTAGCTGGCGTCGCCGCCCAACGAGGTACGCGGGAAGAAACCCGTGATCAGGGCATAGGATCCGTGTGAGGGAAAACTGCCGTTGTCAAAAGTATCGACGCCGACGCTGAAGTGCGTGCCCAGCAGCGTGCTGCGGTACGTGGGATACAGTGTCGGATCGCCGATGCGCGGCTGGGAGACTACGTGGCCGTAAAGCAGGCCGAGGCGCGTCTCGCCGGCGTCGCCCATGCGCCAGCCCAGGTCGACGCCGCCGTGGGGAAAGACGGTGCCGTATTCGGCGACGCGGTTCTGCCCCGAGAACAGGTCAAAGGTCTCGTTCAGGTATTCGGCGTTGGGGGCGATGAACACCGTGTCGTTGTAATCGAGGGGCTGGAACAGCTCGGTGTAGAACAGGCGTGTCTTGCCGATCTCGAACTGGTTGCGCCATTCGGCGCCCAAGCTATCGATCTCTGTGGCTGTATAGCCGCCGAGCAACTCGTAGTTGCTGTCTCCCTCGAAGTCGTCGCTGATGTGCAGGCCGAACTGCAGGTAACTCGGCTGCCATTCCTTGGGCTGGACCATGAGGTCGATGCCGGTGGCGCCGTTCCTGTGGACGAGTGCCGCGTCCACGCGCTGGAAATAACCCAAGTCGTATAGGTTTCGCAGTCCGTCGTTGATCGCCTCCATGCTCCAGGGACTGCCGGGCTGCACCCCGAAACGCGCGCGTATCAGGTTCGGTGAGATGTCTCCGTTGCCATTCACGTCCACGAAATCGACGCTGCGGGGCGACGGCAGCATCCTGCGGTACTGTTGGCGGTATGCCGCATAGGCTTCGGGGCTCAGCTGCAGGTCTGTCAGCTTCGACAATTGTTCATAGGCCTGCTGTTCGCCCGCTTCTATGGCTTCGCCCATGCGGGTGAAGTCAGTTGGGCCTATGTCGCCAAGGTCCGGCTCTATCAGTACATCGCGGCTCGTAAGCGTGGCGATGGAGTCCTTCACGTTCTGGATGTTGTACAGCTTGACTACCTGCAGCGAGACGCTGATCACGTCCGTGAGTTGGTCACCCTTCGCCAAAGGCGTGCGGATGTTGACGGCGATGACCACGTCGGCGCCCATCGCCCGCGCCACGTCCACCGGCAGGTTGCGCGACAGGCCACCGTCTACCAGTAGGTGGCCGTCGATGCGCACCGGCGGGTATAGGCCCGGGATCGAGAGGCTCGCGCGGATGGCGTCCGTGAGGCTGCCGTGATCCAGCACCACCATGTCGCCGGTCTCGATGTCCGCGGCCACGGCACGGAACGGTATCGGCAGCTTGTTGAAGTCGGTGTCCGGCTCCTGTGCCAGCGTCAGCACGTTGAGGATGCGGCCCGGCGCATCGCCGTTGACGATGCCCTGGGGAAAGATGTAATGGCCGTCGGCGTAGCCGAACTCGAGGCGCAGCAGGTACTTGATCTGGTCCTGCTTCTCCGTGTAGGTCATGCGGCTGCGGGGCGTGATGTCGGCCATGTCGTCCTGGATCGCGCGGCGGTTCATCTGTGCCTCCAGGTCATCGGCGGTCATGCCGGTGGCATAGAGTCCACCGATGATGGCGCCCATGCTGGTACCGGCGATGCAGTCCACCGGGATACGCAGCTTTTCCAGAGCCTTGATCACACCCAGGTGCGCCGCACCTCGGGCCCCGCCGCCGCTCAACACTAAACAGACTTTGGGACGGGGTTGCGGCGCAGCAGGCTCATCGGCGAGTGCGGTAATGCCGTACAGACTCCCGGCCAGCAGCAACACGATGGCCGCGCTGGCGGAGAGGGTTCTATTGGGGACGGTTTGTGGCATCGGGTGAATCGGCGGCGAACGCCGCCGCTTCAGACCCGAGATATTTTACCGGAACCTCCAAACGCGGAGTAGACTCAAAGCACTTGACGGAGCATGTTTCGGGACGATGTCGCCGCGATGCGCAGGTTCCTGCTTCTGCTGTCTCTGCTCGTTTTGCTCCGCGCCTCTCCCGCGGCGGCTTCCGGCGTCGCTGTGTTGTTGCATATACAAGGCCCCATAGGTCCCGCCACCGCGGATTACGTCGTACACGGCCTCGAGACTGCCCACGACCGTGGAGCCCAGCTGGTGATCCTGGAATTGGACACGCCAGGAGGGCTCGACGGTTCCATGCGAAAGATCGTCCAGGCGATCCTCGCGTCGCCGGTCCCCATCGCCGGTTACGTGGCACCGGCGGGTGCGCGCGCCGCCAGTGCCGGCACCTACATCCTCTATGCCTGTCACGTTGCGGCCATGGCGCCCACCACCAACCTGGGCGCTGCGACGCCGGTGCAGATGTCTGGGGGGGATTCGTCTACGCCGGCGAAACCGGAGACCGCTGAAGAGCGCAAGGTGCTGAACGATGCGCTTGCGTACATCACCGGCCTTGCAGAACGCCGAGGCCGCAACGCAGAATGGGCCCAGGCCGCGGTGCGCGATGCCGCCAGCTTGCCGGCGGACGAGGCGCACAAGAAGGGCGTAGTCGACCTGGTCGCGAAAGATGTACCCGACCTCCTCGCCCAGTTGGACGGCCGTAAGCTTTCGGTGCCTGCGGGCCCGGTGGTGCTCCATACCTCCGGCATGAACATCAACGAATATTCGCCGGGGTGGCGTGAACGTTTCCTTGCAGTACTCACAGATCCGACGGTGGCCTATCTGCTCCTGCTCATCGGCATCTACGGACTGCTGTTCGAAGGCTACAACCCCGGCGCAGTGTTGCCCGGCGTTGCCGGTGGCATCGCCCTGCTGCTCGCGTTGTATGCCTTCCAGATACTGCCGGTGAACTTCGCCGGTCTCGCGCTTATCGTGCTCGGCGTGTTGCTTTTCGTCATCGAGACCTTCATTCCCGCCTATGGCACCCTCAGCATCGGAGGCATCGCCGCTTTCGTGTTCGGTTCACTGATCCTCATGGACACCGACGTCCCGGGGTTCGAGTTGCCACGCGGACTGGTCTCGGGGCTCGCCGCCGCCGCCGGCCTGCTGGTAGCGGGCACGCTTGCGCTGGCCGTGCGTTCACGCCGCAAGCCCGTGGTCACCGGCGGCGAATCACTGCTCGGGGCACTGGGCGTAGCGCTCGCTGATTTCGCCATGGACGGCACGGGCCAGGTGCGTGTGCAAAGTGCCAACTGGCAGGCAGAGAGCCGCGTGTCCTTGAGCAAGGGAGCGCGGGTGCGCGTGCTGCGCCGCGACGGACTCAAGCTTATAGTGGAGCCGGCGGAAGCACCCGCCAGGCGAGAGGACTGATATGAGCATCGCATTCATCGTAATCATCGTGGTCGCCGTGTTGCTGATCTTCAACGCCTTCAAGGTGCTGAAAGAATACGAACGCGGCGTGATCTTCACACTGGGTAAGTACGACCGGGTGAAGGGCCCCGGACTCTTCCTGGTCTGGCCGCTGTTGCAGCAGATGGTCAAGGTTGACCTGCGGACCGTGGTCATGGACGTGCCGCCCCAGGACGTGATCTCCCGGGACAACGTCTCGGTAAAGGTCAACGCGGTGATCTACTTCCGCATCGTGGACCCCGAGAAATCCATCATCCAGGTGGCCGATGTCTTCGAGGCTACGAGCCAGCTGGCCCAGACCACGCTGCGTTCGGTGCTGGGCCAACACGAGCTGGACGACATGCTGGCGGCTCGTGACAAACTCAACACCGATATCCAGGCCATCCTCGACCAGCACACCGACGTCTGGGGCGTGAAGGTGCTGAACGTGGAGATCAAGCAGGTGGACCTGGACGAAGGCATGATCCGCGCCATCGCCAAGCAGGCGGAAGCGGAACGCCAGCGCCGCGCCAAGGTGATCAACGCCGCGGGTGAATTGGAAGCCTCACAGAAATTGATGGAGGCGGCTCAGACCTTGGTGAAGTCGCCCCAGGCTATCCAGCTGCGCTATCTCCAGACCTTGGTGGAAGTGGCCGGCGACAAGAGCTCCACCATCGTCTTTCCCCTGCCCATGGACCTGATCGAACCGCTACTCAAGAAACTGAACAAAGATTGAGTGTGATAAACACGAGGCAAGAAAAAGGCCGCTTCAAAGCGGCCTTTTTCATTATCAGTGTCGTCAGCGATCATTTGGCGGCGTACGCAAGACTAAAGGCGCCCGGGCCGACATGAATGCCCGCCACAGTACTCATCACCGACAACAGCGTCTCCACCTTGTTGGCGTGGGCCAGCTTGATGAACTCGTTGTAACCTGGGAAGGATTTCACATCCTCCGGGTTGCCGGCATAGCTCATGCACACCACCTTAGTGAGCAGTCCATTCTCAACTGCCTCACCGGCTATGGCGAACAGGCGCTTTATCGCGCCGTCGAAGCCACGCACCGTCTCTACCGCATCGGTCTCGCCGCGGTAGGCCTTGAGGATGGGCTTGATGTCGAGCATGGTGCCCATCTGGTACTTGAGCCAGCCGACGCTCTTGTCGCCCTTCTGGTGGGCGCGGGCACGCACGTAATAGAGGTCCTGCGGAACGAGGTAGGCGTGCACATCCTGGGAGAAGTTCTCCACGTGCTGACGCAACCTATCGAAAGCGAGTTCCTCTTGACCGCCCTGCATGAGGCGCAGGGCCTCAAAGACCACCACGCCCTGGCCGGTGAACAAGGTCTTGCTGTCCAGCACGCGCAGCGCAAATTGCTCTTCCAGGCCGGCGGCCTTGCGGCGCTCCTTGTAGCCCGAGAGGATCATGAACGAAGCTTTGGTCGCGTTCTCGAAAACCGGGCTGCGACTGCTGGACACGGTGATGACCAGCACGCGGTCGTATTTCAGCACCAGCTGGTCAAGGAACCAGTCCTTGATCGCCTTCACAGACAGCGGTGCAGTGGTGATCTCCAGTTCCTTCTCTGCCACGTAGCGGCGGTAGAACTCCATGGTCTGTTCCGGGTCGCGCACGTCCTTGAAATTCATGGTGCCGAACTGCATGTTGATCGGCATGATCTCTATACCATGCTGCGTCAGAAAGCTGCGCGGCAGGTCGCAAGCGGCGTCGACGACGATACCGATCTTTTGCGGCATTGTTATAGCTCCCAAAATCCTCTTGATCGCCCCATCCGCCATGCGGATGCCCGTCACCTCGGGAAAGGGGGTCATTTAACTTAAACTATGTCCAATTTAGCACAGGCGGAGCCGTATTTCCCAATAGGCCCAAGAGTTTGCGCGGGGCCTACAGGCCTTCGCGCTTGGCTTCGTCCCAATATGCATCCATTTCCTCCAGGCTTACCTCTTCGGGTTTCACGCCCTTTTCTGCGAGCCGCCTCTCCATATGGCGGAAGCGCCGCTCGAACTTGCGGTTGGTGCCGCGCAAGGCCTGCTCCGGGTCCACCGCGAGCTTGCGTGCCAAGTTGGCCGCAGCGAACAGCACGTCGCCCAATTCGTCCTCGAGGCGTGCAATGCCTCCACCGCCCTCGATCTCACGCTCCAGCTCGCGGAGTTCCTCCCGCAGTTTTGCGAACACAGGCTTGAGTTCGCCCCAGTCGAAACCCACCCGCGCCGCCCGCTTCTGCAGCTTCTCGGCACGGGTGAGGGCAGGCATTCCCATGGGCACTCCGTCCAACACCCCTTCCTTCTCACGTCCGGCGCGTTCGCCGGCCTTACGGGCCTCCCAGTCATGGGTCTGCTGTTCGGCGCTGCGGATATCGGCGGCGCCGAACACATGGGGATGGCGCGCCACCAGTTTGTCACCGATACCGGCCGCAACGTCCTCGAAAGCGAACCGCCCCTGCTCCTCCGCCAGGCGAGCGTGGTAGACCACCTGCAGCAGCAGGTCCCCGAGCTCCTCCTTCAAGGCCATGAGATCGCCCCGCTCGATGGCGTCCGCCACCTCGTAAGCTTCTTCCACGGTGTAGGGCGCGATGGTCTTGAAGGTCTGCTGCTTATCCCAGGGACAGCCTTTGTCCGGATCCCGGAGCTGAGCCATGATTTCCATGAGGCGTTGGGTCTGTTTCAAGGCGATCCTCCCGCCAGCAGGGTATCCAGAAAATTCACCAGCATGGCGGCGGTGGCGCCCCAGATGCTGTGGCCGGCATACCTGAAGACGTAGAAACCCACATCCTTGCCACCGAGCTCCCGGGTCTGAATCTCCCTATTGCGCGGATCCGCGAGGAACGCGAGCGGCACCTCGAAGACCTCGGCCACTTCCAGGGGATCGATAGCCAGCTTGGCTCCCGGCTGCACCAGCCCCACCACCGGGGTCACGGCGTAGCCGGTGATGGTGAGGTAGCCCCTGAGAAACCCCACCACTTCCACGTGCCGGCGGGCGAGGCCGATCTCCTCCTCGGTCTCCCGCAGGGCGGTCTCCACGGGATCTGCGTCCCGCGCCTCCCGGCCGCCGCCGGGGAAGCTCACCTGCCCTGCATGGTCCTGGAGTTGTTCCGTGCGCCGAGTGAGGAGCACGGTGGGGGCCTCCAGGTGGGCTACCAGGGGCAGGAGTACCGAAGCGGGTTTCCAGGGCTGCTTGGGGAGGAAACCCGGGGGCAGATCCCCCAGCACTCGGCGTGGAGAGAAGTCGTCAGGGGCTTGAGTGCCAACGAAACGGCGGCGGATGAGTTCCGGGAAATTGCCGCTTTTAAATTCCATTTTATCAATTAGTTACTGATAGTCTTAAAAGTAAAATCTTATTTCTTGATACCGCCCTTGGTGAGTCCCGCAGGATCCAGGAGCTCCTTCAGGCGGGCCTCTGACAGGTCGGTCATCTCCTTGGCCACATCCAGGATGGGGCGGCCTTCCTTGTAGGCTTTCTTGGCGATGGCGGCCCCCTTCTCATACCCGATGACTGCATTCAGCGCGGTAATCAGGATGGGGTTCTTGGCCAGGGCCTCCTGTAGACGCTCCGGGTTCACCTTGAAGCCCTTGATGGCGCTATCCGCCAGGACCCGGGAGGCGTTGGCCAGGAGTTCGACGCTCTGCAGCAGATTGTGGGCGATGACCGGCAGCATGACGTTCAGCTGGAAGTTGCCCGACTGGCCCGCCACGGTGATGGCCACGTCGTTGCCCATGACCTGTGCCGCCACCATGGCGGTGGCTTCCGGGATCACAGGGTTCACCTTGCCCGGCATGATGCTGGAGCCAGGCTGAAGCGCCGGCAGGGCGATCTCCCCCAGCCCCGCTAGGGGTCCGCTGTTCATCCAGCGCAGGTCGTTGGCGATCTTCATGAGGCTCACGGCCACGGTCTTGAGCTGACCCGAGAGTTCCACCGCGGCATCCTGGCAGCTCAGGGACTCGAAATAGTTATCGCTGGCCTTGAAAGGGAAGCCGGTCCGCTTGCTGAGTTCGTCGGCCATGCGCTTGCCGAACTCCGGATGGGCATTGATGCCGGTACCGACGGCGGTGCCGCCCTG
>Ga0070733_10002782_pt1 | contig 12193 bp, 12 predicted proteins | sample Coa_R1_9_FD_66450 | JGI IMG/M metagenome (GOLD analysis project Ga0070733, IMG submission 66450) | Surface soil microbial communities from Centralia Pennsylvania, which are recovering from an underground coalmine fire - Coalmine... | ecosystem: Environmental > Terrestrial > Soil > Unclassified ... | reverse complement strand
CTGGAGGCCATCAACGCCATCGCACAACAGACCACCGCCGTGATGGACCTGGAGGACTTGCTGGCCCGCGTCTGCTCGGTGATTCAGAACGCCTTCCAGGTGCCGCATGTATCGTTATGTCTGCGCGAGGATGGCGACCTGGTGCTCCGCGCGCATGAGGGCACGCTGACGCCCTGCATTCCGCCCGGCGGACGCCTGCCTATCGACCGCGAGCCCTGGGCCAGCGTTCTCGCCACCAGCGGCACGGTCATTGAGAAGGACCTGATCTCTGCGCCTCCGGCTGTTAAGTTGTTCGCCGAGTCGGCCTCGCGCATGAGCATCCCATTGATTTCCTTTGGGCAAACTCTGGGCGTGCTCATGTTGCACAGCGCTCAAACCAACGCGTTTCGCGCCAGCGAACTGCAGTCGCTGGAGTCGGTGGCCGACATTTGCGCCAGTTCCATTCAAAATGTGCACTATGTCGAGCGGATTCGCCAGCTCTCGTATCTCGACGGGCTGACCGGCATCTTCAATCGGAGATTCTTCGAATTGCGCATCCTGGAAGAGATTGAGCGCGCCCGCCGTTGCGGAACCGGCATGGCAGTGGTTATGGTCGACATCGACCAGTTCAAGAAATTGAACGATGAATTTGGCCACCTGCTCGGCGACGAAGTGCTGCGGCAGGTTTCTTCGCTCTTCCACCAGCAGCTGCGCAAGATCGACGTGGTCTGCCGCTACGGCGGCGAAGAATTTGCCATCCTGTTAACCCAGACCAATGCCCAGCACGCTCTCGGCGTCGCCGAAAAACTGCGGAAGTTGGTAGAAGGGTGGCAGTTTCCCGGAGTTCCACGAACGGTGACGTTGAGCGCTGGAGTCGCGGCCTTCCCCGACCACGGCACCAGCCGCGATGATTTGATCCGCGCCGCCGACACCGGCCTCTACGCCGCCAAGCAAGCGGGAAGAAACCAGGTCTGCCTCACCAGCCTCTCCCGCACCGCCTCAACCGCCTGCTAGCAAGGACCCTCGGAAATGCGCGTATTCGGAAACGCGCGCATGCGGAAATGTCGGCGCCATAAAAATAAACTGTCATCCTGAACGAAGCGAAGGACCTCTGCACTCGATCGCGCGCAAGTACAGAGGTCCTTCGCTTCGTTCAGGATGACATTACCAATTACATTGCGAACCCAACGGAGAGGCTCTTCTACAGTTCCAGCCAGTTCCCGCTCAGCTCCCGGCGCAGACGGTCCAGTTGCATCTTCAGCCTTTCCTGTTCGTGCTTCAGCAGTTCCTTCTTCGGCTGGAGCTCATCTCTGAGCTTCTGTGCCTGCTCGGTCAGCTTCTTCTGCTGCTCGCACATCGACTTGCGAAGTTCTGTCGCTGCCTTGCGCGCATCTTCGGCAGCCAGTTCCATCTGCGGCCGCAGCTTGGCGATTTCGCCCTGCAGGTTGCCCAGTTCAACTTGCGACTCGGCATCGATCAACGATTCGTCGCTATCTTCTTCCATCAGGTCGCCGGACTCTTTACGTTCGGGCAACGTCAGATTCAGGTTCTGCTCCTTCTTGTCGCGGATCACACTCACTGTCACCGAGCTGCCGCTCCGACCCTTCACCGCATGGGTGAAATCGCTGGTATCGTGCACCGGCTCGTCGTTCACTTTCACGATCACGTCTCCCGCGCGGAAGCCAGCCTTCTCCGCGCGGCTGCCTTTTTCGACCGAGCGGATCAGCACGCCATTTCCGTTCTTCACACCGAAAAAGTCTCCCAGCTGCGGCGTGATGTTTTCCACCATCAGCCCGCTGCGCATCGACTGCGTCACCACCACCATGTTGATCGACGGAATGTCGACGTTCGGCATAACATGGATCTCCGGCGTCGTGAAATTGAATTCCTTCATATTGGGGCCGGTCATAGCGAACTCTTTATGCTTGTCCGCCAGTTGCACCTTCACGGTTACCGGCTGGCCGTCACGGCTCAGGCCGAAGGTCACCACACGGCCCGCTGGCGTTTCATGGATCATCCGCCGCAACTGCGCGCCACTCTCAATCGTTGTACCGTTCATGCTGAGGATGACGTCGTGCTCCTTGATGCCCGCCTTCCCCGCCGGAGCATCCTGATCGACCATCGTCACCTCAACGCCCTTCTCTTCTTTCAGTTTCAGCGCGCTCAACCGCTCCGTGTTCACATCGGTGATGTCGACTCCGAGATACGATCCGGTGCCGCCGTCTTCACTGGAGAACAGCCAGGGCTGCCCCGGCGGATCCACCGGCATACTTTGCGCCGCACGGGAAGCACCGAGAAACAATGGCAAGAACGCGATGCTGGTCAGAATGTATTTGCGCATGGTCATCCTCATACAAACCGTGGACTGTGAATTGTTGATGCCGATTGCTGATTGCTGATTTTCGATCGCTGATTGAAAACTAAAACGACGCCGCCCGGTTTTTCAATCAACAATCAGAAATCAACAATCCAGAAATTTCTTTTCAGTGCCCGGCATGCTTAAAACAGATGTCGCCCGACGACGTGTGCACCTTAAGCACCGGGCCACCGCCGTTCAGCTTACCCTCCGCGTTCAACGTCTTGGGCTCCCACTGGCTGCCCTCGCTGCTGATATGGATATCGGAGAACTCGGAGGTGATGCGGTGTCCGTTCCCCATATCCACACTGGCGCGCACGTTGATGGCTACATCCGACGCGATGTACACCGTGATGTCTCCCGCGCCCGTCTCCAGATCCGAATCGTGACGCTCGGCGCCGGTATTTACCAGCTTCACACTGATTCCGCCCGCACCCGTCTCGGCCTGCGCCGAAGGCACACCGTACAGTTCAATTCCACCTCCGCCGGTTTCCGCGTGCACGTGTCCCTTGGCCGAACTCAGGTGGATGGTTCCACCGGCAGTTTCGATCTCCGCCGGACCGCCAATGTCGCTCAGGTCGACGCTGCCGCCGCCGGTCGAGACCTTCACTTTCCCATTGCACTGCCGCAGTTCCACACTGCCGCCGCCGGTTTCAATGATTGCGCCTTGCGACCCGGACTGGATTTCTACGCCCCCTCCGCCGGTTTCTGCCACGACCTTGCCGTTGGCGTGACGCACCACGATAGTCCCGCCACCGGTGTGCAGGCCAAGGTCGCCGCTTACCGTGCCAATGTCGATGGACCCGCCGCCGGTGTCGACGCTCGCACCCCCGCCAATATCGTCCAGACGCATGCCGCCGCCGCCGCTCGCCGCTTCCACACGGCCTGCAAGTCCTGTGGCTTCGACGTTGCCGCCTTCGGTCTCAAGTTTCACCAGCGCCATTTCACGGGGAACATTGACGGAGAATTCGCCGGAAAAATGCCGCGGCTGCCGGACTCCCTGCCAATCGCCCACGATCCACGCCGTATCGCCCTTGATGTATGCGGTGATTTTGTACTGTTCGAACTGCCGGCGCGCGTCCTGCTCGGAAGAATTCTTGAAATTTGTATGAACCGCATAATTAATGCCTTGCTGCTGCCCACCGCGCACCACCACCGATCCCATGTCAACCTTAACTCGCAAAACTTTCACCGCGTTCAACGACCCGGTAATTTCCTCACCCCAGGTTCCGCCTTCGCGGGAGATATGTGATTCCTGCGCCCAGAGGGTCGAGATAAAGACCATCGGCACAAGCAGAGCCAGCACACCCGCCAGCCCGACAAGTTGTAGCGAACGTTTCAAAATAGCCACCTCATTTCTCACGTCTAATCCGCGATTGCTTTTCTATATTTACTGGGGTGCCCCATTTCTCGCGCGGCCTTGGCGCGAGAAGTGGGGGTTTTTCTCTAATCAATCTCCGGCAACTGCGCCAGCATGGTTCGGGCCTGCGACTTGATGTACGTGCTCTGGTCCTTCGCCGCCAGCGCCATCAGCACGCCGCGCACGCTTCCATCCGCCTTCACCGGCTCGATCAACCGCAGGGCTTCGATGCGCACTCCGGAATTGTCGTCATTCACCAGCGCCCGCAACACCGCGTCCCGGACGTTGGTGTCGGTCTTGACGTAATTGCCCAGCGCATCGATCGACTTCAGCCGCACACCCGGATTGGTATCGTTCTGCAGCGCATACATCAATGCTTCCCGCACTTGCTGATCGCTCGACCGCTGCGCCAGCAGCCCGACCGAATCCACCCGCACGCCCGAGTTGTAGTTATTACGGGCGGCGTACAGCAGCAACTCCTGTACTCTCTGATCGGTCAGCGAACCCTGATACTCCTGCGGCGCGACGGTGTTGTACTTGATGCTGATTTGATTGGTGCCCGGATCCTGGGTGATGGAATTGATACCCGCGATGGATGCTTCGGAGGGAACTGGGGCTTGGTTTGGAGCGTTTTGATTTTGGGCCGTAGTCGTTGGACGCGAGACCTGGCGCATGGTGAAAATTCCGCCCAGGAACCCCAGAATCAGAATCGCAGCGGCCAGCGCCGGCGAGAACTTCATCTGCAGCAGCCAGTTCGCCGGATCGAACGCCAGCCGGCTGAAGAAGCTGCCCTGCTTCGCCGTCTCCAGCGCTTCCTGAAGACGCATGCGCGAAGCCGCGACCAGATTGGGCGACGGCTCGTTGAGCAACAGATCGGCCGCGCGATCCTGCGCCAGCAGCGCATGAAACTCCCGCTCCGCCTTCAGTTCAGCCGCGCAATCCGCGCAGCGGGCCACATGCTGCTCCAGTTCATGTCGCGCGTCATCCGCCAGCTCGCCATAAACTTCGAGCACGATATTTTCACGAACCCATTCACATTTCATCGTTGCCACCTTTGGGTCTTAGGTCTTGGGTGTTAGGTGTTGGGCCTAAGACCCAAGATCTGATTCCAATCCATTCCCCGCGCATCCCGTGTAGCGACGGGCTCCTCCGCCCGTCCGGCTAGCGCGAAGCGCAGCCGCTCAATCCGAAATCTCTACCGCACTCGTCTTAAGGTCTTAGGCCAAAAGCCTAAGACCCATCACCCAAGACCTCACCGCATATCCGCCAGCGCCCCCCGCAACTTCTGGGTAGCGCGAAACAAAGTATTCTTCGCTGTCTCTTCCGTCGTATGCAAAATCTCGCCCACGGTGCGCAGCTTCAACCCGTGGTAATGCTTCAACTCAAACACCATGCGCTCCCGCGGCGTTAATTTCTCGAGCGCTCCGGAAATTCGCGCTCCCAACTGCCGCCGCATCAAGTCGCGCTCCGGATTCGCTCCCGCCCGCGCGTCCGGAACCTGATCGAGCAGGTCGTACTCGCCGCCGGAAGCATCTTTCGCCACCGGCGCATCCTCTTTGCGGACATTTCTTTTCCGCAAGTGATCGAGACACAAGTTGGTCACGATCCGGTAGATCCAGGTGTAGAAGGAACACTCGAACCGGAAATTTCCGATGTTCTTGTACGCTTTGAGGAACGCGTCCTGGTAGACGTCCTGAGCGTCGTGCTCGGTGCCGGTCAGATGCAGCGCCAGCCGCAACACCGCATGATCGTAGTGACGGACGAGTTCCTCGAAAGCGGCGCGGTTCCCGCGCTGCGCCTCCCGGATCAGCATCGTGTCATCGATGCGGCGGTCTTGAGTTTGACGATCTAGCCCAGCCATGCGGCCCCGTGTGGGGTCACGGTTCTCAGCGCTGTTCTCGCTGACTCTCTCCACTCTCTGGCTTTTAGCCTTCGAGTAAGCCCCGCCGCCAACCGCAAGTGGTATTGCCCATACACCTGCTGGCATTTCTTTTGTGTCCTCTACCTGCCCGGTATTTATGCCGTATCCGGGCTTGCACAGGAATAGACGGGTTATCAGTGGAACCGTGAGCAGAAATTATAGGCTGCCCGGGGATATTTGGGGTGACCTAGGTCACTGGAAAACAAAGATTTAGAGGGAGACAGAAACATGCCACACAGTCTGAACGGCAGCGGCTCTTCCCAGACCCGCCGAGAGCTCCTCAATCCCCAGCAGCGGGACCCTCTGAGGGAAGTCTTCATCAGGAAAACCGCCACATTACCGGGATTGTCGTGTCCTTAGGAGTAGGTTGGTCATGCCTCTAAGGCTCACCGCCGACCTTTCCGGTCGCCCGATTTTCAGATTCGAATCGAGGATCCGTTATGCCGCTCCGCTTTCCTCTCCTCTCCGCCGTCCTATTCGCCACGTTTCTCCAATTTTCCTCCCAACTCGCGACCGCGCAGGCCCTCACACCAATCTGCCAGCCCGCGCGGACAGCGCCGATCATTGTCGCCAGCCACGCTCAGATCATCGACGCTGGCCGCCGGGCTGAGCCGCCACTCGCGAATACCAAGGGATTCGGCTTTGCCTGGCCCGACACTCAAATGGGAGTGATCAAGACGGTCGACGGCTACGAGTGGTTTACCAGCGATGGAGCGTATCACCCGCGCCAGATTTGGCAGGGCCATTGGGTGGGCAGCAACAACTACGGATCAGTGACCATGACCGTGGGCACGCTCGATAACTCGCTGGGCTACAAGGATCTGTGGCGCGTCCGAGTCGGCGACTGGCGCGTCGTGTACATCGTCAACGATGCAGCCAAGTTCATGAGCGTGACCCGAGTAGCCCACCGCAGCAAAGTCTACGACTAAGCTTCCAACGTTCGGAATTACTCTGCAAGCTTGAGAATGCGAAATCCGTTAGCATCAGTTGGCAGCCTTGCCACCTGACGTAAGGTGAGACTGCTAATCGCCTTTCCGGCTGCGTTCACGGTAAGCGTCCACTCCTTGAGAGGATCGTATCCGTTGCTGGTCTTAATCCCGAGAAAATGAACAGTGCAGCCGCGACTGAAGGCGGGAATAGGTACAGTTAGTTTCCCATCCGGCGGGACCGGAAGGTCTTGTGAGCGGCCGAAATTCAGACGGAGAGTGTATCGCTCAGGGGACGCGGCAACGATGCGCAGGCGTTCTTGCGACGGCGGGCTGGGAGTAGGGTACGCATAGGAGCAGCCTAGGCACCCCACCATCAGAAAAGCGCTGCAAACTGTCGCGCAAATAAGTGCGAGTCGAGCTGGCTGATTTCTGCGCATTCCTCCAGCCTTCGTCCACGTGGCGAAATTTACGCCTCGACCGCTTCCTTCTCAATCACCACCTTCAAATGCGCGGTCACGTCCTTATGCAGCTTGATGGGGACGGTGAACTCGCCCATGGTCTTCAGCGGCTCGTGCAGCTGGATCTTGCGGCGGTCGATGTTGAAGCCCTTCTTGGTCAGCGCGTCGCCAATGTCGCTCGACGTAACCGAGCCAAAGAGCTGATCGTTCTCGCCGGAGCGGCGCGTGAACGAGACCGACACGCCATCGAACTGCTTGGCCAGTTCCTCGGCCTGCGTCTTCTCCTTGGCGGAGCGGCGCACCGAAGCGGCCTTCATCTGTACGATGACGGCCTTGTTGCCCTCGTTGGCCTGAATGGCCAGCTTGCGCGGCAACAAATAATTCCGTCCGTACCCCTCCGCGACCTTCACCACATCGCCGCGGGACCCAAGTTTCGCTACGTCTTCTTTCAGAATGACTTCCATGATGGCTCCAATCTTGAGCTTTCAGCTATCAGCTCTCAGCTTTCAGCCAAACACTCAGTTCCGATGCGAAAGGGCTGAGAGCTGACGGCTGATAGCTGAAAGCTTGTTTCTACGATGCCCGTCCCGCGAACGGCAGCAGCGCGATATTCCGCGCCTGCTTGATCGCCGACGATAGCCGGTGCTGGTGCGGTGCGCACACGCCGGTCAGGCGCCGCGGCACGATCTTGCCGCTCTCGGCCACGAACTGGCCGAGCATGCGGTAGTCCTTGTAGTTGATGTCCTCGATTTTTTCGACGCAGAACTTGCAAACTTTCTTGCGCCGAAAAAATTTGCGTCCGCCTTCGCGCGGAGGACCGCCGGGCCCGCGCCCGCCACCACCACCGCCAAACCGCGGACGATCTCCACTAGGTCGATCTCCGCTCGGTCGCGGCCTCTCGCTTGGTGCCGATTGTTCTGGTGCTCTCGTTTCGTCAGCCATATTTCTCCTTCGTCAATCTCGATAAATAAGGGGCTAGGGATCAGGGGTTAGGGGCAAGATAAATCATGTCGTCGGCTAGAACTGGGTTAGCCCCTAGTCGCTTGCCCCTAGCCCCTGGTTCTCCGCTTCTCTACGCCGTCGCCGGCGCTTCCGGCACCGCTACCGCCGGCGCTTCCGCTGCTACGGCCGCCGGAGCAGCCGGTTGCGCGCTCACCTTCTTTTTGGCGTCGCGCAGTTTCTTGATCTTGTCCAGCCGCTTCTGCTCCTCATCCGTGCGCACGGTGAGGAATTTGATGACCTGTTCGGTCACGCGCAGGCGCCGCTCCAGTTCGTGAATCACCGCGCCCCCACCCTCCACAACCATCAGGACATAAATGCCCTCGTGGAACCGCTTTACCGTGTAGGCCAGGCGGCGCTTGCCCATCTTGTCGACCTTCTGCACGCTTCCGCCCGATGCCGGCACGATCGACTGCAGGTTCGAAATCAGTTTGTCCAGATCCTCTTCCGTCATATCGGGCCGGACAATGAACATCAACTCATAAGTACGATTCATTCGTTATCTCCAAATCTTCGCCACGGATCTCACGGATGTTCCACGGATAAACCAAGAAGTAGTTTTGGATCCGTGAGTATCCGTGCAAATCCGTGGCTAATCTTCCTTCCGGTTGAAGCGGTTCATCGCCGCCGCCGGACCCTCTTTCAAAATCATCTTCACTGCTTCTTCGGCAGTGTCCAGAATTCCGTCCACCACCGTCAGTTCCGCCTTGCGCAGCGGCGAGAGCAGGTAACCCTGGCCGTCGCTCACTTTGTACTCCGGCGCAACCCCAATCCGGATACGTAGAAAATCCTGCGTGCCCAACGCTCCGATAATCGACTCGATGCCGTTATGCCCCGCCGAACTGCGCCGCGTATGAATCCGCAGCGTGCCCAGCGGAAAATCCAGCTCGTCCTGAATCACGATCAGGTCCGACTCCGGCTTCGCGTCATATTCCTGAATCAGTTCCCGCACCGAGACGCCACTCAAATTCATGTACGTCTCCGGCTTCGCGAGCAGTACCGGCACATCGCCGATGACCGCCCGCGCCGTCAGCGCCCGATGCTGCCGGTTTCTTACTTCCACCCCCAGGCCGCCGGCAATGCGATCAATCGCCAGAAACCCCAGGTTATGCGGCGTCAACCCATATTCGTCGCCGGGATTGCCGAGACCAACGATCAGTTTCACGTCCGAACCCGACACCGCCGCGGATTTTCACGGATCATCACAGATAACGCGAGAATCATTCTTATCCTTGCCCCAATCTGTATGAATCCGTGCCCATCCGTGGCCGAATTATTTCTTCTCCTTCTTCTCACCCTTCTCCGGCTTCGCTGCCGGAGCCTCGGCGCCTTCTTCCTCAGCGTCCTGCTTGCCCTTCTTAATGACTTCAGGCTCAGCCGGAGCTGCCGCTTCCGCCGCTGCCGCGTCAGGCGTGGCCACCACTTCTTCCTTCACCGAGGTGACGTGCGCTACTGGCTGATTCGCGTCGGTAATGAACTTGATCTTGTCCGAGTGCGGCAATTCCGAAACGCGCAGCACTTTGCCAAACGTCAACTGGCTGACGTCGGCATCGATGTGGCTGGGAATATCCGCCGGCAGGCACTCGATCTCGACTTCGCGCAGCATCTGTTCCATGATGCCGCCCTCCTGCTTCACGCCCGCCGATTCGCCGACCAGGAAGATCGGCACGCTAACCTTCAACACCTTATCGAGCGCGATGCGCTTCAGGTCAATGTGCAGCAGATGACCCTTGATGGGCTCGTACTGCCAGTCGACGATCATGGCCTTGGAGCGTTCGCCGCCCGCGAGCGCGAGATCGAAAATCGTGTTGTGGCCGGTCTCCGAGTTCAGAATGCGCAACACATGCCGCGGATCGACGCTGATGGCGAGGGAATCCTTGCCCGCTCCATACACCACGGCCGGAATCTTTCCGCCACGCCGAACCTTGCGTGCGTCGTTCTTGGTGCCCGCTTCCCGCGCTTGTGCTTCCAATAAGTTCTGTTCCAATACAGTCGCCATAAATTTTCAATTCCTCAATTCAAATTGTCATCCTGAGGGCGCGCTTTTTGCGCCCGAAGGACCTGAGCGCGCCGCGCGAACAATCTCGCGCTTTTTGCGAGATTGCGAAATCGCGCGTCTGGCTCGCTTCCTTATTCGCAGCTATGTGAACAACTTACTCACCGAAGTCTCTTCGTGATTGGCCTGAATTGCCCGGCCAATCAATCCTGCAATCGAGAGGACCGTAATCTTTCCTCCCTTTTCCGTGCGCGCCGCGTCGGCTTCCTCATTCAGCGGGATCGTGTTCGTGACCACCACCTGCTGAATCACTGAATTCCGGATGTTCTCTACCGCCGGCCCCGAAAGCACCGCATGCGACGCACACGCATAAACCGAAGTCGCACCGTTCTCCACCAACGCCGCCGCCGTCTTCACCAGCGTTCCGGCGGTATCGATCAAATCGTCAATGATCAAGCACGTGCGCCCGCTCACGTCTCCGATCACGTGCATCACTTCCGCCACGTTGATTTCCACTCGGCGCTTGTCGACGATAGCCAGGGCCGCGTCAACTTTCTTCGCGAAAAACCGCGCCCGCTCCACACCGCCCGCATCCGGCGAAACCACCGTCAGATTCGGCAGCTGCAGCTTGCGGAAGTGATCCACCAGCACCGGCGAAGCGAACAGATGGTCCACCGGGATATTAAAAAATCCCTGCAACTGCGGCGTATGCAAATCCACAATCAGCGCCCGGTTCGCCCCTGCCGTGGTCAGCAGATCGGCCACCAGCTTCGACGAAATCGGACTGCGCGGCTTATCTTTCCGATCCTGCCGCGCATAACCGAAATACGGCATCACCGCCGTGATGCGCCGCGCCGACGCCCGCTTCAGCGCGTCGATCATCAGCAGCAACTCCATCAAATGCTCGTCCACCGGACGGCACGTGGGCTGCATCACGAACACATCCGCGCCGCGCACGTTCTCCTGAATCTGAACGTAGCACTCGCCGTCGCGGAATCGAATCACCTGCGCCTGCCCGCGCTGCATGCTGAGAAAGTGGCAGACTTCATCGGCCAGGGGCTCATTCGCTGTGCCGCTGAAAATCTTGAACTTCTCGTCCGAGCGCGGCCGCTGCTTCCGCTCCGTCTTCTCGTCGGTCACAGGCAGATTCTTCTTTTCAAGCTTCTCCGTCTTGTCGGTCGGCGTGACTAAAGTAGCCATGGTCGTTTCTGGGCTCCTGGCTTTTAGCTCTTGGCCTTTGGCTCTTGGCTTGAAGCACGGCCCCGCGCTCGCTTGAGCTAAGAGCCAAGAGCTAACAGCCAAAAGCGCTTTTCTGGCTGGGCCGCTAGGATTCGAACCTAGACAAAGTGCTCCAAAGGCACTTGACCTACCATTAGTCGACGGCCCAGTAAGCCATGTTTGACGGCAACCGCTGACGGCAATTGTTGATTGCCGATTTTCGATTGCTGATTGAACCCCTGCAGGGCTCTCTAATTGTCAATCAACAATCAAAAATCAACAATCAAAAATTCTTCGTCGCCGACCGTGTAGCGACGGGCACCTTCGCCCGTCCGGTCAGCGCGAAGCGCAGCCGCTCCCGGAACACTCTCAACCCGCCAGAATCCGCCGCCAGTACGCCCGCCGCGTCAGCGTCACCGTAGCCTGCGCCGCCCAACCCAGCCGCCGCAGCCTAACGACAGCCCCAGCCGCCGCCTCCCGCGAACCGAACAACCCGTACAGCGTCGACCCGGAACCCGACAGCGACGCATATTTCGCGCCCGCGCGCAAAAGCGCACGCTTACCTTCACTCAGCTCGGGAAATTCAGGAAAGACGACCTCTTCGAAGTCGTTCTTGATCCCAGCCCGGACAAGCTCGAGAAGCGGATTCTCGGCCCGGCCCCCTCTTTCCATAAATCCAGAAGGAGCACCGGAGTAAACCCCGCTCAGCCACGCCGACAACCCACGGCTAAGCTCACTCATTCTATCGGAGGCTTTCGGCTGCGTCAATTTTCCCGTGGATGAGCGGCTCTTCAGAGCCTGCGCTGAGCTTGTCAAAGGGCCCGCGTTAAGCCCTGATGAAGAATCGGGCTTTAGCCCCTGCGTACGATCCCACTCCGCAAACGCCTTCGGAGTCGACACCCCTACCTCTGGAGTCACCACCACACAAACCATCGCCGGAAAATCCGGCAGCGGATAAACCTGCTCCCCCCGCCCCA
>Ga0070733_10002781_pt1 | contig 12197 bp, 13 predicted proteins | sample Coa_R1_9_FD_66450 | JGI IMG/M metagenome (GOLD analysis project Ga0070733, IMG submission 66450) | Surface soil microbial communities from Centralia Pennsylvania, which are recovering from an underground coalmine fire - Coalmine... | ecosystem: Environmental > Terrestrial > Soil > Unclassified ... | reverse complement strand
CCGGTACCTCTCGTGGCTCACGAAGTCTGTTCGACGGTAGAAAAACGCGCGCGCCTCGGAAGACTGGCGCTACAAAGGCAGGAAACCTCAGAGGTTTCGACGCTGCGCTCAAACGTAAAGAAGAGCTTGATCTAAGTCCGCAATAATATCGTCCACGTCCTCGATCCCCACGCTCAGCCGCACCAGGCTGTCCGTAATTCCGACGCGGTCTCGCACTTCCCTCGGCATCGACGCGTGGGTCATGGCCGCCGGAAGCGAGATCAACGACTCGACGCCGCCCAGACTCTCTGCCAGCGAGCAAATCTTCACATTGTTCAACAGCCGCCGCGCCGCCTCTTCGGATCCCAAGTCAAACGCCAGCATCGCTCCTGGGCCCTTCTGCTGCTTCCTGGCCAACTCATGCTGCGGATGCGAGGCCAGCCCCGGAAAATGCACCTTCCTTACCTTCGGATGGGCATCCAGATGCCGCGCCACGGCCAATCCATTGGCATTGTGCTGCAGCATACGCACCGCCAGCGTCTTGATCCCTCGCGAAGTCAGAAAACAATCCATCGGCGCGAGCCCCGCCCCGGCCGATTTCTGAATGAAATAAATTCTCTCCGCGTCATCGGGGCGGGTCAGCACCACGGCGCCGCCGGTTGCATCACTGTGCCCGTTCAGGTATTTCGTCATCGAGTGCACCACAATGTGGGCACCCAGCTCGATCGGCCGCTGCAGGTACGGGCTTAGGAACGTGTTGTCCACCACGAGCGTCGCCTGCCGTTCGTTCGCCAGTTTGGCCATGGCGGCAATATCCGTGATACGCATGGTCGGATTGGTCGGCGTTTCCACGTAAATCATCTTCGTATTCGGCCGCAAGGCACCCAAAACAACCGCAGCGTCCGTGGTATCCACAAAGCTGAACTCCAACCCAAAGTGAACCAGCAACTGTGTCGACAGCCGGTACACGCCGCCATAAACCGCTTCCGAAAGCACCACGTGATCCCCGGGTCTCAGCAGCCTGAACACCGCGTCGATTCCGGCCATTCCTGAGGTAAAAACGTACGCGCTGTGCCCGCCTTCCAACTTTGCTACGGTCCGCTCCAGCGCCTTACGGTTCGGGTGATTAGTCCTCGCGTAGTCGAACCCGCCTTTCGTCTTCCCAACCTCTTCGTATAAATACGTAGAGGTCTGATAAATCGGCGCGACAATCGCTCCGGTTGTCGGATCGGGCTCCTGCCCCACGTGAATCGCGTTCGTAGCAAATCCCATTCAACTCTCCTTTGGAGTGCGATGGCTAGCCACCGCTTTCAGGACACTAAACTCCGCCACTCAAGCAACCGGCCGACCAAAAATTGCACATCCCACGCGCGTGACTCCGAACTTACAAGACACGCTCTACTCCAGTCAAACCCTTCTCAGCTCAGGATTTCCATGGCCGCCCAACATCCCCCGCTTGACCTCTCCCGCTATTCAAGCGAACATATTGAAGGTGCATCATGAAACTCCTCCGTGTTTTTTTGCTGACGACTTTCTTCCTGCACATGCTCTTTCCTGTTCCCGCTCGACCTCAGCAGGACAAGACACCGGCGACCAAGTCGCCGGCGGCTACGCCTACCCCGCGGCTCACGATTGAAGTGACCGGCGGCGACGCAAACAAACCCATCGAAAACGCCAGTGTCTACGTCAAGACTCTGGAACAGCATCTTATCAAAGACAAGAAATCCGAAATCAATGTCAAGACTAACCAAGGCGGCATCGCGCACATTCCGGAATCTCCCACGGGCCGAGTTCTCATCCAAGTCGTTGCCGATGGCTGGAAAACCTACGGGCACTGGCACGACATCACGGACCAGCAGCAAGTCATCAAAGTGCATCTCGACCGTCCGCCGAAGTGGTATTAGTCCACGCGCGTTCTTTAAACTGCTCGCGGCCGCGGCGAATGTTCGCAAAATTTTTCCTATCGCTCTTTGAAATTTTCTCTCGTCAGCTTCGGATTTTATTTTCTTGCACAATTTTTGTGCAAACCGCACCATCGTGTTGAATCTCGCGGAGTTACTCCGGTTTTTCCTGTACTTTCCACAAAGTTATCAACATTTGTGTTGAAAACTTAACATTCCAGAAATTTTTCTTCTCGCACTTCGGCATTCTTCGTGCTACAACTCCGCCGGAATATTTCCATCGATCGCGCGTAGGTTCTTCCCGAAAGGCATCCTCGAACCGTTAAACGTCTGGACTTTAGAACTACTTACGTCCGCCGTTTCTTTTGCTAGTTTCTTTTTCCGTTGCTATATTTATCAGTGACTCCTCCATGTCTGACTCTCACGACGGTCCGTTTTCTCTCGCGCGCATGTTCCTCGGCAATCTCGCCGCGCGTCCGCTGCGTTGCTTCCTGAGCATTCTCGCGATCGCCATTCAGGTTGTTCTGATTCTGATGATCGTGGGCCTCACTTCCGGGGTGATCGCTGAATGGGGTAAGCGCGTCGAGGGGGTAGGCGCCGACATTCTTGTTCAGCCACCCAACTCCTCTATTTTCTTCGCTTTCTCCAGTGCTGTGATGCAGGAATCCCTCGGCGATCAAATCGCTAAGCTCCCGAGCATCGATGAAGTCGCTCCGACGCTCATCCTCTCCGATCCAAAGAGCCTCATGATCATCTATGGGATCGACTACAAACGCTTCAACGCCCTCAGCCAGGGTTTCATTTTCCGGTCTGGCCGGCCGTTTCAGGCTCCCGACGAATGCATGGCCGACGACATCGTCGCGCAGACTCGGCGCCTCAAAGTCGGTGACACTGTTACGCTTATCAACCACCCATTCAGGATCAGTGGGATCGTCGCTCACGGCAAGGGCGCACGGTTCTTCATACCTCTCAAAGTCGGGCAAGATATGGTCGGAGCAGAAAATCGCGTCTCCATGTTCTTCGTGCGCAGTAAAGGCGACACCGAAGCTGCTCGCGCTGAAATCCTGAAAATCGATCCGCAGAATCGCGTGCGCTCCATGTCCGAATACGTGTCGCTTATGAACTCGTCCAATCTCCCCGAGCTGAAACCGTTTATCCGCACCATGGTCGTGCTCGGCATTGTCATCAGTTTTCTGGTCGTTCTTCTCAACATGCACACAATGGTTCTGGAGCGTACTCGCGAAATTGGAATCCTCAAGGCGCTCGGCTTTTCGCGCTTCGACGTCGTCAAACTTCTTCTCGGCGAAACACTCGTTCTCACGATACTCGGCAGCCTCTTCGGCATCCTGATCACCTTCCTTACGCAGGCCATCCTCAAAGAAACAAATCCCGCCCTTTCTCTCCTGCTTACACCGCAATGGATTCTTGGCTCCATGGGTCTGGCGCTCCTAGGTGCCTCCGCGGGAGCCGCCGTTCCTGCGTTCCGCGCCTCGGGCTTTGATCCGGTGGACGCGCTCGCCTACGAATAATCGGCTTCTAGTTTTGTTGCGCTGAGCCAGCCGTGCCGGGTGATCGCTGGCCATCCATACCTTTTTCCTCAACCCTCCACAAGCTCCACGTTGCGCCCCATCCTCGAAACTGCAAAAATATCCCTCATCGCACCGGGCCGTCCCATCCGGGTACACCTTAAGGAGCTTGCATGAATCGCTTTGCACTAATCGCTTTCGGTATTTGCTTGCTCGTCATCGCAGCCGCTCCCGCTCATGCTCAGGTCGATCTAAGTTTCTTCAAGCACTCTTCCGTCGGAAAATATCTGAACCCAGTCGTCGGCAAGGGCGCCGAATACCAGTCCACCGAAAAGGAATCCTCGGGCCAAAAGACGCGCGCCATGGTGATTGGTGTGGTTGGCAAGGAAAGCTTTGAAGGCAAGGACGCTTTCTGGATGGAAGTCGCCAACACTGAGGATGGGCAGTCTTCTTTGGTCAAGATGCTAATCACCCGGGATGACTTCGGCTTCCACAAGATGATTCTTCAGCCGCCCGGCCAGCCGGCGATGGAAATGCCTTTTAACCCCGGGAAAGATGCCCACCAGGAAAAAATAGAAGAAAAATTCAAGGACTGGCGCTCTGTCGGCACCGAATCCGTCACGGTTCCCGCCGGTACTTTCGTCTGCGAACATCTGCACAACGACAAAACCAACGCCGACCTGTGGGCCTCCGACAAGGTCACGCCCTTTGGCATGGTCAAGCAAGTCGACAGCAACCAGACCTTTGTCCTCACCAAGCTGATCCCCGATTTTCAGGACCGCATCACGGGCCCCGTCAAACAATTTGACCCGCAAGCCTTCCGGCAACAAATGATGAAAAAGAACGGCCAGAACTAGGCAGCGGGAAAAGAGGCGCGACGGCGCCGGGGAAAATCGAAGGGGCGCAGTGGGGAGAGCTGGGCCAACTCAACAATCTCTTTTCCCTTTTCCCCCGGCCTCATATCCTGTACTCTTTTGTTCGCGTCCAATGCCCGAAACCCCACTCGTCAACCCAGACAAATTTTTCACCGCCCGCGTAACCGAACGCCGCACTATAGCGGAAGACCTGTTCATCCTTCAGGTTGATCCTGGTGGACCCTTCAACTTTCTCGCTGGCCAATATGCTACGCTCGGCGTTGTAGCCGGCGAAAAGCGCATTGAGCGCGCCTACTCCATCGTTTCCTCTCCGTATGAGAGTCATCTCGAGTTCTTCGTGGAATACGTTCCTCAGGGTGAGCTAACGCCGCACTTGAACAAGCTTGTGGTCGGCGACACTCTCCTCCTCCGGCGCATCCCCAAAGGGCGCTTCACGCTAGATCTCCGCAGCGGTCGAAAGAATCATCTCCTCCTGGCCACCGTCACGGGCGCAGCCCCGTACGTGAGTTACATCCGCACCATTTATTCCGATTGGAAGAAGGGAACTACCCCAATGCCCGGCGAGCATCGTCTGTTCTGCGTGCAGGGCGCCAGCCGCTCCTGGGAGTTTGGCTATCGTGATGAATTGGAAAGGATTGCAGCGCAAGCACCGTGGCTCAAATATGTTTCTACCGTCAGTCGCCCGTGGGAAGACGCGGCGTGGACCGGGGAGCGCGGCCGCGTCGATGACTTGGTTCGAAAGTACGTCGATCTTTGGAATCTAACGCCCGAGGACACCACCGCCTACCTCTGCGGTCATCCCAATATGGTGGAAAACGGTCGCGGCATCCTGGAGCGTGCCGGCTGGACCAAGAAGGGCATGCAGGACGAGGTTTATTTCATTCCGGGTAAGGAAGCCGCCGCCGAATAGTGCGTCAAACCCCGCCGTTCAAGTCTTCCAACCTGCCGGTCACATCCTCAATCGTCTCTAGCGGCAGTACCACATGCACCTTCTCGTCGTTCCCGTCCACATCGACACGCAACTTGCCATGTTCCGTCGCGACGCGCACGTGCTGTTCCGCTTGAGTCACTTCCACCAGTACCGCGTCCGGATAATTGCGGAGCTCCTTCGCACCAATCCTCAGGGCAGGCAATACTTCACGCGCCTGTCTGGCGGCCTTCTCCATCGCGTGCTGCGGTGCCACGTGCATCCCCAAGCCCACCACGGTCGCTGGAACCCAGAAATGCACGTGCGACCCGCCGCTCCTGTATTCGTCCACGTCCACGCGAATGACTCCCTCGTGAAACGTGTAGGCGGTCGCCACCGCTAGTGTCGCGCTTAATCCCAACGCTGCCTTCGCTATCAGCAACACCGTTCACCCCCATCGAAGCTTTCCGAGATTCCACGCCTTGCCATCCGGCTCAATTACTCACGTTCTTGGAGTCGATCCATACGCGCACAGTGTTTTCCTGGTCCTTCACTGTGACCAGATCCATGTCACCATGACCTGAGAGCGCGTGCAGGGCCGCCACAACGTCGAGCTCATCTTTACCTGCCGAAAACAGCGCATCCACGACTTTCATGGGCACCTTCACTTCCACCCTCGATTCCGCTACGCCGTTCTTGCCCGCGTGCTCCTTGTCCGTCACATTCACGAACAGGAATCCGCCACTCTTCGCTACCCGGACATTGTTCTCTTTGCTCTGCACCGTAACGTATTCGCCGTCCTTTGCCGTCCGCACCGCGTCCAGCAGCGCTGGGAAGTCCACGTCATCCATGTGCGCGTTATCGATGTGCACCCGTCCATCCTGCAGTTTGCCCTTGTGAATCGCGGGCAGCACTTTCGCCGCCATATCCACGGGTACGTTGACCCGTACCGTCTCGCCTCCGGTCTCTTTGCTTTCCACGCGGACGTGAATCCACTGTTCGCTCTTTGCTGTTTTTTCGCTGGATGCCTCGGTGGAGGGGGTTTGCGCTAAGGTTTTTCCAGAATCCAGGGCCCCAATCGTGAACGTGGCAAACGCAAACGCCACTGCATAGTTCAGATATCCGCGCGAACCAATTCTCTTGGTGCCTTTTCCGGTTGAAGTGTTCATGGCGTCTCCCTTGTCTTGAACTACGCACTCCCCTCGCCAAAAGTTCCACCCTTCCCGGGTTTTCTCCTCAAAACAGAAAGGCCCGGCACTCGTTCGAGTGCCGAGCCCCTTCTCCAGCTCTTAGAGGTCTGGCTCCCGGCCAGACCCTGACGTGGTGGCCCCTACTTTACGTGCCGAGGCGAGACCTTGTTCAATAGCTGAATCAACGGCTTTCCGGCCGGTGTGGTCACCGCCATTTTATCCCTCACGATTTGTGTCGCCGTGAGGTCCTTGCCATAGACGGCTTTATTCGCGCCGTCGTCCGACCTCATTGTGGACCCTTCCAGGGACACCCCCGCAAACACACCGCGCGCCCGGGAGTAGGACAAGATTTCCGCCTTCATCACAATGTCCGTCTCCGCCGACGCCGAACGTCCCACAGGCCCTGCCGCCGCGGATGCATCCGCTCCCAGCTTCACCTTGCTGGACAGTACCGACGCCGCTCCCTTTTCGTTCATGACCAGGAGCACGAAGTCCGTGGCCTCGCCGCCAATCTGAAGCCCAAAGCTCCCGCCTTCCAGCGCAAACATCGCCGGAGTGCTCCACGGTCCGGTAAACAACTTGCCCGACCGGCACGTTATCACCCCGCGTCCGTAGCTGCCGCCAACGATGAACGCCGCCTTCAGTACCTGTGGGTAGACGATCACGCACTCTGCCTTATTCAAAAGATCCCTCGGAATGCCCTTATCCGGCATGCCCAGGATTTCTCGCAGTACCAGATACGATTGGTCGAGCCGCTTGTCTTCCTTGTCCTGCGCCAGGCAGGGAACGGCAAAGCAAATGCCCAACAACACCATCACCCAAGTCTTCATAGACTCTCTCCCGATTCGATTTGCTTTTCTGGAATTGTCGCTAGTCCGTTTCCGCCAGCCGGGTCTTTCGCACAGCCGGACAGGCTGTGCCACGGTGAGATCCGCGAACCGCTGGGAATTACTTACTGGATTTTCTCGTTATTCTGCTGGCCTCGTACCCGGGCGGATACATCCAACAGGGCCTACATTCGTCGGCCATACTGTACTTCACCCCCGTCCGCCATTCAACCATCTTCTGCTTGGATCCGCTAATTCTCCCAGCCTCCGCCCATCTTCCGTATCATTTCGTCAAACGACTCCATCGCTTCATCTATAATTGGCCGGGCAATCTCTTGCGCGGACTTCAGATTGTCCCGGTACAAGGCAATTTCTTCCGGTCCCTCGAGCACGGTTCGGCGGATCGCAGCTACTTCCAACATCAAAATCGACAGGGTCGAATGCAGGCACTTCAGATGCCCGATCGTCATTGCCAAGGTCTCTTCCAATTCGACGGTGTCGCCGAGAGCTTTCGCAGGAGCCAGGTTGAGAACTAATTCTTCTTCGTGGTTTTTCATAAGAGTTCTTTCTTGACTTGCAGCGAAGCCAACCAGCAACAGCCAATGTGTACGCTTCTATAACATAACGCAGATAGAATGTACACACCGAGTTTTGATCTGGAGTTTTTATATAGGCAGGGCAGGCGGCCAGGTCCGTGCGAGGCTCTCGCGTTATGGGGGGATCTTCGCAAAACTCATTGCACGCTTTGGGGGGGCAGCGGCGAACTCCGCCGCGGTGCGGTGCCGTGTTTGCTCTACTTCTCTATGACCACTCCATTCACGGCGAACTGCGGAAACAATGTCTGTGGCGATACCGGCGAAAGCGGTGCGCCATCGTCTTCCGCTTCCACGTCGTGGCGGTGACGCAGCGAATGAAAGCCCATCCGCAGCAGATCAAAGACGCTATACAAAATATTCCCTCGCACCACGTCGCTCTTGTAGCACAAGATCTGCGTCCGCAAGTACCGCGTCACCCTTGACTTCGGGCGCATCGGGATCAAGGGCTTTCCCGACGCCGACGCTTCCCTGGGGGATTCGCAGCCCTGCAGCTCCACCACGGTAAGCATTCCATCTGTCCGCATCTCGTCGCCGGTAGCGTTGGTCATCAATTGAGGCAACTCCGCGCGGGGGAGCAAGTGGACCGCCTTTACGCAACCCGCGAGCGACAAATCCCGCACCAACATGTTGACACCCTCATCCAGGTTCCTGTCGATATGATGGATAAATTTCTTGTTCTTTACGGAAAGCGCGGCGCTCGTTTCTCTGGTGTATGCCCCTAACCAAGCCGTTTTGCCTTGCACAGTTTCTGGCTGCTCCCAGATACGCAGGTGTTCCCGCTTCCCGTAAGCATTGAAGCTCTTTTGCCAGGCCCAATTCTGTCCCTGTCCATCCAAATATTGTTCCGATATCGGCGCCGCCGGATAGTTTGAATAGGTCAGGAATGCTCCCATCTGACGGAAGACGCTCTTCGTCGAAGTCTTATCGCTTTCTACCCAACCCGACGCGTGAAACGCCTGCGCCAGCTCTTTGCCGCTGCCCACCAGCAGCATATTCACCAAGTCCGCTTCTTTGCCTTTTCCCGTCGTTGTTCGCGCATCCTTGCCCTTCAACATCATCTCGACGTCGCCGCGTTCATATTCATCCATCGCAAAAGACACCCGCGGGACTTCTGGCTGGTCCCCCACGTACAGCGGCACATTCAGCTGCAGTCGCAAATCGGTACCCGGCGGCAAATAAATCTCCGGTTCCGGCAGCACCGTGAACGCGCGATACACCATCAAGGTCACATCGCCGTAAGGATTGTAAGTAGGCAGGTGAATCAGTCCGCTGGTAATCCGGCCCTGCGGTGTATTCGTGGCGCGTATCCCGCGAATCACGCCACGACGAACGGTTTCCCGAGCGTTATCAATTTCCACAACTTCGGAAGCGATCGGCAACACCTCGCCGTTGGTCGTCACCAGTTGGTTGAATTGCACTTCTAGAAACGCCGTGTCGTGTATCAGGCCCAGCCCAACCTTGCGCGCCGCCACTACTTCGCCGTCGACCTCCAGCCCCGCTGGAAACACAGGCCAGCCATCACACTCCGGCGACTGGATCAATAGCGCGCGCACGCGTGTCCCCGGCTTCGTGCTGTACGAAGCCACCGGATCCTGCAGCCGTATCCAAAACGATTTTCCCGCTAGAACAGTTTGGCAATTTGCCCAGGCTCCGCCGACCGCAACGCCCAGCAGGCAAAGTGCGAGCAAACTAACACCGACTCCGATGCGCGCCGCGCTTCGCAACCCTTTCATCTCCACCCGACTGCCCCTATCGCTTGCCGTCAACGGGCACACGAATAGTCTGCCTGCTTTTACACTCCAGCGGCCCACTGCCTATTCCGTCATTGCCGAAATGACAACCCGCTGCCTCGACCTGATGTTTCTGACACAGCCATCCCCGGCTGCGCTCTGGGCCCTTCTTCAACATTACTTCACTTCTGTCGCTGTTCCCATCTTGACCGTACTTCCGTAACGCTTGTAATTCGAATACTTCACCGTCATGCGTATGTGCACGGGCCCGCTACGGAAATGCAGATAATCGTCGGCCTGCGTGAACACAGGAAACCAGAACCCCTGCTCGATGTTCTGACGGTAGGTCCTGAATCGCGGAAAGACGTTCTCGTTATTCTTGGTGATGATGTCCGGCACCGCTTTTCCATCGCTCATTACGATCTGCAGATCGTTGGAATCCACCCACACTCGTCCCTGAAAATATCTCTGGTTTTTCTCCATTACTTTCGGTCCGACATCAAACACGTACGTCGCTAGTTCATCCACTTGTTGGCGTCCCAAATACTTTACGTTGTACTTCGGCAGGTCCACGGTATTCAGCACGAACGGCTGAATGTTGCGCAAGTCATCCAGGTCCTGCTCGCTTAGCATGATCCGCTGCAGCGTCGGGGCCGGCGCGAACGTCACTTTCTCGAATCGATGCCCATCCGGTGTAAACACAATGTCGCTGGTCATCCGGTACTCGCCATCCGGGCGATCATCGTCGTCCAGGGTCTGGATCGAGAAGGTCTGCGTGTAAGTATAATTCCCGCGCTCTCGCTTGAAGTCGCTTTCCTTCTCTGAGAACTTCTTGATGATGTCGTCCACCGGCATCGACGGCGGCTCATTCGTGATCGGATTGTCTCCGGTCGACCGCATCACGGGCGACGACTTTGGAGTAGGCGCGGGAGCGTCAGCCGATCCATTGGTATTGTCGGAACTGCTCGAAGAACTGGAGGAGCGCGGCTTCGTTGTTTTATGTGGCGTGATCGTCGGCGGCCCCACGGACTCGGGGCTCTGCGCCAAAGCCGTTGCCGCGAACAGCCCCGCCGTGACTGCAACCATTGCCCATCGTGCTCCCGTGCATTTCTTGTTCATTTGCAAGTTCTTCACAGCAACCTCCCGCCTGGTCGGTACCTGGTATCTCGCGCCTGGCGCGCAGGCGCAACCCCAAGTATATGACTTTCTCTGTTCAAACAGGGTTGCATCGCCGTCCCGTCGCCCGCCCCAGGGCATAAGGTAAAGGCGGCGCTGTTTCTGCCTTTAGGATTGGCCTTTATCGCGGTGCTGGGTTGACGTATCTCGTGACCGCAATCGCGGAATGCACGGCGTCCGCTCAGGTGATCCGTGTGGACGCCAACCCAGGTTCGCGGGGAGATCAAGTGAGTTCGGATCTAAGTGTGCGGGAATGCCTTCCGTCTCGGATGCAGTCGTTTTGCTACTCGGTAATTCTGAGGCATCCGACGAGGATGGGCGAAGAACCTCAAACAATAAATCGAGCGTGCGCTTTCAGTTGAGATCCCGTGGTCCGCGAAAGGCGCGGCCCTCAGGATGACGCTTTCGTTTCTTTAACACTTCCATTTCTTGGCGAAACGAGAAACGACGATCGTGAAGAGAACTCACGTCGGCGAGAGACGGTGTCAGCGGGCTTCTGCTCGGGCGAGGCTTACCGTTTGAACCAGCGCTCGCGCCATGGCCACGATCTTCTCAAGGTCATTTCTCCGCACTGCTTGCAGGTCGACAAGGTCCGCGCCTACTCCTAAACCAAAAGCGCCTGCCGCAATATATTCGGCGGCGTTAGACAAATTCACGCCGCCGGTGGGTATGAAGCGCGCGTCGGGAAAAGGGGCCTTGAGGGCACGGATATGTTTGGATCCGCCCGCACTGGCACACGGAAATATTTTGACGAGTTCCGCACCAGCTTCAAATGCGTTCATGACTTCGGTCGGGGTCAGCGCCCCGGGAATGGCAAGCACCCCGCGCTTTCGCGCCGTTTCTAACACCGGAACTGACAATCCTGGGCTGACCAGGAATTGCGCGCCGGCGTCCAGGCAAATCTCCGCTTGCTTTGCGTTCGTCACGGTACCCGCACCGGCGAACACGCCGTCCCCGCAGTGTTTTACAAGCTCCGCAATCACTTTCGGCGCATCCGGGACTGTCATCGTAATTTCGATCACATCGATTCCGCCTTCCCGGATGGCGTCCACGGCGCGGCGCGCCTCATCCACGTTGGCCGCGCGAATCACCGGCACGATACCTTTGGCATGAATTCTAGTAATCGCGTCTCTGCTCGTCATCGTCTCCCCACAAATCTTTTTGTCGCCGCAAATTCAGCGTGCTATTCGCGCGGTTTTTCGCTGCATCACCTGCAGCACTTCCGGTAGTGTCGCCATGGAAGTATCTCCGGGCGTGGTCATTGCCAAGGCTCCGTGCGCTGCGCCGCACTCCACGGCCCACGCGGCGCCCTTGTCCATCAGGAATCCGTATATCAGGCCTGAGGCAAACGAATCACCGCCTCCCACGCGATCGAGAATATCCAGATTCTCGCGCATTGCCGCTTCATGGAACGCGCCATCGGCGTAGGCGATCGCGCCCCAGTCGTTGCGAGAAGCAGTTTTCGCGTTGCGCAGGGAAGTGGCCACGAC
>Ga0070733_10002780_pt1 | contig 12198 bp, 12 predicted proteins | sample Coa_R1_9_FD_66450 | JGI IMG/M metagenome (GOLD analysis project Ga0070733, IMG submission 66450) | Surface soil microbial communities from Centralia Pennsylvania, which are recovering from an underground coalmine fire - Coalmine... | ecosystem: Environmental > Terrestrial > Soil > Unclassified ... | reverse complement strand
CTTTTGTATCAGCCCGACGCCGTTTCGGGTCACCCGATTCTACATATCGAGGGAACGTTCGCGCAATACATGGGCAAATTTTCTTCGAAACACCGGAATACATTGCAGAGGAAGGTCAAAAAGCTGCGCGAGATTTCCACGGGCGAGCTGCGCCTTGCTCGCTACGAATCTCCGGGCGAAGTTGCCGCATTTCTCGACGTTGCCGTGGAGATTTCGCGAAAGACATACCAATGGCAGTTACATCAGCGGGGTTTGAGCGCAGTCGATTTGCTGCGAAGGCGTCTCGAGTTCACCGCTGAAAACGGCTGGATGCGTTGTTACCTTCTCTTCAGTGCGGAACGGCCGATCGCATTCATCGTCGGATACCAGTTTGAAGGAACGTTCGTGCTGGATGAGATCGGACACGACCCGGAATGGTCGAAATATTCCGCGGGGGCGGTTCTCCAGCTGCTGTGCGTGGAGGATCTTTTCAATCACAACCGCGCAAGAATATTCGATCTGCAGGATTCCGCCCGCTACAAAGATGAGCTCTCGAACGACAGCTACCTCCAGGGAAGAGTGTTCCTTTTCCGGCGTGGTCCGTATGCCCGCTTTCTGCGGGCCGGACATCGGACGTGTACCGCTGTCACGCTTTCGGCCTCCGCGGCTCTGGAACGGCTCGGATTGAAGAGCAAAGTCCGGAAGATGATTCGCCGGCTGGGCGGCGCCCAGTGAGAAGACAGGGAGCGCGACAGGTCCATGTTTGAAACTGACCAGTACGAAGCCAATCTGCATACCGAAGCGCCGGCGCGGCCCGCGTCACCCTATTCCCCCGTGGACGCCGTCGCCGAGATGTCATTCCTGGTGTGGGGTGAACATTGCACGGAATGCGCCGCGCCGGAGTGCTATCAAACGTGCGATTTGTATCGTCCGCGGCCGGATACGCGGTGCCGCCGGTTCAAGTTCGGAATATACCGTAACACGGAGTTCCCGTGTCTTCGCGGGTACGGGGCTGAAGTCGTTTTCAGACAGTGGGGGGTGCTGGCCGCCGCCGGGAACACAGCAATGGCGCCCAGATCGAAGGTGGCCCGCCACGAACGTCTCGCCTCCGTATTCGGCCGTTGCCTGAGCGCCATCGGGCCGCTCATCGCGCGCATCACACGGGATGAGCGATGGCAGTACCCGGTGTTCGGACTGTCGCGCCGGGTGTCGACATGGCTGCATCGCCGTAACCGCGGAAAGTCGAAGCCCGACGCTTTTCTGTTGGAGGTCTACAACCCGGGCAACGAACGCGTTCGCATGCAGTTAGGGATGGACTATGCTCCCGAAGCCCGACGCGGCAGTCCGGACATGGTTCAGATCCTGCCGCGTTTTCGGACCACTGTTGAATTCGCACCCGGCTATTCCCGCCATGAGTTCGATCGGAGACTGTTTGAGAGCTTCACGGAGACCGCGCTCCCCTTCAACGTCGCTTTGACCCCGGAAGGCGATGCGACGGCCCGGCTCGTGTTCCTGACAGCAGATTTTGTGCGCTACAAGGCGAAGAAGCCTTCATCGACTCCCAGACTTCCGGGTATCAAGTGCGTCGTGTGGGACCTCGACAACACCATGTGGGACGGCATCCTGGTGGAAGACGATGAAGTCCGGCTGAAGCCGCAGATGAAACGGATTCTGCAGGCGCTCGACGAGCGCGGTATCCTTTGCAGCATTGCCAGCAAGAATAGCCATGAGGCGGCTTGGCGGCGGCTGGAAGAGATGGGAATTGCCGATTACTTTCTGGTTCCGCAAATCAACTGGTCGCCCAAGAGCGAGAATATACGGACGATCGCCAGGCGCCTGAACATCGGCCTCGACACCTTCGCCTTCGTGGACGACAATCCGTTTGAGTTGAGTGAGGTGGGCACGGCCCTGCCGGAGGTCGCCTGTATTAATGCGAACGACACTGACGGATTACTCGGCGGGCAGCGGCTTCAGGGCAGCCAGACCGCGGATGCAAAGAGCCGCCGCCGCTATTACCAGGAGGCCATTACCCGTGAAGACACCGAAAAGGCGTTCGGCGACGACTATCTGAAGTTTCTCGAACACTGCGACATTCGGATCGAGATCCGCGGGTGCCGGGAGGAGGATTTCGACCGCGCCGCCGAACTCGTGCAGCGCACCAACCAACTGAATTTCTCGGGACACAAATACGACCGTGATCAGTTACGCGCGATTCTCGACGACCAGACCATCGACAAATATGTTCTCGACTGTTCCGACAGGTTCGGGGCGTACGGCTTGATCGGGTTCGGCATGGTTGGCCGCGCGGAAGACGCAGTCGAGGTGCGGGATCTGATGTTGTCCTGCCGCGTTCAGGGAAAACTGGTCGAACAGGCGTTTTTCAACCATCTGGAGACGCATCATAATTCAGGGAACGCACGCCGCCTCAGGGTGAAGTTCACCGAAACCAAACGCAATCAGCCGGCGCGGCAGGTCCTGGAAGCGTCCGGATTCCAAAAACTCGAGACAGAAGGTGGCTATGTCCGGGATATGCAGCAGGGCCACTACATGGCGGAAGTTGTGCGCGTGAAGTGCACTGCCTGCTCCCAGGTGACCGCGGGCGCAGTCGGATAGTGAATATGTCGGCAATGATTCAGCAACTGGCCAGCTACTTGAAACAAGGAGCCGCTTCGCCGCGGCATGCGCTCGAATATGTCATTCGCCGCGCCGTACCGTTCGGCATTTCCTTCAAGGACCTGGAGGCATACCGCATCAGCACGTGGCGTCACGGCGGGCTGCCTCGAATGCACCTCACGCAGATTTTTCCCGGCATCGAAACGGTCAATGTGAATCTCCTGAACCTGTACCAGCGAAAGATCGGGCTATCGATGGATGCGGGTGAGGTGATGTCGCTTTGCGCGATCGTCAAATTTCTGGGCGCCCGAAACGTTGCTGAAATCGGAACCTACGACGGCAATACAACGCTCAACCTGGCGGCGAATGTACCCGAGGGCGGATACGTTACCACGATCGATCTTCCCCCCAACTGGGATCGCAAATTTGTGTACGATGTGCCGAACAGCCACTGGAACGTTACTGATCGCAACCGGATTGGAATTCAATATCAGGGCACCGCCTGCGAGAACCGGATCCGCCAGGTACTTGGGGACTCGGCGACGGTAGATTGGAATGAACTGCATCCTCCGTTCGATCTGGTCTTCATCGACGGCTGCCATTATCGCGATTATGTGAAGGCTGACACTGCGAACGCGCTGCGGAACCTCCGCCCAGGCGGAGTGATCGTATGGCACGACTACGGAGACATCAAAGATGTGAGCCGGGTAGTCGACGAGACCGCTCGCCGGATTACGGTACGCGTCGTTCGCGGGACCCGCCTGGCAGTCGGCTGGCAGGGGCCCCGCCCCGTGCCCGCCGCGGCTGAATAAGGCCGGTTGGGGAATTTTATGGCGGCGGACAAAGTCAGAGTCTATTTCACGGTGGACACCGAGACCTCGCTGGGTGGCGCCTGGACGAATGGACGCGGTCCGCTGCCGGTTGCCCGCACGATCTTTGGGGAGAACGGCCGCGGCGCCTATGGGGTGCCGTTGATCATGGATATCCTCGAAACCTGGGGTTTCCGGGCAACTTTTTTCATCGAGGTTTTCTGCTCGTACCTGCTGGGTGCGGAAGAAGTCGCCGGAGTTTTTGAGTCGATCCGGAATCGCGGACACGACGTGCAGCTCCATCTTCATCCGGTGCAGCGCTTCTACCGGGATTTTCTTCAGGGACAAGCCCGCCGGGAGCAGGATCTGATGTTTCAATTCCCCGCCGAGGAACAGAGGGAACTGCTTCGCGAGGGCGTGGAGCTTTTCCGGCAGTTTGCCGGCGCCACGCCACGAGCGTTCCGGGCCGGCTGCTTTGGCGCGTCTGAAGTGACCCTCAGGGCGCTGCGGGAGAACGGCGTGCTCATCGATTCAAGTTACAACCTGGCGTTTTTGGACCGGACTTGCGGGTTCCGTCAGAGGCCGCTCAACGCACCGCAAGTCCTTGAGGGGGTTCACGAGTTTCCCGTTACGAACTTTAGTTCCGGGGGCGAGGGAAAATACAAGCCGCTTGAGATCTCAGCGGTCTCGGTTTGGGAGATTCTGGCCACGATCCAACGCCTGAAGGAAAGCGGCTGCCGAGATATTGTGCTGGTGTTTCATTCGTTCAGTTTTCTGAAGAACCGCGATGTCCGCTTCGAGAAGGCCCGCCGCGACCGAATCGTGATCCACCGGTTCCGCCGGCTTTGCGCGGAACTGGCGCGGATGCGCGACGAGATTGAAGTCGCGGTGTTGGGAGAAGTTGACCTCGCGCGTGTCCCGTCCGGCGAATCGCATCCGGTGCCTTCGCTGGGGTGGTTCCGTCCCGCGGTACGAAAAGTAGTCCAGGGGATCGACTACCTCCCTTGGATATGAGTGCAATGATGGAAAAACTACCGGAAACGGAACAGGTGATGAACGAAAATCCCGCGGGAGGACTTCGGCGCGCGCGAGAAGCGGCCGAGGCATGTGCCCGATCGCCGCAGTATACGCAATTCATCGAGAAAGTCCGCCTGGTATATCCATGGCGTTTCGAACGCCTCAGACCGGATGTGCTGGAGCGCGACTACCTGCGAATTGTCGACCACCATCTGAACCACCTGATCTCTCGGCTGGAACCGTGTATTGAGCGTGGCGTTCGGCGCGTGCTTGATTTCGGCTGTGGATCGGGAGGCTCGGCCATCGCTATCGCACTGACTTATCCCGAGATGCATTGCTATGGGACCGATATCGACGAGAGCGAGATTATGATGGCGCGCGAGAGGGCGAAGCTCTACGGCGTCGCGGACCGCTGCGAGTTCCACCACGTAACCGCAGGTGAAACGCTGCCCTTCGGTGATGCCTTCTTCGATTTCTGCCTTTGTTCTTCGGTCATCGAGTATGCCACCGAAAAGCCGATCCGACAGTTCTGTGTGCGGGAGATGGTTCGTCTGGTGGGGCCGGGACGCTGCCTGTTCTTCTCGGTGCCAAATAGGCTTTATCCATTCGAAATCCACACACGGAAGTGGGGCTGGAACTACTTTCCCGGACTGTTCGGGGCGAGCACAATAGACTCGAGTTTCTGGGAAGTACGCAGTCTGGCCAAGCCGGATCTGTTAACGCTCTATCGAACGCCGGTCACGCGGCTATTCCTCCCATGGTCGAATTTCTGCGTGCGAAAGAACGCGTGAAATTTTCATTCGTCCGCAAACTGATACCAGTCGAATGCAAACAAGACCTCGGTGTCCGCGGAGTCTGAGGTGCATTGGATTGGTGGAATGGTAGTTTCATCCCACAGATCGTGGTAACCGCTCCCCGATACCCTCCGCTCCGTATGATCTCGCTGCCCCAGTGCTCATAGTCTTTCTCCCGCCGTTCGCATAAGCGATGCTCTCGATCGGGGACGCTGCATGCGTTCTCGCGTTCTCTCGGCTCAGACGCGACAGAAACGGATGGTGACAGTGTGCCCGCCAAAATCGACTCCATGCGCGTTCATGTGCCGCGCCTGATCCCAAGTGAGCATCCAACCGCGAAAATTCAGTTGCAGCCGCGTTCACGCGTCTCTTCTGGAATCTTCCCGCTTTTGTATATAACTGTTTCGACCGGATCGTCATCAACGGCTATCTGAACGGGCGTTCCCGGCCGGAGCAGTAGTTCTTTTCGCTCGCATACTCGGGATTCCTGTGGTGAGCAGGGAAGTTCCCAGCCAGCGCACCAATGATACCAGGACTGGGTGGAATCTGGCCCTCGCCGTTGTGGTATTTCAGGTAACTGGCACCTCGGTCGCTGCAGAGGATTCCGGCGAATACCTCACCCAGCAATTCAATCCGCGGAGCGGATCGGCCAGGATGTCAAGTCACTGATAAAACGTCGATTGTAGTTCATACTCCGTACATTGACTGGTTTCATCGGAATCGACTCCCACGCCCTCGAGTTTGAAGGCGAACGCCGTGCATGTGCAATTCCAACATTCCCGCTACGAGGTACCTTGAAAAAGCATGAAGTCCTTTCCCACTTCGAGGGAATTATGGAGTAATACTGGGACTTGCACTGGCACGAGTTCAGTAAGAAGAGACGGAGCTTGCTCTGAGAAAGTCGCGTAGCCAGCAAGTATGAACTCATTGATCGAATTCATCGGTACTTCGCGGAGATCAACGCCGATCCGGTACTCAGCCCGAACGCTCGGTGCAGGTTGCAACTGGAAAGCGCCTTAAAATAAACGATTGGCGCGATGATTGCTTGGTTCGCATGTCCAGCGTGTGTCTTTAACGGAAACAGGAGCAGATCCGTGAATGAATCGTTATCGACTGTTAAGGGGTTGTCCGCTTCACCGATTGGGGGGCCCGAGTCTCATCCGAATGTCGTTATCCTCACCTCGGGTGTGAGCGGTAGCTCCGTACTGACCGGTCTCATCTCCAGGGCCGGTTATTGGACGGGAGCTTGTACTCACAAAAAAGAATACGATACTTTTGAAAACGAAGACTTAATCCAACGGAATCTGGATCTGTTCCGTACAGCCAACTTCACCGGAAACTACACCATGGAATTCTGCGATGACGGTATCTCCTCGATCACAGCCCTCCGTGGTCGTGTCGATGAAGGCCCGTTCAAAAGCTTTGTCGAAACCTGTCAGCAGCATCGTCCCTGGGTCTGGAAGGATCCCCGGCTGTGGCTCACAATCCGCTTTTGGAAAGATCTTCTGCCATTGTCCGACTGCCGGTTCATCTTGCTGACGCGTGACCTCAGGCATAATTGGCTTTCCTCGATTCAACGTCGGCACATCCGGAGCTTTGGATCGATGAAGCGATACGAGTTGGCAATCAAGAGCTCGATCGTCGAGTTCCTGGACAGCAACCGTATCGGCTACCTGCACCTGACTTATGAGGATCTGATAGTAAAGCCCGAACAGGAAATCGGCCGCTTGAATGCCTATTTGGGAACCAACCTCGAGGTCGCGGATCTGGCGGCGATCTACCACAATTCCCTATATAAGGTACCGCGTGGTTCCGTTATCGATCACGTTAAGGCTTGGCTGATCTACATCAAGAACTACTCGCAACGCTTCGATCTCGTCGAGAAGGCGAAGCAAAAGTAGTGATTCCGGTCTTTCGACGGTCGGGAGCCAATGACCACTTTAATCGGGTCAAGAGTTGACTTCTCGTTCATCCGTGACCTGATTAGCCCCTTCCCACCTCGCGGCTCTCTCAAAGTCGAAAGCATCCAAACAGATCCGCGACCACCTGACGACTGACCCGATGCTTCATCCGTGTCAGTTCCGGGGTCAACTGGCGGACGCTCTTACATGTCCATCGCAGCGGCGCTTCCGGATCGCCTCGCGTAGTCGATTCCAGCAGATGTTGCAGATCGGACTTCAGCGAGGCATCCTTGTCTTCTGCATTCTTCCGACCGCCGCCCTGCCGGCGAACTCGGCCAGGCCTCGGCGGTCTCTCAAAACAAGTAAAGCTCTTCAGTCCGTCGGTGTATACAGTGGAACCCGGCTCTACGTTGTCTTTAAGGAAGCCCAACAAAGTCTCTTTTCTGAAGTCCGGTATCACCGCCATGCGTGCGCGCCCGGCGGTAGTTCGCCCCCACCAGCACCAGCGCCGCCTTGCGTCCCTTGAGTTGGCGACTGCCCCGCAGGCCGGCTTGGGTACCGCCAACCCATGTATCATCAACTTCCACATCCCCTCGCAGTGGTTCGCGTTTCAAGTTGATCATGGCCCGCCGGAACTTGTGCAGCATCATCCACGCCGTCTCGTAACGTGACAGACCGAGCTGGCGCTGCAGAAGTAGGGCGGAGAGTCCGCGCTTGTCGGTGGTCATTAGGTACGCGGCCCAGAACCAAACCGTCAGCGGCGTTTTCGTATTATGCAGGATTGTCCCGGCCGTCAGAGAACCTTGGTACCGGCAGCCTGCACACTCCCATCGTTTGAGGTTCGATAGTTCATGGGCGCGTCGGTTTCCACATTTCGGACATACGAAGCCATCCGGCCAACGGCAGGCGGCCAGATACTGTTGGCATGCTTCTTCGGTAGCAAACTTCGATTGAAACTCCCGCAGGCTCTTGGGAAATCCCGGTCGAGGCACTCGTTCATACTACCTGTCGTGCTACCTGTCGTGGCTTCCTGAAACAACCGGACAAGCAGGAGCCAGCTAAGCTAGCGGACAAAGTCGACAACCACCCGGTTGGGAATGATTCCAACCTCATAGCCGAGATCCAGCAGCTTCTGCGCGGCACTGGGGATCACGTCGCCGGCATCTACCGTGTAGTGGTTCACGTACATCCCGACAAATTTTTCCGCCAGCCGCGGCTCCATGTCGCGCGCGAATTGCAGCGCGTATTCCAGCGCTTCGGCATGATTGTCCAGCGCGTACTGAATGCTGTCGCGCATCATACGGCAACATTCGCTTTTCACGTCGTCCGGCAAACTGCGCAGCAGGACATTACAGCCGAGGGGAAGCGGCAGTCCGAACTTGTCCTTCCACCATTTGCCCATATCGAGGGCGCGATGGAAGCCGACTTTGTTGTACGTCAACTGAGCTTCGTGAATGATCAGGCCCGCGTCGGCGGCGCCGCTCTGCACAGTTTCGAGAATCTTGTCGAAGGGAACGATCACCGGCTCGAAATCGGGCTCGAAGATCTTCAGCGCAAGATAGGCCGTGGTCATCGTGCCGGGAACGGCAATTTTTCTGCCCTTGATTTCTTCGGGCTCCATCGGGTGGGTGGCCACCACCATGGGACCGTAACCGTCGCCCACGCTCGATCCGCTCGCCATCAGCGAATACTTGTCGGCCACGTACGCGTAGGCGTGATAAGAGATCGCGCTGAGATCGTACACGCCTTCCATGGCCTTCCGGTTCAGCGTCTCGATGTCCGACAGCACATGACGAAACGTCACCAGGGAAGAGCGGACTTTCTTCGTGGCCAGCCCGTAAAACATGAACGCGTCGTCGGAATCGGGACTGTGCGCGCTGACAATTTCTCTGGGAGTTTGCTCCGGCATACGAAGGTGGGTCGGAATTGCTCAGTATCTCACGGCACTGGCGTTGGGAATTTGGAATCGCGCGTGCGGATACGCCGGGCGGATACACTGGGGAATGACTCGCCGCGAACTGATCGCGCTCTCACCGGCTCTGCTGCTGACCTCCTGTTCAACCGGCCCCGTACCGCCGGCGCAACCCGAGAAGCCCGCCGTGCCCCTGACCGGGCTCCACGCTCTCTACCAGATGTATACGTCGGCGCGAGCCTGGGCGCAGGACCTCCAGATTCTGCGTCTTTCGAGCATCGACATTCGAGAGGTTCCGCATCAGGACGGCAAAGCGGCGGCGTGGCAGGTGGTTTTCGTGTCGCAGGCGCTGGCCAAATCCCGCACGTATACGTTCTCGGTATACGAGGCGAGCGCCACGCTGCATCAGGGAATCTTCTCCGATGCTCCGCAGGACTGGTCGGGAAACGGCAAGCCGTTCCTGCTCGATGCGGCGAAGATCGATTCGGACAAAGCGTGGGAGATCGCGCTCGAACACGGCAGGGACTACAACGGCAAGAACCCGAAGATACCCGTTTCCTACACGCTGGGGATGGACAAGGGAACCGACCCGATGTGGCGGGTTATATGGGGTGAAAGCGCCGGGGAGAGCAGTTTTTCAGTGCTCGTGAACGCCTCCACGGGCGACTTCGTGCAGATCGTGCACTAATGGGCGTGAGTGTTCGAGTGCTTTATCTTCGGAGGTTTGTGCGCCTTGATCTTGCTCTTCTTCGGCTTCACCGCGTGGGTGTTGGTGGACTTCGAGGCAGCTTCAAGCGGAGACAGTGCAAGGCAAAGGGCTAGCGCGAGAACTATGTACTTCATTTGTTTTTATCTTAGCTGATCGGGAGACGGAAAGTTGCGGTAGACCATGAAGAAGCTCCAGACGGTCAGCAGAACGCATACAGCCGCAGCCACGCGCCATGCGCCTTCCCGCGCGGCGGAAGAACGGATCGGAGTGCCTGCCGCGTACCCGATAGCGAATCCCGCGGCGAGGCCGCCTATGTGCGCCCAATTGTCGACTCTGAATGAGGGGATCAGTCCGAACGCAATAATGTAAACCACCCAGCGCCCGTAAAAATTCCGAATCGCGTTTCCGACCGACGACCGGTTAGCTACACCGAACGCAATCATGGCGCCGATCAGCCCCATGATTCCGGCGGAAGCACCGACCGAAATATTGGCTGGATGCAGCGTAGCGCTCAGGTAGAATCCCCCGACGGTGCCTGCGAAATAGAGCGCCAGAAACCGGGGTGTTCCATACACTTGCTCGACCTGCGCGCCCAGATCGTAGAGCACCCAGCTGTTCATGAGGATGTGAATCCAGCCGCCATGCAGGAATCCCGCCGTGACCAGCCGCCAGTATTGATGATCCTGAAAAATCTCCAGTCCCCGGCTTGCGCCGAACTGGTAGATCGCCGGGGCGAGATATGTGGACCCGAGGAACATCCCGAAGTTGATCACCAGAATCAGAATCGTGGTGAAGTGCGCCTGCGGGATCAATCCGCCCATGATGGCGCCGGGCTGGCGCACGTCGATCGCACGCGGACCCACCTGCTGGCCGCAGTAGGGGCATGTGCGATCGCTGGTGGTGATGAACGCCCGGCAGTTCGGGCACATGCGGCGCTTATCCATAATTTATTTGGGGGTTTTCGGTTCCGGCCGGATCACCAGAGCAACGGCCAATCCCAGGCCAACCAGAATCTTCAATATGTCGAGGCCTCCGTATAACCCGTGCAGCATCCGGAAGGTCCCGGCCGCGGGGTCCGTTGGGGGAAGATCGCCGACAATCCGGCCAAGATCGATAATCCGGGGGGTGAGCAGGAAATGTTCCGCCGCCACGATCGCCGGCAGAAGCAGGCTCAGGGCCAGGATGCTTTTCACCGGCCTTTCCCCAAACAGAAGCAACAGGAACAGCACCACGCCGATAGCAAATTCAAGGCGCTCCCAGTTCTGAAAGATCCAGTTGTTTTCTTCCGCCGCGTTTCTGCGCAGTACGATACGCTCCCGCGCACGGCCAATGGCGTTCAGTTGGGTGGACTCGAGAAACCGATCGACGGTTCGAAAGTTCTGCGTGACCGCGAGGTCAGTGAAAATTCCCGCACCGAGCCATGCGCCCAGCAGGAGAACGGAAAGCCTGCGATACCCTCTCACGAAGGCAATTGTCTCAGATAGTCCGGTACACGCGGCTTGAGCTGCGTTGTTATGGCGCCAAAAAGAAACGCGGCTGAAGGCGCTTGTACGCGTCCCCTAGCGGCTGGCGGGAGGCGTCAGGCCGTTCATGCGCAGGTACTCTACCATCTGCCCATAGTGATCGTACGTGTGCCAATAGAAAATGGCCACCGAGGCGATTCGCGTACTCCTGCCTTTGGGGTTGAACGGATCCGTGGTCAGCTCCATCAGATTCGCGTTGGTGAGAGTGGCGACGGCTCGATGAGCGTGGGCAAACGCGTCACGGAGATATTTCATGATCTGGTCTTTGCTTTTGAGGTCGTCCGGCCCGTTATCGTGCTCCTGCGAGGGAATCGTTTCGCCCAACAGCGCGCTGGCAACGCAGTTGATCTCATAGGCGATGTGCCTGGCCTGCAGGGCAAAAGTCCGCACGCCTTTGAAATTGCCGTTGGTGGGGGCGAAATCGAACTTGTCCGCGGGCATCGCGTCCGCCAGTCCTACGACCTCGCGTTCGGTATTGCTCAGTTGCCGATCAAAGATCTGGCGGGCGTCGGGTGGCGCGTCGGCAGCCAGCGTCGGGATTGGGCACAACGGAAGGGTACAAAAAGCAAGTGCGGTTAGAAATCGAGTAGTCATCGGTTAACCAGTTTACCTTCAGGCGGGGCCGTTCGGGAACCCACTATCAGAGGTTATACGGCGAAAGTTAGTCTGTTCGCCGCGAACTCAAGGTGATACTACTTGAATCAGACATCACCTCATCCCGGCGAAATCGACACAACTTTGACACTGACGGATCGCAATGGCTGTTAACCTTCCACTCCCGGATCAATCCCGGCGGCAGGATTGGGCATGGAAGATCGGACTCGTTCTGGAAACCCCGGAGCTGCGGTCCGAGATTGCATCCACTATGGCCGAAGGCGGCGCCGCAATGGTCTTCGAATTTCCGGCATCGTCCTCCTCGTTCGAGGTCGCCAGCGCGGTCG
>Ga0070733_10002779_pt1 | contig 12201 bp, 9 predicted proteins | sample Coa_R1_9_FD_66450 | JGI IMG/M metagenome (GOLD analysis project Ga0070733, IMG submission 66450) | Surface soil microbial communities from Centralia Pennsylvania, which are recovering from an underground coalmine fire - Coalmine... | ecosystem: Environmental > Terrestrial > Soil > Unclassified ... | reverse complement strand
TGGCGCCGACGAGCTGCGGACTGCGATGATCGCTCCCCGTCATGGTCTCGTTGCTGATCGGCGTCGTCTTGGCGGCGGGTGCCTCCACGCTCTACAGCCTAGGGATCGCCGTCCAGGCGCTCGACGCGCGGGCCGCCTCCGATCGGCACGCATTGCGACTGTCGCTGCTGACCCATCTGGTGACCCGCGCGCGCTGGCTGTTCGGAACGGGCATGACCGTGATCGGCTGGCCGCTGCAGCTCCTCGCCCTCTCCTATGCCGGGCTCGTCGTCGTCCAGCCGACGCTCGCCCTCGGGCTCTTGGTCCTCCTGGCGGTCGGCGAGCGGATGCTCGGCGAGGCCCCCGGCCGGCGCGAGATGCTCGCCGTCGCCGCGATCGTCGCCGGCGTCGCGGGGATCGCCGCGCTGGCGCCGGGTGAGAGCACCCGGCACGCGCATGGTCTTGCGATCGTCGTCGTGCTCCTCGTCCTTGGCGCCGCGGCGCTCTCGCCGTTCTTACTCCAGTTCGCGGGGCGCTCGATCCCCGGCGTGACGATGATCGGCGCCGGGCTGGCATTCGGCTGGAGCGGCCTTGTCAACCAGTTCGTCGCCGACGCCGGCGCGAACGGTCACTGGGGACCGGCAATCGGCTGGGCAGCGGCGGCTGCGATCGCCGCCGTGGTCGGCCTGACGGCGGAGATGAGCGCGCTGCAGCGACGGCCGGCGATCCTCGTCGCTCCGGTCGTCTTCGTCGTCCAGACTGTCGCCCCGGTCCTGATCGCGCCCCTGGTGCTGCATTCGAGTTTCGTCAACTCGCCGCTCTCGGGCGTGCCGCTGCTCGGCTGCCTGCTCGTCGTGCTGGCCGGAGCGATCACGATCTCGCGCTCGCCGGCGCTGCTGGCGCTGACGGCCCGAGCGCCGGCTCAGCTCAGAAGCGAGGAGAGCGGGAGCCCGAGCAGTCCGTCTGAGTGAAGGACCCGCGCCAGGCGGTCGATCATCGCGAGGTCGGGATGGCGCGACTTCAGCGTCAGTACGACCACGTCGCCGGCGTGAAGGGCCTTCGCCGGGATCCGTGCTCCAGGAGCCAGCGCGAGCGAGCCTCGCACCGGCAGCCCGCCGGCGGTCCTCGCGAGCAGGAGGTCGCCAAGCGACGGCGTCGCCGGCTCGAGGTAGAAGAAGTGGTGGCGCAGATGCAGCGCGCGCGCCTCGCGGCGGAGCTCCGCCGGCGTCTTGATCCAGCCGAACAGGCCCGACTGCCCGATCGTCGGCATCACGATGTCGCCATCTGCGTGCAATACGCGCTCGGCGCCGGCGCCCGGCGCGGAAGTCAGCGCGATCGATCCCGACAGCCCGTCGCGGCGCAGTCGTAGCGCCAGCACCTGCGGCGCGGCCTCGGGCGCGTTGATGATCACGCCGACCGCCGAATAGGTCGTCTTGACCGTCTTGACCGGGTGGATGCCGATGACGGCGGCGAACGCGGCGACCTCGTCGGTTGACATCACCCACGTCCCGGCGCATAGCGACAGCACCGCGGCGACGCTGATGCTCGTGGCGCGCACGCGCCAGCGCGCGATCTGTGTCACGCGGCGCGGCGCTGCCAGCACAGCCGACGCCGCGTCGAGTACGACGCCGCGGCTGATCGCGGGCGCCGGCCGCAGCGCGGAGCAGCCCCGTTCCACGCGCTCGATGAGCTCGGCTGCGTCCTCGGCAAGAAGGACGTACTCGTGCTCGGCCATCTTGCGCGTGTTGAGCTTGGCGTGGCCGACCGGCAGGCCGTAGGCGACGACGGGACAGCCGCTCGCCATCGCCTCGAGACACGTCACTCCACCGGTCGAGTGAACGAGCGCGTCGGCGGCCGCCAGGAGCTCCGGCATGCGGTCGGTGAAGCCCAGCACCCGGACCGAAGGCGCGTCCGCGAAGCGTTGCTGAAGCCGCGCGTATTCGCTCTCGTTGCGCCCTGTCAGGCAGACGACTGTCGCGTCGCGAATGCCGATCAGGCCCTTCACGGCGCCTTCGAGGTCGCCGACGCCCCATCCCCCGCCGGAGACCACGATCACGCGGCCGTCCTCGGGCAGATCGAGCGCCGCGCGCGCCGTCTGGCGCTCGCGCGGCTCGAGAAATTCGGCGGCGATCAGCGGGCGGACGATCTGAGCGCTTCCGGCGCCGGCGATGCGCTCGACGTCGCGCACCGACTGCTCGTACATCACAAGGTGGGTGTCGATGCCGCGCTGCGCCCAGAAGAAGAGCCCGGTCATGTCGGTGATCGTCGCGACGGTCGGGATGCCGAGCTGGCGGCGGCGGCGCAGGTGGCTGAGGACGACGGTGATCGCCGGGTAGGTCGAGACCACGACATCGGGGTCGTGGGCGAGGATCGCGCGCCGCAGCGGCGTCGCGCCGAGGCGGCACAGCACCAGCCGCGTCAGAAAGCGCATCGGCGGGAGGTGCTCGAGCATCCAGTAGTAGAAGGAGTAGGAGCGCGGCGAGACGCGCAGCTGGGTGCGGTAGCCGTCCTCGACGACCGAGCGCATCCGCTCGCCCATCGCCGCGAGCCCGTCGATGACGGTGACCTCGACCGGCTCGTCGCAGTGCTCGAGCTGCTGGCGCAGGGCGCGCGCCGCCGCGGCGTGGCCCTCGCCGACGTCGGCGGAGAGGATCAACACCCGCCGCGGGCCAGCGGCACGCGGAAGCGGTGACGTGTGTTTCGAGCGGAGGCGCAAAAGCTGTGGCAGCCCAGTCGGCGCCAGGGGCGAGTCCCAACCGACGCTCGCGGCTTCGCCCACTTTAGCGGGCGAAGAAGCGGAACGTAAGGATTGTCTAGGAAATCTCACAATCTTCACCGCAGCCGACAGCGGCCCTCCAGACAGGGAATGATTGCCCCGTGGCGACCACCACCACACTGCGAATTCGCCCGCGCGAACCTGCTCTGGCGGCGCGTTTCGAGTTCGCCGGGACTGCTGCGCTGGCCGGCATCGTCGCGGCGATCGCATTGCTTGCTGCCGCAAGCGCCGCCGCCCCCTCGACGATCGTCCCAGGCTCGCGTCCTGGCTTCTTCCCCGGCTGGCTCGCCGGCCCGCTCCACGGCCTCGTGCCGGCGCTGTCGATCGGCGCGCTGCAGGCCCTGGTCGGAATCGCCTGCGCCTGCTACCTGATCGCCGTCCGTTACGCCGGCCGGCTCGGGACGCGGCGCCTCTGGGCGGCGATCGTCCTCGCCAACGTCGCCGGCGCGCTCGCTCCGCCGCTCTTCTCAGCCGACGTCTTTGGCTACGTCGGCTACGCGCGCCTCGCGGCGCTGCACGGCCTCAACCCCTACCTGGTCGGCGCCGGCGCCGCGGTGCATGACCCGGTCTCGGGCCTCGTCGGCTGGCCGACGCTGACCACGCCGTATGGCCCGCTGTTCACGCTGGCAAGCGAAGCGCTCGTGCCGCTGGGGGTCGCGGGTGCGGTGTGGGCGTTCAAGGTGCTCGCAGCGCTTTTGAGCCTTGCAACCGTCGCCGTCCTGTGGCGCGCCGCCCCCGACTTCGGGCGCTCGCGCCACTCGGCGATCGCGCTCTTCGGCCTCAACCCCGTCGTGCTCGTATTCGCCGTGCCCGGCGCCCACAACGAGGCGCTGCTTGCGCTGCTCACCGCCGCGGTCGCGGTGTGGGTCGTCAACGGCCGCGAGGCGCGCGCCGGGGTTGCGGCGGTTGCCGCCGCTGCGGTGAAGGCGAGCTCGGCGCTGCTCCTCCCCTTCGCGCTGGTTGGCTCACGCGAGCGCCGCCGCACGGCGCTCGCGATGGGTGCGGCGATCGTCGGCGTAGCGGTGATCGCGGTCGTCGCGTTCGGCCCGCACCCTGCCGCGCTGGCGGGTGCGCTGACAACGCAGCAGGGTAAGGTCGCCGGGCATAGCGTGCCCTCCGAGGTCTCGAAGCTGCTCGGCCTCGGCATGCTCGCGCTCGGCGTGCGGATCGCGTTTCTTGTCGCGCTCGCCGGCGTCTTCGTGCTGATGCTCCGCCGCGCGCTGCGCGGCGCGCCGTGGCTCGATTGCTACGGCTGGACGACGCTCGCGCTGCTGTGCTCGACGGCGTGGCTTTGGCCGTGGTACGGGCTGTGGGCGATCCTGCCCGCGTCGCTCAGCTCAAGCCGCGCGCTGCGCGCCGCGACCGTCGTCGCGTGCCTGTACCTCGTGGCGATCCGCGTGCTCGTGCACAACCCGCTCTCGGCGGGTTAGCAGCTAGCCCGTCGCGCCGGTAGCGCCGGTCGCACCCGAGGGGCCGGTTGTGCCTGAAGCGCCGGTGGGTCCCTTGTTGCCGCCGCCGCCAATCCCGGTGCAGGTCGGCGGAACCAGCGAGAGCGAGCAGTTCGGCTTGATACCCCACGAGTAGAGCGTCTTCGCGAGCACCACGTAGCCCTCGCGCGGCGCTCCGGTGTAGGAGATCAGCGCGGTGTCCCAGCTGTCGTGGCGCGTCTTTGAGTCCCACTCGTAGAGATAGATCCGCTGGATTCGCGGGCTCAGCGAGCCGAGCGTCTTGAGGATGAAGCTGTCGACCGTGGCGGCGTGAGCAGCGTCCTGCGGGAAGCCCGGGTGCGGGTGCGCCGGGCGGTTCACGATCCCGCCGGTCTCGGCGAGCCAGATGTTGCCGCTGACGGCTTTAAGGAGCGCGCGGGTGCCCGTCGTCACGAGGTGGTTTGCGTCCTCGTAGTCGTTGAGTCCCCAGTAGGCGGGCTGGTAGCCGAGATCCTTGACGAACGTTTTGGCCCACGTCGTCATCGGCACCCCATTGTGCTTGTCGATGTCGAGGAACTCGGCGGCGAGGATCTTGCAGCTCGAGCAGTCCTTGCGCAGCGCCTTGTAGTACTGCGCGACCAGCGACTCCTTGTCGTAGGTCGCCTCGCCGAAGAAGTTGGTCTCATCCCACGTCGCGAAGTTCTTGACCCACGGGAAGAAGCGGCGGAAGGCCTGGAAGGCATGACTGTAGGAGGTGACGCTCGGCAGGACGCGGGTCTGGCTGACGGCCTTCTTCTCGGTCACCGTCACCGTCACTGTCCGGCCGTGGATCTTCTTCTTCTTGTTGACCTTGACCTTCTCGTAGATGACCTTGTCGGTGTGGTCGAGCGTCACGAGCACGTCGAGGTGTTCGGCGTGCGCCGCCTTCATCCAGGCGGTCACCGCCTTTCGCTCCGAGGTGACGCTGAGCGCGTCCCAGTGCATGTCGTAGCGGACCGTCCCGATCCCGAGCGCCTGGAAGCGCGGGTCGCTGAACATGTCCCCCTTGTCGTCGCCGATGCCAACCTCGGGGTGATGGGCGGATGCGGTCGACAGCGCCTGCGCAGGATGGACGGACTGGGCTGACAGCGCCGCGGCAGGGATCAGCGTGACGGCGCACACCGCGAGCAGGGACAGCAAGACACGTTTGGTCGTGGCCATAAGGCCTACAGACCTCCTGGGGTGGGAGAAGTTGCGTCCGGGCGGGCGCGTCGTGCCGTTCCTTCGCTGATTTAGGCGCGACGCCTGCCTATGCGGATTCTCGCACAGGGCCTGTCAGCGGCGGTTGCGGCGGTTGAACTTCAGGATCTCCAAGACGTAGACGAGATAGACGCTCGCCGCGGCGACGGTCAGCCCCAGACCGACCACGAGGATCGTGCTTCCGAGCCGCAGATGGCGAACGTGGTTGACGTAGTAGGAGTAGTGGATGAAGCGCAACGCGACGGCGTAGCCGGCCAGCATCAGCGTCCAGCCGTAGAAGAAGAGCACCGTGCGTCGCACGCTGAAGCCGATCCGCGCCATGCGGTGGTGGAAGTGCTCCTGATCCGCGACGTAGACCGGCCGGCCGTACTTGAGGCGCTTGAGGACGACGAATGTCGTATCGAGGAAGGGCACGGCGAGGAGGATCAACGGCAGCGCGAGTGTCACCACGGCCGAGGTCTTCAGGTCGCCCTGGACGGCGATACAGCCCATCAGCAGCCCGAGCAGGTTCGAGCCGGCGTCGCCCATGAAGCTCGACGCCGGCGGGAAGTTGTGGGCCAGGAAGCCGAGTGCCGCCCCCGCCGTCAACGCAGCGAGCACGCCGCCTGCGTGCTGCGCCGGGTTGAGGCTGAAGGCGATCACGGCGAAGGCGATCGCGACGATCGAGCAGACCCCGGCCGCCAGGCCGTCGACGCCGTCTGAAAAGTTGACGACGTTCATCATCGCGACGAGCCCGATCGCGGTCACGATGTGGCCGGAGTTCGGCAGGCTCAAGCGGCCAAAGAAGGGCAGCGTCACGAAGTGCACGTCAACGCCCCCGACCGCCACGGCGACCACCGCGGCGCCGATCTGGCCGCCGAGCTTCAGCCACGGCGGGAAGTCGAAGCGGTCATCGAGCGCGCCCACCGCCGTGATCAGCGCGGCCGCAAGCAGGATGCCGATCCACGGCTCGCTCGCCGGCAGCCAGATCGCCCCGGCGATGCCCGCCGCCACGAAAATCGCGAGGCCGCCGAGCAGCGGCGTCTCGCGGTCTGAGAGGCCGCGCTCGCGCGGCTGGTCGATCGCGCCCACACGCCGCGCGAAGCGCATCGTCAGCGGCGTCAGCAGGAGCGCCACGCCAACGGCGACGAGAAACGCGAAGACGGCGTCGAGCTCCGAGGGGAACGACCGGACCGCCACGGCGGGCAGCATGTCACGCATCGTCGACCGAAGTCAGGCGCGCCGCGAGCCTAGGAAACGGGCGTGGCGGCTGAGGTCGACAGCACGCGACCGCTGCTCGAGAGCGCCTGAACCACCACGTAGGGGGCGGTTGTGGCGGCGGTCGTGTCGGTCTCGAAGCCTGCATTGGCGACGGGCGCGCCGACCGGCGCGAGGGTGCTTGGCGAGGACCCCGCGAGCACCCGCCAGGCCGCGACATCGGTCGCCCCGTTCCAGCTCATCGCAAGCGACGTCGTGCCCGCACCGGAGGCGCGGCCTGCGACGAGCACCGGCTGCGTGACGGGCTGGGCACTCCACGGGTAGCGGAACGCGCGGTAGGACTCAACGAGCGGCGGCAGCGTCAGCTGGAAGGTGAGCGTGCCGTGCAGCGAGAACTCGGAGGCAATTCCGACCTGCCCCCAGCCAACGAACTCGTCGGCGTTGGTCAGCTGCTGGACGTCGCCCTGGCTCGGCGAGAGCACGGCCTGTCCCGGCTCGACGTATTGGTGCAGCAGCGTCGCGGTCCAGTGCTTGAAGTCGAGGCCGACCTCGATCGCTCGCGAGGACGGCCCGGCCTGTGGTGTGTCCTCGTTGTCGAAGATCTCGATCGCGCCGCTTGAGACGAACGTCGCGTCGTGCTGCCACGCGAAGCGCACTGAGGGGCCGAGCCTGAAGCTCGAGTGCTTGCCGCCGAGCGTCCAGAGGATCTCTCCGTAGGTGTGGCCGATCTGGTAGACGGCCCAGCTGCTGCGCGAGCTGACAAGCAGGTTGCCGCTCGGCTCGAGGTTGATCGAGTTGATGTGGAAGAAGTCCCACACGCCCCCGGAAGTTCGCGGCACAGGGCTGTAGGAGTTGCTCAGCGGCACGTGACCAAGGGCGTGCCATTCGAACATCACCAGCCCCGTGCGCACGTCGATCTCCTGGACGACGCAGTCCTCGACGATCCCGTTCGATAAGCCGCCGACCGAGGACAGATTCGCGTAGACCGGCTCGTAGGCCGTGACCAGCGCGACACCGTTCGGTTCGAGGTCGAACTCGTGGAGGTCGAGTGTGAGCCCATTCCCGGCCCTCACCTGAGCGATCTTGCGGTAGCTGGTGTCGTCGATCACGCCGGTCCCGTCGATGCCGTGACCGAGCGCGACCTGGCCGATCCAGTACGTCAGCACCGGGTGGCCGAGGTAGCTCTGCACGCGCAGATCGGTGGCCTGGTGACCGGGCGTCGACGGCGCCCACCAGACGAGCTGCCCCTGCGGATTGACGATCATCGCGCCAGGCTGGACGTTGCCATCGACGGGCGTGAGGAAGATGTCGCCGAGATTTGGGTCCGCCGCCGGTTTGGTGACCGTGACCAGCGGCGGGTGGATCGTCGGTAGCGACGCGTAGCTCGCCGCGCCGGTCGAGCCGACAGGCGCCGTCGCGCCCGCCGGGCCGGTCGCGCCGGTGGGGCCGGTCGAGCCCGTGCGGACCGGGTAGAGGTAGCCGATCGTGAAGGTCGTCCCGATCGTTCGGCTCGCGCCCCTTACGGTCTCAACGGCGCTGACCGTTACCTGCTCGCCCTTCGTGAAGGCCCTTGCCGGCACGTAGCTGGCGCCCGTGCCGGTCGAGAAGGCCTCGAGCTTCCCGGTGTGCGGGCCACTGCGCGACCCTCGCACCGAGATGTGCGAGAACGACGACGCCGGAGCGCCAAGGAAGCTGATCTGCGTCGACGGTGCCGCGTCGGGCGTCCCGTTGAGCGGCGAGACGGTGACGACCGGCAGCGCCGGCGCCGACGTGGCTGCCATCGCGACCGGAGCCGCCGCGAGCGCGGCGAGCGTCGCCAAGAGCGCCGCGAAGCGCGCTGAGAACATCCTCATAGATCTAGCACGCGGCCTAAAGAAACGGCCAAGACGCAAACGCGCCGGTCGCGATATTTCAACACGGCGCAACGTCTCAGCCGCTCGCCGCGGCACGAGCTCGGCCAAATCATCACGGCCGAGCGCCCTGGTCAGGCGGCGGCCGGCGCCTCGAGCTCCGCGTAGAGCGGGTAGCGCTCGACGATCGCGCCGACCCGATCGAGGAGCTCCTCGCGGCGCTCGTCGAACTCGCCGCCGAGGGCGACGCCGATGATCTCGCCGATTTCGAGGAAGTCCTCGCGTCCGAGGCCGCGGGTCGTCAGCGCCGGCGATCCGATCCGAAGTCCCGACGTCACGCGCGGCGGTCGCGGGTCAAACGGGACGGCGTTGCGGTTAACGGTGATCCGGATCTCGTGCAGGCGGTCCTCGGCGTCCTGCCCGCTGAGCTCACTCTCGCGCAGGTCGGCAAGCAGGAGATGAACGTCCGTGCCGCCAGTCAGGACGTTGATGCCGTTGCCGGCGCGCAGCAGCGACTCGGCGAGCGCCCGCGCGTTCTCGAGCGTGCGCCGCTGACGTTCGCGGAAGGCCTCGCCCGCGGCGATATGGAAGGTGACCGCCTTGCCGGCGATCACGTGCTGGAGCGGGCCGCCCTGCTGGCCCGGGAAGACCGCTGAGTCGATCTCCTTGGCGTAGCGCTCCTGGCAGAAGATCACACCCCCGCGCGGACCGCACAGCGTCTTGTGGGTCGTCGTCGTCACGACGTCGGCACCAAAGGCGACCGGGTTCGGATGCAGGCCCGCCGCGACGAGCCCGGCGAAGTGCGCCATGTCGACCATCAGGTACGCGCCGACCTCATCCGCGATCTCGCGAAAGCGCGCGAAATCGAGCTGGCGCGGGTAGGCCGACCAGCCGGCGAGGAGCAGCTTCGGGCGGTGCTCGCGCGCGAGCCGCGCCACCTCGTCCATGTCGATCAGGCTCGTCTCGCGGTCGACCTCGTAGGGGACGATCTGATAGAGCCGCCCCGAGACGTTCTTCTTCATACCGTGCGTGAGATGGCCGCCGTGGGCCAGCGAGAGACCCATAATCACGTCGCCCGGCTCGAGCAGCGCGTGGTAGACGGCCGCGTTGGCCTGGGCCCCGGAGTGCGGCTGGACGTTGGCGTGGTCAGCGCCGAAGAGGGCCTTCGCGCGGTCGATAGCGAGCTGCTCGGCGATGTCTACGAACTCGCATCCGCCGTAGTAGCGCGCGCCCGGATAGCCCTCGGCGTACTTGTTCGTCAGCACGCTCCCCTGGCACTCGAGCACCGCCTGTGGCACGAAGTTCTCCGAGGCGATCAGCTCAAGCGTGTCCTGCTGGCGCTCGAGCTCGAGCGCCAGCGCCTCTGCGATTTGCGGGTCGACCTCGGCCAGCGGGCGACCGAGGGCGTCGGGCGGAAGCTCGTCGCTCATTGGCTTCACGAGCCTAGCAGCGCGAGGTGAAGTTCCCCTGCGGTTACGGCGCCCTCACGGACGATCCGCCAGCTTCCGTCCTCCTCGAAGGCGCCGAGATCGACAATTGTCGACGGCGTGCCGGGCAGCTCGCCGGCATCGAGCGCGAGATCGGCGCCGGCGAGGATCGCCGGCTCAACGTCCTCGAGCCGCCGCGCCTCGGCTCCCCCGGCGAGGTTCGCGCTGCTCAGAAGCAGGGCGCGCCCGCCGGCGTCGAGGCCGTCGACCACTCTGATGCCGAGCAGCTCGCCGCCCGCGAGCGGGAAGCGCCGCGCCGGGTTCGGAACGAGCAGCGTCAGCGGTCCCGGCAGCAGATCGCCCAGCGCCGCCCGGACCCGGTCACCGAGTTCGGGCAGAGCCGCGAGCGCCGCGGACACGGACTCGAAGGCGACCGCCGCGGGCTTTCCGTCAGGCCGCCCCTTGAGCGCCAGCAGGCGCTCGACGGCAGCCTCATCGAGGGCGTCCGCGCAGACGCCGTAGACGGTGTCGGTGCCGATTACGGCGACGCCGCCGGCGGCGATGACCTCGGCGAGTGTCATCGCCTCGCGCTCACCGCGCGCTCGATCCCCGCCAGGTCTCGGTGGCGCTCGCGCAAGGGGTACCCGGCCGCCTCGCAAAGCGCATCGACGGCGTCGGCCTGCGCCTCACCGTGCTCGAGGATGAGCGTTCGCACGCTGGCGGCGCCGGCGTCCGCGACGAGCCTTCGGAGCACCGCGAGGCCGTCCGGGCCACCGTCGAGGGCGAGTCGCGGCTCGTGGCGCGAGATCTCGGGCTCGAGCCCGGCGATCTCGCCGCTTGCGACGTAGGGCGGGTTCGCGACGACGGCGTCGTAGCGCTCGTACTCGAGGCCGGCGAGCAGATCGGCCTCGAGCCACTCGATCTCGAGGCCGAGGCGCTTGGAGTTGGCGGCCGCAACCTCCAGTGCCCCGCGGTCGAGGTCTGAGCCGCTGACGATCAGGTCGCCGCGCTCGTCCTTGAGCGCGAGCGCGACGGCGCCCGAGCCGCAGCAGCAATCGAGCACGCGGCCACCGCGCGCCAGGCTCGCCGTGGCAAGCTCGACGAGCAACTCGGTCTCCGGACGCGGCACGAGGACGCGTGCGTCGACATCGATGTCAAGGCGCCGAAAGGCGCGGCGGCCGACGATGTAGGCGACCGGCTCGCGCTGGGCCGAGCGGCGGCTGACGTGCGAGCGAAACGTCCGGGCGGCGGCGCTTTCGAGCGGCGCCTCGGGCTCGCGGATCAGGCGCTCACGCGAGCCGCCCATGGCGTCGGCGAGCAGCAGTTCGGCGTCCAGGCGCGCGCTTGGCGAGCCGGCCGCGCGGATCGCGATCGTCGCGGAGTCGAGCGCCTCGGCGACGCTAACGGCGCCGATCCTTCTCACGCCACCGCCTGCTCGGCGAGGCGGCGGCTCTTCTCCTCGGCCTGCAGCGCGGCGGTCAGCTCGTCGAGCTCGCCGGCGAGGACGGCGTCGAGGTTGTAGACGGTCAGGTTGATGCGGTGATCGGTGACGCGCCGCTGGGCGTAGTTGTAGGTGCGGATCTTCTCCGCTCGCTCGCCGGTGCCAACCTGCGAACGGCGATCGGCCGCGAGCGTCGCCTGCTGCTCGGCGAGCGCGCGCTCATAAAGTCGCGCTCGCAGCACGCGGAGCGCCTTCTCGCGATTCTGTAGCTGCGACTTCTCATCCTGCATCGACACGACGATCCCTGACGGGCGGTGCGTGACGCGGACGGCGGAGTCTGTCGTGTTGACCGACTGGCCGCCCGGGCCGCTCGAGCGGTAGACGTCGATCTGCAAATCGCCGGGGTCGATCTGGACGTCGACCTCCTCGGCCTCCGGCAGGACGGCGATCGTCGCGGTCGATGTGTGCACGCGGCCCTGCGACTCGGTCTGGGGCACGCGCTGCACACGGTGGGTGCCGCCCTCGTACTTGAACACCGAGTAGGCGCCGTCGCCCTTGATCGCGAACGTGTACTTACCCTCGCCCGAGTCAAGCGGCTCGACCTCGAACCCAAGTCGCTCGGCGTAGCGGGTCAGCATGCGCTGGAGGTCGCCGGCCCAGAGGCCAGCCTCATCGCCGCCGGCGCCGCCCTGGATCTCGACGAGTACGTGCTTGTCGTCGTTTGGATCGCGCGTGACCATCGCAATGCGGATCTCCTCCTCCAGCTCCGTGATCCGCTCGCGCGCCGCGGCCAGCACGTCGCGTAGCTCCTCGTCGTCGACGCCGTCGGCGAGCAGCTCCTCGGCCCCCGCCGCGTCGTCGTGGG
>Ga0070733_10002778_pt1 | contig 12201 bp, 11 predicted proteins | sample Coa_R1_9_FD_66450 | JGI IMG/M metagenome (GOLD analysis project Ga0070733, IMG submission 66450) | Surface soil microbial communities from Centralia Pennsylvania, which are recovering from an underground coalmine fire - Coalmine... | ecosystem: Environmental > Terrestrial > Soil > Unclassified ... | reverse complement strand
AGCAGGTGCGGGCCTGGGTGGATAACGGTAATCCCGACCTCATCATTTCGCGGCGTCTCGCTGGAATGGCCGGGCAGGGCGCGGTCTGCGAATGGCAGACCTGCGGCACGAACGCGCCGGCCGAGATTGTGATTGGGGGTATGGAGATTTCGTTCGAGAAGGCGCGGACCGCGGGCGCCAAATTTGTGTTCAAGCAGGATCATCCGGATGCGCCAGTTTTCCCGGGGATTGACGCGGAAATGAATATTCCGTCGAGCGTGCTGCGCCGCTACGATGTGCTCATTGATTTTCCGGGCCACAAATTTACGATCGGCGAGCCGGGGACGATCGTCTTCCATGGAGAGAGCGTGAAGGTAGCGGTGAACCCCGCGAACGGACTGATCCAGATTCCGAGCAAGCTTGAAAACAAGAAATACGATCTGGGGCTCGACCTCGGGTCGAATATCAGCTTTCTGTCGGGCGATCTCTTCGAAAAGCTGGCGGCCGCGCACTCCGATTGGCCGCATATGACGGGCGCGGTAGGCGCGGCGAATACATCGGGAGCAGTCGGCATCGGCTTGTGGGGAGATGCGGACGAGGCACAGTGGCACGTGATGCGGCTGGATCGTCTGCAATACGGGCTGCTGTTTCTGACCAGTGTCCCCGTCGTGGAGTTCCCCAAAGACAGGTTCGATTTCTTCGCCAAGCGAGCCGGGGCTCCGACCATCGGGCTGGTGGGCTCGGAGGCGCTGCTCAACTATCGCGTGGGCCTCGACTACGCGCACGCGTTGGTCTATTTCGATATCGGGAGGCTGTTTAATTTTCCGGATTTCGACGTGGTTGGGCTGGTGCTGCGAGCGGATGACGATGGCTGGTTCACAGTGCTCGGCGTCGCCGATCTCGACGGAAAGGCTTCCGTGCCGGGCGGGCCGGATGGCGTGCAAACGGGCGATCAACTGATCGCAGTGGATGGCGTCCCCGTCAAAGCCGCGACGATGGGGCAGGTCTGGATGGCGCTGGGCGGCACACCGGGACAAGAGCGGCTACTCACCTTGGCGCGCGGCGGCAAGCAATTCAAGGTGCCGGCGACTGTGCAGCACTTTTTGGCTGAAGCTCCGGACGAGCCGAAGGGAAAGAAGAGGAAATAGAGCAGCAACCGATGGGTCTCGCCTGCGACCTTCTCCTGCCGGGAGGTCCCTCGCTCCGCCTGAAGAGCGGCTTTGCTCGGGATGACCTCCGCGCGTGGGATTACTTGGCGGCCGAAGCGGCCGCGAGAACTTCTTTCTCGAGCGTGGCCGTGGTGGCGGCATCGAGGTTTTCGCTGACAAAGACGGTGTCGCCCTTGGCCTCAATCACGACGGTGCCCTCTTCGGTGGTCCAGCTGTGGCGGCCGGGGAGAGGATCGATTCTGACCGGGGCATCTTTCTCGATCTCAATGTGCGGCTTGGCTTCGGCGGAGGGCGCGGACGGCTGATCCCTGGGCGACCGATCGTTCATCGACTGATCGTCAGGCGCCCGATCGTCTGGCAACCGATCAGGCACGGGCTCGCCTTCAAGTTTCTTGTAGCGACTCTTCAAAGCTCGCGCGTAGATACCGGCAAATTCAGCCGCTTTCTCTGTATTGGACCAGCGTGAGGCGTAGAGCAGGCCGATCGGCCCGCTGGCGGCAAGATGCGCGTTCGGGTCGGGCTTGGGCAGAACGGCGTAGTAATAGCCGCCACGCCACGCCGGATAAAGCTGCTTCGCCGCCGGCTTGCCGGCGTACTGCTCGATGAGCATGTCCGAGTCGAACTCGCCCATGGCTCCGATATCGAGCTTCTGGTAATCCTTAAAGTCGCGCTTGAAGTTCGGAACGGGCATGGGCGCAATCTTCTCGCCGGAAATGTAAGTCTCGGGCTGCATGATTTGCCGGGTGGTCTGCGGAGGATTTTCGAGCATGCCGGCAAAGGCGCGCTCTCTGCCACTCTTTTCGTAGACCTTGATGACGAACTCCATGCCAAAACTGTAGGGAAAAGTCATCGACTCTTTCAGGAACATGGGAGCCTCGTCGAAAACTTTCGTGCCCGGCGTGCCGGTAAGAGATTGCTCCTCCATGGACTGCACCAGTCCGGGCGAGTCGGTGATGGAGCGTCCGGCGGGCGCGAGCGCGTACTGGAACATCATGGCCTGGGCCTGGCCTTCAATAACGGCTTCGCGCACGTCGTCGGTCTCGTCGGCCACGATGTCGGAAGGCTTCAGGTCGCGGTGAATCGTGATCAGGTCCTTGTCGCCGGCCTTCATCCACTTCTCGAGGCCAATGGTCTGATCCTGCAGAGCGTGGGTCAATTCGTGGGCCACGACCGGCTCCTGCTCCTCCATGGGAACCCAGTCGAGCAGGTTCACGGTCTTGGTCTTGGGATCGTAATAGCCGGCCACTTCTTCGCGCAGCAGCGCCACCAGAAACGTCTCAAGCTTGAAGTCCTGGGGTAGCAGGCCGAATTTCTTGAGCACGAGCTCAGAGCGTTTCAGGCGCTGGGTGTCCTCGTCGTTCATGTGCTTGGTCAGAAAAGCCACGACTTCGTCGCGGCTCGATAGCTTGCGCTTCACGCTGTGGCGGATGGGCAGACCGGTCTGTTTACTGTCGAATTCGAGAATCTCGTCCACCGAGTGGAAGAGTTCCTCGGCCTGGCGGGGAGTGATTTTGACTTCGGGTGGCTCTTTCTCGGATTGCTGGCTTGCCTGAGGCGGCGGCTGAGGCGGAGCCTGAGATGGAGATGGGGACGCGGGCTGCTGGTCCTGCCGGGCGGCGCCCAGGCAGCAAACCGCCAGCACAACCGCCAAAAGAAGCCGCAGAATTGCTAAGGATTGCCGTCCGACTCTATTCATTGCGAGCGCGCCTTGCCGCTTCCCTATACTTGTCGTCTATGAACCCGACGACTGTCAACCTGTGGACCAATCATGAGCACGTCCGGGACTATCTGCGGCGGGCGGATAAGATCTCGCATCGGGAAGAAGGCGAGGCGGCATTGCTCGAATTCATTCCGGCAACGGCGCGGCGAATTCTGGATCTCGGCACCGGGGACGGCCGGCTGCTGGCGCTGGTTCAGAAGGCGATGACGGAGAACAGGCGCGCCGCCGTGGAGGCCGTGGCGGTGGATTTTTCTCCGGCGATGCTCGAAGCTGCGCGAAAGCGTTTTGCCGGGGATGCGTCGGTCGAGGTAGTTGAGCACAATCTGGATTATCCGCTGCCCGCGCTCGGCAAGTTCGATGCCGTCGTTTCGAGCTTTGCCATCCATCATCTGGTGCATGAGAGAAAGCGGGCGCTGTGTGCCGAGGTATTCGATGTTCTGAACCCCGGCGGGATGTTTTGTAATCTGGAACACGTTTCGTCGCCCACGCAGCGGCTTCATGAGGAATTTCTGCACGCGATCGGATACACGGTGGAGACTGAAGATCCGTCGAACAAGCTGCTCGATGTGGAGACGCAGTTGGGGTGGCTCCGCGAGATTGGATTCAGCGACGTGGACTGCCACTGGAAGTGGCGGGAACTGGCGCTGCTGGCGGGAAGACGGGCGTAGGCGCTGGGTGTGAGCGGGTGATTGCACAAGGGCCTGTCATCCTGCGCGCAGCGGGAACTGCGCGCCGCGCAGTTCCCGCGCAGTCGAAGGACCCCGCGCATCCCTTCGCTTCCCGCGGCCTTGCGAGGATCTCGTAAAACACCCTGCCGGGTCTGTGAAGTGAGAACCGGAAGCGTTGGTTGATCTTCACACAGTACAGGGGTCCTTCGACTGCGGATTTGCTCCGGCACGCCGGAGCAAAATCCTCGCTCAGGATGACAATCATGCCTTATGGCCATCAGGGGTGATCGCAAGCATGCGTGATGGCAATCGTGCGTCGTGGCAAGCGTGCGTGATGGCAAGCATGGGTGATGACAAGCGTGGGTGATGGAAAGCTAGGAGCGGCTGACTTTTTCCGCCACCCACGCGCCGGCTTCTTTCGTCCCCAGCGAGCCGCCGATATCCTGCGTGGTTTTCTTCTGGCGGACGGCTTCGAGCACGGCGGCTTCAATCTTGGATGCTTCCACCGTCATCCCGAGATGAGCCAGCATCATGGCCGCGGTCAGAATCGCGCCGAAGGGATTGGCCAGATTTTTCCCGGCGATCGGCGGGGCGGAACCGTGGACGGGCTCGAACATCGAAGTGCGTCCGGGATGAATGTTGCCGCTGGCGGCCATGCCGAGCCCGCCCTGAAGGCCGGCGGCGAGGTCGGTGATGATGTCGCCGAACATGTTGTTGGTCACGATAACGTCGAACTGGCGGGGATCACGGACCATCTGCAGGCAAAGCGCGTCCACGTACATGTGTTGCGCGGTGATGTGCGGATATTCGGCGCTGACTTCTTTGAAGACGCGCTGCCACAGGCCGCCGGCGTGGGTCATGGCGTTTGATTTGTCGGACATCAGGACTTTCGAACGCGGCGAGCCGTCGAGTTTCTGGTGTTGTTTGCAGTACTCGAAGGCGTAGCGGATGATGCGCTCGACGCCCTTGCGGGTGTTGATGTCTTCCTGGGTCGCAATCTCGTCGGGCGTTCCCTGCTTGAAGACGCCGCCCGCGTCGGTGTAGACGCCTTCGGTATTTTCGCGGAGCACGACGAAATCCACGTCTTTGGGCTCGACGCCTTTCAGAGGGCAGAGCGCCGCGTCAAGCAGGCGAACGGGACGGACGTTGGCATAGAGGTCCATCCGGAAGCGCATGCCGAGCAGAATTTCTTTGGCGTGAAGGTTGGTCTTGACCCGCGGATCGCCGAAGGCGCCGGCGAAAATGGCGTCGAAGTCGCGGGCGAGCATGGCGAATCCGTCGGGTGGGACGGTGGTGCCGTCGCGCAGATAGCGGTCGGCGCCCCAGTCGAACTCGGTGAATTCCACGGCGGCTCCGCTGGCTTTGATCACGGCTACGGCCAGCGGAATCACTTCCTGGCCGATTCCATCTCCCGGAATGATGGCGATGCGCTTATTTTTGTCGGCGGGCTTGGCGGGGCTCACGGCAGGAAAGGTAACACAATCGCTATAATCGTTGTTTACGATGGATTCGTTACGGTAGATGAGAACGGTATGTCCACCACAGTGATGCCAGTTTCGGGGACGGGCGCGGCGCAGATGGGCGAGTACCGCGGCGTGCCGGCGGTGGCGCGATTCAGCGATCCGCGGCGGGAGTTCGAGGCGCTGCGCACGGGCTGCGGCGTGTATGACCTCGGCTTTCGGGCCAAGATTTCGCTGACCGGCGGCGACCGCGTGCGCTGGCTGAACGGCATGGTCACGAATAACATCCGCGACCTGGCCGAGGGACGCGGCGTGTATGCGTTTCTGCTGAATCCGCAGGGGCGTATTCTGGGCGATCTGTATGCCTACAACCGCGGCGATAACATCACCGTGGATACCGACCGCCGGCAAGTCGAAAAGATTTTGGCCACGTTCGAGCACTACATCATCATGGACGATGTCGAGGTCACGAACTGGAGCGAGCGGCTCACGGCGGTTGGCGTGGCCGGACCGAAGGCGCGGGAAGTGATGCGCGCGGCGGGCATCGCGGTTCCCGAGCTCGAAACGCTGCAGATGGCCGAGGCGAAATGTACCTGCCAATGCGAATGCGTCAGTTGCACGGTGGTCCGCGGGGATGATCCCACGCTTGAAAATTACGAGCTGTGGATCGCGCCCAGCGAAGTGCGCAAGACCTGGGACGCGCTGGTCGCCCAGGGCGCATCGCCGGTGGGCTATGAAGCGCTGGAGAAGCACCGGATCGCTTCGGGCATGCCGCTTTATGGAGTTGATATTCGGGAACGCGATTTGCCGCAGGAGACCGAGCAGGCGCGGGCGCTGAATTTCAACAAAGGCTGCTATGTCGGGCAAGAGATCGTGGAGCGCATCCGTTCGCGGGGCGCGGTGCACCGGAAATTCGCGGGCTTCCAGCTGGATGCGGCGGCGAAGGCGTCTGAAATCGCTCCCGGGGCAAAGATCACGGCTGCGGAAAAAGAAGTGGGCGAGGTCACAAGCGTGGCCGCGGTGCCGCTGTCTGGGAATGAAACCGTTATCGCGCTGGGATACATCCGGCGTGAAGTTGGAACACCGGGACGCGAAGTTTCGATCGGCGGAGTGAATGCGAGAGTGGTTGCGCTTCCCTTTCAGATTCCGGCTTCACTTCCCTAGCCCGCACACAGGATTGAGGAAAGTTTATGGCTGAAAAGAAACATGAGCAGTCTGGATTCAAAGTAACCGATCGCCGGCTTTTCACGTCTGACGGCGAACTACGCAACGACGTCCCTGAGGAAGCAGCGGCGCCGCAACCGCCGGTGCAGGCCGAGAGTGTCCCGCCGGTACAAACCGGGCACGCGCCGGCCGAGAGCGCGCCGGCCGTCCATGCATCGTCTGAAGCGGCTGAAGCCGGTTCCACGCCGGAACGCGAGATGCCGCTTCCGCCGTCAGATTCCGAGCAGGAAGCGCAGGCCGCGGCTTACCGGCAGTCATCGAAAGACCTCGACTCCCAGGTGGAGCTCAGCGGGCATTCGGCGAAAGATTTTGAAATGACGTTCGAACGCTTCCTGGCTTCGCTGTACATGACCGCGATGCTGCAGCTGGGCATGATGCGGGAGCAGGGCGGCCAGCCTCGGATTGACATCATCGGCGCACGGCAGACGATTGACACGCTCAGTCTGATCGCGGAGAAGACCAAGGGAAATCTGACTCCGGTCGAACAGAATTTCCTGCAGAACAGCCTCTACGAACTTCGCATGGCCTACGTTGAAGTCACGAATGCTCTCACTCGTCCGCCGCAGGCGGGGCCGGCGGGAGCGGGCCCCGGACCAGCACCCGGACGAGTTCCCGGCACCGGCACCCGAGGGCGATGAAAGCGACTCTTACCGTGTTAGGCAGCGGCACGTCCATGGGCGTGCCTACGCTCGGCTGCGACTGCGCCGTGTGCCACTCCGCAGATGCGCACGACCGCCGAACCCGGCCCTCAATCATGATCGAGTACGGCGGGAAAGTTGTGCTGATTGACACGACGCCGGACTTCTACACGCAGGCGGTTCGCGAAAACATCACGCGCGTGGACGCCGTGTTTTATACCCACACCCACGCCGACCACATTCTCGGCATTGACGATCTGCGGCCGCTGAGCTACCGGCACAAGCCGGATAAGCTGCCGCTCTTCGCCCGGCCGGACGCGGCGGCGTTTATTCGCCGAATGTTCAGCTACATTTTCGACGCGGACTACAAATTCGGCGGGTTGCCGCAGCTCGAATTGCGGCCGATTGACGAGACGGTAGAGCTTTTCGGGGCGCGCTTCGAGCCGATCGTCGTCATTCACGGCGAGACGCAGATCTACGGCTACCGTTTTGGCTCGGCCGCCTATCTGACCGACCACAGCGAGATTCCGGATTCGTCGCTGCGGCAACTGGAAGATCTCGACATTCTTTTTCTGGATGCGCTGCGGCACAAACCGCATCCCACGCACTCGACGGTGGGCGCTTCGCTCAAGATCGTGGAGCAGTTGAAACCGAAGCGGGCGTTTTTTACGCACATCTGCCACGATCTGCCGCACGCCGCGACCAACGCCTCATTGCCGCGGAACGTACGCCTGGCGCATGACGGAATGAGGCTGGAATTTGAAATTTAGCGGTCAGTGATCAGTGCCCAGTGCTTGTCTTTCACAAACTCGAGGATGTTCCGGCCGATTTCGGTCCTACGCTGGTCAGCGTCGGCAACTTTGACGGTGTGCACCGCGCACACGCGCATGTGCTCGGGGAGATCGTCAGCCGCGCCCGCGCCGGCGGAGCGAAGTCGCTGGCAGTCACGTTTGAGCCGCATCCGGCGAGGATACTGCGGCCGGAGTCGCCTCTGCGTTTGCTCACTCCGACCCCGGAGAAGCTGCGACTTCTGGAGCGCACAGGAATTGACGCGGTCCTGCTGCTGCCCTTCGGGCGCGATCTTTCCCTGATGACGCCACGGCAGTTTGCCGAGCGGATTCTCAAAAAGAAGCTGCACGCGCGCGAGGTGCATGAGGGATTCAACTTCCGCTTCGGCCACAAAGCCGCTGGAGATACAGCCCTGCTGGCCGAGTTCGGGCGCGAAATGGGATTCACGGTGAAGGTCTACCCGGAGATGAAAGCGCGGGGCGAGACCGTGGCCAGCAGCCAGATTCGCCGGCTCGTCAGCGAAGGGCGGGTCAGCCGGGCGCGGCATCTGCTGGCGCGTCCGTTCTGCATTCTGAGCACACCCGGACGCGGGCGCGGCTACGGATCGAAATACACCGTGCCGACCATCAACCTCGCCCGCTACGAAGAACTGGTGCCGAAAGACGGCGTCTACATCACCTGCACGCGCGTCGGACAGGAGACGTTTCAGTCGGTCACGAATGTGGGCAACCGGCCGACGTTTGGCGCCGACTCATTCGCCGTTGAGACCCACCTGCTGAACTTCCATCCGTTAGATCTCACGCCCGAGACCGAAGTGGAAATCTGCTTTCTGGATCGGCTGCGCGACGAGATCAAGTTCCCGAATGTAGAAGCCTTGAAGGAGCAGATAGGGCGGGACGTGAAAAAGGCCCAGCGCTATTTTCATCTGCATGGGCATCTGCAACAGCCCGGGCGCTGAGCCGAAACTTCCTCGAAATCGGATTTGAAGTTCAGTGAGGCAGGTAGCCGAACTCCATCGGCAGCTTGCCATCCACGTGAACCACGTTCACGGTGTCATCCACCGAGCGCACCTCGATCAGGCCGATGGCGCCGGGCTGAGCGCGGACCATGCTCAGAACATCGGCGTCGGTGTCCACAAACTGGATCGCGTCTTTGTGCGCGGCCAGAAATGCCCGCCATTCGGCGTCCTGCATGTGGTTCAGGCGCTCGAGGGTTTCATTTTCGCCGGCGGAATTGCGATGAAGGATCAGCACAATGTTTTTTCCGTCCGGCCATTTCTTGACTTCGCCGCGAACGATTTTCTCGAGGTGCGCGGAGGTTACGTTCTCAATCGCGTTCTCTTTGTTCACGACCACCGCGGTGTGATGGGCAAAGCAGGGAGTAAGGCACAGGGATAGAAATGCAACGACTCCGGCGGAAAAGCGAATACTCATTGCCGCAACCTCGAAGTTCCGGACCAGCGGAAGAAATTTTGGAACTAGTCGAGCGTAGCCAAGAATGCGGCATGACATTGTAAAATCCGTCGAAATCGCGACACCAAGGTAACCAGGGAGTTAACGCGCTCCCGCTGCCCGCCGCGGACATTACTCCATGGGTTCGACGAATACGGAATCTTCCGCCGACCCGCGGCCGGGCAACTGCACGATCACAATGGCCGACAGGACGAGCACGATGCCGACGGCCTGCACCGGCCCCACCGCCTCGCCGAGAAACGCCGCGGTCAGAAGGATCGAGAACACGGGCTCGAGACAGCTGGCGATGATGGCGCGCGTGGGCTCCAGATACTGCAGGCCGTGGAAATAGAGCGAGAAGGAGCCCAGCACCGAGATCATGGAAAAGACAAACAAAAACAGCCACTGCGGAAACGTGTAATGGGCCGCAATGACTTTCCATGGCGGATTCACCACCAGCCAGAAGGCGGATGCGGAAGTCAGGGCCCAGACCAGAACGCGCCAGCGATCGTGGAGGGCGAGAATGCGGTGACCGCCGACGTTATAGAAAGCGAATGAGAACGAAGCCAGCAGCGCCGCGATCAGGCCGTAACCATCGAGATGCAGCGCGACGCCCTGGCCGAGGCCGATGGTGAGCGCGATGCCGGCCAGCGCCACAGCGACCGCCGCCACCTTCTGCGTGGTGAGCCGTTGCTGCCGCCGCGCGACGACGTAGAGCAGAACCCAGACCGGCGCCGTGTATTGCACGATGATGGCGATGGCCACGCTGGTCCGCTGGATGGCGACGTAATAGAAATAGTTCGAAACCGCCACGCCCAGAATTCCCAGGATCAGACATTTCACCAGGTCGCCGGCAGGCAGCTTGATGCGCTGCCATCCGCCGCGCAGAACGAGCAGCGACAAGAGCACGAGCAGGGTGAATGAGGTGCGAGCCTGGGACAGAATCAGCGGGTCCACGGGACGAACGGAATTTCCTACCAGCGGCAGCTTTCCGGTGAATACGGCGCGCCCGAGAGTGGCGGACACTCCCCAGAGGAAAGCGGCGGCGGCGATGAAGAAATAGCCGCGCAGCGGGTGCGGGTTCTGCAGAGTGGATTTCGACGAGGTCAGGATTCTTTCACCGGATCGAATGATGAGACCGGCTCCAGCAAGTGGTCAAGCCGCTCGGGATCAAAGCCGACAACGACCTCGGTTACGGTTTCGAGAAACACGACGAGGGTGGGAGTCTCCGAGCTTTGATGAACTTGCATCATTTCGCGGCAGGCCTCGCGATCCACGCTGATATCGCGCTCCTCGAACCCGATTCCCTTGGCCTCAAGAAATACTTTCATCAATTCGCAGGAGAGACAGCCGGGTTGGGTGAAAAACACGATGCGGCGAGACATGTGGGTTTAGTCCGTGTGCTCTATTTTGAATGTGATCTTCACCGACTTCTGCAGCATGGCGGAGACCGAACAATATTTATCTTTCGAAAGGTGGACCGCATCTTCCATGGCTTTGGCCGAAACCTTGCCGCTCACGCGGTACACAAGGCGGATTTCGGTATATACCGCGGGATAACCTTCGGCGCGATCGCCCTCGGCGTGAACTTCCAGCCGCGTGAAGGGCTCGCGCTTCTTGCGCAGAATCCCGACCACATCGGACGCGGTGCAGCCGCACAAGGCGATCAGCACGAGTTCCATGGGGCTGCTCGCGGTCTTTTCCGAGCCGGCGTCCATGACTAGGGCGTGGCCCGAGCTGGCTTCTCCGAGGAAGCGCTCGCGGTCGGTCCAGATGGCTTTGGCAGTGATCATGAGTACTTCTTTAAGGATGCTTCTCGAGTGATTCTGGACTCAGGTTCAATGATCGACTTTTTACGATGGCGGACTCAGGATGGCTTCGTCTGTGATTTCCGTCACCATGCTCAGCCCCGATCCTGCGCACCCAAGATCCTACCGCCGATTGTCAGTGCTCGGCTCAGGATGGATCAGCACCCGGAACAGATCGGGGGCGTCCTGCTTGAAGCGAATCTCGAGTTCGGTCTGCAGGTCGTGAACGCGGGCCAGCGTGAGATCGTCGGCCAGGGTGGCGTGGCAGGAAACATAGAGCCGGCCGCGAACGCGCTTGACCACGAAATCGTGCACGTCGAGGATCTCGGGAAACTGCGCGGCGGCGGTGCCTAATTTCTGTTCGAGATCGGCGTCGCTGACCAGCTCTTCCGTAGTTTCGATGGTAGCCGGCTCGCTCTCGATGTGGGTGAGAATGTCGGAAATCTCGGGGACTTCGCGCCGCATCTCGGACTCAAGCTCTGTGACGAGGTCGTGCGCCTGTTTGAGCATCATGCGCTCGTCGAGTTCGATGTGCTGCTCGACGTGCAGTTGTCCGGCGAGGTCCTGCACGCTGATGTCGTGCACGTTCAGGTTGCTTTGCGCGGCCACAGCGCGGATGCGGTCGAAAACATTCTCCGAGTGCTGTGCCCGCGGTAGCGGCTGCACGGTGACATCGGCGTCGGGCAGGATGCGGCGAACCGTATCGGTGACTGCGGTGGCCAGTTGCCCGGAGCGCTGGAAAGTCACGGTGCGCGCCAAGCCGACGGTGAGGTCGGCGAAATAGCGGTTGCCGGCGCGGCGGATGCGAACGCGATCCACTTCCAAGACGCCCTCCACGCGAGAAACCGCATCCTGAATCTGCGAGCGGATGCCTGAGGGCGCGGCGTCGAGCAAGGCATCCACGGTGCGGCGGGCCAGCCGCCAGCTCACCGAAACCACGACTCCGGCCACGAACAGACCGGCGACGGGATCGGAGTAGCGCAGCCAGTCCACGTGATAGGCGCGGCCGGCCATCACCAGCAGAAGTCCAAGCACGACCACGCCCGCGGACCAGATGTCGGTGGAAAAATGCAGGGCGTCGGCTTCGAGGGCCTGACTGTCGTAGCGCACGGCGATCTTTCCGAGCACCCGGGAGCGCCACCAATCCACGGCCATCGAAACCAGCATGACGGCGAAGGCCGCCAGGGAAGGTTCGATTTCGATCCGGCGGAAGAACAGGCGATCAATGGCTTCGTAGATAATCCAGGCGCAGGTGAGAAGCAGAAGGCCGGTTTCGACGAAGGCGGAGAAGTTTT
>Ga0070733_10002777_pt1 | contig 12202 bp, 11 predicted proteins | sample Coa_R1_9_FD_66450 | JGI IMG/M metagenome (GOLD analysis project Ga0070733, IMG submission 66450) | Surface soil microbial communities from Centralia Pennsylvania, which are recovering from an underground coalmine fire - Coalmine... | ecosystem: Environmental > Terrestrial > Soil > Unclassified ... | reverse complement strand
CGGCTGGTGCCGGAAAGTCCGCAGACGAACAGGTTGTAACCGGGCGCGGTCAGTTCCACGCCCATGCGCAAGGCGCGAAGAGCGCGTTCCTGGCCGGGATCACCGGAAGAAGGAGGCACCTCGGCGGTGGTCTGAAACGGAATGGTGGCGGGATCGCAGCGCCAGCAAAGCTTTTCCGGCGGCAGGGTGGCGTGCTTTGGCCCCGCGTTTTTTGCCACCGCGACTTTTGGTTTGGAGTTCTTGCTCATGCGTACGCCCGAAGGGCGCTACTCTAGCACGGCGCGCTTTTTCTTCCCATGCGGTTGCGCTCCGATGTTTCCAGATGGTGAGCTAGGCGCGTAGAGGTCCAGCACACTGGCCCCGGTGGCAACGACGATCGGCCCTACGACCACGCCCAGCAATCCGAAAACGCTGATGCCGCCCAGCACGCTGATGAAAACCACCAGGCCACCCATTTCCGCGCGCCCGCTGATTACCCAGGGACGAAGAACATTGTCCACCAATCCCACAACGATGCTGCAGAACAGCGCCACCAGAATCCCTGCGCCGATGTGACCGTCGGCGATCAGGCTGATCGCAGCCGGAGCCCAAATCAAGGCAGAGCCCACTACCGGAACCAGCGAGAAAAAGCCCATCATCACGCCCCAAAATATGGGAGCCGTGATTCCGGCAAGTCCGAAAGCGAGGCCTCCCAAAATGCCGTGAGCGGCGGCGGCGACCACGCTGGAGACCACGCTGGCGAAAATCAGATCGTTGGCTTCGCGAATCATGCGATCGCTGTGATCGGATTCGAACGGCAAGATTTCGCGCACCCGGGCCATGAACGATGGGCCGTCGCGATAGAGATAAAACATGGCGAGCATGGTGACGCTGAGATGAAAGAGAAACAGCGCGGTATTTTTCAGGAGTGTGCCCAGGCGCGCGGCGATGTAGGCCGCGGCCTGATCGGCGTAGCGGCTGAGAAGAGTTGCCAGGCTAGTGGAGTCGTTGTCGGGAAAGCGGGCTTGCAGCCCGAGCCACGCGCGGTTTATCCAATTGAAATGACCGTTCTGGATTTGCAGTTGCAAGGTCTGCACGGCTTGCACGCCCTGGTGCACGAACGCCGCCATGCCCAGCAGCGCGGGGACGATCAGGATCAGCGTGATTCCGACTGTGCAGATCAGGGCGGCAAGCGTCGGCCGGAAACGGCGCGCGATCCGCTGATAGATTGGGTAGGAAACGACCACGATGACGATGGCCCACGCCAGCGCCGGCAGAAAAGGTTCGAAGACCAGGAACACGAAGTATGCCAGGATCACGACGATCCCGTAAAAAAGCACCGTGCCCAGGCGTTTCTGTGTGGTTTGTTCAGCGCTCAAAGGCTCTCTCTTTTCACCGGCCCGCCAGGAGACTGCCACAAGACTGATAGTGTCAATCGGCGCGTTTGTCAACCGGCGCGGGCGCGCGCTTGCGCAAGTCGCAAGTGATATAATGCGCGGATATTCGCGGAACGATGATGTTAACACCTGATCCTGCCTGCCAGCACAAGCGAACGCAGCTCATCGCCAAGGATGAGGATGCGCAGTATGTGGAGTGCCTGGATTGCGGGGAGATTCTGGAAGCCGGCGAATTGAAGGGCGATGAGCCGGGGTTTGGTGAATCGCTCTCCGACGCGTGAGCGCGGGTTGCGGTGCGGCCTAGAAATTCGAAACCACGCAAAGTCAAAGACGCCCGCCTAAAGAAGCAGGCGGCCGCTACAAAATCAATTTCCAAAGCAAATTCAAAGGCAACTGCGCCCAGCTGAAGAGTCTGTGTGGCAACTCGGAAGTCTTTGTAGGTCGTGGCCTCAGCTACGACGTAAACACAGCAAGAACAGCGCGGCTTCACAGCTTGCGGAAAAAGTCGGTTTTTTAGGGGGTCGGAGCTTTAGCTCCGACAATGAGTGCTTGGCTTTCATTGGGCTTTAGCCCCTGAGGACAAGGTTTCTGGCATTTTTCCGCAAACTGTTCAGCCGCTGAAGTGCTGGTTTTGCCTTTGCCACACACACTCTGAAGCTGGCCGCTACAAATTCAAAGACAGAGTCAAAAGCTGGGAGCCGCCTGCAGGCTGAGTGTTTCCGCAAAGTGTGGAACTGCGCGAAGAAATCTTGCGCCGGATGCGCGGGGCGGGAGTAGAATGCGCCTTCACCCATTTCATGTGCGTCCATTGTGGAGGCCCTATGCGGATAGGCGTTCGCGTTGTCGCGGCCCTGGTGCTGCTCTGTTGCGCGGTTTCCGCGCGACAAGACCAGAAGGCTCCAGCGGCGGGAGCTGCTGCGGAGTACAAAATCCCACCTGAGGCGTCGAAACTCCCCAATCCCGTGAAGGCCACGCCCGCATCAATAGCCGCTGGCAAAAAAACCTACGGATTTGATTGCGCGATGTGCCACGGCAAAGATGGCGACGGCAAAGGGGATTTGGCGGCGGATATGAAATTGAAGCTGCTCGATTACCGTGATCCAGCATCGCTGAAGGACATGTCCGACGGGGATCTTTTCTACATCATCAAGAATGGAAAAGGCGACATGACGGGCGAAGGAGATCGCAGCAAGCCCGACGAAATCTGGAATCTAGTGAACTACGTGCGGTCGTTGGCACAAAAAGGCTTCACGGCGCCGGCAAAACAGTAGCTGACCCCTCCGGCTGGCTCAGCGGATGCCGAGCTTCTGGATGATGCGGGTGACGTCGGCGGTGGAAACGTCGTAGAGAGTGTGCTCGTCTTCCTGTTCGAGGCGTTCGCGAAGATATTCGGCGCCGACGTAACTGGCTTCGCGATCGCTGAGGTCGCGGCCAGTGCGGCCTTGAAATTCTACGAAGCCGGGATGGGCGAGGCCGAGCACGACACCTCGACCATCCACAAAGAATTTGCAATCCATGGTATCGGCGTGGCGCGTGGCGATGCCGTTCCAACAATGCGAGAAGCGGCAGCGATAGACGTAGTCCGTTACTTTCGAGGGCACGTCGAACGCGCCGATGAAATCGCTCATGGCGCCGATATTCGGAATCCACGCTGCTTCAGACACGGCCATAAACTTTCTCCCTCAGTGTTTTCCGCTTGTGAGCGCGAATTACAGTGCGGTGGTTACTTTCTTGCGCCGGCCACCGCACTCTGTCCGGCATGTTGATAGCTGCGAATGGCGGCGGCTACACCCGCGCCGGCCGGGACGCGCAGTCCCTGGTCGAGCAGAACCTTTTCGAACGCGGCCAGGAACAACAGCACGTTGGTATTCTGGCTGGAATAGCCCATCAAGCCCACGCGCCAGATTTTTCCTTTCACTGGACCGAAGCCGCCGGCGATTTCAATGTTGAATTCCTCGAGTAGTTGCGTGCGCACTTTGCGATCGTCAATTCCCGCCGGAATATTCACGCCCGTCACGGTGATCAGGCGATCGGCCTGATCGGGGACGAACATTTCCAGACCCATGGCTTCGAGGCCGGCCACCAGCGCCTGTTGGTTGTTGCGATGGCGTTCCCAGCGCGCTTCCAGGCCTTCTTCGAGCACCAGGCGCAATGCTTCGCGCATGCCGTAAATCAAGGAGATCGGCGGAGTGTGATGATACGTGCGTTCGCCGCCCCACATGGTCATGATCGGCGTGAAATCGAAATACCAGCTCGGCACAGGAGATTTGCGCGCGCGCATTAATTCCTCCACACGCGTGTTTACCGTAATGGGCGACATGCCCGGCGGCGCGCTGATCGCTTTTTGCGAACCGCTGAAACAGATATCAATTTTTTCGCGGTCAATATCGAGCGGCACGCCCGCCAGTGTGGCCACAGCATCCACGACGAGCAGAGCGCCGAGCTCGTCCGCCACTTTGCGGAAGTCCGCGAGGCGGTGGACCACGCCGCTGGAAGTCTCGCCATGCGCCAAGCCGACGAACTTGATTTTCTTGCCTTTGCCCGCGCGCCGCACAGCTTCCGGATCCACCGTGCTGCCGTAGGGCGCCTCGACGCGAATCACTTTCACCGCGGGGCTCCGTTCGGCGATCACGGCCATGCGTTCGGAAAACCATCCGTTGCTGCAAACGACGCACTCGTCGCCTTCTTCGAGCGGATTCAGCACCGCGGCTTCGATGCCACCCGAACCGGACGCGGAAATCGGAAAGGTGATGCGATTCTGCGTTTGGAAAACACGGCGCAACAAGGATTGCACGTCACCCATCATTTCGATGAACCAGGGATCCATGTGCCCGACCAGAGGAGTGCTGAGCGCGCGATAGACGCGCGCGTCCATGTTGGAAGGACCTGGCGTCAACATCAAACGCGTGGGTGGCAGAAGTTCGCCGATGATTTCATTCATAATATAGTTCCTCGCATGGCAGTGATCTTCTCAGTCACGGAGAGGGCGCCATGAAACCTGTTCGCGGCGCTGCAAGCACAAGGAAGGAGCCGCCCCGAACGTCTTTAGTCTCGCTAAATTGTCGTGCCGGGGTCAACCTCCAAAATGGCGCGGAGCGGGTACCAGGACTGTAAGCTTTTGGCGAACCCTTATCCGCCGTTAACCGATTGGAATCATAGGGGGTAGCAGTTTCGCAACTGTTTCCTCGTCGAGTTGTATGGCCTATACCCGTGTGCTAGATTTCTAAATTAGCCCCAAAAATAACATGACTGACAGCAAATTAACGACGCCAGCAAAGCCGAAAATATCGCGCGTCGAAGTGTATTGGCACACGGTCACTTATAAGACCGTGGCGTTGTACGTGATTGTGATTGCCGCGATTATCGGCTCCGCCACCTACTTGGTCTTCCCGGAAGCCACCTCCAGCCTGGCGCGGCACATATCGGACACCATTGCGCGACCTGATGCGGGGGTAGCAACGATCAGCGCGAGGCAGGCGCGGTTCGTCAACCTGGACGGCAAGGTGCAGGTGAAGAAAGTAAATTCAGTTACATGGGCGAGCGCCGACTACCAATTGACGCTGGATAAGGGCGACCTCGTGCAAACAGGTCCGGAAGGAGTGGCGCGCATCGCGTTCGCCGACGGAACGCAGTACACGGTGAAGGGCGACACGCTGGTGACGGTGGAAGAAAATCTCGTGGAACACGATCGCGCTTCTTCGGTGGGCGTGCACATCTCTTCCGGACAAGTGGATTTGGCGACCGGAACGTGGGAAGTGCCGGGATCGAAGGCTGAAGTTTCGTTCGAGAATGCGGTGGCTTCGTTGCAGGCCAATACTCGCGCTGCGGTGCGCAGTGATCCGGAAACCAAGCAGCAGGAGATCACGGTTGCTTCCGGTAGCGCCGAACTGAATCGCGGCAGCGAACACATGGACATCGGCCAGTTCGAGAAAGTGACGTTCCCCACGGGCGGCCAGATGACGAAATCACAAGTGCTGGCGCCACCGGAATTGGTACAACCGTTAAACCTGCAGCCCATCACGGTAAACGATCCGAAACACGATCCGGTGCACTTCGCCTGGGATGCAGTGGCGACGGCGAAGACTTATGAATTTCAGATCAGCACCACGGCGGCATTCAACCACGTGGTGATGGACAAGAAAATCTCCAGTGAAAGTGTGGAGATCACCGGACTCGACCCCGGGGATTATTTCTGGCGCGTGCGTGCGATTGACGCCGATGGCAAGACCAGCGACGTGAGCGATCCGTTTAAATTCATTCTGGTGGTGCACGGTAAAGAGCAGGAAATGCTGCTGGAAGTGGATTCCACCGAGCTGAATGGCAACGTGGTGGAAGTGATTGGCAGAACCGAACCGGGGGCCGCGCTGATTATAAATGGCGAGCAAGTGGCCAGCATTCAGGCGGACGGACATTTCCGTCATTTCTTGCCGGCGATGACCAAAGGCAGCCATGAAATTATTCTCACCGGGCAGAACCGGCGCGGCGGGACTGCCACGAAGCGCGTCGAAGTGGTGATTCCTTAAACATTACGCCGTGTTCCGAGGAAATGCGCAGCTGGTATCGAAGATCGGCAAAATAACTCGTCGCCGCAACGGCGCTCAAGTGGATTCTGGGGGAAGCAAGACGTGACGAAAAGCAGCTACAACATGCGGTCTGTCTTCAGTCTGTTCTCATCCGATCTCGCCATTGATCTGGGTACCGCCAATACGCTGGTGTTCGCGCGCGGCAAGGGCATCGTGGTGAACGAGCCTTCGATCGTGGCCATTAATAAAACGAGCGGGGAAGTGGTGGCGGTGGGCCGCGAAGCAAAGGAAATGCTGGGACGCACTCCTGGCAACGTGGTGGCCATCAAACCGATGAAGGACGGCGTGATCGCGGACTTCAAGGTCACAGAAAAGATGCTCACCTACTTCATTCAGAAAGCGCACAACCGGCGCGTGCTGGTGCATCCGCGCATCGTGATCGGCGTGCCCAGCGAAATCACTCCGGTGGAAAAGCGCGCGGTGCAGGATTCGGCCTATCGCGCGCGCGCCAGTGAGGTTTATCTGGTGGAGCAGGCGATGGCCGCGGCTATTGGCGCGGGGCTGCCGATCGAAGAACCATCCGGCAACATGGTGGTGGATATCGGCGGCGGGACCACGGACATCGCGGTGATTTCAATGAGCGGGATCGTGTATTCACGGTCCGTGCGCGTGGCTGGAAATGAAATGGACGAAGCCGTGATGCACTACTTGAAGCGGAAATACAACCTGCTGGTGGGTGAACGCACCGCGGAACAAATCAAAATCGAGATCGGCTCAGCCTATCCGCTGGAAAAACCGCTCACGCTGGAAGTGAAAGGGCGCAACTTGATTGAAGGCGTGCCGCGCACCGTGACGATTGATGACAGCGAAATTCGCGAGGCGCTTTCTGAGTGCATTTCCACGATTTTGAACGCCATTCGCGTCGCGCTGGAACGCACGCCGCCGGAGCTCTCCGCGGACATCAGCGATCGCGGGATTGTGCTCACGGGTGGTGGGGCCCTGATCAAGAATTTGGACAAGCGCATCCGTGAGGAAACCGGGCTGCCGGTTTCCATTGCGGACGATCCGTTGGCTTCCGTCGTGTTGGGTACCGGGAAAATGCTCAGCGATTTCCGTTTGTTGCGGCTGGTTTCGATTGATTGAAGTGGGGCGTGGAGTGCGTTTGAAGAGGCCAGCAACGTCAAAGACGCCCGCCTAAAAAGCAGGCGGCCGCTACAAAGGCAAAATCAAATTCAACGGCAACGGCGCCCAGCTGATGCTGGCCGCTACAAAGTCAAAAACAAAGGCTGAAAGTTTTTCCGCATAGCGTGTGGCCGCTCAATTACGGCGCAGAGAACATGATCGACACTTATTCCCGACATCGGCCGCTTGCGTTATTGGCCATCGTGGTGGTGGCACAGGTGCTGCTGCTCGCGTTTCAGGTCAAGGGCGAACACGACGTGCGCCTGATCCGTTACTGGGCCGTGGCGCTGGTCACTCCGCTGGAGCGCGCCGGAACCTGGAGCTTCTCCAAAGTTGGCGGCGCGTGGGGCGGCTATGTGGCACTGCGCAACGCGCGAACTGAAAACGATCACATGCGCATCGAGCTGGACCAGTTGCGTTTGTGCAATCGTGAGCTGGAGAGCCAGGCTGCCGAAGCCCAGCGGCTGAGCGCGATGCTGAACTTCCGTAACGCGCATCCCGAAGCGTCCATGCTGGCGGCGCAGGTGATCGGGTCCAGCGCGGATCCCACTTCGCACACGCTTTTTATCAATCGCGGGGAACACGATCGTTTGCGGATGAACATGGGAGTGGTAACGCCGGACGGAATCGTCGGGAAGATCGTGGAAGTACTGCCCGACACGGCGCAGGTGCTGCTGATTAACGATAAGGACAGCGGAGTGGGCGCGCTCTTCAGCGCCTCGCGCACCCACGGAGTGGTGAGAGGAAGCGGAGATCCCGAGCCGCGCATGGACTACGTGGTGAACGACGAAAAAGTGCAGCCGGGCGACGCGATCGTCACCTCCGGCGAAGATCGTATTTTCCCGAAGGATTTTCCGATCGGGACGGTGGAGAGCTGCAAGCCCGCCAACCCGTTTCAAATTATTCGCGTGCAACCGAGCGCGCGGCTGGACCGGCTGGAAGAGGTGCTGGTGCTGCTGTCACAGCAGGAAGTAGTGTTCAAGAAGCCGGAAGCTCCTGTAGCCGCCGCTGCGGCTTCTACCACACCCGCTGGCGCGCCTACGGCCGCAGCAACGCCGGGGGCGACGCACGGCGCGACGCCCGCGAAAACGGTACCGGCGAATCCTTCTGCTACTCCGCATTGAGATGGCATATATGCTAAATCTCGGCGAGCGTTCAGACCCCAATGTGGAGGTGCACAAATTCTACGGCGGGGCGGTTCTGGCCGTGTGCTTGCTAGCCCTGGTATTCCAGGCGTTTCTGCACAAGTACGGGCGATGGTCTGAGCTGATTGACCTGCCGCTGTTGGTCACGATTTATTTCGGAGTGAGCCGCAGAAATCCGGTGACGGGATTATTTCTGGGCGGGACGATCGGGATTCTGCAGGACGCGCTGAGCCACGACAATCCGATCGGCATGTACGGGATCGCGAAAACGATCATCGGGTATCTGGCTTCTTCGATTGGCGGGCGCATTGACACGGAACACCCGCTGAGCCGGTTCGCGTTGGTTTTCTGCTTCTTCCATTTTCACCAGTTGATCCTGGCGATTACGCAGCGGGTGCTGTTGAATCATGCGGCGCCGCTGTTCACGCTGCGGCTGCTACTGGATTCACTGGTCACCGCGGCCTTCGCCGTGCCTCTATTCGCATTGCTTGACCGTCTACGCAGGCCTTCCTGAGTGATTTTGCTCGAAAACATCCGGTAGTGCCCTAAATCGCCTCGCAATCGCATCGCGTAGCAGGCGCGTATCGGCAGCGGGACGCACGTCTCTGTTCCAAATTTGCCGGCCTAGCATATCTGGGAGTGCGGCGGCTTGCCGCCGCCTTTGCTAGCCGAAGCTTGCTTCGGCGCTCACTCCGCAGCGCAACCCGTCTGTGCCCTGCATCTTCTGCGACCTCTCGATTTGCTTGCCCGCAAATTAGGACACTACCAGCCATCCGGTTTTCCTGACATCACAGCTCTTCAGCAGGAGCGGTATTGACGGTGGAGTCGAGGACTATTCCCGCGGTGCCGAGTTCCACGGTTTGCGGTGTCTAAGAATTTCCTCTACGTCTTCGGCGAAATCGGGATCAAGGACGGCGGGCGCTTTGCCAGTTTCCTCTTCGTGGGCTTTGGCTAGCGCGATGCATTCGGAGATGCTGCGGCGCGCCGGATCGGCGGCGTGAAGGACGGCCACGGGGCGCTCGCCATTCTCGATGACGACCTTCGCTCCGGCACGGACACGAGCCAACAGCGACGCAAAATCGCGAGCTGCTTCCGCCTCGGAAATGTGTATCGCGTGCTTAGCCATTAAGAGGATTATACAGCGATAATTTGGGTTTTGATTTCGCCGAGGGTGCGCAGTTCAACGCGTAGTCAGATCGCTTCTGGTATTTTCTCCGGTTTAAGGAAGGATTGTCAGTTGCTGCGTTTGTTGCGGCCGGCCCACTGTGGAAGCTGTCACGATTAGAGTGGCATTCGAAGTGGGTTTGCGCACTTCCATGTCCGAGATGGTGGCTTGGGTCTGGCGCGCGGGAACGCGAAAGTACGGCGGCAGGCTGTTCAGTACGCCCGGGGGAGTGGTTTCCAGTTTCACCCAGCTGCCCGATGCGGGCGCTGGGGCATCGAGCGTAAGCGTCAGGTCCACCGTGTCGTGGCCTTTCACTGTGTCCACTGCCTTTCCATTCTTGGTGAACTCCGCCTGATTCAGGGGAACTCGCGCGTATATGTTGACAAAATTCCGCGTCACGTACGTGCGGTCGCCCGGCGGATCGCCGAGGCAATGCACCACGAGCTTGGTGACGACGATTTGCGGCCCCGGATCGGCGGCGACGTGCGTGTCGTCCCAAAAGAGATAATCGCCGTTTTCGATGACCGGAACTTTACTGTAGAACATTTTCGTCGGCGCGTTGGTGTCTGGTTTATGTTCGCCCGTGCCGTCGTTCCAGTCGATTGTGGGCACGAAATTATCGGCATACGAGCAAGGGTTGGTGAGCAGGCCGATGGGGGCGTGGGATTGCACCGCGCGATACGAGATTCCTGATTCAAAATCTTTCGTGGTGAGGAGCATGTAGTCGGACGCGGCGTGGACAGCACGCAAATGTCGCGGCAAAAATAATGCAGTCGCTGCTATTACCAGTAGAATCGACGCAGCGTAGGAGAGTCTGGCATTCATCGGCGTGAATTCTACCGTAAAGCAGCCTGCGGACGCCCCGAATTCACAGCAGTAAAATTGCACGCTAGGTCACGCCGCCATGCCCAGATCTACCCATCACTCCGTACGAATGGAACGCAAAGGCGAAACCCATCAGCACGGCCAGTTGACCGAATGGACATCCGCAACTTGCAGGCGCTGCGTTGCGGGTGATAGCGTAGTTATCACTTCGAATTGATTGCGGATTCGAAGCTTGTAAGCGCACCTGGGCCGAGCAGGACCCCGCGCGGGAGCAGGAATTTCCTTGCCATCTTGGAACGTTAACGACCAGAAAATCCCCCAAGGCCGCCTTGCGCTGATTTCCTATCTGTCGGTGATTTTCGTCGTGCTGCTGATGATCGGATTCTGGAAGCTGCAAGTGGTTCAGTCCGGGCATTTTGCCGATTTGGCGGACCGCAACCGCACGCGCTCGATTCCGATTATTGCGCCACGAGGGCCGATGCTGGATCGCGAGGGCCGCGTGCTCGTGGACAGCTATCCCTCGTTTAGCATTTTGCTGCTGCGCGATGATCCGAAGTCGCTGGGCAAAAGCCTTCCGCAAATTGAAGAGGGGCTCGGGATCAGCCACGAAGATTTGCAGCAGGAACTGGATATCGCCAAGAACGAGCCGAAATTTCAGCCGGTAGTGATTAAACCCGCGGCATCGCAGGCGGACATTGCCTTCGTGGAATCGCACCGCGCGGATTTGCCGCTGCTGGAATTGATGATGGTGCAGCGCCGGCGTTATCAGCACGACGAAATGCTGGCGAATGCCATTGGCTACGTCGGCGAAGTTTCCGCGCAACAATTAGAGGATAGCGACGGGCACTACCGCCCCGGCGACATCGTCGGCAAAGCCGGCCTGGAACGCGAATACAACGACCAGCTCGAAGGCACCGACGGCATGCGGCGCGTGGTGGTGAATAGCGTCGGCAAAGTGGTGCGCACGCTCGAAGACATCGAATCCATTCCCGGCAAGCCGATTCAGCTGACGATCGATTACGACTTGCAAGCGGTAGCCGAAGCCGACATGGCTGACAAAGAAGGCGCCGTAGTAGCCATGGATGCGCGCACCGGCGAAATCCTGGCGATGGTGAGCAAGCCCACTTTTAATCCGAACGATTTTGCGGTGCGCATCCCGCAGGACGAATGGGCCAAGTTGAACACCGACAAGCACACGCCGCTGCTGAATCGGGCGATCCAGGCGCAGCTTGCTCCCGGCTCCGTTTTCAAGATTGTGATGGCTGCGGCGATGGTGGATTCGAAACTCATTCCCGAATCCTACAGCGTCTTTTGTCCCGGGCACGCGAACTTCTACGGCCGGGAATTTCACTGCTGGCGCCCGCAGGGTCACGGCGAGGTGGAACTGCACAGAGCCATCGTGGATTCCTGCGACATCTTCTTCTACAACGTCGGCAAGATGTTGGGCATCGACAAGATCTCTTACTACGGCTCGGGACTCGGTCTGGGCAGGCGAACCGGGGTTGATCTGCCGAGCGAAGAACCCGGCCTGATGCCGTCGGAAGAATGGGTTGAGCGCGTCTATCACCATAAATGGTACGCGGGCGAAACGATCTCCGTGGCCATCGGCCAGGGCGCGGTCACGGTCACACCAATTCAGCTGGCGCGGATGGCGGCGGCCGTCGCGAGCGGCGGCACGCTGGTCCAGCCGCACTTCTTGAAGGGTTACGCCAACGCGAAGATTGAACATTTCCCTTTGTCCGATGATGCTGTGGACAAAGTCACGCAAGGGCTGTTTGGCGTGGTGAACGAAGGGGGCGGAACGGCCTATCACCTGCGCTTGCAGAACATCGACCTCTGCGGCAAGTCCGGCACCGCGCAATTGATGAGCTACGACGCCGCGAATCGTCTGGGTACAAAAAAGATGGATGGCTGGTTCGTGGGATTCGCGCCGCGGCGCAATCCGGAAATTGTGGTCGCCGCGATCGTGCAAGACACGATGGAACA
>Ga0070733_10002775_pt1 | contig 12206 bp, 9 predicted proteins | sample Coa_R1_9_FD_66450 | JGI IMG/M metagenome (GOLD analysis project Ga0070733, IMG submission 66450) | Surface soil microbial communities from Centralia Pennsylvania, which are recovering from an underground coalmine fire - Coalmine... | ecosystem: Environmental > Terrestrial > Soil > Unclassified ... | reverse complement strand
TACCATGGGTGGGAAGTCGACATAGCCGAGCATCTCGACTGGAATCACGCCCTCCAGCTCTGACAGCTCCAGGTCAACTGGCTGTGCGAATCGCGAAAGATTGGCGACGCAGAGTACCTGCTGCTCCTCATCCCTCCGCAGATACGCCAGGACCTTGCGATTCGCCGGATTCAAGAATTCGAGCTTGCCGCGCCCAAATACGCGAAAGAGTTTCCGCAAAGCGATCATGTTGCGCATCCAGCTGAGCAGCGACGACGGATCGCCCTGTTGCGCCTCCACGTTCACGGCCTCGTATCCGAAAATCGGATCGATGATGGCGGGGCTGTACAATCTGGCAGGCAAGGCTCGCGAAAAACCGGCGTTACGATCCGCATTCCATTGCATGGGCGTTCGCACGCCGTTCCGGTCGCCGAGATAAATATTATCTCCCATGCCGATTTCATCGCCGTAGTAAAGAACCGGAGTTCCCGGAAAAGAAAATAGCAAGCTGTTCAGAAGTTCGATACGGCGGCGGTTGTTGTCCATTAGAGTCGCCAGACGACGCCGAATGCCGAGATTGACACGCATGCGGGCGTCGCCGCTATAGGCGAGATACATGTAATCACGCTCGTCATTGGTGACCATCTCGAGCGTCAGCTCGTCGTGATTCCGGAGGAACAAGGCCCACTGGCACGTCTCGGGAATCTCAGGAGTCTGCGCCATGATGTCGGTAATCGGAAGGCGGTCCTCCTGGCGGAGCGCCATATAGATGCGCGGCATCAGCGGGAAATGAAAGGCCATGTGGCATTCGTCGCCATCTCCGAAATAGGGGCGAACGTCGGTGGGCCATTGGTTGGCTTCGGCCAGAATCATACGGCCGTCATAGCCGGATTCAATCTCCTCCCGCAGTTTCTTGACGACGAGATGCGTCTCAGGCAGGTTTTCGCAACTGGTCCCATCCCGTTCCACCAGGTACGGAATCGCGTCGACGCGTAGCGCGTCCACGCCCAGGTCCAGCCAGTAGCGCATGACGCCGAGCATCTCCTCGACGACTTTGGGGTTATCGAAATTCAGGTCGGGCTGGTGCGAAAAGAATCGATGCCAGAAATAGGCCTGGGCCACCGGATCCCAGGTCCAGTTGGACTTTTCCGTGTCCGTGAAGATGATTCGTGCGTCGCGGTATTTCTGATCGTTATCGCTCCAGACGTAATAGTCGCGTTCGGGCGACCCCTTGGGCGCCTGGCGAGCACGCTGAAACCAAGCGTGCTGATCCGAGGTATGGTTCATCACCAGCTCGATCATCACCTGCAAGCCCCGGTCGTGCGCCGCGGCCAGAAAGGCCTTGAAGTCCTCTATGGTTCCGTACATCGGATGGACATTGAGGTAGTCGGAAATATCGTAGCCGTCGTCCTTGAGCGGCGAAGGGAAGAAGGGCAGGAGCCACAGACACGTAACTCCCAGGTCTTGAAGATAGTCGAGTTTCTGAATCAGACCGGGGAGATCGCCGATCCCGTCGCCATTGCTGTCGAAGAAGGCGCGGACGTGCAGTTCATACAGCACCGCATCTTTGTACCAGAGCGGATCGCTGGCGAGTCCAGGCTTCTTCATGGCCGCTTCCTAAAAATAGTAATCAAAGTCCCTTTCTGTGCGAACCCATTTTCGGACCTTCATCACATGCGCGGGCAAACTCTCGGGCGTCAATTCAAAATAATTGCGGGCGCCGCGCCATAGAAAGCGGCCGTCGCTAAGCAGGTCGTGGGCTTGAAAGGTGCGCCTGGGATCCAGGCCGAGCAAGGCTAAGTCGAGATCAACCCATCCGGTCTGCTTATGCAATGGGTCCAAGTTACAAAGGACGATGATAATGTCGGAAAGATCGCCGGTCGCCTTGCTGTAGCAGATTACTTCGGGATTATCCGTCTCATGAAAATGCAGATCAGCGTCGCGCTGGAGAGCAGGATTGTCGCGGCGAATTTGATTGATGCGCGCGATGAAGTTCTTCAGGCTCCCGGGGGCTTCGAGATTCCAACGCTTCAGTTCGTACTTTTCGGAGTTGAGGTACTCTTCGCTGCCGGGCTCCCTGGCTGCGCTCTCGCAAAGCTCGAACGCCGGACCGTAGATCCCGTAGTTTGCTCCCAGGGTGGCGGCAAGAATGAAGCGGATCATGAAGGCGGCGCGCCCTCCGGCCTGGAGGAACTCCGGGAGAATGTCGGGCGTATTGGGCCAAAGGTTCGGGCGATAGTATTCGCGCACGCCGGATTCCGCGAGCTCCTGAAAATAGCTGGTCAGCTCGGGCTTGGTATTGCGCCAGGCGAAATACGTGTAGGACTGAGAAAAGCCAACCTTGGCGAGACGATACATCAGCTTCGGGCGAGTAAAAGCTTCCGCCAGAAACAAGACTTCCGGGTGCTGACTCTTAACCTCGGCAATCATCCATTCCCAAAAGGGAAGGGCCTTCGTGTGGGGATTATCGACGCGGAACAAGCGCACACCGTTCTCGATCCAGAACAGCGCGACACCCTTCAATTCGTCCCACAACTCCCGCCAGTGGGTCGTCTCAAAGTCGAGAGGGAAAATGTCCTGATATTTTTTCGGCGGATTTTCCGCATACTGGATGGTGCCGTCCGGACGCTTACGAAACCATTCCGGATGTTGCCGTACATAGGGGTGATCGGGCGAGCACTGGAAAGCCAAGTCAAGCGCGATCTCGATTCCGTGCGCCTCCGCGTTCGCGATCAGCCGATGGAGATCTTCGAGCGTTCCCAGCTTGGGGTCGATACTGGTATGCCCGCCGTGTTCAGAGCCGATCGCCCATGGACTGCCGATGTCGTCCGCCCCCGCGACGACTTCATTGTTCCTGCCCTTGCGAGACGTGCGTCCGATGGGATGAATCGGCGGAAGATACAAAACGTCGAAACCCATCGCGGCGACGTACGGGAGCCGAGCCTCGCAATCCCGCAATGTGCCGTAAGGGGAGGGCTTCGAGGGCTGGGCCGGCTCGGGCGCGCAGGAGCGGGGAAACATCTCGTACCAGGTCGAGAAGGCGGCTTTCTCGCGGTCCACAACCAGGGGCAGCTCCTTTCCGTATCGCGCGGCGAATTGGCGATCGAGGTGCCGTTGGACCACAGCCGCGACTGCGTCCCCAAGGATTTCGTGCCGGCTGTTTTTCGGACTCCGCTCGTCGCCGAGGATGCGAGCCCATTCGCGAAGTCTTGCGGCATCCTCAGCCGCAGCTCGAGAGGCTGCTTCTTCAATCAGCGCGGCGCCGACGAGCCAGTGCACGTGGATGTCGTCAGTGGTTTCGGCTTCGATCCGCTTAATCATGGAATTTCGCCACGTTTCGAATCGGTCGATCCAACCTTCCACCGTGAAATGATACTTCCCAACTTCGGAGGCGAGAAATTCGCCGCGCCAATGGTCGTTGCCCAGGAACTGCATCGGCGAGCGCCGCCAATCGGCTTCCTGCCCATAACGATACAGGATCTCGGCAGCGACGGCGTCGTGACCATCCGCAAACACGTCCGCCTCGACGATCACGGTGTCCCCGACGATACGCTTGGCTGGAAACGCACCGCAGTCGATCTGAGGGCGCACCCCCTCAATCACCACGCGAACCCGCCCTTCCAGTGAGAGCACCCCCGTACTATAGAGTGCTCGGAGGTGTTCAGTGTTTCGCGCCGCACCTTGATTTGATTGGGTCTTTACAACCGCAGGCGGTGAATCGGCTCCAAGTTGCAATCATCGTTGCGCTGGTTCATGCTTGAAAGCCAGGGGAAATTAAGATGAAGCGATATACCTCAACGATACTTGCCTGTCTGAGTTTGGGAGCGCCTGCATTGCTATCCGCGCAGGACGTGACGATCACCAACGCACGGATCGTTGTCGGTAACGGCGCGGTGATTGAGCGCGGATCGATCGTAGTACGCGCGGGAAAAATCGTTTCCGCGACGCCCGGTGGGCCGCCGGCAGCGAGCGGCCAGGGCACCAATGCGAAGCTTATCGATGCCAAAAGCATGACTGCCATGCCCGGGTTCATTGACGCGCACCGGCACATCAATACCGGACCCAACGAGAAGGCGCAGATGCAGGCGCTGCTCGAAGCCGGGTACACGACGGTGCTCTCCGGGGGTGGTCCAGCGGAAGGAAACATCACGCTCAGGGATCATATCGATAAGGGCGTCATCAACGGGCCGCGCATCATTCCTTCGGGGTCTCTGAGGCTGAACAATAACACTCCAGAGGCGGCTCGCGCGGAGGTGCGGCGGATGGCCGGCCTGGGAATCAAGTTCACGGGCGAGATCGCCCTTACTCCCGTCCCTGGACCGAGCGAAAAGGAAATCGAAATTCTCAAGGCCGTTGTGGACGAAGCCAAGAAGGTTGGCGTTATGGTCCAGGTGCATGCGGTGAGTTCGACGGCCATGATGGCCGCCGTCAACGCCGGCGTGCCGTTGCTGGTTCACCTTCCCAACAAAGACTGGGTCAGCAAGGAAGACGCGAAGAGAGTAGCTGCCGCCGGCACGAAGGTCCTGGGGACGGTTGGCTTTGGATCGCCGGTGTTCGGGGTGTTCGCGGAGGATAACAAGCCGCGGTTCCGGGATGGAAAGGCGTGGCCGGACGGGATCGTTGACGGGGTGCGCCTCGGCGAGGAAGCCGGATATATGCCGGTGAATGCTCGCACGATCTGGGATGGGGGCGCCATCCTGGGTTACTGCACGGACACAACGTATGAACCGAAGGCGGGGCTGGAACACGAGCTGAAGATTCTCAACGTGATGTTCTCGACGCAGGACCTCGTCAAGATGATGGGCCCGAATACAGCGTCCTACATTCAGATGAGCGATCAACTCGGCACGCTGGAGGCAGGCAAACTGGCCGACCTGATTCTGATCGACGGCGATCCACTGGAAGGCTATTGGAACTGGTTGAAAACAAAAGTGGTGGTTAAGGGCGGCGTGGTTGTGGTCGATAAGCGTTAGCCTTTCGCACGGCAAGTAACCATTTTTTCATCCGCTGGTATGAACTCTTAGACCCTTACGGGCGTCTAATGAATCAGACACTGTGGAGGAACTCTTCGCATGACCGCATCCAAGTTTGATGAATTGCGTCTCAAGACCGACCGGCAATTGATCCAAATGGCCAACACCGAACTGGATCTCGGCATTCGCGACGCACACCGAGCTTTGGAGTCTGCCGAAGACTGGGCATCCGCCAAGCGCCACTACCTGCTAGCAGAAGGAGCCCTGGCGCAAGCTTCGCGCTTGGTTCGCCTGGCCGGCGATATTCGAGAAATTGAACTCAGCAAAGTGGAACTGAGGCTGACGCATCTTCGAGAAGTGCTGGATGGGCTATCGGTTCTTGACTCGACAACGACCGCGGCCGGAGACAAGACCTCAGTGCTCGCCCGGGCCTTGTGGAAGGCCCGTGGTTGCCCCGAGGGGTTGCCCGAAGAGGACTGGTTCCGAGCGGAGCGGGCAGTGAAAATGCACACTGCTTGCGTTGGGAGCTAGAGCTACTCCAGCGAAAAAACGACGAGCGTTCCGCCCAGGTTGGTATAGTCCGCGAGCGAAGTGGTGAGACCAACCGCGCCGAGACCTTCGGTTCCCTTGGTGAGACCTTCCGCAAGACCGATCGCCGCCCATCCGCCTACGCCCGTGAGAACCGCCAGATACTGCTTGCCCTTGTGCATATAGGTGATGGTGTTGCCGATGATGCCGGAGGGCGCATGAAACTCATACAGGGTCTTGCCGGTGGCTTGATCGGCGGCCTTGAACCAGCCGTCCAAAGTGCCATAAAAGAGCACGCCGCCGTCGGTGGTTAGCGGTCCGCTGTACACCTGAAATTTTTCATTGACCGCCCACTTGGTCTCACCGGTGATGGAGCTGTAGGCGATCAGCCGGCCGCGCACGTCGCCGTGGTCCGCGGGGAACATGCTCAGCGTCGCGCCCACAAACGGAAATCCACCCCTGTACTTGACGCTGAACGCCTGGTAGTCCATGCAGATGTGATTGGTCCCCACGTAGAACAATTTGCTCTTGGGATCGTAGGAAGCGGGCTGGTGATTCTTGGCGCCCTGCGCGGCCGGACAGATGTCTTTGACGTTGACATCTTCCTTGGTCATCTTGTCGGGGTTCAGGACCGGCCGGCCGGTCTTCAAATCGATGGACGAGGCCCAGTTCGTGCTCGGATCGAATTTATGCGCTTGTAGAAGCTTGCCGTTGCGGCGGTCGAGCAAGTAGGAGAAACCGTTGCGATCGAAATGCGTCAGCGTCGGAACGGTCGCGCCGTTGATGGCGCTCTCGGTGAGCACGCTCTCGTTGATGCCGTCGTAATCCCAAGCGTCGTGAGGCGTCATCTGATACGCCCAGGCAGCCACGCCGGTATCCGGGTTGCGAGCCAGGATGGTGGTGGACCATTTGTTGTCGCCGGCCCGCTGCGAGGGGTTCCACGTGCCCGGGTTGCCGCTTCCGTAGTAGACCAGATTGAGCTGCGGATCGTAGGTGTACCAGCCCCAGGTGGTGCCGCCGCCGAGCTTCCACTCGTCCTGGTTCCAGGTCTTGAGACTCGAATCCTTGCCGACCGGTTGCTGGGTCGCTCCATCGATGGTCTTGACCGGATCGAACAGGATATCGGCGTCGGGGCCGACGTTGTTGGCTCGCCATACCATTTTTCCGGTTTTAAGATCGTACGCGGTGAGAAATCCGCGCACGCCGTACTCTCCTCCGGAGATGCCGACGATGACTTTGTCGTGGACCACCAGCGGAGCGATGGTCATGGTCTGGCCCATTTGCGGATCGCCGTTCTGTGCGCTCCAAACCACCTTGCCCGTTTTCGCGTCGAGAGCGTAGACGTGCGTGTCGAGCGTGGTGACCAGGATCTTCCCGTCAGCATACGCGACGCCCTTGTTCACCAGATCGCAGCAGGCCACCGACGGCGAGAATTTATCCTGCTCCGGGGCGAATTTCCAGACGATTTGCCCGACGTTATCGAGATTAACGGCGTAAACGAAGTTGGGGTAGGAGCTTTCGAAGTACAGCATGTCGCCGACCACCAACGGCTGGCCTTCCTGGCCTCGAAGCGTACCCGTCGACATGGTCCAGGCCACACGCAGTTTTCCTGCATTCTTGGCGTTGATCTGGCTCAGGGAGCTATGACGGATTCCGCTATAGCTTCCGAGCGGAAGAACCCACTGATTGGGGTCCTGGGCAGCCTTATCCAGTGCGTCGTCGGCCAGCGCGAAGGATGCAGACAGGGTCATCGCTACGCCGAGGAATCTCAAAGTTTTCATGTCAGATCTCCTTTTTAGTCCTGAGTAGACGGGGGCCGGCCGGAGGGCACAAGATCGAGGCTGCGGCCCTTTACGTACTGGTAAATGTGAAGCAGGTCATCACCGCTGAGGAAGCCCGCCCAACTGGGCATTCCTTTGTCCGCTTTTCCCGCGGCGGCTACGGACAAAAATTCCTGGCGCTTCATTCCAGCGGCAAGAGAGTGGCGCAAATCGGGCGCGAGCTGTCCGCCGGTCGCATCGGTCCCATGGCAGCGGTAGCAGTAGGAATTGAACAATTGATATCCGTGGAAGACTTCCTTGGTGACCTTGGGACCGTTTGGCTCGGCATAGACGGGAAAGTCCAACTTGACGATGGCACCGTCCTTTAGGGTGTGCGGAAACTCAGTTTGCGGAAACTCCGCGCCGTCGCGCAGCGACAGAATCCACTTCACAATCTCGCGCCGTTGCGCCTCCGTCAAATCGGGATGCGGAGTCATCCCGCCGCCACCATCCCGAATTTTCGTCACCAGCTTTTCGGTGGCATCGGATTGCCCCGCGTAGCGCTTGGCCACAGCACTATAAGCCGGTCCCACGATTTCGCGATCCACGGCGTGACAGGAGGAGCAGTCGCTGGCCTTGATCAATTTCTCCGCGTCCGTTTGTGGAGCGGCGGTCAGGGATGCGGCGAGAATCATCACCAGCGGTATCGCCCGTCCGGTCATCTGGCCGCTCGTCCCGGCACATTCATGATCGCGCCATTCTCAGTCAAGATCGAGTTGAGTTCCGCCTGATGTTTTTCGATCACGTCGTCGAGCCTCTTCTTCAGAGCGTCATTGCCTTCGCGAACTCCCATGGACATGGGGAAAGAGTACTGCTCGGGCGGACCCAACGCGCGCGAGTTGGGGACCGGAACCACTTCCAACTCAGGATAGGAGCGAAGGAAGCCGCCGATAGCGGGAAACCAGGTGATCAGCACCTCGATGCGCCCATCCTTGAGTGCACGGAGCATGGTCTCGGGCGATTCCCCGCCCTCGCCGGACACGTCGAAGGCAACGATGGACCCGGAGCCGCTTCCCGGAATCATGCCACGTATTTTTAAAGCGTCCTCGGCAGGGGTGTCCCTTTCAAAGCCGACCTTGAGCCGCTTCAATACTGGCGAGTCCATGCTGTTCAGATCGTAATTCCTACTCTTGGCGAAAACAAAAACGTAGGACGAAATATAGTACGGGCGCGTGGTAAGCTCTTCCCGGCTTGCATACGGAATGCTCATCACCACGTCGCACTTTTTCGCGTCAAGAGTAGACGACAGGAATTGCGGAAATCCGCCATGGCCGCGGTGGCTTGCCCAAGTGTACTCGACCGTTTCATCCAGGGCCTTGGCGACGGCCTCGGCAACCTTATTTTCAAAACCCGCGCCGGCTCGATTCGAATAGGGCAGGTAATCGGGATCGGCGCAGACTCCCAGCGCTTTCGCGGGGACCGGAAGGAAAGCAAGCCAGACGCTTGCGAGGACCAGCGAACTGACGATGGCGCTTGGTCTCATAAGTCTTCACGCCGGAGTTCTGGCACGGAACCTCCTGGCCCCGCCGACTCTCCTGGCCGGCGGTGTCCGCTACACATCATATACTCACGACAGCCGCGGCGGCGAGACCATACCCGATGCTGGTATTAAGGATGGTATCCTCAAGGCATAGTGGAACCAGCGCGAAAGATCACCGTCGAGGTCCCTCCGGAACTTCTCGCCAAGGCGCAAAGGGCAAGTGGCGCCGGAGTCACTCAGACTGTCCGCACCGGCCTGGAACTGGTTGCGGCGTCGCAGGCGTACGCGCGGATGCGCCAGTTCCGGGGCAAGGTTCGTTTCACGCGGACGCTGGCTGAGTTGAAGGCCGACCGATGATCGCGGTAGACACGAGCACCTGGATCGCCTTCCTCGAAGGGGATGGCGGCGAGGACGTTGACCTGCTCGACAGGGCGCTTCAGGACCGGCAGGTGCTGATGGCGCCAGCCGTGCTCACGGAGATGTTAAGCGACCCGAAGCTTGCTGCCGAGGTTTCGGAGACACTCACTGAGTTGCCGCTCATTGAAGTGAGTGCCGGATATTGGGAGCGGGCGGGCGCGTTGAGAGCCAGGGCTCTGGCCAAGCGCCGTAAGGCCCGCCTCGGCGATGCGCTGATTGCCCAAAGCTGTATCGATCGGGGCATCCCTCTTCTAACGCGAGACCGGGACTTCCGGGCATTCGCGGAGTCTGCCGGCCTCGACCTCATCATCCCGGTCTCGTAGTCGGTCCGCAGCGACTGCGTCGGGCCATGCGCTTCGAAACTTTCCGCAATCGGCCGGTGTCAGTAGTGTAGGCTGCGGGAACAAGGGGACGATGCGATGTTCGATCAAACCTTCGTGGACGGGGCGGGCAAGACCAACAAGAGCTGGGCCGTGACGTTATCGTTTACCGCGGAATTCGCCGCGATCGGGGTGATGAGTGTGGTCCCCTTGATCTGGACCGAAGTCTTGCCAAGAGCGCAGTTCGTGAACTCGCTGACCGCGCCGGCTCCGGCTCCCGCGCCGCCTCCACCTCCCGCTGCGATGCCGGCCGCGAGACAGCCTCGGACCGCCCCGCGGGTGTTTAACTACACGCTGGAGGCTCCGCGCCCGCAACGCGAGACTCGGCAGGTGGCAATGATCCTCGAAGACTCCACGCTGCTGCCTGCCAATCTTCCCGACGGAGTGAGCGGCATTCCCGGCGCGGCGGGAACCTCCGTGATCTTTTCGAATGGAATCGACAGCCGCATTCCGCCGCCGTCAGAGCCTCCGATGACCCCGCCTTCCACGGCAAGACACGATGCCAAGCAGGAAAAGCCGGTGCCAGTCGGCGGCAAAGTGCAAAGTGCGAAGCTGATCAAACACCCGGCGCCGGCTTATCCGGCGATTGCCATGAACGCCCGCATTCAGGGCACGGTGGTGTTGCAGGCGATCATCGGCAAGGATGGAGCGGTGCGCAACCTGATGGTAGTGAGTGCAGCCTCTCCATTGCTGATCCCGTCCGCGATGGACGCAGTGAAGCAGTGGATTTATCAACCGACTCTACTGAATCAGGAGCCGGTCGAGGTGATCACGGAGATCAGCGTGATTTTTGCCTTGCAATAGAGTCACTGCCGCGCGCCCGTTTGCGCTGGCACGGCTAACGTTGGCACGGCGACGGGCTCGATGCGCATGGCTGCGCCGTCGTTTTCGGCACGGTCCGCGGATGGTCGGGTTACATCAGCATTGAATCTAATTCGCCGAAGGCTTCTCGATATGATCGATTACGATCACTTCCATCGGAGCCTTGGAAGGCACCAGTAATAATCCAAGCTGCTCCCGAATCGCGGTGAAGACGGACGGTGCATCGGCCCCCACTTCCTTCGCGGCGGCCGAGGCAGCCAATTGTTCGGGTGTCCACTTGAGCGTGAAGTCAAAGGCGCCCTTGAGGCCGGTCTGGTCCACCACGGGCCGGCCGCCCGCCGCACCCGTCAGGAGAGGTGAAAGGGCAAACTGTTCGAGCGTTACCGCGACGGCAGACATCTCGCTTACCTGCTCGGTGCCGAGAGTTGAGATCCGGCTCGATTCCTCATTCTTTGCCGGATGCAGCTTTGCGCCGCCCTTCGCGACCTCCAGCGCATACACTGCCATCTCCCTCGTCTCGAAATGCACCTTTAGCCCGAATCGGTCCTCCAGCAGTGACTGTTCCATCAACGCAATCCGCTCCCGCTGTTGTGCCGGGGTCATTTTTTGCATGACGGCATACTCGGAGTCCTCGATCTTTGCCTGAATCTCGAACTGATCGATATCCTGCCGGAGCCAATCCGGCCCTCCGAAAATCCGGCTCTCGGAACCAACCGGCAGATTATAGGCCGACGTAATCAGTATCGATATGGGCAGAATCATATGTAGCCGATCGGTTGGCGGCGGGTCCGCGTCGCCGGGAGCCACCTTCGTCACCTTCACGCGTGCGTCCGGCGGAGGAGGGCTCGGCGTCCGCTGCCACGGCTTGATCGTCGCTACTTCAAATGATGGGCGGTCGCCGGTGGCGTGCAGAATTTGACCACTCGCGAACGTGCCATTTTCGACAGGCGCGATCAATCCAGCGAGGAACAGCACGCGAAAAGTCAGCGTAGGAACGACCAATCTGCCTCCTTCGTGGATTGTCCCACCACCCGTCAGCAGCATCAAGGACTATTTCCGGTCGGGAAGCGCGAACACGTACAGCGCATTGCCCGTCGCCGGATAATGCAGCTCCGGCGTGACCACGACCGGCACGTTGCGCGGGCTGCCACCGCCATTGCTGGTGGTCACGGCCAGGTATTGTTTGCCACCCGCGGTGAAGGTCACCGGGAAACCTTGCACCGCGGCAGGCAGGCGGGTTTCCCAGAGAATACGGCCGGTGCCGGCGTCGAAGGCGCGGAACATGCGATCCAGGTCGCCGGCGAACGCAACGCCTCCGGCGGTGGAGACCACGCCTGTCAGGAAGGGCGCCCGCTGTTCGTATTTCCAGATCTCGCGCATGGTCCGCACATCGTACGCGGCCAGCTTGCCGACATTCCCGTTGCTCCCGGGCATCTCAAAGAAGCGCCGAAGCGCGCCGTTGCCGCTGCCGCCGCCGGCGATTTTCTCGATCGCCTGCCCGTTCATATCCAGGCAGCTTTGGCTCAACGGAACGATCAGCCGATTCCCTGGCGCATAGTAGGTCATCGAGGGCCAGTTCTTGCCGCCTTCGGTCGACGGACATGCCGACACCCACTCGCCGACGCGCTGCTCGACGATATCGTTGCGATAGTGCGGCTCCCCCGTGCGCGGGTCGATGGAATCGTATACGTTCTGGAAGACCATTTCGTGGTGTCCGATATATTTGCCGGTCTTGCGGTCCAGCTTCCACAGAATACCGGCCTTGCCCGCGCTGAAGACGTAATTCTGCCCCTGATCGTCCACCAGC
>Ga0070733_10002774_pt1 | contig 12210 bp, 10 predicted proteins | sample Coa_R1_9_FD_66450 | JGI IMG/M metagenome (GOLD analysis project Ga0070733, IMG submission 66450) | Surface soil microbial communities from Centralia Pennsylvania, which are recovering from an underground coalmine fire - Coalmine... | ecosystem: Environmental > Terrestrial > Soil > Unclassified ... | reverse complement strand
TGATTAACTGTGAGCAAGCTTGAACTAAAACAAACGCAACATCATTGATTTACACAACGATTTACACAACCAAAAACCAAGGAGAGAACGACGTGGAAACGAAACCTACGCATGAACAAGCACAACTTCATTTACAAGTCTACGACTTGCGGCGCGAAGCCAAACTTCGCCAGGCGCGCGATTGGTTCTTCAAGAACTACTTCGCTGAAAACATGGACGAAGCCATGCGGATCGCGCCACCGGGAACGGAAGCGGGCACTTTCGTGATGATGGTGTTCGGCTATTGGGACCAAGCTTGCGCCCTGCTGAACTACGGTTTGCTGCACGAAGATCTTTTCTTCGAAACCAGTGGCGAGTTTTTTGGGGTCTGGGAGCGGGTCAGGCCGACCATCGCCGAAGGCCGCGAGCGTTGGGCCAATAAACTCTTCCTCGCGAATCTGGAAAAGGCGGCGCAACGCTATGAGGTCTGGATCGAAAAACGTGCACCGGGTCACATAACAAAGATGCGCGAGTTCATGAAACAAATGCGTCCGCCGGCTACGAAGGCCGCTTGAGAGCGAGAAGGTCAGGGCTGATAGCGATCGAGCCTGCGCCTCCGGATGTTTTCCAGCAGCGCGGGCTCGAATTTCTAACACTAGTTTTCAGGAGTCGCGGATGAACCGAAAGATGAACCGAAAGATGATAGGGAGAATGGTGAGTGCCTTCGCGCTGGCGATCGCGCTAAGCTTGTTATGCCCGGCCCGGGCGCAGGACTCGGGCCCGTTGTATGAGCGCATGGCCCCGATTGACCAGTATCTGATGACGGATCGAAACACCGAGATAGCCTTTGCACGGACCGCCGCTCCGGAATCCATCTCACGCGATGCCGAGGTTTTGGTCCTAGGGGGGCATGGTTACGAAACTGCGGCCAAAGGCAAGAACGGTTGGGTCTGCATTGTGGAGCGATCATGGATGGCCCCGTTCGACGATCCGGAGTTCTTGAACCCCGATCAGAGGCTTCCGCTTTGCCTCAATCCGCCGGCAGCGCGGACTCACCTGCCACTCACCTTCAAAACGACAGAGTTGGCATTGGCTGGACAGTCCAAAACCCAGATGTTTGACAGTATCAAAGCCGCATTCGACAAGAAGGAACTGCCGCTGCCGGAAGCGGGGTCGATGTGCTATATGACGTCGAAGCAACAGTACTTTAGCCGCAAGGTTGGGAATGCCGATCCCCATCTGATGTTTTGGTTTCCCAAGACAGACGATATGTTTTGGGGCGCTGCAGCCTCTGACTCTCCGGTGGACGTGCATCAGTATTCACCGCAGCCAATTACCGAGTTCGACATTTCGGTGTCCAAGTGGTCCGACGGAACGGATGCGCCCAAGGGTGAGCACTGACGCCCGATTTCGGCGTGCGCTCAAGTCACAACCATGCGAAGAAAATTGTCGAAGCTTTCAGGAGGAAATCGATGAGCGGAAAACTAGTCAACACAATCGCATGTTTCGCGCTCGTAGTTGTGCTGGGCGGGGCGGGGCCAGCGCACGCGCTCGATGCCAAGACAGCCTATCCGACCATGGCCCCGCTTGACCAATACCTGATGACCGATCGCGACGCCGAGATAGCTTTGGCCCGTAGCGCTGCTCCCGGGTCTATATCACGCGATGCAAAGGTCCTGGTTCTCGGGCGGCATGGCTACGAAACCGCAGTCGAAGGCACGAATGGCTTCGTGTGCATCGTTGAACGAGCGTGGGGGGCTCCGTCCGACCACCCTGAGTTTTGGAACCCGAAAGTGCGTGCGCCGATCTGCCTTAATCCACCAGCCGCGCGGGCCGTCCTGCCGCTCACGATCAAACGGACAGGATGGGTGCTGGCCGGCCTCTCCAAAGCACAAATTGTGGACAACCTGAAAACCGCGGTTGATCGCAAACAACTGCCTCCCTTCGAACCCGGAGCGATGAGTTACATGATGTCGAAGCAAGCGTATCTTACCGATGAGGACGGGCATAACATGGCTCATCTGATGATTTACACTCCACTAACGGACGCTGCGGCATGGGGCGCAAACCTGCCAGGTTCGCCAGTCATAGCAGCGTCGGACCCTCTGGACCGACTGACCGTGTTTCTAATTCCGGTCGGCCAGTGGTCAGACGGAACGACTGCACCCATGGATGCGCACTGAGTTCCGGCCGATATGGGTGAGGAAGCCGCGCATATTTCGCTTTCCGATTAGCGCCGGCGAATACCGGCGCAACACTCACACTAATGAAAAGGAGCGAGGGATGAACAAAGTACGGGTTCTGGTTGGCACGCGTAAAGGCGCATTCATTCTGACATCTGACGGCAAGCGTGAAAATTGGGAAGTTTCCGGCCCGCATTTTGCAGGATGGGAAATTTATCACATGAAGGGATCGCCGGTCGATCCGAATCGCATTTATGCCTCGCAGACGAGCGGCTGGTTTGGGCAGATCATTCAACGCTCCGATGACGGTGGCAAAACCTGGCATCAACCGGGAACGCCGCCTGGAGAAACGCCTGCGCCAGGTCCTCCGAAAGCCGCGAGCAACAAGTTCGTCTACGATAGCTCCGACAAAACCGGCAAGGCGCTGACTACGCATCAGTGGTACGACGGCACGCAACATCCGTGGGAGTTCAAGCGGGTGTGGCATATGGAGCCGTCGCTCACCGATCCCAACACGGTTTACGCCGGGGTGGAAGATGCGGCGCTATTTCGCTCGACCGATGGTGGCGAGAACTGGCAGGAACTCTCCGGCCTGCGCGGCCACGGCACCGGTCCCAATTGGCAGCCTGGCGCGGGCGGTATGTGCCTGCACACGATTATTCTCGATCCCAGCAATCCTCAGCGTATGTGGATTGCTATCTCGGCGGCGGGCGCCTTTCGCACCGACGATGGTGGCAAGAGTTGGAAGCCGATCAATCGCGGACTGCGTTCGCAATACATTCCTGATCCGAACGCTGAAATCGGCCACTGCGTTCATCACATCGCGATGAACCCTTCGCGTCCGGGCGTGCTCTTTATGCAGAAGCACTGGGACGTGATGCGCAGCGACAACGCCGGCGATTCGTGGGTGGAAGTTAGCGGCAACCTTCCGACAGATTTCGGATTTGCCATTGACGTTCATACACACGAGCCAGAGACAATTTACGTTGTTCCAATCAAAAGCGACTCGGAACACTACGTGCACGAGGGCAAACTGCGCGTCTTCCGCAGCCGCAGCGGGGGAAACGAGTGGGAGCCTCTGACCAAGGGCCTGCCGCAAAGGGATTGCTACGTCAATGTGCTACGCGACGCCATGGCTGTCGACGCGCTTGATAAATGCGGCATCTATTTCGGCACCAGCGGCGGACAGGTGTATGCGTCGGCCGATGCGGGAGACAGTTGGGCGCCCATTGTCCGCGATTTGCCGGCGGTGTTGTCGGTGGAGGTGCAGACACTGGCGTGAGGTGGTCCCAAACTAAAGTTGTGTTGCCTCCCCTTTTGCAAAAGATATACAATAGCAATGTAGATCACATCTGATCGGAGGCAATGTGCAGGTTTCAAAGTGGGGCAACAGCCTGGCGGTGCGGTTACCGTCGGAAGTTGTGGAAGCTCTCAAGTTAAGAGAGGGCGACCAAATCGAAATTAGGATAGCTGACACGCGGGAATTTGAAGTTCGCCGCGATCCCGCTCGACAGCGAGCTCTCGAACGCTTACGCCGGCTGCGTCGTCCTTTGCCTGCTGGGTTTGTATTCGACCGGGCGGAGGCCAATGCCCGTTAAGGGCTTCTTCGATACAAATGTGTTGATCTATGCGATGGCCAAGAACGACCCCCGCGCGGCCAAGGCCGAGGAACTACTCGCGAGCGGTGGGATCATAAGTGTTCAGTCGCTGAATGAATTTGCCTCGGTGGCGCGTCGCAAGATGGGTATGCCGTGGAAAACAATAAAGGAGTCTTTGGACCTCATTTGCATTCTGTGTTCCGATCAAGTTCCGATCTCGCTTGATACGCACCAAGGCGCCTTGGTTATTGCAGAAAAGTACGGATACAGTATTTACGATGCGCTGATAATCTCTGCTGCGCTAGGGTCAGGCTGTAAGACGCTTTACTCTGAAGATTTGCAGGACGGACAAATCATCAATCGGCAACTGACGATTCGAAATCCTTTTTGATGACGCTTGTTTTGCTGTGTCCATGTCTGACGAGTGGAATTCAATCTTTGACACACACAGTAGAAAAATGATCCGAGTCATGCTCCCACAGCATTTGCGAACCCTGGCGCACGTCGGGGTCGAGGTCGAGCTCAACGTTCAAGCTCCGGTCACGCAGCGGTCGGTCCTCGACGCGCTCGAAGCCTCCTATCCTATGCTGCGCGGAACTATCCGCGACCACACAACCCTTGAGCGACGGCCGTTCTTACGCTTCTTCGCCTGCGAGGAAGATCTCTCTCACGAATCGCCGGACGCTCCGCTGCCCGAAGCGATCGCGTCGGGAGCGGAGCCGCTTCTCATCATCGGGGCCATCGCCGGCGGTTAGAACCAGAACTGCTGGCAAGATGCAATCGAGGCGAGTACCCTATTCCTTCGTTTATTCAGATGGAGGAATGTCCGGTGAAGCGATGGATCGTTTCTGCGCTGCTCGCACTGGTAACCACCACATCAGTTTCCGCCCAACAATCATCATCCCCGAGCCGGAACGCGGTCGATCCATACAAGCCGACATTGGATCGTCTCGAATCGCTCACCACTCTGCCGTTGCCGGATTGGCGGTTTCACGCGGACGTGGCCCATCCCGAGGATCCGTCTTTAGATGATTCAGGTTGGCAAACAATGCGCGTCGGGGATACGTGGTCGACTGGGTCTCGCGTGCTGCGCCGCTGGATTGAGGTTCCGGAAAAGATCAATGGTTATGCGGTAATGGGTGCGCGTGTGAAATTGGACCTTCGATTCGATTTCAATTGGAACAACAAAGGCCCGGTCACGATCGCAGTCTTCTCGAACGGATCGCTGGTGTCGCGGGGTGATGACGACATGCAACAACCGATTCCGTTAACGGAGAACGCGCAGCCTGGGCAGAAGTTCTTGATCGCTGTAAGGATCGATGCGCAGGAGGTTGAAACGGAGTTTCATCACGCTCGGTTGACCATCGAACCTGCTTCTGGGCGGCCTGATCCGGGGATGCTGCGAATAGAAATCCTGGCCGCTCGTCCGATGATTGCGGCGTATGAGGAGGGTCGGGTGGAACGTCAGCAGCAAATCGACGCGGCGATCAAAACGATTGATTTTTCGCCCCTCGATAAAAACGACCAGGCAGGCTTCGACGCGTCTCTGCGCCAGGCGCAGAACAAACTGCAAGCGTTGAATCCATGGTTGAAACAATTCACAGTTCGCGCGGTCGGAAATTCGCATATTGACATGGCGTGGTTGTGGCCGTGGACGGAGACGGTCGAGGTCGTTCGCAACACGTTTCAGAGCGTTCTGGATTTAATGCGGGAGTATCCCGACTTCAAGTTCACCATGTCTTCGGCGCGAACCTATGAATGGATGCAAGAAAAATACCCGGACATGTTTGAGCAGATCAAACAGCGCGTCAAGGAGGGCCGCTGGGAGGTCATCGGTGGCATGTGGGTCGAGCCCGATCTGAATATGCCGGACGGCGAATCGTTGGTGCGTCAGATTCTGGTCGGCAAGCGATACTTTCAGAGGAACTTTGGCGCTGATATCAAGATCGGCTGGAATCCAGATTCTTTTGGATACAACTGGCAGCTTCCACAGATTTACAAGAAATCCGGCATCGATTATTTCGTGACGAGCAAGTTGCTGTGGGCTACGGATTACACAAAGTTCCCTTACCGGCTGTTCTGGTGGGAAGCGCCGGATGGGAGCCGGTTGCTAACATATTTTCCGCACGAATACGCCAACCAATTCGACCCAGAGCAGATCACCAAAGACTTTTCGATCTACGCTCCGTCAATTTACGGGCCTAAGCTCACTGATTCGCCGCAGATGCTTTACTTGTACGGAATCGGCGACCATGGCGGCGGCCCGACCCGAACGATGCTTGATCGAGCTGATCGTCTTCGCGATCCCAGCACTGTCTTTCCGAAGATTGACTTCAGCACTGCCAAAGAATTTTTCGCCGACCTGAATCAGGAACTTCCGAATCTCAAAGTGCCCACGTGGAAGGACGAACTCTATTTCGAATATCACCGCGGCGTTTACACTTCGCAGGCGGACACGAAACAACGAATCCGGCATGATGAAGAACTGATGCTGGATGCGGAGAAGTACGCGTCGCTGGCTTCGCTCTTTGGTCGCCCGTATGGGCAGGATCAATTCGAATTCGCCTGGAAGAATCTGCTATTTGATCATTTCCACGACGTCATGCCGGGCTCCGGCATTGCGGTGAACTACCTCGACGCCAAACGAAATCTGGAAGACGTCGCCCGATCCGCCCAGGAGATCACAAATGGTGCGCTCGACGAGATTGTGGCTCACATCAACACCCAGGCCGCCGGTGCGCCGGTCGTGGTTTTCAATTCGCTCTCCTGGCCGCGAACGGAAGTGATCGAGGTCGAGGTTCAACTACCTGGCCCGACTAAGCAGATCAGAGTTGTCGACTCCGCGGGATCACTTGTCGAGTACGAGTTGCTAGCGATGGATAAGGCTACAAATCGCGCACACGTTCTCATTCTGGCCCGCACACCCGCATTCGGATACAAGACTTATTTTGTGCGCCCGGCGGCAATGTCTGGCGTACCTCCGGATGTGATCAATGGGCAACTGCAAGGCGTCAAGGCTTCTGGCACGACTCTAGAGAACGGATACCTCCGAGTCAAAGTTGACCCGCAAACCGGATGCGTCACCAGCCTCGTCGATAAACGAACGAACACCGAATCGCTTGCTCCCTCCGAAACTGATAGCGGCGGTCCTACGGCATTTGCTTGCGGAAACCTGCTCCAGGCGTTCCGAGATAAACCCAAACGATGGGATGCCTGGAACATCGATGCTGATTTCGAAAAACAACATTGGGACCTGGATAAAGCCGACGAAGTGAAACTGGTGGAGGGTGGGCCACTCCGCGCGGTAATCCGAGTCAAGAAGCATTTCCAGAATTCATCGTTCGTGCAAGACATCACGATGTACGCTGGCGTGCCGCGCGTCGACGTGAAGATGCAGGTCGAATGGCACGAGAAACACATTCTGTTGAAAGTTGCATTCCCGCTGAGCGCGCACAGTGATAAAGCTACTTTTGAAATCCCCTACGGGTCGATCGAACGTCCGACGACGCGAAACACTCCGGCTGAGCAAGCTAAATTCGAAGTCCCGGCACAGCGCTGGGCGGATCTTTCGGATACGAAGCACGGCTTCAGCCTGCTGAATGACAGCAAGTACGGATACGACGTGAAGGGCAATGTCTTGCGTCTCTCGTTGCTGCGTTCGCCCGAATGGCCTGATCCACACGCCGACGAAGGCCATCACGAATTTACGTATTCGCTGTATCCGCACAGCGGATCTTGGCGGGACGCACAGACGGTGCGCCGTGGCTACGAACTCAACTACAAACTGCTCGCCGTGCCGTCCCAGAAACACCAGGGAACGCTTCCCAGCGAACATTCTTTTGTGCAAGTGGAATCGGATAATGTTGTGCTGACCGCGATCAAAAAATCCGAAGACGACGATTCTCTTGTGCTGCGTTTCTATGAGTGGGCGGGAAGGGAATCGGATGTAAAGTTACAGCTTCCGCCAGGAGCACAGTCGGCGTCAGAAACGGATCTGATGGAGAGATCGATCGCTGATCTCGCGGTACACAACGATTCTGTCACCGTGCACACCAAGCCGTATGAAATTAAGACGCTGAAAGTCCGATTTGCGCCTCGGGGAAGTCCATAGCATTTTTATACGTTAACCTTGGCGAGACATGGCGCGTCGGCTCTCCAGGAGCCAACACTGCTGAGCGATTGCCCAGTCCTCTTGTGCGCGTATCACTAAAACGCGAACCGATGAATCAGTGGCGGCGATATCCTGATCAAGATCCGGCTGGCGGTTTTTTTCAGGATCAAGCTTCAGGCCGAGATAGCCGAAGTTCTCACAGGTCGCGGCGCGCACTTCCGGCGAATGTTCGCCCACGCCAGCGGTGAATATGAGAGCGTCCACTCTGCCAAGAGCCGCAACCATCGCGCCGATACCGGATCGCAGGCGATGAAGGTAAATATCAAAGGCGAGCGTGGCCCGTTCGTGGCCTTTTTTAACTGCAGCAAGAATCTGCCGCATGTCGCCTGAGAGCCCGGAAATTCCGAGCAGCCCCGATTCTTTATTCAAGATCTCGTCAATCCGCTCCGCCGAAATTCCCCTTTGCCGCATGAGATACGTGAGAATGCCGGGATCGACTGACCCGGAGCGCGTACCCATCATTAACCCGTCAAGCGGTGTGAAGCCCATTGTGGTGTCTATGCTGCGACCGCTCTCAATGGCAGCGAGAGAACAACCATTACCAAGGTGGCAGCTCACGAGCTTCAAGGCATTCGAATTCCTGCCCAGCAACCGGGCCGCGCGCCCGGCGCAGTATTGATGGTTGATGCCATGAAATCCATAGCGGTGAATGCCATCCGAAAACCACTCGTAGGGACCGGGATAAACCTTCGCAGCCAGCGGCATCTTACGATGGAAGCCCGTGTCGAAGACGGCAATCTGCGGCACGGCACCAAGCAACTTCCCAACGATTTCCATGCCTTCCAATTCGGCGCGATTGTGGAGTGGGGCAAATGCGGAAACCTTCGTGATCGCAGATTTCACCTCGGGCGTAATAAATACGGGATCTTCGTAATGCGGACCGCCATGGACGACGCGATGTCCGACAACATCAATCTCGGAAGGTGCGGAAACAGCGCGGGCATCGCCGTTCCAAAGGCCATCAAGCAAATGTCCGATGGCCTGAGCGCGAGAAGCAATGTTCACGCGGGCTTTTCGTACAACTCCTTTCGTATTTCTGATGGACACTTCTGCAACGTCGCCCTCCCACTCGATGTCGCCTTCCCACAGACAAGCAGGTGGATCGTCAGGAACAGAGTCGGCAATCTCATAAAGGCAGGTCTTCTGGCTGCTCGAACCAGAATTGAGTACCAGAATGTTCATCAGTATGGCCACATCCAATTCTGGATTTCCGGCATATCGTCGCCGTGCTCGTGGATGTATTGTTTGTGGTCGACTAATTTGTCTCGCAGAAATTCCTTGAAGTGCGCCCCGATTTTCTGCAGCCGGGGAACGCGATCCACGACATCACCGGCCAGATGAAAACGGTCAATCTCGTTCAAAACCGTCATATCGAAAGGAGTGGTCGTGGTCCCTTCCTCCTTATACCCGCGGACGTGCAGATTATCGTGATTGCGCCGCCGGTAAGTGAGCCGGTGAATCAGCCACGGATACCCGTGATAGGCGAAGATGACTGGCTTGTCGGTGCTGAACATCGAATCGAACTCCCGGTCTGAAATTCCGTGAGGATGCTCCGACGGGGGCTGGAGCGTCATGAGGTCGACCACATTGACGACGCGAAGTTTGATGTCAGAAAAGTGCTGACGAAGCAAATCCACAGCGGCCAGCGTTTCGAGGGTTGGCACATCGCCGGCGCAAGCCATAATCGCGTCCGGTTCGCTGCCCTGATCAGTACTGGCCCACGACCAGATGCCAATTCCATTGGTGCAATGCTCAATCGCTGCTTGCATGTTCAGCCACTGGGGCGCAGGTTGCTTGCCCGCCACGATCACATTGACATAGTCGCGGCTTCGCAAGCAGTGATCACCTACCGACAAAAGGCAGTTTGCATCGGGAGGCAGATAGACGCGCACAACATCCGCCTTTTTGTTTATGACGTAATCGATGAAGCCGGGATCCTGATGGCTGAAACCGTTGTGGTCCTGACGCCAGACGTGCGATGTAAGAAGATAGTTCAACGACGAAATCGGCCGGCGCCATGGGATGTCGTGGGAAACCTTGAGCCATTTGGCGTGCTGATTGAACATGGAATCCACGATGTGGATAAACGCCTCGTAACATGAGAAGAAACCGTGCCGGCCAGTAAGCAGGTAACCTTCGAGCCAGCCTTGGCACATGTGCTCGCTCAGCATTTCGACTACTCGACCAATCGTCGACAGGTGTTCATCCGTGGGCACAAGCGGCTCCATCAGCACCTTGTCGGTGACCTCATACAACGCATCCAGGCGATTGGAAGCGGTCTCATCCGGACCGAATACCCGGAAATTCTTGGATTCCATGTTCAACTTCATTACGTCGCGCAGAAACATGCCGAAAATCCTGGTGGCTTCCGCGGTTTCTCTGCCGGGTGCGGCGACCTTCACTGCATATTCTCGAAAGTCAGGAAGTACAAGACTCTTGAGCAATAAGCCGCCGTTGGCGTGCGGGTTCGCGCCCATGCGCCGATCTCCCTGGGGCGCGAGTTCAGCGAGCTCCGCAATGAACTTGCCCGATTCGTCGAAGAGTTCTTCCGGCCGGTAGCTCCTCATCCAATCTTCCAGAATCTTCAAGTGGCCTGGTTTCGTGGCTAAATCCGTTACGGGCACCTGGTGGGCGCGCCACGTACCCTCGACCGGTTTGCCATCCACAAACTTCGGACCAGTCCAGCCTTTTGGACTGCGCAGAATAATCATGGGCCACACCGGACGAGTCGGCGGGCCTTGGGAGCGCGCAGTCTTTTGAATGCTCTGGATCTCGGCAATCACAGAATCGAGGGTAGCCGCCATGAGCTGATGCATTCGCTCGGGCTCGTGGCCTTCAACAAAATATGGTTTGTAGCCGTACCCGGTGAACAGGTGTGTCAGCTCGTCATCGCTTAGTCGCCCGAGGACCGTAGGATTTGCGATCTTGTAACCGTTCAAATGCAAGATCGGTAATACAGCGCCATCCCGCGCCGGATTGAGAAATTTGTTGGAATGCCAACTCGTCGCCAGGGCGCCAGTTTCGGCCTCGCCATCGCCCACGACGCAACAGGCCAATAGATCCGGGTTGTCGAAGACCGCGCCGTAAGCGTGAGCGATGGAGTATCCCAGCTCTCCGCCTTCGTTAATCGAACCGGGAGTTTCCGGGGCGGCGTGGCTGGGGATTCCGCCGGGGAAAGAGAATTGCTTAAAGAGCTTCCGCATTCCGTCTTCGCTTTGCCGAATCTGCGGATAAAACTCGGTGTAGGTGCCCTCGAGATAAGTGTTGGCGACGATTCCCGGGCCGCCGTGACCAGGTCCGGTGATGTTGATCACATTCAGGCCGTATTTCTTGATAATCCGATTGCAATGAACGTAAATGAAATTAAGCCCGGGCGTCGTGCCCCAGTGGCCTAGAAGCCGAGGTTTCACATGCTCAATTTTCAGCGGTTCGCGAAGCAAAGGATTTTCCAAAAGGTATATCTGGCCGACGGAAAGATAGTTGGCGGCGCGCCAGTACGCGTCCATGCGCCGTAAGTCATCTGCGGAAAGCGGTTGATTCGAAGGTGACAACCTCGTGGCTTCTATATCGGCTAGGGAAGGCATGACAATTCTCTTTTCTGTGCTGGCTTTTTAGATTCGGAACCGCCGATAAAGGTAAGATGAATTTCAGGTTAATTCGTAATTGAGAAGAATGGTGGAGCTAGCCGGCCTCGAACCGGCGACCTCATCGTTGCGAACGATGCGCTCTCCCAACTGAGCTATAGCCCCACTCGCGGGAAAATTAACCCGGCAACAAAGCGATTTTATCAGTGTTCGCCGGACTGGGCCAGACGTTACGCGTTGTTTCGCATCTTGCATGAAGCTTTCCCTTCCGCCCGGCTTCGCGCTATAGTCTCTGTCCGGCTGTTTTGGAGGGTTTTTATGGTGAGTCAAACACGGCCCGAAGGCAAAGCCAGGTGCTTCGGCCAAAACATCGAAAGCGATCTCGCTTCGAAATTCTTGCGCGTCGTAGAAACTGCAGCGATTGCTTCGGCTCACACCATGGGTCAAGGGGAGCGCAAACTGTCGGACCAGGTGGCCACTGAAGCCATGCGGCAAACCATGGACGCCATCCCTATGCGCGGCACGATTGTGATCGGCGAGGGTGAGCGTGACGAAGCTCCCATGCTCTATATCGGGGAAAAGGTCGGCGCAGAATTTCCTGACGGGCGCGAAGTACCCGAAGTCGACATTGCCGTAGACCCGCTTGAGGGAACGAACCTTTGTGCCACTGGAGCGCCCGGCGCCATCACCGTGCT
>Ga0070733_10002772_pt1 | contig 12213 bp, 6 predicted proteins | sample Coa_R1_9_FD_66450 | JGI IMG/M metagenome (GOLD analysis project Ga0070733, IMG submission 66450) | Surface soil microbial communities from Centralia Pennsylvania, which are recovering from an underground coalmine fire - Coalmine... | ecosystem: Environmental > Terrestrial > Soil > Unclassified ... | reverse complement strand
TTGGTCCAGCTCTTCCCAAAATCATCGCTCGATCGAAGCAGGGTGCCCCAATAACTTGCCGTTGAGGCCCATATCCGGTGTTGGCCTCCGCGGGGATCGTAGGCCATCGAGTAAACACTGTGCCCGTGGAAATAGGGGCCACCAACTTCCCAACGGTTGCGCTGGGCATTTGAGCGAAGGACGAACGCTCCCTTGGTCGTTCCCACTAACAGAAGAGAGTCTCCCTTCTTGACCTGCGCATGCCGGACGCTGTGAAAGGTCGTGGTCCTGGGTGCGTTTTGATCTGCCCCGGGATCGGCGGAAACAATTGCACCAGACTGAATGGCTTCCAGGGCGGCCTGAACTTCACCTGCTCGTTGATAACGCTGCATCGGCTCCTTGGTCAGGCAGCGTTGAATAGTGGCCCAGAGGCCGGGGGGCACTGGAGGACCAAGCGGGCTCGGGATTTCGCGCATAATAGCCGAGCTGATCTCGAAGCCGGTGCGCCCCTCAAATGGCAGGCGCCCGGAAACCGCTTCATACAATACGACTCCAAGGGCCCACAGATCGCTGCGACTGTCGGCCGCATCCCCCAGCAGGATTTCTGGTGCCATGTACGGTAAGGTGCCGCTCACGCTGGAGGCGGCCTCAATGGTTGCGAACGAGCGGGTCGTGCCCTCGAAAATGCCGCCACCCACTCGCTTGGCTAAACCGAAATCCAGAACCTTGACCAAACCGTCGGAAGTGACGACGATATTGGCCGTCTTGAGGTCGCGATGGATGATGCCACGATCATGAGCGCGTGCGAGTGCGCTGGCGATCTGAACGCCGTAGCGCAGAACTGACTGTGGCGGAAGCCCCGCATTCGCGCTTATATCGCGGAGAGACTTACCTTCGACCAGTTCCATCACGATATAGAGGTCGCCGTCGGTTTCACCGACTTCGTGGATGGTGCAGATGTTGGGGTGGGAGAGCGAAGAAGAAGCTCGCGCCTCATGAAGCAGATGCTGGCTCCCCGATGAATCAAGGCGGGCGTCTTTGTTAACGACCTTTACGGCCACATCGCGCTGCAAGACTTCGTCGTAAGCGCGATAGACAACGCCCATTCCGCCTTCCCCGATCTTCGCGACGATACGGCAATGACCGAGAATCTGGCCGATCACAGTTCACTCCCTCCCCGCCCATGCTAGGTTGCGTTTGGGCTTACGTCAATGAAGCCGAGACTCTCGCCGAAAAAAGGTGGATCAAGAATCATCGGACTGCGAGGAACAAAGCGAAGTTCCTGACGTGTGGTCGCTACCCTCCCTTACGGGATTATGGAAGAGTTGCCCGTCATCCATAACGCCGTTGTCAGAGTCGCTTAGGGTTAAGGTCGCACCACCTAATTGATTCCAGTCGCCGTTGAGCTTGCCGTTCGGATTGAAGTTCGGGTTGTCACTCATGACCGCCCTTGAAGTTATAGAGATTAACAAACAGACTCGATGGATCAATTTGGTAGGTCATTCCCGCATCCGAAAGCCTTGATTCTGGACGTGTAGTCGGCAAACCAGAAACAATTGCTTCTCGCTGTTTGTCACTGATGCCACCAGGCGCAAATCACCATGTCGAGCGGCTTATGTCCCCTCTATGGATCGCAGGTAAGGAACAGCCGGACAGCAAGCCACCTTGGCGTGCTCAGCGGACGCTCGCCGCGTAAACAATCGTTCGCAGACAAGGCACTCTCGCTCGTCCTGACCTTGCCAATCCGATCCGCACGGTTCGCTGCAGGGCCAGTTTTGGTAATGGCCAAGATTCCTCCGATCACGTGTCGATCAAGATGCTCCGTCTTCTTTGCCTAAGCGGGGACATTTTCAGCGGGCTGAAGAGGGTGGAAGCGGGGTATTGGGAACAGAATTTTCGGACTGCTTCAATGCCCTGGCCACGCTGGTCCGGGAAATCTTGTAGGCCTTGGCCAGCTGGGCGAGGCTCAATCCGCGGCTCCGGTCGCGGAGCAGACCCACTCGGTCGATCTCGATGGGCTTCCGACCCAGTACTCGTCCTTCTAGCCGAGCGCGCCTGAGACCCGCCCTTACCCTCTCTATAGCTGGCGACTCTTTGGTCTGGGTGATGCGCCGGATTCACCGACACCACCGCCGGATGTAAGCAAGACCGCTCCGCTCGTCAGGCACGCCGATCTTAGAAACTGGCGTCTGGATTCGGACAATTCCTTCATTGCGCCTCCGTGTCACCTAGTCCGCCTCGACACACTGATCGTTGTGTCGGATGGAGCACAGAGAACCTTATTCCTGTTGGCACACGAACTATTGGCTGACCACGAGGCATCAATGCGCAGAGAGGTACATATCGTCGAAATCTAGGGTAAATGCTGAGAATTCCTGTATCGAATCCAGGCCGAGATTACCACAGAAGTCGTCGTAATTCTTTCCCACTCGCTCAGTCAGAACCGGGACGTCGTGCAGTGTCGTACCGCGACCGCCGACTTCGACTGGAACAGATTCCAGAGTGTAAGTAGAAATCGAGCGAGTGCCCCCAACGCCAGCTAGAGGTTGATCAATCGCCGTTTTCATCACAAAGTCTGATGTGTGCTCCCGATAGTAGCGCGCCGTGAAAATACTCCTCCGAATACCGGTATCAAACGTAAAGAGGCAACTTGTGCCTCCGATTCGAGCAGCTGTTAGCGGCGTCTGCTTTTCGACAAACAGGTTGTGATCTTTATGAGGGAACGGCTTGGTGCCTACATCCACCCCAAACATGCCGCTACGGTAAAATGTAATTCTGGCGAGAGCAGCCATGACCGGATAGCCAATGATTCCGTCGATCTGATAATGCAGTTGCCTCACCAGCAAGTCCTGGTCGTCTAGGAGAACAAAGACCACGTTATGCAGCCTGGCTTTTCCAATGCGCAGCTCGGGAGCAACTACGACGTGAATCGGCACCAGATTACCGCTTACTCCTTTCAGTGCGGCAGAGCCCTCTAGAGGCTGGAGCCCTAGACGGCGCGCTTCGCTTCTTGATATTGCAGAAATGTTGGCACTTGTATCCAAAACCCAGGACCGGGTTTCGCCGCGAATTTCGACGGGCGCTTCGAGAACCCCTAACAGGTTACGCTTTGTCGCTACGGTGAATGCTGCGCTGACAGAGACGGTCTGCGGCGCAACGTGTCGGAGTAGCCCCCATTGCAGAGCCGCGTGTTCAACGTTAGCCCTTTCTTCCGCACTCATCTGATCGCCTAAACGCTTTTCGAGTATCGCATAGGTATCGGCGGCTTCTGAGTAGCGATACAGCCTCGAATATCCGTCCGCCAGCGTTTCCAGCGCGACTTGCTCGCGATCACGCGCGCCCTGTTTCTGAAGCATCGGGAGTGCTTGCTTCAGCAGCCGGATGGAAGTGCTTAGGTGGTTAGTGTGATTGGCCAGCACTCCCGCGAAGAATGCATAATCCTGCGTCCTTAGCCCATGCGGATTCTTTAGCGCTGTCAAAAGCTCAGGGTACTTTTTCTCTTTGATAAGTGCATCTAGCTGCTGTGATCCCCTGGACCTACCTGTGGGCGGTCTTTCCGACGCAACGCTGTTGGCGATCACTAGCGTAAACACCAACGCCGCCCCAGTCAGAAACCGGATCCAGTGATGTGCAACTATGGCTGCATCGTAAGGAGCAATAAAGCAGTCGGTACACACCTCCGCATTAAGCGTATGATGCGGACCGCTCGGTTGGGGAGCAACGTGCATGTCGCAGACGGATCTCATCCCCCTGAATTCTGACTACTCTATTCTGTCATTAGAGTAGATGGCTCGATTTCGTTCCTCGAAAAGTTGAAGCAACCAGACATGGCTGATAAAAACTCCTGGATCTCAAAACGTATATCCTTGCACCAGCCACAGATACCGCAAAACATCGGACGAGAGCTCTCCGCAACACACCGGGCCAAACGCTGAGCGGTTTCCAGCCTGGCGCAGATGGTAATACAAAGTCGGTGACAAATAAGCAATTGGTAGGGGGAGAAAGGCGTTCACGACGCAGCGCTCGCTTTCTTTCGCGTCATGAAGTAGTAGATCGTCGGAGTAACGAACAACGAGAGCACCATTGCAATCAGCAACCCACCGATGACCGCAACGGCTAACGGCTGCAGCATCTCAGAACCAGCGCCTATACCCAGCGCCAGCGGGATCATACCCGCGACCGCAGCTATGGCGGTCATTACAATCGGCCGCAGCCTTCTGCGTCCCGCTTGAAAGATCGACTCTTCTTTGGAGTAGCCCGCATTTAGGAACTTCTCATCCGCGTCGAGCAGCAGAATTCCATTCTTGGCCACAATACCTATCACCATAATCAGTCCCATGAAGGAAGACAGGTTGAACGTGATCCCGGTAATCAGCAGGGCGACGAAAACACCAGCCGTCGACAAGATCGCAGAAACCAGAATCGAAATTGGGGCCGAAAAGTTCCGGAATTCAAATAGCAGAACTAGAAACACGAAGACAATCGCCATGCACAGGACCATCGTCAAGTCGCGAAAGGACTGCTGCTGGGTTTGGTACAAGCCGCCGTATTCGATCCGGATGGATGCTGGCAGATGCATGTCGGCAATTATTTTCTTCACCTCCGCGATGCCGTGCCCCATGTCCAGGCCTTCAAGCCGCGCGGTGACCGCGACGTAACGTTGCTGGTTGTCTTGCAAAATTTCGGTCTGGCCAGGCACCTCCGTCATGGTTGCCAGAGAACCCAAGTTCGCGACCTGACCGCCCGGGCCCACCAGCATTGTGTCGTTCATCGCTTCGACCGAAGAGCGAATTGTCGCGGGATAGCGGATGCGCACCGGATACGGACGATCGTCAATCACCACCGGTTGCAGCGCCTGGACGCCATCGAGCATTGCCTGCGTTTCGTCGGCCAAGGCTTGCGGGGCGAAACCAACATGCGCGGCCTTCGCCATGTTCACTTGATAGGAGACCGCGGGTCCACTTGTGGTTGACTCGATTCCGTTATCGATATCGACAACCGGGTGCCGTCCGCCCACCTGGATCTTTGCGATTGCATCCGCGACTTGGGGCGCCCAGTCATCGAGCAGCTTGGCATCGGGGGAAAACATCATGATGTGGATCGGCTGCGGTGCGTTGGTCAGGTCTCCAATCATGTCTTGCAGCTTTTGAGTGAACTCCACTTCAACGGCCGGCTCCGCCCGAGCGACCTTCCCCCGGAGTTCGTCCATGATCTCCCAGATATCGCGGTGACGGTCGGTTTTCAAATCCACGGAAATATCTCCCGTGTTCGCTTCGGTCACCGCGGCCAATCCCAATTGGAGACCAGTACGCCGAGAAGTGCTTGCCACCTCGGGAAGCGATTGCACGATCTGCACGACATGCGAGATCATCCGATCGGTTTCCGCGAGCGAGCTTCCCGGCGGCGTTACATAGTCGACGATGAAGCTGCCTTCGTCCATCTTCGGCAACAGATCGGATCCGATGTGCTGGTAGCAGACGTAAGAAACCAGAATCAGAGTAACCGTAAGAACCGGGACCCAAACCGGACGCTTGTGACTTCGCCGGAACCATGCTTCGTAGAAGCGAATCACGCGTCCGAAGAATCCTTTCATTAAGTGTTCTTCTTCGGCTTGCAGTAATCGATTTATCTCGATCTGTTTAACACCTTCGCCCGAGTTGCTGAGACCTTCTGGGAACGAGGCGGGCACCGCCGCGTGCTGCTCATCTCCTGCGGGGCGCTCTTCGCCGGCCGGTTTCTTCAATAGGTAGATACAGAGCGTCGGCGTCCAGGTGAGCGCGAGCGCGAGCGACGTTAGCAACGCGGATCCGATCGTAACTGCCATCGCACGGAAGAAAACTCCAGTGACTCCGGTGATGGCCACTAAAGGCAGAAAGACTACGATTGGCGTCAGCGTGGAACCGACAAGGGGCAAGGAAAGCTCGCGAAGCGTCATCGCCACTGCCTCATATCTCCCCTCTCCTGCTTCACGGTGTAGCGTCACATTTTCCAGAACAACGATCGCGTCATCGATAATGAGGCCTACAGCGGCTGCCATTCCGCCCAGCGTCATCAGGTCAAAACTCTCACCGAGGAGTTTCAAAACGATGAAGGTAACCAGCAAACTAATTGGAATTACCATTCCGGCAATAAACGAAGTGCCCCAATCACGCAGAAAGAGCACCAGGACGGCTGAAGCCAGCAACAAGCCGATCACAATTGCATCACGGACGCTTTTGATGGATTGACCCACAATCCACGATTGATCGTAGAAAGTGCTGACGTGCACGCCCGCGGGCAAAGACTTTTCAAGCTGGCTCATCTCTGCTTGGACCGCGCCCGCCACCTGCAGCGTATTGCTTCCGCGTTGCCGATTGATGTTGATCAGTACAGCAGGCTTTCCATTCGCAGTGACGATCGTGAAAGTTGGCGCAAACGAAGGCGTGACCTGGGAGACATCACCAACAGAGACGGGACTACCGCCGGGCGAATTCTTCACAAAAATATTGGAAATATCCTGTGCGTTGTGCGCCTGCCCCGAAATCAAACCGAGATACAACTTGTGGTTCTGCTCAAAGAGTCCGGGAGACTCGATGATGTTCGAGCGATCCACTGCCGCCAGAATATCCGAGACATTCACCGAGGCAGCGCGCAACTTGGCCGGGTCGGGAACGATGTGAAACTCCGGCGCCTCGCCGCCCTGGATCACGATCGTTCCAACACCTGACAGGCTTGCCAGCCGTGGTTTGATGTCATATGTCGCAATCCCCCAGAGCTGTCGCTGCGACACCGTATCGGAGGTCAGCCCATATCCCATGATCGGGAAAGTGGAAAATTCCAGTCTTTGGGTCGAAATCTTGGCCGTAGCCGGCAGAGTCCCGGCCAAACGTGCCAACGAGGCGTTAACGCGCTCCAGCGTGCGGAACATGTCGACTCGCCAACTGAAGTACAAATCAATGCCGGCAGACCCACGGCTGGTGACCGACTTAACATCCTGGATGCCTTCCACTCCGCTCAGGGCTTCTTCGATGGGACGGGTAATCGTGACCAGCATCTGATCGATCGGCATGACTCCGTTATCGACGGAAATCATGACCCTAGGAAAATCTGTGGTGGGAAATACCGCGATCGGAATGGTGAAAAGCAGGTACGCACCGATCAGCGCGAGCGTCACGATGAGAAAAATGATGGACTTATGCTCACGCGCAAACCAGTATTCGTCGGCTTCGGACCTTCGTAGTTGCGCAACCCTGGAATTTCTATCGTTCGAGTTCGCCATAGGTCGAGGTGGGCCTCAGTCTTTATCCTGTGGCTCGGCAGCTGGAGTTGAGATCGTCACCTTCGCGCCGTCGGCCAAACCGTAGGCGCCTTGAGTCACGACCTGATCGCCTGCCTTCAGGCCGCTCAGGACCTGCACTTCGCCCTCTTGGCGAATTCCTGTCTTGATGCTGGTCCGATGGACAGTCTGATCCGGATCGATTGCCATCACGGAAGTCGCTCCGTCCGATGCGGTGAGAATTGCTTCAACCGGCACGACCAGTGCATCTTTCACAGTGCTGGCAACGATCTTCAACCCGACTGTGGAGCCGGGCTTCAGCCGCCCACTGGGATTCACAGCCTCAACCCAGACTTGAACCGTCGTGCTGTTGGGATCAATCGCCGGGCTTACCACGGTGACCTTGCCCTCGATCTCCGTGCCGGGGTTCGGGGGAACGAGTGCTGCCGCGTCGCCGACGTGCAACTGCGCCGCCTGCGCCGCGCTCAAGTACGCGCGAGCCACGACTTTCGATAGATCCATTACGGTGAGAATCGGGGCTCCAGCGGGTGGTGTTTCCCCAGCAAAGAAGGGACGATCCGTAACCACGCCATTGATCGGGCTCACGATCGTGCTGTAATCCACTTGCGCTTGTGCAGCGGCCAGCTTGCCCTTGGCTGAGGTCAGCTGTCCCTCGGCCGACTTCAGGTTGTATTGCTTCTGGGCAAGACCGTATTGATTGCTGGTCTGCGAGAGCGCAATTTGCGCGTCCTGAACATCTTTTTGCGAGGCTGCCCCTTGCTTGTAGAGACTTACGCGGCTGTCGTACACGGATTGGGCAGCCTCGAATTGCTCTTTGGCGATCTGCAAGTCGTGCTCCGCGGACTGCAAAGCGCCGTTGTAAGTTGCCTCCGCTTGTTGATACGCACCTTGACTTTCGGTAAGAGCGCCCTTCAGATCCGATTCCTCGATCGTAGCCAGAACTTCTCCGGCATGAACTCGGCTGCCGCGTGTGACGTATAACTTCTTGATGGGTGCGGTCACCTTCGGCACGATGGCGGCCTGATCGTGCGGGTACAGAATTGCCTCGGTTGAAATCTCATTTTCAATGGTTTGGATCTTTACGGCAGCGGCCTGCACCGTAACCAGCGGTACCGGCTCTTTTTCCTGGCTGGACGAACAACCCATAGCGAGCAGCATCAGGCTGAGAACAAAGGCCGCGAAGACAAAACGCCTGCACAGCACACGACTCAAAGCCGTGTGCGTTGACGAAGACGAAATGTTTCCTTTTTCCAAATCGAGGAAAGCCATGTCTTTTCCTAGAAGCTCCCTGTCACTGCTTGCAGAGTCGCCACAGCTACGCGGTAGCGAACCTGGGCGTCACTGAACGCGTTTCGCGCCTGACTCAGAGTATTTTCAGCAACCACCACATCCAACGCAGTTGACGTTCCGGCTTTGTAGCGAAGGTCCGTCAGGCGGAGGCTCTCAGCGGCGAGATCCGCCGTCTGGCGTGTTTCGTCTACGGCGGCGCGAGCGACGGTCGCCTCGTTATACGAGCTGTACAGGGCATTCAGCATTTCGCGCTGCGTCTGGCTCATTTCCGTTTTCGCCTGTTCCCGCTTGAATCCTGCCTGATGTAATTTGCTACGCAGAGTGCCCCAATCCCACACCGGCACGTTCACCCCGACGGTAATGAAATAGCCCAGATTCGGCAGAACTCCTGCGCGGGTTTCCTCAACATTCGTGCTATGCAGTGCGAAGGCGTTCGCTTCAATCCCGTAATCTGCATCAACGAAGAAGGAGGGCAGGAACGCGCCTCTGGCTGCGACAAGACCCAGGTTGGCTTGATGCAGAGCCTCCATCGCCGCACGCAGATCCGGATTCTTGTTCACGGCCATGCGCTGCGCCTCCGGAAACGACGGCAACGCGACGGCGGAATCCATGTCATCGACGATGCTGAAATTCTCACTCAGCGTCGGAAATAACAAGACCGCCAGATCAAGCCGGGACGACTCCATTTGGAGCTTGGCGTCTTCGAATACCTGTTTCTGTTGGCGGTATTGAATCTCGGCCTGCAGAACATCGCTGTGTGCCACCTGGCCTACAGCTTCTTGATCTTGAGTGATCTGGTAAAAGTGCCTGCCGCCTTCCGCCGCGCTTTGTGCCGTGGCATATTTTCGCTGCGCGACAGCCAGACCGTAGTAAAGCTTGGTCACCGTGACGGTCAAACCGCGCTTTGCAATCTCGGCTTTCGCACTGGCCATGGCCGCTGTAGCTCTCGCTTCGCGATACGTCGTGCCCAGATAGTTGCCGGGTGAGAGATCTTCGTGCACAACTCCCCACGACCGATAAACATGCACCCCGTCGTTGGTGACGAATCGTCCAATGGTTGTGCGCCCGCCATTTCCTTGCGTGAGCAACGCTTGCGAGGTGTAACTCACTGTCGGCAGGATCGCATTCCTCGCTTGCGTCCCATCCTCATGAGCAAGTTTCGCATCAGTCAGCGCACTCTGGAAATGGGCATCCACCCTGCGAGCCTGCTCAATCGCATCTGCGAGTGTGATGACCATAGGCGGCTTTGCGGGATCGGGGTTCGGTAGCTCGGCAAGTTCTACCGTGCGAGTTTTTTCCTGCGCCAGTGCCGGACTCATCTGGAATAAAACATAGAGCACTACAGCGACAGCAAAAATAAGTGGACTCTGGCGTAGGATTCTCAAAGGCCAACTCCCTTCTCCAGAGAAGAACAGTACCTGGCGGTTACCATCCTCATTCTGGTCCGACACTTCAGGCGAACTGCTTCGAAAGCATATTGCTCTCGGAAAGATAAACAGAGCATAAATACGCCAACGCATACCGATCAGGATTAATGCGGGTCGGATTGCTCGTTTGGCTGCCCTTGGGATTATGATCTTGCCATGCGGGTGCTGCTGGTGGAGGACGAGGCTCGAATCGCCCATTTCGTGGCCAAGGGGCTGCGGGAACGGTCCTACGCCGTTGACGTTGTGAGTTCGGGCGAACAGGCGCTGTACCAAGCGGCCATTACTGCATACGACCTGGTCGTTCTCGACGTAATGATTCCCCCGCCAGATGGATTTAAGGTTTGCAGGGAACTCCGCGACTCCGGGCAGACAATGCCGATACTGATGCTCACCGCCCGCGATGCAGTCGACGATCGCATCAAAGGACTGGATCGGGGAGCCGACGATTACCTTACAAAACCATTTGAGTTTGGGGAACTGCTGGCTCGCTTGCGAGCTCTGCTGCGGCGGTCCAAAACCTTGCAACCGACGCGGCTGGTGGTCGCCGACCTGGTCGTTGATACGGCGGCACAAACCGTCGAGCGCGGCGGCAAGGCCATTCCTATGACCACCAAAGAATACGCGTTGGTGGAATTCCTGGCGCGCGAGGCCGGCCGGGTGGTAGGCCGTGCGGAAATTTCTGAGCACGTCTGGGACGAAGAATTCGATCCCTTCTCGAATTTGATCGAAGTTTATATCAACCGGATTCGACGCAAAATCGACGCCGGTTTTGCTAAACCGTTGCTGCACACGCGACGCGGTGCAGGTTACATTCTTTCCTTAAGTGGAGAGACCCCGGAGCACAAACAAACCGCCGTGCGGAGCCGCGACGATGTTTAGCTCCGTGCGCATTCGTCTGACCCTCTGGTACACCCTGTCGATGACGATCGTGCTGGTCGCACTGGCGGCGGGGATCTATTTCGTTCTTCGCCAGAATGTCATTCGACGGGCCGATGCCAACGCGATCGAACTGGCCGACTCGTTTCTCTCCACCGTCAATGCAGAAGTGAGCGACGCAACTAATCCCGCCGCTGTGAGTGATGGAATCGCGGCAGCCATCTCCGAACACCGTTTTCGCGATGTTTCTTTCGTGGTCTACGATGCGAACACTAATCTGCTGGCGGCTTCTGAAGGCTATAGCGAGCCTGAAGAATTCTCGATCCCGAATCGCGAAATACTCGCTTCATCGGTGCGCCCGCTTGCCTCTTCGTCCGAAACATTCCGTTCGCTCCGCCTGAGCCGGCATCAATACCGGACCTATGTACGACATTTCTTAGTCAAGCAACAGCCGGCCACTCTGATCGTTCTGCAGTCTCTACGTCGGCAGGGAGAGTTCCTTGCGACCCTGGTGGATACTTTCTGGATTGTCATTCCCTTGGCCATTCTCTTTGCTGGTGCTGGCGGATATCTCCTTGCGCGACGAAGTCTTGCTCCCGTGGTGGCCATGAGCTCGCAGGCCAGCCGCATGGGCGCCGAGAATCTCGACCAGAGACTCAAGGTTGAAAATCCGCGCGACGAGCTCGGGCACTTGGCAGGTTCATTCAATGAATTGCTCGATCGGCTCAGTCAGTCATTCGAGCGGCAACGCCGATTTGTTGCCGACGCTTCCCACGAACTGCGTACTCCGGTTGCCATTTTGTGCGGCGAGGCGGAGGTCGCGCTAGGTCAACAGGAGCGCTCGCCGCGAGAATACCGGGAGTCGCTGGAAATCCTGCGGCAGGAAGCGAAGCGGCTTAAACATATCGTTGAGGATCTGTTCACGCTGGCGCGGGCGGATGCTGGCCAATATCCTCTGGCACTCACTGACTTTTACCTGGATGAGCTGGTGGAGGAATGTTCAAGGAATGTGCGGACGCTTGCGGCTGCCCGACAAATTGCGCTTTCATGTGAAGCCCAAACAGAGCTACCCATCCGTGCGGACGAGTCTCTTCTCCGTCGAATGCTGTTGAATCTGCTGGATAACGCCATCAAGTACACTCCCGAAGGCGGATCGGTTTCTTTGCGATGCAGCGAGGAAAGCGGACAGTACCGTTTAACGGTTCAGGATTCCGGACCGGGCATTGCCGGCGAGCTACAGTGCCGGATTTTCGAACGGTTCTTCCGCGCGGACAAAGCGCGCTCTCGCAGCGACAACAACGGAAGCGGTGGGGCCGGTCTCGGTTTGGCGATCGGGCTGTGGATTGCGGGAGCGCACGGAGGGAG
>Ga0070733_10002771_pt1 | contig 12217 bp, 13 predicted proteins | sample Coa_R1_9_FD_66450 | JGI IMG/M metagenome (GOLD analysis project Ga0070733, IMG submission 66450) | Surface soil microbial communities from Centralia Pennsylvania, which are recovering from an underground coalmine fire - Coalmine... | ecosystem: Environmental > Terrestrial > Soil > Unclassified ... | reverse complement strand
AGTCATTTTTTCTTTGAAGAAGATTGGCCGCCGCGCACTCGGATAGCGACGACGGTCTGGTCGTCGAAGGTTTCCACTCCGGCGGAATGTTCTGCCGCTGCCTTGAAGAGCGAATCGACCACGCACGCGGCGGAGTCTCCCCCGCACTCGGCGATGATCTTTTCTACCCGTCCTCGGCCAAACAGCTCGCCCTTGCGGTTGCGCGCGTCGAGGATGCCGTCGCTGAAGAACACGAACATGTCGCCGGGCTTCATGCGGAAGGTGAATTCGTCGTAGTCTGCTTCGTCGAACAGGCCGAGAGGCAAGCCCGTCGCCTCGATCACTTCGTTCTTGCCATTGTGAACGTAAATGGGGCGGGGAAGCCCTGAGTTGGCTACGGTCAGTGTGCGATGTTCGTCATCCCATACGGCGTAAATGATCGAGACGAACTGCGCCTCGATCCGCCGTTCTGCGAGCGAAAGATTCACCGCGGATAGCATTTCTGCCGGCGCAGGCTCAATCGGCGCGTGCGAGCGGATAATCCCGCTGACCAGCGCAGCGTAGATCGCAGCCGGAGCGCCTTTGCCGCTGACATCGCCGATGACCAAGCCGAGCCGCGACATGGAATACGGGATGAAATCGTACAAATCGCCCCCGATTGTTCGAGCCGGAACGAACTTGGCCGCTACATCCAGATGCGCCAGCTTCGGATTGGTTTGCGGCAGCAGCCGTCCTTGCAATTCGCGGGCAAGCGACAGATCGCGCTCCAGGCGGCGTTCCTGCCGCTCGATCTCCTCGTAGAGGCGCGCATTTTCGAGTGCAATTGCGATCTGCGCAGCCAGCGTTGTCATCGTGCGCTTATGCTCTTCCGTGAAAAATCCGCGCCGCGTGTGCTCCAGATCAAGAACGCCTACAACTTTTCCCTTGTAGACCAGAGGCACAGCCAGTTCCGACCGCGTTTCCGGATTGGCCTGCACATACCGCGGATCTTTCGTTACGTCCGGCACCAGCACCGCCTGTTGGCTCTCGGCGGCGGCGCCCACCAGCCCGCGTCCCAACGGAATTTCGTGCTTCAGATGAATGTTCTCGTTGAACCTCAGCGAGAATCGGTGTTGCAGCTTTTCTCCGGAGGCATCCAGCAACAGGATGCTGAACATCTGGTAGTCGATTAACCGCCGCACCAGTTCCGCGATCCGCCCAAGCAACTCGTCAAGGTTCAGGATTGACGTCAACTCGCGCGCGATCTCGTTCAACATCAGCAGAATCCGTGCCTGCTTCGTCGTCCGCGTGTAGAGCTGGGCATTCTCGATGCCCGACGCCATGCGCGAAGCAACCAGGGTCAACACGCGCTGATGTTCGGCCGTAAAATACCCCGGCTCGCGCGCCTCAAGATCGATCACGCCGATAACGCGATTTTTGGTGATCAGCGGGATTGCCAGCTCCGATCGCACGTTCGCGACCCCCTCGATATAACGGGGATCCACGGTCACGTCGTCGATCAGTATCGCCTGCCTGAGTTGAGCCGCCTGTCCGGTGACGCCCTCGCCAACTTTGATCCGGCTGCGTTCGGCAAAGTCCGGCGGATATCCGACCTGAAAACGGAAGCGCAGATCTTGCGTCTTTTCGTTCAGCAAAAGGATGGCGAAGATCTCGTAATCGATGACCTTGCGGACGACCTCGGCGACGCGGCGCAGTGTCGTATCCAGATCAAGTGACGTCGCCAACACGTCGGCTACATCGAGCAGCAACGACTCCGACTCGACCGGCAGCCGATCTGGTTTGGATACCACAGAACTCATAGTTTGTATGATAACAGCCGCATTCCGTTACTTCCTTTTGCCTGAGGAAGTCGCGGCCGGGAATGAAAGCTTAAGGGAGACCGATGCGCGCCGCGGCCGGTCTATTCTCTGGGCACGACACAAATGTCGGCAAGGTTGCGATATTTCTCCGCGTAGTCGAGCCCATAACCGACGACGAATTCATCGGGGATTTTGAAACCCACGTAATCCCCCTCCAGCGGCAGCTTTCGTCGGGACGGTTTATCGAGCAGGGCTGCCACCTTCAAGGTTCGGGGCTGGCGCGCCATCAGCATCTTCTTTAAGTACGTCATGGTTAATCCGGTGTCCAGAATGTCTTCGACGAGGATGATGTTCTTGTCTTTCATCGTCTGATCGACATCTTTGGTGAGCTTCACTTCGCCAGTCGAGTCCCAGCCGCTCTTGAGTTCCTGTGGCGGGCTGGGGCGGTTGCCATAGCTGGAGACGCCGATAAAATCGAATGTGGCGTCGAGGTCGAGGTGCCGTGCCAGATCAGCGAGAAATATCGCTGCTCCTTTGAGCACGCCCACCAGGATCACGGACTGTCCCTTGAAGTCGTGTGTGATCTGTGCCCCAAGTTCGCCCACACGTTTGGCAACATCCTGCCGTGAAATCAGCACCTTAAGTTCTGACATGGCGTTTCATATTAAACTAGGTGCGAGAAATTAGGAAAAACCATGTGGCATTCGGCATTCTTGCTCGCTTGAGTGCGGAACTGCCGGCACCGAATCTTAGGAGCTGCAAGCCATCATGAATCTGAAAGGCATTAAGCTTACGTGGTTGGGCCATGCGACGTTCCGGATCGAAACTCCGGGCGGCAAGACCGTCATTATTGATCCGTGGATCATGGGAAATCCCGCCTGTCCCGAGTCCGAAAAGAAAGTCAGGAAAGTCGACATCTTGCTCTGCACCCACGGTCATGGGGACCACATTGGTGACGCCGTCGAAGTCTGTAAGCAACATAATCCAGTCGTGGTCGGCATTCCCGAACTCGCCCGTTGGCTCGGAAAGAAAGGCGCGAAGCAGGTTGCCGAAATGAACAAGGGAGGAACCCAGACTGTCGGAGATATCAAAGTCACGATGGTTCACGCGGATCACTCATGCGGCATCCAGGATGGCGACGAGACGATCTACGGGGGCGAGGCCTGCGGATACGTCATCGAGTTCTCCAACGGCGTGAAGATCTACCACGCTGGGGACACCAATGTCTTCGGCGATATGGCGATCATTCGCGAACTTTACGCACCCGAGATTGCCATGATTCCCATCGGGGATCACTACACCATGGGACCACGCGAGGCGGCCTACGCCTGCAATCTTCTCAAGCCGAAGACCGTCATCCCCATGCACTTCGGAACCTTCCCGGTTCTGACAGGAAGGCCGGGCGAGTTGCAAAAACTGGTCCCCTCCGTCGAAGTGCTGGAAATGAAGCCGGGCGCGACCATCGGCTGAAATCGCAAAACCAGGATTACGTCTGAAAGGAAAGCACGTGCCTCAAGGAAAGAAGAAAGACTCGCCAGCCAGTTGGCGCCATTACAACTTCACCACCGCCGGCCCTGTTGATGACTATCTCTACTCCATGCTGCCCAAGCGCGATGAAGTGCTGACTGAGATGGAGAATTACGCGACCGAGCACAACGTTCCGATCGTCGGTCCAGCCGTGGCATCGGTTCTGCAGCAGTTGGCACTGATGATCAACGCCCGCACCGTCTTCGAATTGGGTTCCGCCATCGGCTATTCCACGATCTGGTGGGCCCAAGCGGTCGGCGACAAGGGAAGTGTGATCTATACGGACGGCGATTCGAAGAATGCCGAGCGCGCCCGGGGATACTTCGCGCGCGCCGGAGTCTCCAAGCGCATCAAGCTTCATACCGGAGACGCGCTCGAATACCTTTCCGAGCAAAAGGAGGAGTTCGACATCATCTTTAACGACGTCGATAAAGACGACTACCCCCGCGTGCTTCGCCTTGTTGCGCCTCGCCTGCGCAAGGGCGGACTCTTTATTACCGATAACGTCCTTTGGAGTGGCCGCGTTGCCGAGAAGAATCCAAGCGACGCAAAGACCAAGGCTATTCTCGAATTCAATCGCAAACTCTACGACTCGAAAGAGTTCTACACCACACTCCTGCCGATCCGCGATGGATTAGCGGTCGCGCTCAAGAAATAGCGAAACCGGTCGGCGCAGCGTCTTGGCCGTACAAAAATCTGTTTTGTAACACTCCCTTAACCCGCCCGTAACATTCGGCCTCTATAGTTCCGCAATTCGTTCATCGAAAACGCGGATCAAATCCGCGTCTATAGAGGATTCCTATGGCTACCGCAACTCCCACTGTTCTTGACGCCAAACTTTCTCGCTCTCCCGGCAAAATCGGCATGATCATTTTCGGGATCGTGCTGATTATCGGTTTCGCCTATGCGGGATCTCACCTTCTCGGCGATCTCTCGACCATGCACAGCGAGTCGGTACTGCCGTACGTGCTGCTGGGAATCGCCCTTCTGGTCGCGCTAGGTTTCGAGTTCGTCAACGGATTTCACGACACGGCCAACGCCGTCGCGACCGTCATCTACACGCACTCGCTCGAGCCTCACGTCGCAGTAGTCTGGTCGGGCTTCTGGAATTTTCTGGGGGTCATGGTTTCCTCTGGCTTGGTGGCCTTCAGTATCATTTCGCTCCTGCCGGTCGAATTGATCCTGCAAGTTGGCAGCAAGGCTGGATTCGCCATGGTGTTCGCGCTGCTGGTTTCCGCCATCATGTGGAACCTGGGCACGTGGTATTTCGGACTGCCCGCCTCAAGTTCTCACACGCTGATCGGATCCGTGATTGGGGTGGGAATCGCGAACCAAATGATGGCGGGCCGCGATGGAACCTCAGGCGTCGACTGGGGGCAGGCGATGAATATCGGAAAGTCGCTGCTGCTCTCGCCGCTGGTCGGTTTTGGAGTGGCCGCGCTGCTCTTGCTCGCGGCCAAGGCGCTCATCCACGACGAAAAGCTCTATAAGGCTCCTGAAGGCAATGAGCCGCCGCCGTTTTACATTCGCTGCCTGCTTGTTCTGACCTGCACTGGCGTCAGCTTCTTCCACGGCTCCAACGACGGACAGAAGGGCATGGGCCTGATCATGCTGATTCTGATCGGCACCGTTCCCACCGCCTACGCCTTGAACCACGCCGTCACATACAAAGAATCGCAGGACTTCATTGCCGTCTCGCAGCAAGCCGCACAGGCGCTCGACCATTATGTCGAGCCGGGAGCGGTCATCGGCGACGCCCGTGACGACTTGACGGAGTTCATTCGCACCAAGCACTTCAACGCGAATACGATGCTGGCCATGCGTACCCTGGTCAACGACGTGGGCAACGAAACCAGCATCTACAAAGAGCTGAAGAACGTTCCCAACGATCGCGTCCGCAACTTCCGCAACGACCTTTACCTCGTCAGCGAGGTTCTGCGCCTCACGGCCAAATCCGGTCAGCCGAAGTTCGCGCCGGCGGATGCAGCCATCCTCGCCAACTATAAGAAGCACGTGGATCACTCGACGCGTTTCATTCCAACCTGGGTGAAGGTGGCGGTCGCGATGGCGCTCGGCCTTGGAACCATGGTGGGGTGGAAGCGGATCGTCGTTACAGTCGGAGAAAAGATCGGCAAAGAGCATCTAACCTACGCGCAGGGAGCCGCAGCCGAGATTACTGCCATGGCGACGATTGGTGCGGCCGACGGTTTCGGCCTGCCAGTCAGCACGACGCATGTACTCTCGTCCGGCGTCGCCGGCACGATGGCGGCAAATCGTTCGGGGATTCAGCTCAGCACGGTGCGTAACCTCGCGCTGGCGTGGGTGCTTACCCTTCCGGTAGCCATGGTGCTGTCAGGGTCGCTCTTCTGGCTCTTCCGGAAGATCTTCTGATCGAATAGAACCGGCCCCGGAAGCCCGAGGCCTTGATCCAACACACTTTCAACCGGCTGCTACTGGGCAGCCGGTTGCGTCAATTCCACGTCGATCGTGATGTTGATATCGTCGGCCGCCACCATGGCGCCGCCGTTCACACCGAAATCTCTCCGGTTGATCTTGGTCGACGCGGATGCGCCGATCCTCTGGCCACCTTTCATATCCTTAATCGGCGCAGACGGGCCGTCGACGTCCAGCACCACTTCTTTGGTGACCCCATGAATCGTTAGGTCGCCGGTGATCAGGAGTTTCCCCTCCCCGGCCTTCCTGACCTGCTTGGAATGAAACGTAATCGTAGGATATTTCTGCACGTCGAAGAAGTTGGGGCTTCGGAGATCGTTGTCGCGCATCTCCACGCGTGTGTCAACCGAGCTGGCGTCGATAGTCGCCTCCAGCGTGGTCTTCGATGGATCCGCAGGATCGTAAGTCGCCGATCCGCTCACCTTCGTGAATGCTCCCCGGACAGTGGAAACCCCCAGATGCCGCACAGCGAATTGCGCCGTTGAATGCATGGGATCGATCTGCCAATTCCCAGCTTGAGCGGTTGCTGCTGCGGCCATCGCCAGAGCGGTGACGAGAGTCCATACAAAACGAGACATACTTGCTTTTTCCTCCAGAGGATTAATTTGGATGTTGAATGTTAAATGGATTTGACGGGAATCGATAGTAGATCGTCAACCAGTCCGACTTCTTTTTGCAGGAACGGCTCGGCATGGGTCACGCCGCCGAGCCCGCCATAGAAGCGAGCCATCGAGTCCACGCGCGCGCGAATTGCGTCCTGGGCAGGGAAGAGGTCCTTGCCCGCTTCCTGATCGCTGAATTGTGATTTGTACGCAAGAATCGAGGCGAACTTACCCTCAAACTGATCGCTGATGTCAACAACGAAAGTCGGACGGATGTCGTAGTAGAGCGTAGCGTAAAGGATCTTGAACGGCCTGTGAGCGGGAAGCGTAGCGCCGTCGTCCCGACGGCTGTCGAGGGGGCGTCGCGCCTCCGACGTATCAGCCGAATCTCGTCCAGCCGTTCTTGCCTGAAAGCTAGCCGCCAGGGCACCCTGCGGATCCAGCTTCGCGAGTCCCGCCAGAAAGCAGGCCTCATAGCCCAATACAGAGGCCGTGTAATGATCTGGATGCCGGCCCTTCCAATAAGGCAGAATCACCACACGAGGCCGCGTTTCCCGAATCACGCTCGCAACCTTCAGCCGGTTCTCCCACGTGTTTTCCACCCGCCCGTCCGGGATGTCAAGCGCTCGCCGCCAGTTCACTCCAAGAATCTTTGCGGCGTCCTTGGCCTCGCGCTCTCGGTCTTCGGCCGTCCCACGCGTCCCCATTTCTCCCTGTGTCAAATCGAGGATGCCCGTGCGCTGCCCGTGCTGTGCCGCTCGCAACAGGGTTCCGCCGCAGGTCTGTTCGACGTCGTCGCGGTGGGCGGCAATAGCGAGAATGTCCAGGGATTCACCAGCAGAAAGGGAAGGCATGTCAGTCGAGGTCGCCTTGTTCGATCACTACATTCTCCCGCACAATCAGCCGGTGCGCAGCCATCTCCCGTAGCGTCGGCATCACGCGGCTCACGTGCTCGTCCGTGTCGACGAAAATGATGATCACCGGCAGCTTGCCTCCGACCTCGACCAGATGCGCGGTTTCCACGCGATGGCGTCCGAGAAATCCTGCGACACAGTGAATCGCGGTGGCCGCGTACGCATTTTCCTTGCGCAGATAGTTGAGTATCTCCATGTGGAGCGGCCGGTGATGCCACTGGTCGCCCTCGTTCAAATAGATTGTGACCTGCACCGCCATTGCATTAGGCATTCTACTCGCCCTTCTTCCATTCCTGCCGTAGCAGGCCGTATAACTCAGAATCCACCCACTGGTCCCACTTGCGCAGATGTTCCCGCTGGCATCCTTCGTAGCGCATGCCGAGCTTTTTCAGAACCCGTCCCGACGATGGATTGTGCCCGAAGTGTGAAGCGAAGATGCGGTGTAGTTCGAGATCTTCGAATCCGTAGCGGATCATTTCTCGCGCTGCTTCCGTGGCGTAACCTTGTCCCCAATACGGAGCGCCGAGCCAATAGCCGAGTTCGGCGTGCCGGTGCTGAGTTTCGATCCGCAGCCCGATGCCGCCAATCTGGCGTCCGTCGGTTTGCAACGTAATCGCGAGCCAGAGTTTGTCAGGCTCCTTCGTGATCGCGAGGAACCCGCGCGCGTCTTGTTCGGTGTAAGGATGGGCGATCCGCAGCGTAGTAGCCGCTACCTCCCGCGTGCCGATCAACGGCAGGAGTTCGGCAATGTCGGCTTCGCCGTATGGCCGGATCACAAGCCGAGTCGTTTGCAGCGTTGGCTTGCCGGCCATACTCAAAGCGCCCGCGCCAGCGCCATCCCGGCCAGTGCTCCGCCGAGGCAGAGAAGATTGTTGCCGAAAACGTTGGCCAGCATCAGCCCCCACTGACCGCGCTCGAAAAAGGACATGCTTTCGAAGGCGTAGCTGGAGAATGTCGTGAACGAACCGCAGAAGCCGACCACCACCAGCAGCCTCCATCGTGGATCGACGAGAACGCGCTCCGTCGTCCAAATCACGAAAAGGCCTACCATAAAGCTGCCCAGGATGTTGATGACCAGCGTGCCGTAGGGAAAAACGGACCCCAACTCCCGGACTGCGAAACGGCTCAAGACATACCGCAGATTCGCGCCCAGGATGGCGGCGACAGAGATAGCGAGAAAGTCTTTCACTCGGAGTACTCCTACAAAAATGGATTTCAATTCTGTAGGAGTTATCAGCCCACTGCGTCCCGGCAGCTCAGGCGGTTATGGCGAACTCCATCGCCGTTGATAATTTTTTACCACAGGGTGCACGGGGTGGCACAGAGTACATTGGTGCGGGTGCGCTTCTCAGAACCCACCGGGCCCTTATTTCTTCCTTTCCACCAGGAATCGCGCCAGTTCCTTCAACGTTTCCGCGCTCTGGCCGAAGCTCTCAAGTTCCGCGAATGCGCTATTCACCAGCGCATCGGCTTTGCGGATCGATGCCTCAATCCCAAACAGAGCAGGATACGTCGCCTTCTCCGACGCTGTATCTTTCCCCGCGGTTTTTCCCAGTTGTTCGGAAGTCTGCGTCACGTCGAGGACGTCATCCACAATCTGGAAGGCCAAACCGATTGACAATCCGAAAGCTCTCAGCTTGCCGACCTCGATGTCCTCCGCCCCCGCATACAATCCCCCGCTCACCAGGCTTGCTGTGATCAGTGCCGCTGTCTTCGAGCGATGAATGTACTCCAGCATCTCCGCGGTTGGCTTCGAGTGCTCGGCCTCCAGATCGACCACCTGCCCGCCGATCATGCCATTGACGGTGCCGGTTCCCTTGGCAATCTCTTCAATGATCCGCACTCGCGCTTCGGCTGGACATTTCAGCTTCGACAGAACTTCGTATGCTTGCGTCTGGAGTGCATCTCCCGCCAGAATCGCGATTGCCTCGCCAAATACTTTGTGGCACGTCGGACGACCCCGGCGCAGGTCATCGTTATCGAGCGCCGGAAGGTCGTCGTGGATCAGCGAATAGGTGTGCAGCATCTCAAGCGCGGCGCCCAGTTCCTCAATCCCTTTTGGCAGGGTTTCTGCCACCATCCGTCCCGCTTCCATACATAAAACCGGGCGTAGGCGCTTGCCTCCTGCAAACACGCTGTGCCGCATCGCCTTGTGAATTGACACGGGATGCTCGGTTTCGAGCGGAATCAATCTGTCGAGCGCAGCATCGGTCAGCTGCTGTCCTTGTTCCAGAGTTTCCTTGAGCATGAAACGGAAGTATAACAAGCAGGCGCGCGTGGGAGCCTGCTGCGGTCTCGCATTCCGGAAAACAAAAAGGACGCCCGCAGGCGTCCTCGTCAGAAAGCACATTTCTTCAGGCGGCCGCGCTCCGCGAGAGCGCCGTGCTCCGCAGCACCGACGTTAGCAGGCTGTTGATATCGTCGGCTGGACAGACATCGCTCGCTCCTACCGCGAGCGCGGCCATCCACATCTCTTCATCGGGAATCCGGTGAGTACAAACGATGGGCACTTCGGGAAAGTCGCGATGCAGGCTTTCCACATCGGTCAACCGCCAGTTTTCAATATTGACCACCACGGCTTCTGGACGATTGCGGGCTACGTTGTCCCTCAACTCCTCGTGCGAGCCCGTGACATGCACCGAGAAGTGTGGCCGGAGCCCACCTGCGAGGGACCGTGCCACTTTGGGGTCCTTCTCCAAGAGTACGACAATCTGAGCCATAAAGCCCCCGATCTTCATCCGTCGTCGACGCTGCGCGTTGACGCGAGACTAGGGCTGCGGGTGGCTGCGACAACCAACTCCACAGACATCAGCCAAGACAGCGAATCGCCAACCAAAACTCTAGAGCTAACGGCGCACCTGCACCTTTTCCGTCGGCGGTTCGAAAGGTTCCGCGTGGAGCTTTCCGTTCTTCTTCAACAACATCTCAACTTTCCCTTCCGCCTGTTCCAGTTCCTTCCGGCAGGCGGATGAAAGCTGCATGCCCTCTTCAAAGAGCGTGAGAGATGTCTCCAAAGGGACCTCTCCCTTTTCCAGTTCCTGAACTATTTTCTCCAGTCGCTGGAGGCACTCTTCAAATTTAGCCAACGGGAACTCGCTCCGTACCATCTATTGTAATGCTACGAATCGCCTGCGGTGTCCAGTCTTTTTTCTCAAACGAATCGGAATTATGCACAGTATTTTTCCCACAGCGGGAAATTGATTGAATCAGTTCGCTCCGAATCGTAAAGTTGCTCCACTATCATCCGGGCCCGAATGGAACATTCTTCTCCGAAGGAGACTCGCCCATGAGCACAATAACGATTTTCGAGACTCTTCGTCGGGATTTGAGGTTCGCTCTCCGAACTATGCGCAAAAATCTCGCCTTCTTTGTGGCGCTGATCCTCACTATCGCTCTTGGGATCGGAGCTAATACGGCGATGTTCTCGGTCATCCGTTCCGTACTGCTTAAGCCCTTGGAATATCGCGAGGGGGACCGGGTCGTACTGTTGACCGGCGGAGCGACGCCGGTCCGGGCTGAGGAATTTGCTGCGGCGAGCCAATCCTATTCCGAAGTAGGAACCTATGCCGGTCCTGAAGATTTCTCACTTTCCGGCGCCGGCCAGCCCGAAGTCCTGAAAGGCGCTCGGGTCTCCGCCAATTTCCTCGGGATTCTAGAAGTCAGCCCCGCACGTGGACGCAGTTTCTTGGCTGAGGAGGACAAGCCCGGCGCCGCGCCCGTTGCAATGATCAGCGCCGAACTCTGGCGTCGACGCTTTGGGGGAGATCCGGCAATCCTCGGAAAGACGGCCATGCTTGCGGGAGTGCCCACCACGATTGTCGGAGTGCTGCCGCCAGGCTTCCAATTCCCCATCGCTGGTTCCGACGTATGGCTCACCCGTCCGTCAGAGTGGTCTGCGATTGCGCCTAAGTCGCGGCCACTGAGTCCCTTCCTCAGCATATTTGGACGGTTGAAACCTGGCGTGAATCTTCAGCAAGCAAACGCCGAACTCAATGTTTTGCATGATCAATATGCCACAGCCCATCCCGAGATGCTGGACGCGAAGCCTGACCCTCCTGAGGTTGTGCGTTCCTTGAAAGAGGATCTTGTCTCGGACATTCGTCCCAAACTCTGGATGCTCTTCGGCGCCGTCGGTTTCGTTCTGCTCATCATCTGCGCGAACATCGGCAGCCTGCTGCTGGCCCGCGCAACCTCCCGCGCTCAGGAATTCGCCGTGCGGTCGGTGATCGGCGCCGGCCGCGGACGAATCATCAGTCAACTCCTCGCCGAAAGCATTCTGGTGGCATTTCTCGGTGGGGCCCTGGGCATTCTTTTTGCCGGACTCAGCCTCAGCGCAATCCGCAGCATGACGTTTTTGGACCTGCCTCGAGCCGGAGAAATTCGCATGGACGCCGTCGTTCTGGCCTTCGGTGTTCTCCTCGCACTCGCTACCGGAGCGGCGTTCGGACTGCTCCCATCCCTGGCAGCATCCCGGCCGGATCTCGCCGTTGTTCTGCGCGGTAGCGGCGAAGGCACGGTCTCCTCGCGCGGCCGGTCGTTCGCACGCGTCGGATCGCGCGGTTTTCTCGTCGTTGGGCAAGTGGCACTGTCGACTGTGTTGCTCATCGGCGCGACTCTTCTGATCGAAAGCCTCGCTCACCTCTATCGCGTAGATCCAGGATTTCAACCGGTCCGCCTTTTAACCATGAAGGTTGCTCTGTCGCCGACGCGCTATGACTCAGACCGGAAAAAAGCGGCGTTCTACGATCAACTCGTGCAACGCGCGGAATCGCTGCCCGGAGTCCAGAGCGCAGCCATGACCCTCACGCTTCCCATGGCCGATGGGTGGATGGGAACGACCCTGGAGGTGACCGGCAGGCCTCCCGCCAAGCTCAACGAACGCCCGATTGCCATCTTTCAGAACATTACGCCGGGATACTTTCGCACTTTGGAGATTCCTCTG
>Ga0070733_10002770_pt1 | contig 12224 bp, 11 predicted proteins | sample Coa_R1_9_FD_66450 | JGI IMG/M metagenome (GOLD analysis project Ga0070733, IMG submission 66450) | Surface soil microbial communities from Centralia Pennsylvania, which are recovering from an underground coalmine fire - Coalmine... | ecosystem: Environmental > Terrestrial > Soil > Unclassified ... | reverse complement strand
AAGACGGGAAAGACGCTGAGGAATTAGGGAGTCAGCATTAAGTCCGTTGCTCGGCTGGCGGCAGCGATGCTGATCTCAGCGAGTTTGCATTTATGAATCCACGTATGTATCATAGGTACGTAGGAAGATAAGTATGGCGTATGTAGAACCAGCTACAGTTTTGGCCCCCAAGGCCTCGGTCCGATCGGTCGAGATACTCTACAACAGTGCGACTGCGGACGACGGAGGGTGGTCGGTAGCGCGCGTCGTGTGGGAGGGATCGGAACGGATTGGAATTCGCTGGAATGGCGCCGAGAACAGTCCCGGCATCGGGAACCCGCAATCTCGTGGACACGCCACCTGGTTCATCTTACCGGTTGAGATTGAAAGGGTAGTCCTCGACAAAGTGGACGAACTCGCCATGAGCGGACCCGGCGGATTGCTGGAGCGCTATCGCGAGATGGCAAGCGACTCCCAGCAGGAGGCAGAGGCAGAAGAGTGGAGCGAAGGGTTGATCGGCGATGCATCCGCGGAGGGGTGAAGTCTGGTGGGTTGCATTTGACCCGTCCGTTGGCGGGGAGATCCAGAAGACCCGACCAGCGCTGATCGTTAGCAACAATGGTGCGAACCTCGCTCTCAACCGCCTGATTGTCGTACCCCTCACCAGCCAAACTGCCAGAGTGTATCCTGGCCAAGCGATGGTCACGCTTAATGGTGAAGCGCGCAAGGCCATGGCAGATCAGCTTACAACTGCTTCCAAAAAGCGGTTGCGCTCCAAGCTAGGGGAACTGTCACAGAGCGACATAGCCGCTGTCGAGGGAGCGATTCTTCTTCACCTCGGCATGCGCCGATAAGGCGCCAAGGAATGTTTCCCGCCATCGTTGCTACAATCGCCCTATGCCCCGCCAAAAAGTACAGGCTTTAGCCGCAGCCGCGGCTGTCGCTCTGACGGTTTTCGCGTTATTCCGTGCACCGACCGCCGCCCAGGCCGCCCAGCAGTCCGCGACGCCGGGCAAGGAAGATGCGCCCGATGTACCCTCCGCCATTGCCGTGCCCTCGGGCCTCGAGCCGGTGCTGTATGGCTTCGGCAAGGGATCGCAGATCTACACCTGCAAGGCGGGCGCGGACGGCAAGTTTTCCTGGACGCTGAAAGCGCCGGAAGCGGAATTGAGAGACCGGAAAGATAAAGTCATCGGGCAGCACTCCGCCGGCCCGACGTGGAAGCTGAACGACGGCAGCGAGGTCACCGGCAAAGCCGCGGCGCACGTGGATTCGCTCGACGATGAATCGGTTCCATGGCTGCTGGTAACCGTGGTCAGCAACTCCGGCAAGGGACAACTGGCCAAAGTGACGACCATCCAGCGCGTGCATACCCACGGCGGGAAGCCGTCTCCGTCGGACGTATGCGACGAAGCGCACAAGGACGGCGAAACCAAGAGCAGTTACACCGCTGACTATTACTTCTTTGCGCCGGCGAAGTAACCGGGCCGGGTGAAGCGGAGACGAAGCGGAAAGCATCGAATAAACCGTCGGAATGGAGCATGTCATGCGTGAAGTGGTGATTGCATCTTCGGTTCGTACCCCGGTCGGCCGGGCCTACAAGGGCACGCTGCGGGCGACGCGGCCCGATGAACTGGCCGCGGTGGCGATCAAGGGCGCGCTGGAGCACGTGCCGCAACTCGATCCTAAAGAGATCGAAGACGTGATTCTGGGCTGCGCAATGCCCGAAGCCGAACAGGGCATGAACGTGGCACGCATCGCGTCTCTCCGCGCCGGACTGCCCGTCGAAGTTTCGGCACTGACGATCAACCGATTCTGTTCGTCCGGGCTGCAGGCGATCGCCATGGCCGCGGAACGCATCATGGCGGGTGGAGCTGATGCGATCGTGGCCGGCGGCACGGAATCCATGACCATGATTCCGATGGGCGGGCACAAGATCTCGCCGAATCCGTGGCTGGTGGATCACTATCCCGACGCCTATCTTTCGATGGGACTGACGGCGGAACGGGTGGCGCAGCGGCTGGGTATCACGCGCGAAGCGGCGGATGAGTTCTCGCTGCGCAGTCATCAGAAGGCGCTGGCTGCGATTCAGGCCGGCAAGTTCGACGACGAGGTTGTCCCCGTGCCGGTCAGCTTCAGCACTCCCAACGGCTCGAAACCGAAGCGGCAGGAGATCGTCTTCAAGATGGATGAAGGCCCGCGCGCCGATACTTCGCTCGAAGCCCTGCTCTCGCTGAAGCCGGCTTTTCATGCGAAAGGGGCGGTAACGGCGGGAAATTCGTCCCAGATGTCGGACGGCGCCGCAGCCGCGGTGGTGATGTCGGCGGAGCGCGCCAAGGCGCTCGGAATCCAGCCGCTGGCGAGGTATGTCGCATTCGCCACGGCGGGCTATAAGCCGGAGGAAATGGGACTTGGTCCAGTGTTTGCCATTCCGAAAGCGCTCAAGATCGCCGGATTGAAGCTCTCCGATATTGACGTGATCGAACTGAACGAAGCTTTTGCCGCGCAATCGCTGGGCGTGATCAAAGAACTGGGACTGGATCCAACAAGAGTGAATCCGAACGGCGGAGCGATCGCGCTGGGGCATCCGCTGGGCTGTACGGGGGCAAAACTGACGGCGACTGTGATCCGCGAACTCAAGCGCCGCAAAGCCCGGTACGGAATGGTTACTATGTGCGTGGGCGGAGGCATGGGCGCAGCGGGAATCTTCGAGAACCTGAACTAGGTTTGGACCCATATCTTTACCCGAATCTTTGCCCGATTCGCACCCTTCTTGCCGGTGCGCTGTGGCGTCCTCAGCCGGCGATCGAGGTAACCTCCGAGGCTCACTTTGGTAAGGAGCAGTCGGCTCTATCATTCCTGAATCTTCGGCATTAAAATCAATCCATCTCTCCGCTGTGCCCCATGGCCAGCCGTTTCCTGCAAGGGAGGAACATGGCAACAGTTACCGCAGTTCCCAAGACTCGAATCGCCGGCGGCAGTTTCCTGCTGGAATCACGCCGTCCCGAGGAAGTTTTTACGCCGGAAGATTTCTCCGAGCAGCACCAGCTTATCGGGCAGACTGCCGAAGAGTTCGCGACCAAAGAGATTCTGCCCAACGTCGAAAAGATGGAGCACAAGGATTTCTCCATCAGCCGCGACCTGCTGAAGAAGGCGGGTGAGCTGGGGTTGAGTTCGGTCGAGATTCCCGAAGCCTACGGCGGCATGGAGATGGACAAGGTCACGGCCGCGGTGATCGCCGACCACATCGCGAAATACGCCGGCTTCGCCACGACCTGGGGAGCGCATACCGGAATCGGAGCGCTGCCGCTGGTCTACTTCGGCACCGAAGAACAGAAGAAGAAATATCTTCCGCGGCTGGCCACGGGCGAGATTGTGGGAGCCTATGCGCTGTCGGAGTCAACCTCGGGATCGGACGCGCTGAACTGCCGTTCGCGGGCCGTGCTTTCTTCCGACGGCAAGCATTACATCCTGAACGGCGAGAAGATGTGGATCACCAACGCCGGCTTCGCCGACCTCTATACCGTGTTCGCCAAGATTGACGGCGAGAAGTTCTCGGCGTTCCTGGTCGAGCGAAACTTTCCTGGTTTCTCGGTGGGCGCGGAAGAGCACAAGATGGGCATTCGCGGCTCCTCTACATGCCCGATCATTCTGAATGACTGCAAGGTTCCGGTCGAAAATCTGCTGGGCGAGATCGGCAAGGGACACCTGATCGCGTTCAACATTCTCAATATCGGACGGTTCAAGCTGGGCGCGATGTGCGTGGGCGGCGGGCGCGTGTCGCTGGAGACTGCGGTCAGCTATGCCAAGCAGCGGAAGGCGTTCGGCAAGTCCATTGGCGAATTCGGGTTGGTGCGGGAGAAGATCGCCAACATGGCGACGCTGCTCTATGTGGGCGAGTCGATGGTCTACCGCACGGTCGGCATGATGGACGCGGCGCTCAGTGAAGTGGATAAATCGGCTGCCGACGTGGCCAAACAGACGCTGAAAGCGATCGAGGAATACGCGGTGGAGTGCTCGATCATCAAGGTCTGGGGCTCGGAAATGATTGATTACATCGTGGACGAGAACATGCAGATCCACGCCGGCTATGGCTTCGTGGAAGAGTATCCGGCGGAGCGGGCGTATCGCGACGCCCGCATCAACCGCATCTTCGAGGGCACGAACGAAATCAACCGGTTGATCATTACCGGCTTTCTGCTGAAGCGGGCCATGAGCGGGCAACTGCCGCTGATGCCAGCGATCAAGCAACTGATGGATGAAGTGCTTTCGGGGCCGTCCTCAGGGGACGAACTCGAGGGCGCGCTGGCCGAGGAGCGCAAACTAGTCGGGCAAGCGAAGAAGCTTGGCCTGTTTGCCGCCGGAGCGGCGACGCAGAAATACATGCAGGCGATTCAGGATCAGCAGGAAATCATGGGCGCGATCGCCGACATGACGATTGAGACCTATGCGATGGAAACGGCAGTTCTGCGGGCGCAGAAGATTGTCGAGGCGAAGGGCGAAGCGGCGGCAGCGCTGCCCATTGCCATGACCCGCGTCTACCTGACGCAGGCGATGGAAAAGGTCGAAGCCGCGGCCCGCAAGGTGATTGCGGCGGTAGCCGATGGCGACATGATGCGCACGCAGCTGGCAATTCTGCGGCGGCTGGGCAAGTATGAACCATTCAACACCATCGAACTGCGGCAGCAGATCGCACAGAAGATGCTCGAGCGCGGCAAGTACACTCTGGCTTAGCAACGACCGTTGTCATCCTGAACGAAGCGAAGCACCTATACACTCCCAGCCGGTTGCATAGGTCCTTCGCGGCTAAGAGCGCCGCTCAGGATGACAATGCGTTTTCCGCCAAGCCCGACCTCTGATACAAATATTCGCATGAACGTCTGCATGAAGTGGGCGCGGATTGTGCTAGCCCTATCCTCAACCCTTCTGATTTTCCTTGCCGCCGCGAACCCGCAGGCGGCTCCTTCTGCGGTTCCCCCGTCCGCGAATCTTGCCCTCACTCCTCCCATGGGGTGGAACTCGTGGAACAAGTTTGCCTGCAACGTCAGCGAGGACATGATCCGGAGCATGGCCGACGCGGTGGTGAAGTCGGGGATGAAAGACGCGGGATACGTCTACGTCAACATTGACGACTGCTGGCAGGTGAGCCGCGACGCCAATGGCAACATCGTGGCCGATCCGCAGCGTTTTCCGCACGGCATGAAGGCGGTCGGCGACTACATTCACTCGCTCGGGCTGAAGTTCGGCGTCTACTCCGATGCGGGCTCGAAAACCTGCGCCGGACGGCCCGGCGGCCTCGGCCATGAATATCAGGACGCTTTGCAGTATGCGGCCTGGGGCGTGGACTACCTGAAATACGACTGGTGCAATGCGAGCACGCAGGATGCGAGAGCGTCATATGCGAACATGCGCGCGGCTCTCGACGCCTCGGGACGGCCGATTGTCCTGAGCATCTGCGAATGGGGCACGGCGAAACCCTGGCTGTGGGGCGCGGAAGTGGGCGGCAACCTGTGGCGCACAACCGGCGACATCCAGGACCATTGGTCGGGACGCAAGAAATGGTCGGACGGGAGTTGCTGCTCCAATGGCGTGCTCGACATTGTGGACCAGCAGGTCGGACTGCAATCTTATGCCGGGCCGGGGCACTGGAACGATCCGGACATGCTCGAGGTCGGCAACGGCGGCATGACCGACACGGAGTATCGTTCACACTTCAGCCTGTGGGCGATTCTGGCCGCGCCGTTAATTGCGGGCAACGATTTGCGCGATATGCGTCCGGAGATTCACGACATTCTCACGAATAAGGAAGTCATCGCCGTGGATCAGGATGCTGTCGGGCGCGAAGGCGAGCGCGTCGCGAAGAACGGCGATCTGGAGGTGTGGTCAAAGCAGATGAAGGACGGCAGCCGCGCGGTCGTGCTGCTGAACCGCGGCGGGAGCGAGCAGGAAGTTGGGGTGAAATGGGAAGACCTGGGCTATCCGGGGAACCTCAGCGCGTCCGTGCGCGACTTGTGGCAGCACAAGGATCTGGGGAAGTTTACGGGCAGGTTCTCGGCGTCCGTGGCGTCGCACGGAGTGGTGATGGTGAGCGTGAAGCCCTAGCGACCTAAGAGCAGATTCCTCGCGCCGGCGCTCGGAATGACAAATATTTAGCTATCGGAGATCATCGCGTCGCGTGTCCTTACCCGTTGTGCGTCCTTAATCTTTCGGGAAGTTCGGGTCCGCTTTGACTTCTTCAATCTGCAGCGTGTGGCGGGCGCTGTGGGCCGAGATCAGCAGCAGCCACTGATAGCCATCCAGGGTCCCGAACACGGGATGGTCGAAGAAATGGTCTCGTAGATCGTCATTCGTGGTGCGCACATATTCCATCGTCGCCTTGCGGCTGTCTTCGAAGGCCTTGGTCAAGTCAGGCTCGGTGGCGAAGCGGCCGGTGGGCCGCAGGAATTCCGGCGCCTGCGCTTTATGGCTGCGGTCGACCAACTTCTCCAGGATCAGCTCGTCTTTCCCTTTGACCAGCGCGCGCTTCTCCGGAGCCGCCGGAGACTGCATGATCCTGTTCTCGACCAGGCCGGAGAGGGTCGATTCGGATACGGTGATGTGCTCGGCAACCTCTGCCACCGACCAGCGGTCCGGCGCGGGTTTGAAGGTCCATTGCTTTGGCGAGAGACCGGCAATCGACTTCAGAAAATTATCGCGCGTGGTTTCGAACTGCTTGAGGGCGAACTCGCGTTCCTGCGGCGTCAAGGGCGTGGGGGCGGGTTGAGGGGCAGGCTGCGGCGCGGACTGCGCCACGGCAGCACCCAATGCCAGGCACACAAAAAGGGACGCCAGAGCGCTGCCGGCTTTCTTTCGCTTCATGAATAGCCTCCTCGGGAAGATCGGTGTACGGATGCGAGATGACGCATCAGGATACAAAACATTTACTCAGGCTTTTTTAGTTCCGCCATCACGCTCTGGATCAGTTCCTTCGCGTCGGTAAGATTTTTCATGATGATCTGGATGTCCATGACTGGCTTGCCGGGCCAGCGCTGGCTCTGGCAATAGACGCCGTGCTGGCCGACCAGGGCCATGGCGTCGGTGATCATGTCCATAGTAACGGCGAGGCGGCCGCGGGGAACGCCCATCATGGTCTCGTAGTGCTCGAGCTCGTCTCTCTTGTCGTCGAATACCTGCATGGCTCAATTGTATCCGCCCCCGCGGATGGGGCATAATGGCGCGCTGACGGATTCCGCACTCACGCGTCAATACTCTTGCGTTACGTCTCAAACCACTCAACCAACCTTCAAGAAGGAGAGAACATGCTGAAGAGAAGTGCCCTGTTCCTGGGATTGATTTGCAGTCTTACCGCCTTCGCCACCGCGCAGGCCAGTCCGCCGGCTTCGGCGTCGTGCGATCTGGGAGGAGGCAAGACGATCAAGACGGATTACGCCAGCCCGCGTATGAAAGGCCGCAAAATTTATGGCGGCCTCGTGCCCTATGGCGAAGTCTGGCGCACGGGCGCCAATGAGGCGACCACCTTTGTGACCAGCGCCGATATCGTGGTCGGCGGGAAAGCCGTGCCTGCCGGCAGCTACACCATCTTCACCGTTCCCGCGGCCGATAAGTGGACGCTGATCGTAAACAAAAAGACAGGCGAGTGGGGCATCCCTTACAAGTACGAGAGCGACGAACTGGTGCGGGTGGATATGAAAGTGTCGAAGCTGCCTTCGCCGCTCGAAAACTTCACCATCGCCTATGACAAGACCGGCGGCGGCTGCCGGCTGAACGTGGATTGGGAAAGCACGCGCGCGTCGGTGGACATCATGGCAAAGTGAGGATCACTACGAGGCCTAAGGGCGCTGACGCAGCGCGTCTGCGGCCTGCCGGGCCTCCACATAATCCGGATCGAGTTTCAGAGCCTGCTCGTACGCCCGCAAAGCGTCGGGCAGGCGTTTCATTTGTTCGAGCGTGCGGCCGAGTTCGAAATAGCCCCGGGCCGTGGGTTGAAGGTCGAGGGAACGACTGATGTCGGCGAGCGCCTCGTCGAGTCTTCCATGACCGCGAGCGATGAGTCCCTGGCCGAGCCATGCGTTGAATTGCCGAGGATTCAGGCGCAGAGCCTGCTGAAAGTCGTTGAGGGCTTCGGGATCATTGCCCGCGCTGCGGTAGGCCGCGCCCAAATTGGCATAGGTTTGTGCGAGCAGTGCGGGATCGGAGGTCAGGGCAATCGTGGCCTGAAACTCGCGGATCGCGGCATCCGGCTGATGATGCGTCTGGTCATAAGCGCCGAGGTTGCTGTGGCTCATGGGATCGGCTGGATTGATTCGCGAAGCAGACACGAAATGAGCGTGCGCTTCTTCTTCCCTGCCCTTGAGAAGCAACGCGCCGCCAAGATTGTCTTCGGCGATGAAATTATTTTGGGTGACTTCAATGGCATGCGACCACAGGGCGACATTGGTCTGCCAGTAGCCGATCTGGCGATGGGTGATGCTGGAAAGCGCGACGAGGGCAACTACTGCTGCAATCACGGACAGTATGCCAAGTTTTCTTGTGGCGGCAAAATCCGCAGCTCCGAACCCGATCATCACAAATACGCCGATCAGCGGAATGTAGGCGTAGCGGTCGGCCACGGCGGCGTCTCCGACCTGCACCAGACCGATCACCGGAACCAGCGTGCCGAGAAACCATAGCCAGCCGACGAGCAGATAACGGTGCTCGCGCAATCGGATGGCGAACGCCGTGATAGTGATCAAAACGACGGCGGCGGCGCCTACCTGCGCGGCTGAAAGCGCACTTCCCGGATGGGGATAAACCGGCGCGAGCCGCGCCGGCCAGACTGCGCGCCAAAGATACATGGCGTAGGAGTAGATCGCGTTGGCCAGGCGCACTCCGAAGGGGAATTGCAACGTGGAACGCACGGCACCTCCGGCTTGCTGCGCGCGAACCGTAATGACAGCGCTCAAGGCGGAGAGCGCGAAGAGCGGAAGCTTTTCCGCGATCAGTTTCGGCCACGACCAATTCCTGTGGAGCGGCCAGTAGTCGAGCAGGAGAAGAACAAACGGCAGCGTGATCACCATCGGCTTGGAGGCCAGACCGGCGGCAAAGAACGCAACCACCGCGAGATAGCGCTTCCAGTCGGGCTTTTCCGCGTACCCGCCATAGGCCAGCAGCGTGAGCAGGAAGAACGTGGTGCAGAGAACGTTCTTGCGCTCAGCGATCCACGCGACCGATTCTACGTTGATGGGATGCACGGCGAAAATCGCGGCCACAAACAGGCTCGGCCCGAACTGTCCCGTCAATCGCTGGAGCAGAAGGAAGAGCAGAATCACATTTGCGGAGTGCAACAGAACACTGGTGAAGTGATGCCCTGCCGGGTTCAGGCGGTAGAGCGAGACGTCGAGCGCGTGCGACATCCAGGTCAGGGGATGCCAATTGGCCTGTTCGGTGGAAGTCAGTGCCCACTTGATCGTGTCAACCGTCAGGCCCTGGCGAATGTGGGGGTTTTCGGTGACGTAGCGATCGTCATCGTAGTTGACGAAGGGATGGCGGTTGACCGGGTTGTACAGCGCGAGAGCGAATGCGGCCAGCAGCAGGCACACGAGCCGGGTCCGCTTTTCAGGAGACGCGAAGAGGCTGGCTTGATTTCCGGGAGGCAATATCTGGATTTAACCACAGAGAACGCGGCGGAACACAGAGGAGGAAACGGAGATGTCAATCTCGAAATTTAAAATTCAAGAGCTGCCGTTACGACGCCGGCTTCCAGCGCAGCACGGGCTTGCGGGCGGCGGCCGTCTCATCGAGGCGCGAGACGCGAGTCGAGTGTGGCGCGTCGAGCACGGTCTGCGGATCTTCCTCGACCTCCGCGGCAATCGACTTCATGGCATCAATGAAGAGATCGAGTTCTTCCTTCGGCTCGCTTTCGGTCGGTTCGATCATCAGCGCGCCCGGCACGATCAGCGGAAACGCCGTGGTGTATGGATGGAAACCGTAGTCAATCAGCCGTTTGGCGATGTCCATGGTGCGAACGCCTTTTTTGGCCTGCGTCTTGTCGCTGAAGACGACTTCGTGCATTGAGGGCGTGGTGTAGGGCAGATCGAATACCCCTTCGAGACCCTTGCGAATATAGTTCGCGTTGAGCACGGCGTCTTCGGTGGTCTGGCGCAGGCCGTCGGGGCCATTGGCCTGGATATAGGCCAGCGCGCGCACGAACATGCCGAAATTGCCGTAGAAGGCACGCACGCGGCCAACGGATTGCGGCCGGTCGTAATCGAATGTGAGCGTGCCGTCCGCCTTCGCAGCCAGGACGGGCTTCGGCAGAAACGGCTCCAGAATTTTCCGGATCGCGACCGGACCGGAACCCGGCCCACCGCCTCCGTGCGGCGTGGAAAAAGTCTTGTGCAGGTTGAGATGCATCAGGTCCACTCCAAAGTCGCCGGGCCGCACTTTACCCACGAGCGCGTTCATGTTGGCGCCGTCCATGTAAAGCAGGCCGCCCTTGGCGTGAAGAATGTCGGCGATCTTGTGAATGTCCTGCTCGAAAACGCCGAGCGTATTCGGATTTGTGAGCATCAGCGCGGCGACGTCTTCATTCATCTGCGCTTCGAGCGCGCCGATGTCCACCATGCCGCGGGCATCCGATTTCAGATTTTCGACCGCGTAGTTCACCATCGCCGCCGTAGCCGGATTCGTGCCGTGCGCGGAGTCGGGAATCAGAATCTTCTTGCGGGCGTTGCCCTTGGACTGGTGATAGGCGCGAACCATGAGGAGGCCCGTCATCTCACCGTGCGCCCCGGCGGCGGGCTGCAGCGTGATGGCGTCCATGCCGGTGATTTCGATCAGGCACTCGCTCAGTGTCTGGATGATCCGCAGCGCGCCCTGCGAAACCTTCTCCGGCTGGTAAGGATGGCCGTTGGCGATGCCTTCCACGCGCGCCACCGCTTCATTCACGCGCGGGTTGTACTTCATGGTGCAGGAGCCCAGCGGATACATGCCGAGATCAATGGCGTAATTCCAGGTCGAAAGCCGGGTGAAGTGGCGGATGATTTCGATCTCGCTCACTTCCGGCATCGCGCCCAGATCTTTTCTTTCGGCGGAGCCGAGCAGTTTGCCCGAATCCACGTCGGGGACGTCGAGCGGCGGAAGCTTCCATGCCGCTTTGCCCGCCGAGGATTTCTCGAAGATCAGGCCTTCGTTCTGATTGACCTGGCGCGTGGCTTTGCGAATTCTGTCTTTCACCGGGCTACCTCTTCGACTTCTTCTTTCGCCGAGCGCACCGAGCGCTCACTCTCGGCCACGAGCCCGACGGCGGTGTCAATCGCCGAGCGGGTGGTCAGTTCGGTGCAGCACCAGAGAGCGGCATTGCCGAGTTCAGGGTAGAACTTCTTCAGCGGCAGACCGCCGACAATTTTGTGGCCGAGCAGGCGGCTGTTGATGGCGTGAGGATCTTCGCTGGTCGCGACGACAAACTCGTTGAAGCGGGGGGCGCCGCTGAACAGAACCTTGCCGTGTTTAGCGAACTGTCCCGCAGCGTAAGCGGTTTTGGCGAGATTCTGTTTGGCTAACTCTTTCAGTCCAACCTTGCCGTACACCGTCATGAAGATGTTGACCATCAGAGCGACCAGGGCCTGATTGGTGCAGATGTTCGAGGTCGCCTTCTCGCGGCGGATGTGCTGCTCACGCGTCGCGAGGGTGAGAACGAAGCCCCGCCGGCCCTGCTTGTCCACGGTCTGGCCGACGAGCCGCCCGGGCATTTGCCGGACAAATTTCTCTCGGGTGGCGATCACGCCGCAATACGGCCCGCCGAAACCGAGGGGCACACCGAACGACTGCGCTTCCATGGCGATGATATCGGCTTCGCGCGGCGGCTCGACAATTCCGAGCGAAACCGCTTCGGCGATGGACACGACCAGCATCGCGCCGCGCTGGTGCGCGATCGCGGCGATGGCGTTCACGTCTTCGATGGTGCCAAAGAAATTCGGCGACTGTATCAGGACGCAGGCGGTTTCGGGGCCGATCGCCTTTTCAAGTTCCTGCAGGTTGATCCGGCCGTCCTGATCGAACCCGGCCACAGAAACCGGCATGCCCTGGTGCGTGGCGTAAGTGGCGAGCACTTCGCGGTATTCCGGGTGCAGACTGCGCGCCACCACCACGCCGCGGCGTCCATTGAGCCGGACGGCCATCATCACGGCCTCGGCCGCGGCCGTCGAACCGTCGTACATGGAAGCGTTGGCCACTTCCATTCCGGTCAGCTCGCAGATCATGGTCTG
>Ga0070733_10002768_pt1 | contig 12232 bp, 13 predicted proteins | sample Coa_R1_9_FD_66450 | JGI IMG/M metagenome (GOLD analysis project Ga0070733, IMG submission 66450) | Surface soil microbial communities from Centralia Pennsylvania, which are recovering from an underground coalmine fire - Coalmine... | ecosystem: Environmental > Terrestrial > Soil > Unclassified ... | reverse complement strand
CGCCGCCTGCGTGCTGCTCTTCAGCTACGGCCTGCGCGACGTCCCGGTCGACACCCACGTCGGCCGCGTCGCTACGCGCCTTGGGCTGCTGACGGCGAAAGCTCCGTTCGAGCGCCTCCACGACGAGATGCTGGCGCTGACGCCGCCCGGCATGGAGCTCGAGCTCCACCTCAACCTGTTGCGCCACGGGCGCCGGACGTGCTTCGCGCGCTCGCCCGACTGCGCCGGGTGCGCGCTCGCGCGGATGTGCCCGCGTGTCGGACTGCCGCCGCGCAGCGCCCCTCAGCGCAGCGGCAGGACGACGAAGGCCACGACGGCGTAGTGGATCGCCGCCGCGGCGAGCACGAGGGCGTGGAAGACCTCGTGGTAGCCGAACGTGCCGGGCCGCGGGTTGGGGCGCTCGCGCGCGTAGACGACGGCGCCGGCGCTGTAGAGGACGCCACTCAGCACGAGCGCTCCGATCGCCCACCAGCCGATCGTCTCAGGCAGTTGGCCGAGCGTCACGACGGCGACCCAGCCGAGCGCGAGCGAGACGAGCACGGCGACCCATTTGGGGTGGTCGGGCCAGATGAGCTGGAGGCCGGCGCCGACGCCGGCGCCCGACCAAACGACGATCAATACCGCCGTCGCGAGGCTGCCGTGCATCGCAAGCAACGCGAACGGCGTATAGCTCGCCGCGATCAGGACGTAGATCATCGAGCGGTCGAGGCGGCGGACCCAGCGCCTCGCGGCGGGTCGCCAGTCGAAGCGGTGGTAGAGCGTGCTCGTGCCGAGCAGCGCCGAGACCGCGGCGGCGTAGACGCTCGCCGCCAGCAGCGCGCGACCCGGGCGGGCGGCCGCGATCAGCGCTGCGCCGGCGGCGAGTGAGACGAAGAACCCCCACTGGTGGGAGACGCCGCGCAGGCGGGGCTTTGACAGCGGTAGCGGCGGCGAGCTCACGCTCGCGCCGGCCTCAGGCGCTTGCGCCGCCGACCGTCGCGGCCGGTGCGGCGCTCGGCTGATCGGCGTACTTGGCGCGCTGCTGCTCGGCGTCGGGGAGCACGACGTCCCATGCCAGGCCGACCTTGGCCATCCCCTGGATCAGCCAGCCGGAGGGATCGAGCTCATACCAGCGCAGGCCGTGGCGGGCCGAGCGCGGGAAGGCGTGGTGGTTGTGGTGCCAGGCCTCGCCGAGGCTCGGCAGCGCGAGCCAGAAGACGTTGGTCGACTGATCGTCGGTCGCGAAGCGCCGCGAACCGAAGAAGTGGCAGATCGAGTTGATGCTCCAGGTGACGTGGTGGACGAGGAAGATCCTCACGAGGCCCGCCCAGAGCAGCGCCTCGAGGCCGTCCTTGAGCGTCCCGCCCCAGGCCCAGCCGGCGAAGAAGGGGATCGCGAGCGTCGCGACGACGATCAGCGGGAAGGCGCGGTTGATGCGGCGCATGTTCGGGTCTGACGCGAGGTCGGGGCAATAGCGGCGCTTCTCGGCCTGGCCGTTGGTTTCGAAGAGCCAGCCGACGTGGGCGTGCCAGAGGCCGCGGATGACGCCCGAGAAGCCGGCGCCGAAGCCGACGTGCGGCGAGTGCGGGTCGCCCTCCTCGTCGGCGAAGGTGTGGTGCTTGCGATGGTCTGCGACCCAGTCGAGCACCGGCCCTTCGACGGAGTAGGAGCCGAGGATCGCGAACAGGTAGCGGATCGGGCGGTAGGTCTCAAAGGCGCGGTGCGTAAGCAGGCGGTGGAAGCCGACCGTCACGCCGAAGGCGCTCAGGAAGTACATGCCCGCGAAGATCACGAGGTCGCGCGGCTGCAGGAACGAGCCCCAGACGAGGATCGCCGCAACCACCGCGCCCAGGAAGGGGATCAGGACGGCGGCGATGTTGGCGGTGCGCTCGGCGCGTGTCACTGGTAACAGAGTACGCTTTCCTGGCAGGGGTTTCTTGGGTGAGGCTCAACGCTTCGGGCAGGAACTTGTAATGAATGTACAAATCAGGCCGTGGCAGTCGCTTGACCCGATCGTCGGCCGGGCGATCTCGCCGGTCCTGCGCGACGTCGCCGATGAGATCACCGAGGCGATCGCCGCGACGATCCCCGAGTACCGCCAGCCGATGGACGGCGAGTTCGGACGCGGCGTGCGCGACGCGATCGAGGTCACGTTGCGCCAGTTCCTCGAGCAACTCGGCCACCCAGCGGCCGGCGAGCGCCCCGGCCGCGAGGTCTACCTCGCGCTCGGGCGCGGCGAGTTTCGCGCCGGGCGGGGGCTTGACTCGCTACAGGCCGCCTACCGGATCGGCGCCCGAATCGCCTGGCGGCGGATCTCCGAGGCGGCGATCGCGGCGGGCCTCGAGGCGAGCACCGTGGCGCTGCTGGCGGAATCGATCTTCGCCTACATAGATGAGATCTCGGCCGAGTCGGTCGAGGGCTACGCGAGCGTGCAGGCGGCGAGCGCCGGCGAGCGCTCGCGCGCGCGGCAGGCGTTCGTGCGCCTGATCGTGGCCGGCGAGCTCGACGCCGCCGAGGCCGAGGAGCGCGCCGCCGCGGCGGGCTGGCCGCTGCCCCGCCAGCTTGCGGCGATCGCCGTCGAGCACCGTGACGGCGAGCGGGTCGCGGCGATCGTCGGCGAGGGCGCGATCGGCGCGCGGGTCGACGACCTGGTCTGCGTCCTCGTCGGGGACCCGCAGGCGCCGGGGCGGATCGAGCGGATCCGCGTGGCGCTCGACGGCCGCCTCGCCGTTATCGGCCGAAGCGTCCCCTGGGAGCGGGCGTCGGAGAGCTTCGCCCGCGCGGCGGCCTGCGCGCGTCTGGCGCGCGAGGGACTGCTGCCCCGCGCGGGACCGCTCGTGGCACAGGAGCATCTCGCCGCGCTGGCGCTGCACGCCGATCCGGCCCTGCTCGAGGAGCTCGCCGCCGAACGCCTCGAGCCGCTCGCCGCGCTCACGCCGGCGGCGGCGGCGCGCCTCGAGGAGACGCTGCTTGCCTGGCTTCGCCATCAGGGAGCCGTGGCGGCGGTCGCCGCCGAGCTTCACGTCCACCCGCAGACCGTTCGCTACCGCCTCGCGCGCCTACGCGAACGCTTCGGCGACGCGCTCGATGACCCCGACGCGCGCTTCGATCTCGAATTGACGCTTCGGGCGCGGGCAATGCGGGGTAGTGGCTCATACTGAATCGATGCATAGGCATCTTTCACGCACGCTGTGCCTCGCCGTCGCGATGTGCGCGGCGCTTGTAACGACGGCGCTCGCGGTCACGCCGCCGGCCGGCACGCCCGACCTCTCGAAGATGGTGATCCAGGCGTCCGACCTCGCGCCCGGAGCGAAGATCCTCAACGACGGCTACACCGCGCCGGCCTCAGGCGTGGTCGCGGATTACAGCCGCGCCTGGCGCCCGGCGACGACGGCCGGGGGCGTGCGCCTGGTGGTCGCCTCGACGGCGATCCTGCTGTTCTCGAGCACTGCCAACGCGGGCACGGTTTTCGCCGGGGAGAAGCGGATCTTCAAATCCAAGGCCGAGCGGCCGCTCGTCGCGCGGCTGATCGCGCTGAGCGCCGGACACTCGGGCCTCAAGACGAAGAACATCGACTTCGGGCGGATCCACAGCTTCGCGATCGGCAACGGCGCGTTCGAGTTGCCGGTGACCCTGCATCTCAAAGGCAGCCACGCCGCGATTGGCATCTTCATCGTCAATGTCGACGACGTCGTGGCCGACGTGCTTGTGGCGTCCGGCGGGCGCGGCGCCGCCGCCAAGGGCGGGCAAGAGCTGACGACCGACGTCGCCGCACACGTCACGACTGTCCTCGGCTCGACCGGCGCGACGGGGCCAACCGGCTCGACCGGCCCGACGAGCTAGCGCCGCCGGGTGCCGTCGAGGCGGATCTCCCACTCCTCGACGGCGTCGATGCGCAGGTGGCTGTAGCTCCAAGGGTCGCGCGCGAGGGTCGCGCGGATGGCGTCCTCTGATTCGGCCTCGACGGCGTGGGCGACGCGGATGTCGTCGATCGGGCCGCCGAGGACGATGAAGCCGGAGTCGACGAGGCCGTCCATGAAGGCCGCGTGATCGCTCCAGCCGTCCTGCTCCTCGAGCGCCCGCGAGGCGTCCCACTCGGGCCCCGAACGGCGCAGCGTCACCAAGAACATCGCCACGCCTCGACTCTAGCGACTCATCCGGCGCGTCAGGCGGCCTACCCGCGGGCGAAGCCCCCATTTGACCTCAGAGCAAAAATCTTCTACAATCCGACTTAGATTTATTGCGGAGCATAAAAGGAGCAAGTGAGTATGGGCAAGACGATCGGTATCGATCTGGGCACGACCAATTCGTGCATGGCGGTGCTTGAGGGCGGCGAACCGACGGTCATCGAGAACGCCGAGGGGGGCCGCACCACGCCGTCCGTCGTCGCGTTCACCGCTTCCGGTGAGCGCCTGGTCGGCACCATCGCGAAGCGTCAGGCGGTGACCAACCCGCAGAACACCGTTTTCTCGATCAAGCGCTTCATGGGGCGCAAGGAGAGCGAAGTCGGCGAGGAGGAGGCGATCGTCCCCTACAAGGTCGTCTCGGGCCCCAATGGCGACGCACGCGTGGAGATCAGCGGCCAGGAGTACTCGCCGCCGGAGATCAGCGCGATGATCCTGCAGAAGCTGAAGGCCGACGCCGAGGCCTATCTCGGCGACACCGTCGACGCGGCCGTGATCACCGTCCCGGCCTACTTCAACGACGACCAGCGCCAGGCGACCAAGGACGCGGGGCGGATCGCTGGCCTCGACGTCAAGCGGATCATCAACGAGCCGACCGCGGCTTCGCTCGCCTACGGGCTCGACAAGGAGCACGATCAGACGATTCTCGTCTTCGACCTCGGCGGCGGCACCTTCGACGTGTCGGTGCTCGAGATGGGCGATGGCGTCTTCGAGGTCAAGTCGACCGCCGGCGACAACCATCTCGGCGGCGACAACTTCGACAAGGCGATCGTCGACTGGCTGGTCGCGGAGTTCAAGCGCAGCCAGGGGATCGACCTGCAGAGCGACCCGATGGCGCTGCAGCGTCTCTATGAGGCGGCCGAGAAGGCGAAGATCGAGCTCTCGACCACACAGGAGTCGCAGATCAACCTGCCGTTCATCACGGCTGACCAGAGCGGCCCCAAGCACCTCGACACGCGCCTCACGCGCGCCAAGCTCGCCGAGCTGACTCAGGCGCTGCTCGACCGCGTCGTGGCGCCGGTGCGCCAGGCGCTCGACGACGCCAAGGACAAGGGCGCGGCGTCGATCGACCACGTCGTGCTGGTCGGCGGCATGACGCGTATGCCGGCCGTCCAGGAGAAGGTCAAGGAGCTGACCGGCAAGGACCCCCACCGCGGTGTGAACCCCGATGAGGTCGTCGCCGTCGGCGCCGCGATCCAGGCCGGTGTGCTCGCGGGCGACGTCAAGGACGTGCTGCTGCTCGACGTCACGCCGCTGACGCTCGGCATCGAGACCAAGGGCGGCGTCTTCACGCGTCTGATCGAGCGCAACACGACGATCCCGACGCGCAAGGCGGAGATCTTCTCGACGGCCGAGGACAACCAGCCGTCGGTCGAGATCCACGTCCTGCAGGGCGAGCGCGAAATGGCGACCTACAACAAGTCGCTCGGCAAGTTCCAGCTGACCGGCATCCCGCCGGCGCCGCGGGGCATCCCGCAGATCGAGGTCGGCTTCGACATCGACGCCAACGGCATCCTGAGCGTTTCGGCGAAGGATCTCGGCACCGGCAAGGAGCAGAAGATCGAGATCAAGGCCGGCTCGGGGCTCTCGGACACCGAGATCAAGAACATGGTCTCCGATGCCGAGACGCACGCCGAGGACGACCGCCGGGCACGCGACCTCGCCGAGGCGCGCAACAACGGCGAGAACTCGGCCTACCAGGCCGAGCGTCAGCTGCGCGAGCTGGGTGACGCCGTCGATGAGCCCTCGAAGGAGAACATCGAGGAGGCCATCAAGGCGCTGCGCGAGGTCCTCGACGGCGATGACGCGAACGCGATCCGCACCCGCACGGACGCGCTGAACGAGGCCTTCCACAAGGTCTCCGAGGCGATGTACGAGCGCGCGCAGCAGCAGGCGCAGACAAACGGCGCCCCGTCGGGCAGCACGGACGAGGAGGCCTCCTCCGAGGAGGACGTTGTCGACGCCGAGGTTGTCGACGAGCCGAGCGCGTAAGCGATGAACGACCGCAGCCACGCGGGAGGGGCGGGCGCGCCGCGCTCGCCTCACCGCGGCGCAACGAAGCCCCACCCTCGTGCGGTGAGCGATCCGGACGTGCTGGCGGGGCTGGTCGACGGCGCCGCCGAGGAGGCGGCGCCGGGCGAGGCCGCTGAGGCCGCTGAGGCCGAGGTCGTCGAGGTCGACGAGCTCACGGCGACCGCCGCGCAGCGCGACGAGTATCTGGCGCTCGCGCAGCGCACCCAGGCCGACTTCGAGAACTACCGCAAGCGCGCCGCCCGCGAGGCCGGCGCGGCGCAGGAGCGCGGGCTGGCGCGGCTGGCCCGGGAGCTGTTGCCGGCGCTCGACAACCTCGACCGCGCGCTTGACCACGCCGCCGAGTCAGACGCCGATGAGACGCTCCTCGACGGCTTGCGGCTCGTCCGCCGCGAGCTGCTCGGTGCGCTCGAGCGCGTCGGCATCTCGGCCTACGGCGAGGCCGGCGAACGCTTTGACCCAGAGATCCACGAGGCCGTAGCGCAGCAGCCGGCCGACGGGCGCGAGCCCGGCGAGATCGTCGACGTCTACCAGGCGGGCTACCGCTCCGAAGGGGGCGGCGTGATCAGGCCGGCGCGCGTCCTGGTGGCGGGCTAGGAGGCGGCGACATGGCAGCGACGCGCCGCAAGGACCCCTACAGCGTGCTCGGCGTCGACAAGAAGGCGACGGCCGCCGACATCAAGAAGGCCTACCGCAAGCTCGCGCGGCAATACCACCCCGACCGAAACCCGGGCGATAAGCAGGCCGAGGAGCGCTTCAAGGAGATCAGCGAGGCCCACGACCTGCTCTCCGATCCCGAGAAGCGCGCCTCCTTCGACCGCGGCGACGGGATCTTCGGCGGCGCCGGCGGCGCGAACCCGTTCACGGGCGGCTTCGACACCGGCAACTTCTCGGACATCCTCTCGAATCTCTTCGGCGGCGCCGGGGCGGGCGGCGGCGGCCGGCGCGCGGGCGCGCGGCCCGCGCCCGAGCGCGGACGCGACCTCGAGGCGGAGATCCAGATCGGCTTCGACCAGGCCGTCCACGGCGCCCAGGTGCCGCTCACGATCCCGATGTCGGAGCGCTGCTCGACGTGCTCGGGGACGGGCGCGCAGCCGGGAACCAAGCCGAGCGTATGCCCGCGCTGCGAAGGCCGCGGCATCGAGTCCCAGGGACAGGGCATGTTCTCGATCTCCTCGCCCTGCTCGCGCTGCGGCGGCAGCGGCACGGTGATCGAGTCGCCGTGCCCGACGTGTAACGGCAGCGGCGCGACGCGCGGCGTCAAGCGGCTGCGCGTCAACATCCCCGCGGGCGTCCACGACGGCAGCCGCATCCGCCTCGCCGGCAAGGGCGAGGCCGGGCTGCGCGGCGGGCCGGCCGGCGACCTCTACGTCGTGACGCACGTGACCGCCTCGCCGATCTTCCATCAGAAGGGCCAGCATCTCGAGGTCGAGGTGCCGCTGACGGTCGTCGAAGCGCTGCGCGGCGCCGAGGTCGAGGTCCCGACGCTCGATGGGCGCAAGAAGCTTCGCGTCGCGCCGGGGACGACGCACGGCACGGTCCAGCGCCTGCGCGGCGAGGGCCCGCCGCGGCCCGGCGGCAAGGGCCGAACCGATCTTCACTACCGCTTCGTGATCGACCTTCCCGACAAGCTCACCGACGCCCAGTCGAAGGCCGTCGACGCGCTCGCCAAGACGATCAACGGCAACCCGCGGGCGCGGCTGTTCGAAGGCGAAGCCGCGGCGAAATGAGCGAGCGGGCGACTCCAGCGGACGACGGCAGCGGCGGGGCGGGCGAGAGCGGACCTGTCATGCGGCGCACGCGGATCGAGGTCGCACTCGACCGCGGCGTGTTCATGATCTCGGTCGCCGCGGAGCTCGCCGAAATGCACCCCCAGACGCTTCGCATGTACGAGGCGCGCGGGCTGATCGAGCCGAGCCGCTCGCCGAAGGGGACGCGCCTTTATTCCCAGGCCGACGTCGAACGGTTGCGGCGGATCCAGCAGATGACGGCCGAGCTCGGCCTGAACCTGGCCGGCGTCGAGCGCGTGCTGGCGCTCGAGTCCGAGCTCGAGGAGCTTCACGCGCGGCTTGCGGCGACGGCCGCGGCAGCAGAGGAGGCGCGGGCCGAGATGGAGCTCGAGCTCGAGCGCGTGCGGCGCTCGATGAGCGCCGAGATAGTGCGCTACACGGGCGCGACGACGGCGATCGTGCGGGCCGCCGATGCTCGCGCGTCGCTCGGCGTGCGCCCCGGAACGCCGCGCCAGCGCTGAGCGCCGGCGTTTCAGGCCCTCAAGGCGAGGAGCCGCGCGGCCGATCTCTTCCCTTGAGGCGCGCGTTGTCAGAGAGCTCTTTCAGCGAGGTACGAACGCCGATGGGCGTCGCTGGTCGCGGGTTTGCGCTGTGGGCGCAGAACGCGACGAAGCTGTGGACCGTCCTCGTGCCTGCGTTTGGCGCCGTGCAGCTGCTCGGCGTGTTGATGATCGACTCGGCGGTGCCGTCGGGCTCGTTCGTCATCAACAACACGATCGTCGTCAACGGAGCATCGACGGCCGGCATCGTCCGCACCGAGGTGGTCGTGATCATCCTGATCGTCCTCGTCAGCGTCTTCGCAACCGGCGTCGCGCTGCGGATCTTCGCCTCGGCCGCGGCCGGAGAGTCTGAGAGCGCATCGGCTGCCACGCATTTTGGAATCGCTCGCTACGGGTCGCTGTTCTGGGTCTCGGTTCTCTACGGCATCTGCATCGCCGCCGGCTCGGTCCTGCTGGTGGCCCCCGGCATCTACGTCCTCGTCGCGTTCGCCGTGGCGCTGCCGGTCCTCGCGATCGAGGACGTTCGCGGCGGCAAGGCGCTGAGTCGGTCGCGCGAGCTTGTCAGCGGACGCTGGTGGGCGACGTTGGCGGCGTTCCTCCCCTCCATCGGGCTGTGCGTCGGCGGCTACCTGATCATCGGTGCGGCGATTCATGTCAACGGCACCGTCGCCAACCTGACCCTCACGCGGGGCGTCGCGCAACTCGTCCTCGAGGTGCTGCTGACGCCGATCCTGACGGCGACCACGGTCGCCATCTACGCCGACCTGCGCGCGCGCAAGGAGCCCGGAGCGCTGCTCGATCTCTCCGAGCCAGTCGCCGCCGCCGCGGTGGCGTCATCGCCCGCGCCCGCCGCGCAGGGCGAGAGCTGGTGGGGCTGAGGCGAGGTTCGCCTTCGGCGCGCGCGGGCGCGCGGGACGATGAGATTCACGCGCTCCGGCCGTCGTACGGTTTACGTGCCCAACCGAACCCTGGAGACGATCTGATGAGGTTCCTGATGCTGGTGTGTCGCGATTCCTCGATTGCGTTCAGCCCCGAGGACCGGGCGACGATCGGTTCGCAGGTCGAGGCGTGGGTATCCGAGATGGAGGGGCGAGGAGTGCGCCTTCAGGGCGACGTCCTCGCGCCTGTCGAGGCGACGACGAGCGTCCGCGTTCGCGACGGCCGGCCCGAGGTCGACTGCGGTCCGCGTGTCGAGCTCGTCGCACCGGCGTCGGGATTCAACCTGCTCGACTGCGTCGATCTCGACGAGGCGGTCGAGGTCTCGGCCAAGCATCCGATCGCGCGCTACGGCGTGATCGAGCTGCGGCCCATCGTCGAGGGCTAGGCGGGGGCTCCGACGGGCGCCGAGTCCGCGCTTCACGACGATCGAGGCGCTCAGTCGCAGTATCTTTGACGGCGCAGTGCGCGCCCTCTCTTCGATCAAGGCGAGGCGAGAAGCCGACGGCAAGAGGCCGCAGCGCGGCAAGCGCCGCCGGCTGGTCGCGCTGTCGATCGGCGTCGGGGCGTTTCTCGTTGAGACCGTCGGCCTTCGCCGCCGCGGATACCGGCTCGGCGGCAACGTCGTCGTGCGTTGCCGAAGCGGTCATCTGTTCACGACGCTGTGGATCCCGCTCGCGTCGGTGAAGGCGGCGCGGCTCGGGCTGTGGCGCTTCCAGCGCTGCCCGGTCGGGCGTCACTGGTCGATCGTGACGCCGGTGCGGGAGTCGATGCTGACTCCGGAGGAGCTCCGCGAGGCCCAGGCCGTGCGCGACGTGCGCGTGCCCTAGACGGACGCCGGGCGCGGCTGGGGGAAGGCGAGCTCGCTTGCGCTGACGAGCGCATGACACGGGTCGAGCTCGCGGCGCATCTCATCTGAGAGCTGGTCGACGATGATGCTCGCGCCGGCGTAGTCGGCGCCTGCCTGCTCGATCAGGGAGCGCGCGATGCGGCCCTGGCTTCCGGTCTCGAACCAGTCATCGACGAGCCCGATCCGCTCGCCCGCTCCGACGGCGGCGCGCTGCAGCCTGAAAGTGTGACGGCGGCCGCGGTAGTCGGACGCGGTGAAGGCCTCGAAGGTCTCGCCGGGGTAGAGGCCCTCGGCCTTGCGGATCGCGACGAAGCCGACGCGCAGGCGCGCAGCGACCGCCGCGCCGAGCACGAAGCCGCGCGACTCGATGCCGACGATCTTGTCGACGCGCTCCTCGAACGGCGCCGCCAAGCCGTCGATGACGCGCGCGAAGACGTCAGAGTCGTAGAAGACCGGCCACATGTTGCCGAGGCCCGCCTCGTCGATCGCGATCCGCTCGCGCAGCAGCGTTGCGAGGGGCGGGGGTGAGCTCACGCGCGTCTCAGATCAGCAGCTCGAGCTCGCGCAGCCGCGCCAGCACGGTGTCGACGGCCGCCTCGACGTCGCAGCTCGAGGTATCGACCTCGATCTCGGCCTCGAGCGGCGCCTCATAAGGTGAGTCGATGCCGGTGAAGCCCTTGAGCTCGCCGCGGCGAGCCTTGCCGTAGAGGCCCTTCGGGTCGCGGCTTTCGGCGACCTGCAGCGGAGCGTTGACGTAGATCTCGGCGAACTCGCCGGGCTCGAACAGGCCGCGCGCGAACTCGCGCTCGCTGCGAAACGGCGAGATCAGCGAGACGAGGACGATCAGACCGGCATCGACCATCAGCCGCGCGACCTCCGCGATCCGGCGCACGTTCTCGACTCGGTCGGTCTCGGTGAAGCCGAGGTCGCGGTTGAGGCCCTCGCGGATGTTGTCGCCGTCGAGCAGGTAGGTCTTGCATCCGAGGCGGTGCAGGCGCAGCTCGAGGAGGTTGGCGATGGTCGACTTGCCGGCACCGGAAAGGCCGGTGAACCAGATCGCGCAGGGCTTCTGCCCGATCGCTGCGGCCCGCGCGAGCTTGTCGACGTCGAGGTGCTGGTGGTGGATGTTGTGCGCGCGGCGCAGCGCGTACTGGAGCATTCCCGCGCCGACCGTCGCGTTGGTCAGGCGGTCGATGATGATGAAACCGCCGGTGTCGCGGTTCTCGCTGTAGCGGTCGAAGGGAATCGGCTCCTCGAAGGCGACGTTGCAGCTGCCGATCCCGTTGAGGTCGAGAGTCGTCGCCGCGACGTGCTCGAGCGTGTTGACGTTGAGCGCGAACTTGATTCGCGTCACGGTTCCGGCGACGGTGCGGGTGCCGATCTTGAAGAGGTAGCGGCGCTCGGCGATCAGCGGCGCCTCGCTCATCCAGACGATCGTCGCGTCGTACTGGTCCGCGACCTCGGCGGGGGCGCCGAGGGCGGAGAGCACGTCGCCGCGCGAGACGTCGAGGTCGTCGGCGAGGGTCAGCGTCACGGACTGGCCGGTGACCGCCTGCTCGAGGTCGCCGTCGAAGGTGACGATCCGCTCGACGGCGCTCTCGCGACCCGACGGCTGGACAACGACGCGGTCGCCGGTGCTGATCGTGCCGGCGGCGACGGTGCCGGCGACGCCGCGGAAGTCGAGGTCCGGGCGGTTGATCCACTGCACGGGCATCCGAAACGGCCGCCCGGCGAGGCGGTCCTCATCGAGTGGGACGGTCTCGAGGTATTGCATCAGCGTCGGCCCCTCGTACCAGGCCATCGCCTCGCTTGGCTCCAGGATGTTGTCGCCGCGGAGCGCTGAGAGGGGGATTACGGTGACGTTCTCGATGCCGATCGTCGCCGCGAGCGCGAGACAGTCGGCCTCGATCGAGTGGAAGCGCTCCTGAGCGTAGTCGACGAGGTCCATCTTGTTGACGGCGA
>Ga0070733_10002767_pt1 | contig 12234 bp, 11 predicted proteins | sample Coa_R1_9_FD_66450 | JGI IMG/M metagenome (GOLD analysis project Ga0070733, IMG submission 66450) | Surface soil microbial communities from Centralia Pennsylvania, which are recovering from an underground coalmine fire - Coalmine... | ecosystem: Environmental > Terrestrial > Soil > Unclassified ... | reverse complement strand
GTCGTGAAGACCAACATCGAGAAGATTGGCGGCACCGTGGATCTGCAATCCGTCCTGGGAAAGGGCACCACGGTTCGCGTGAAGATTCCGCTCACCCTCGCGATCATACCCGCTCTAATTGTCACTTGCGGCGGCGATCGCTACGCAATCCCGCAGGTAAGTTTGCTTGAGCTCGTGCGGCTCGAAGACACCAAAGCCGCCACTGGTATCGAACTCGTGCATGGCGCACCGGTTCACCGATTGCGCGGGCGGCTCCTGCCGGTTATTTACCTCCGGCGCGAGCTTCGAATAGGCAATCCAGATGGGACGAAGAACGAGGATGACGCCATCAACATCGTGGTTCTGCAAGCGGACGGGCGCCAGTTTGGACTTGTGGTGGACGCAATCAACGACACGGAAGAAATCGTAGTAAAGCCGCTGCGCAAGCAACTGAAGAGCATCAAGACATTCGCAGGCGCCAGCATCATGGGCGACGGGAAAGTGGCGCTCATCCTCGATGTGGTAGGGCTCGCACAGCGTGCCGGTGTGGTGAGTGAAATAAAGGAGCGTGCGGAAGGCGCCAAGGCAGAAATGACAGCGAGCGCAGCGCAGAAGCGGTCCTACCTGCTTTTCACCGGGCCCGACGACGCGCACATGGCTGTCCCACTCGATACCCTCGCGCGGCTCGAAGAGTTGCCCGTTTCGCAGGTGCAAAAGACGGGAACTCGTTGGGTGGCACAATACCGCGGCCAGATCCTGCCGCTGATCAATCTTGCATACGCGTTGCAAGAGCGCCGCACCCGAAGACGAAGCAAAGAGTTCGAAGCCGCCGAGAAAGTGGAGCGGTATCAAGTGCTGGTCTGCAACCACGAAGGACATCGCGCCGGCCTGGTGGTGGAGCGGATCGTTGACATCGTGGAGGATTCGGCAGAAGTGCAATATCCAGCGAGCCGCGCGGGCGTACTGTATTCCGCGGTGATACAGGGCCGGGTCACTGAGATGATCGATGTGCCAGCCATTTTGCAGACCGCGCATCTCGAACCGGAACCTCATCCGGAACACGCTGAGGTAATTCACTAGCCATGGCCGAACGATTCCAGTTTTGCACCTTCTATCTCGACAAGCTGTTGTTCGGCGTCGAGTTGAAAGGCGTGCAGGAAGTGATTCGCTCGCTCGATATGACGCAGGTGCCGCTGGCGCCGGAAGTGGTCGGCGGTTTGATCAACCTGCGTGGGCAGATTGTGACAGCCGTCGATTTGCGGCGGCGTTTGGAACTGGAAGCACGTGCTCCGGAGATCCGGCCGATGAATGTGGTGGTGCGAAGCGAAGACGGCGCGGTGAGCTTACTGGTGGATGAAATTGGCGATGTGATTGAGGTGGAAGAGGCGACATTCGAGCCGCCACCGGAAACATTGCGCGGGAAAGTGCGCTCGATGATTCTTGGCGTGCACAAGCTCGAGAACAATTTGTTGCACGTGCTGGACACGGAAAAAGCATGCCAAATGGGCGAAACAGTCACGGAACTTGCGTGACCCTGAAACCCCGATTTTCCGTAGATTAGAATTTAGTATGTTATTGATTTACTTAGGCTTACAGGAATTATTGATCGCTCTACCGTAGATTAGAAAACCAGGAAATGACGGAGCAATATGAGACTGACATTAGGACGGAAATTGGGTCTGAGTTTTGGCGTGATTCTTGCGCTGATGATTGTCAGTTCAGCGATGACGTACACGAAAATCAAGGACAGCCAATCCAAAGAGGAATTTCTGATCAATGTACGAGTTCCCACGATGATTAACTGCCGAAAAGCCCAAAACGATATCAATTACGCGGCAAGCAAATCCCGACACTTTATTCTTGCTGGAACTCAGCCGGCAAGAAGAGAAGCGGCATTGAAAGGTTTCAATACGGGTTGGGAAAATATTGCGAAAGATGTCGCGGCGCTTACCGAGATCGCGCCGCGCTGGTCGTTGCAGGAGAACCGGGACCGGCTCGCGCGACTTAAGGAAGCCCTGCCGAAGGCTCGAGAGACTCAAGAGGCGGCGATGAACATGGCGGCGAGCGGAGTGGTGGATGCAGTTGTGAAGGGAGGCAACGAATATGCTGATGTCGCGACTCCGGCGGTTGATGCGAGCACAAAGAGCCTAGGAGAACTAGCGGACTCCTTCGAGAGCCTACTGAAAGAAAGCGAAAACAGTTTGAACGCGGCCAACAGCTCAATGATTTGGACCATGGGAGTAACAACGATTGTCGCGCTGGCCGTGGGAAGCTTCGTGGCCATCTTTTTGAGCCGACGGATCTCCGCCGCGACAAATTCCGTGCTGGTCAAGGCTGAAGCGATTGCCGCGGGCGATCTGACCCTTGATGATTTAAAACTGTTGAGCGACGACGAGATTGGTGATCTAACGAAAGCGATGAACAACATGAACGGCAGCTTGAAGGAGATGATTCTGGCCATCTCTGAGAACGCCCAGCATGTAGCGGCGGCGAGCGCGGAGCTATCGTCCACGAGCGAGCAAATCACGGCCAACTCGCAGGAAACCTCTGCGCAGGCGAACGTGGTGTCTACTGCGACACAGCAGGTGAGCCAGAATCTGCAAACCGTAGCCACTGGCGCCGAGGAGATGGGCGCCAGCATCAAGGAGATCGCTAAGAATGCGACCGAGGCGGCGAAGGTGGCAACTGCGGCCGTTAGAACGGCGGAAACGACGAACGCAACGGTGGCCAAGCTGGGAGATTCGAGCATCGAGATCGGGCAAGTGATCAAGGTGATCACATCGATCGCGCAACAGACCAACCTGCTGGCGCTCAATGCAACCATCGAAGCGGCGAGAGCGGGTGAAGCAGGCAAAGGCTTTGCCGTGGTAGCCAACGAAGTGAAGGAGTTGGCGAAGGAAACGGCCAAAGCGACGGAGGATATCAGCCGGAAGATCGAGACGATTCAGGGAGATACGAAGGCGGCAGTGGACGCAATCGCGTCCATCAGCGAAGTAATCAAGCAGATTAACGACTTCTCGAACACGATCGCGTCGGCGGTGGAGGAGCAGAACGCCACCACCAACGAGATGGCGCGGAACGTGAGTGACGCGGCGCATGGAAGCGGCGAGATCACGTCGAACATCGCGGGGGTGGCACAAGCGGCAGAGAGCACCTCACGGGGAGCCGGAGAAACGCAGAAAGCAGCGCAACAGCTGGTGGAAATGTCCGCGCGACTGCGCAAGCTTGTAGAGCAATTTAAGATGAACGGCGATGGTGGGAATGGGCGGGCATCCAGGATCAGCCGAATGAGCTAGCACGCAAGACGGGTTCAGCAAATACCATCGTGCGGGCAGAATTCATGGCATCAAAAGTTGGCGGTGTCGAGGTGGCGTTCGTGTTCATCGTTGTCACCGAGCGGCCTGACTTCTGCTCAAGCTCTCCAGTGGCATGCCGATTGAAATTAGAGTGGCCGAGGCAGAGGGGAGTGGTGCGTGGAGTTGACTACCGGATTTCGTCGGTTGTTCAGATCCAGACAGAACCACTCAGGCAGAGTGCTTACCGGGTTCCACATCGTTCTGGTCGCAGGTTTGCGAGCCAGACCCGGGCGAGAGAAAGCGCTTCTGAAGTTATTGGAACAGATGCTCGAGCCAACTCGGGATGAGCCTGGATGCTTGACCTACGATTTGCATCAATCGGTAGTCGATCCGGAACTGTTTTTCGTTTATGCAGTATGGCAGGACGAGACATGTGTCGAGAAACACTGGACGATGAAACACTCGCAGGCTTTCAAGAATGTTGCTCCCGAGCTTTTAGAAGGGCCTGTGCTGCTCAATAAGTGGCGGATTGTAGGGTGAAAGAGCCGCTGTGCTTCGTCCTCGTTGGGTCCAACACGACTTGGATACATCTTCACCACAATTGAATATGAAGCCGCTTCGCATTCTCGTTGTTGATGATTCGGTGGTGATTCGGAAACTGCTGTCCGACACATTGTCGAAGGAAGCGCGCTTCGAAGTGGTTGGAACAGCAGGTGACGGACGCATTGCGCTGGCAAAAATATCGCAGCTCCATCCCGACTTGGTCACTCTGGACATCGAAATGCCGGTGATGAACGGTCTGGAGACGCTGGCCGAGATCCGCAAGACTGATCACAGGATTCCCATAATTATGTTCAGTACGCTAACCGAACGTGGTGCAGTGGCAACGCTCGAAGCGCTCTCGCTGGGAGCGTCAGACTACGCGACGAAGCCGAGCAATACCGGTAGCCCGGCGGTAGCGATCGAGCAGATTCGGGCGGAGCTGATACCGAAGATTAAGGCGCTCTGTGCAGCGCAGTTCGGTAGAGACACAAACTTCAGCGTTGCGCCTTCGAAAACGGTGAATGCGCCGGCTACGCATCTGGCGGCGCACCTTCGTAAGCCAGGAAGACGCATCGAGATTGTCGCGATTGGAACATCCACGGGCGGCCCGAACGCGCTGGCGCGGGTGATTCCGCTCGTGCCGAAGAGTTTTCCCGTGCCGATTGTGGTAGTCCAACACATGCCGGCGGTTTTCACGAGGTCTCTTGCGGAACGGCTGGCGAACAGTTCGGAGATTCGAGTGGAGGAGGGACAGGCCGGAGCTGTGCTGGAACCAGGGAAAGCCTGGATAGCGCCTGGGAACTATCACATGACGGTATCGAAAACGGCGAATGAGAGACGATTGAAGCTGAACCAGGATGCTCCGGAGCACTCCTGCCGGCCGGCTGTGGATGTGTTGTTTCGATCGGTGGCGGAAGCATATGGCGGAGGAGTGCTGGGCGTGGTAATGACGGGAATGGGCTCGGACGGAGTGCTGGGAGCGCAGCGAATTCACGCAGCCGGCGGTGAAGTGATCGTGCAGGATGAGGCAACGTCAGTGGTTTGGGGCATGCCAGGACTCGTGCAAGCCGCGGGAGAGGCGGATGGAGTTTTCCCGCTTGGTGAGCTGGCGGGAGAAATCGTACGGCGAGTGGCTCAGAGCCGTAGCGTCGCGTTAGGCGCGGGCACCCGATTTTATACCGTGGAGCATCCCGTCAAATGACGATCATCACACAAACGACGAGCCCTCCGAGTTCACCTTTCAAGGCGATCGAGCCGGTGGATCCGCTGTACCGGCAAATCCGGGACATTGTGTATAAAGTCTCGGGAATTTATAACACCGACGAAAAACTGTACCTGCTGGTGGACGGCTGCGCGAAGCGAATCAAGGAGCTGAAGTTAAGAAGCGCTCGCGAGTATCTGGACCACTTGACCGCTCATCCGAACCGCGACGGCGAATTACGTCATTTGCTGAATGAATTGACGATTGGCGAAACGTGTCTTTTCCGGTCGATGCCACAGATTGACGCGCTTCGAAAAGTGATTCTGCCGGAATTCGCCGCGGACAAGACGAGGCAGTCAATGAAACGGCTGCGGATCTGGAGCGCGGGATGCTCGACGGGCGAAGAGCCATACACGCTGGCGATGACGATGATGGAGGAAGGCGAAGGATTGCTGAAGGGATGGAAGATCGAGATCGTCGCGACCGATCTAAACGACCGTTCCGTGGAAGCGTCAAAGGCGGGTATCTACGGCGATTACGGCCTTCGGAATACTACGGATTATTACAAACGAAAATATTTTGTGGCTGCCGAGAGCAAGAAATTGCAGGTGAAGCCGGAAGTGAAGAAGCTAATCACCTTCAATCGCTTGAATTTATCCGAAGACGCGAAAATGCTGTTCATGAAGGGCATGGATCTGATTTTTTGCTGCAATGTCTTGATCTATTTCGACGGACCTTCGAAGGCAAAGGTAGTAGATCACTTCTTTGGGAATCTCAATTTCGGCGGGTATTTTTTTCTGGGCACCTCGGAATCGCTGCTGAAGTTGAACGACGCATTTCACCTGGTTCACTTCCCCGGAACGATTGCGTATTGGAAGCCATCGCTCAATAGCGGAAGGCTAGGATGACCACTCTCGCGCCGAATATTCTGGAGCGGATCAAAAGGATCGAGGTGACTCCAGCCATTCCCGCGATCCTGCTTCCGCTACTGGAACTACTAAAAGGTCCGGCGGACAGCGTGGAAATCGGCGAAGTAGTGAGGCTGGCGTCTTACGACAACGCGATTTCTGCGCAGTGCTTGCGAGTGGCAAACTCGCCGTTATTTGGCATTGCGGCGCCCCCTAAATCTGTCTCAGCGGCGGTGGTCAGCCTGGGGCTGCGGAGAGTGGAGTCGATTCTCATGACATGCTGCATGGGGCAGGCATTCCCGGTGAAGAAATGGGTTTTGGATCCAGTGGTCTTTTGGAGGCACTCGCTGGGCTGTGCGATGGTCTGTCGGAAATTCAGCGAGAAACTGCCGGGTTCGGACGGTGAAACGGCGTACATGGCCGGTCTGCTGCACGATATCGGGTTTCTGGTGAACTGCCTTGCATTCCCAGAGGAATTTACAAAAGCAATGGAAGTTGCCCGAGCCGAGCAGATTCCCTTAGATGAAGCGGAGCACGCCACGATGGGATTCTCGCACTCTGATAGCGGAGCGGTGCTTGCGGCACAGTGGAAATTGTTTCCAGACACGATTCAAGTGATCGCGCATCACCACGAGGTAGAAAAAGCGGAAACTGCGCAAGCATTGGTGGCTCTGGTGCACTTGGGCGATCTGTTGTGCCGGATGCGGGGGATGGGCTACGGTTATTATGAGCGGCGGAAGGTAGATATGATTTCAGATCCTGGCTGGGAAATTCTCGCGAGGGAGTATCGCGAGCTGGACGGAATGGACCTGGTGCGGTTTACTTTTGAGCTCGACGATGCCGTGGGAGAGATTTTCGAATTGGTGTCCACCATTTTTGGCGCCTCGACCGTGCATGCCTGAAACCGATTTCCGCCCACAATCGAATGTTATGCTGCTTCGTTTCGATTGTGAGCAACTGAACTAGCTGACTTCGAGCGAGATAATCAGGGGCCGATCTTCGAATTGGAGTCGTACCTCGAGGGGAGGCGAGTCAGTGAGCGAATGCAGACTGTAATCGTTGCCGGTCACCACGGTGGGAACTGAAAGCATGCAACCTTCGCCCAAACCGGAAATCTTGTTCTTGAAATTACCGGCTACCATGTTGCAGATTTCGCCGAACGCGTCTCTTACTTCCTGGCTGTTCGCATCGGTCTCCGCGCCGAGCATTTTGTAAGCCATCAGCGCAGCCGATTCCTTGCTGGAGCGAACGCTCAGAACTCCGCACAATTGCCCGGCAAGCCCGACCATCGACGTGATGTCGAGTCCTTGCTCCGGAGCGGCTTCGAGATGCTTCAACTGGCAGCCGAGCATTAATTCGAAAACTTCGCGGACAGAGATCTCAAGTAGCGGAATCCAATCAGCGTGCTCTTTGGAAACGGCCAATATATCGTTTGCAGATTTCATGTTTTGACCGCCAGGACCGGCAGGACGTGCTCTTTGACCTGGTCGGCCGTAAAAGGCTTGCGAATGTAACCCCGCGCGCCGCAGGAAAGAGCTTGAACCACATGTGATTCGCTCCCCTCGGTGGTGATCATGACCACGGGCACACCTTTGGCATTAGAAACACCGGCAAGCTGCTTAACGAATTCTAGGCCGTCCATGATGGGCATGTTGATGTCGCAAAGAATCAGGTCAACTTGGCTTTGTTCTAATACGGCAAGAGCCTCAGCGCCGTTGCCAGCTTCGAGTACTTGCGTGAGATTGACTCCGGCCTGACGAAGGGAGCGTTCGACGATTTTTCGCATAACTGAGGAATCATCGATGATGAGAGCACGGATGGCCGGCATCAGAGGCCCATCTGTTCGAAGCGCATGGTACTACTTGCTGTTGTGTGCATTTGTGTTCCTTTTTGCTGTATCGGCGCGAAGGGAAAGGAGTTTAGATGGTGAGCCAGTGGCGGGCGGAAGGACTGGGATTGTCGGACAGTGCTGGTGTGAAACAGATCGGCTGCCGGTTCAACCTATTTACGCCAAAACTGTTCAATCTGTTCTAGCGTGCGGCCTTTTGTCTCGGGTACGAGGCTGTAGGAAAAAATCCAAGCACCAATCGCGCAGAGCCCATAGAGCCAAAATGTTTTCGGGGCTCCGATTCCCTGCAGGAGCGTTAGAAACGTAAGGCTCACGAGCAGGTTTGAACCCCAGTTGAAAGTGGCCGCTAGGCCTTCGGAGGAGCTGCGCACTTGCAGCGGATATATCTCGGCAATTAACAGCCAGAAGATCGGCCCGAGGCTAATCGCAAAGGACGCCACATAAACCATCATGCTGATGACCGCAAGCCAGGAGAGCGCTTCGGAGCGAACATTTGAGTGGAAAGCCCAACCGAGTACGCCTAATGTGACGATCATGCCTGCAATTCCGGTGAGCAGCAGCGGTCGGCGGCCGATTCGATCGATGAGCCACATCGACACGATGGTCATTAGAACGTTGACAGCGCCGATTCCAGCCGTGGCCAGAATTGCGCCGGAAGCAGACGAAACTCCTGCAGATTGGATGATGAGCGGCGCGTAATAAATCACCGTGTTGATTCCCGTGACTTGTTGGAAGATTGCCAGGCCGATGCCGACTGTCAATGCCGGCCGCAGACTCGGACTGAGAAGATCGCGCCAATTGCCATGTTGTTCGGATTGCGCAAAGCTCTGCTCGATTTCTTTGAGCTCGTCGTCAACGTTGGACGTGCCGCGGATGCGAGCCAATATCGCGCGGGCGCGGGCAGGATCGCCGTGGCGCACGAGCCAGCGCGGAGATTCCGGCAAGAAATACATTCCAATCGCAAAGATTGCCGCAGGAATGAGCGAAATGCCGAACATCCAGCGCCACGCTTCCGATTTTGCGAAAGCGTAATCGACAACATAGGCAAGCAGAATTCCAATCGTGATCGCCAACTGAAAGAGCGAGACGGTCCAGCCACGTGCGTCGGCTGGAGAAACTTCGGAGATATAGACGGGGACCGTTCCCGAGGATAATCCGATACCCAGGCCGACGATGATGCGCCCAACGATCAGCATGGCGGGCGAAGTGGCCGCGGCGCAGATCAAGGCGCCGGCTGCGAAAATAATCGCAGTGACAATCAGCAGAAGCCGCCGCCCGAAAATATCCGCAAGGCGTCCACCGCCCAGCGCTCCTACGGCAGCGCCTGCCAGTACACCGCTGACGATCACTTCGAGCGCAAAAGTAGACAGCGTAAAATCGTTTTTGAAGAAGAGTTCAGCGCCGGAGATCACGCCGGTGTCATATCCGAAGAGCAAGCCACCCAGCCCGGCAAAAGAAGCAGCGAGGTAGACAAAGGCGCGGCTGCCCGAACCAGCGGGAGGGGCGCTATGGGGGGCGGCGGATGAGGTCATGGCGTTGTGGCCTGCTGTTGCAGAGCGTCGCGGTGGTCGGGCACGACTGTCCTCCTAAAGCAGAGACAATGTATCAATCTTTGCGAATCTGAGCGATCAGTTCCGGAGGCGATTCATGCCACAGCTCCAGAAAAACGCCGTTCGTCCAGCCGAATCCATTTACGTTCTGAGCGTATCCTACGCCGATATGAGTCTCCGATGATCGGGTGACGACGTTATATTTTTCTCGAATGGTGTGGTCTCGCCGAAAATTTTCCAGGATCATCGTCAAGAATTTAAGCGTGATGCGATCGGAATCGCCATTGTATCCATAGCGACGAAGGCCTTCCAGGGCGAGGAGGTGGATGGGGGCCCATCCATAAGGATAATCCCATTGGGCCTGGCTTTCATAACGGCTCGTAGCGATTCCGCCAGGCTGTTCGAACCGGGGAAGATTCGATGCGACCGCCTGCGCCTGTTCTTTCGAGACCAGTCCGGCCCACAAGGGATAGAAGGTGGTTGCATATTCATAGGAAGACTGTTCGTTGCTCACGAAGTTGTAGTCAAAAAACTCGCCGCGCTTTGCGTTCCACAGATATTTGTTGATTTTATCCCGACGCTGCCGGGCTTTCTCTTCCCACTGTGCCGCATCCTCAGGCTGACCGAGAAGGCGGCTCATTTCGGCCAAATCTCGCTCCGTTTTGTAAAGGAGGCTGTTCAGGCATACAGGAGCGTAGTGGTGGGTTTCGGCGCCGTAAGGGCCAAAGCGAAAGGAAACGTCGAAACCGGATTCGCGCATGCTACGGTCGCCTTTGTAATAGTCGGGCGTGAGTGCTATGCGGTCTCCCGGTTTGCAATCGTCTTTATGATTTTTTGCTTTGTCGGGATAGCAACCGCGCACTGGAAAGATCGGGCCCAGAATCGAAGCCGGGGGGCGCTGCTCGTCAACACGAACGAGGTGGGGGCTCGATTCGCCCTCGTGCATCAGGAAATACTCCGCAACGCCTTGATAGTAATTGCTGGGGTCGCCCATGATTTCGGGCACGGGACCGTCGGCTTGATCGTAATAACGGGATAGGCCGGTGTCACCGGCGAGGTGTGGTGCGTAGGTCCATTGAGAATAGTCCGTGACCGCATACTTATAGGCCCGACCAAGCCATGTAAGATTGGCTTTTCCAGCGGCCTGATCCGATCGGTAAACGGCGAGTATCATGGACGTGAGGAATGGAGGTTGAGAGCGGCCTAAGTAATAGGTCCGATTTGCATTGAGCACTCCGCCATAGTGCTCGATCTCGTAGAAAAAATTTTCAACCATTCCCTTCGCTAATTCGGCGCGATTATCGCGAAGCAAACCTCGGATGATGAAATAGCTGTCCCACCCGTACATTTCGTTAAATTGCCCGCCGGGCACGACGTATGGGTGCTCCAGATAAAGAAGTCCGTGCTCGGGGATTTCTGAAATGTGCACCTTCGTGGGCAGGTGCTCGATTCGAACGGCACATTTCTCTCGGATTTCGTCCAAGACGCCAGGGATTTTGACGTCAGCGGGAAGATAGAGAGTTTGCTGTCCTTCCACCTTGCTGTCCGGATAAGTTGCGCAAGTTGCGAGCGAGCGCGTCAAGCGATCCCAATCGCTAGAAATGTAGCGTAGAAGATCGGCCAAGGATTGAAAAGCCTCCGTGGTTGGCGATGGAGACTGCGCATGGAGCCAATTGTCGACCGCGCTGCCCGAAGGAGTCGCTAAAAGCAAAACGAGGGCCAGTAGCCATGGTAAAGGGCAGACGCGCCAGAACTTGGAATTCATGACGTGCTCACCTACCCCGTTCTAGAATAAACGGGATCGAGCATCATGGAAAGACGGTGAAGCGCTTTCTTTTGATGTTCGCTCAAGCCTCTTCGAACCGACAGCTCGCCGAACAGGAACTCGCATCGCAGATCCGAAGAGCGTTGAGTTACTTGAACCGGTAGCCTTCCTTAAGCTCGCAACGATAGCTCTTCGACTGATCCTTCCCAACTTTTACGTTGCAGTTGGCCCAGCTCAAGGTGGGTGAGGGACCGAGAGGGAAAATGATATTCGTTCCGGAGATTTCTGCCTCGAGGGTGGGCCCTTGGGCCGCAGCCGGTAAGGAAAAATTCAAGGCCCTGCCAAAAATCACGGGATACGACTCGCGAACAATATCGCTGATTTCCTGGCGGAACACTTCCGCTTGAAACAGAAAAGTAGTTGTATCGGCCCAGCCGCGCACCGACACGGAAATCACTCGCCCACCGTGAGAAAAATTGTCGGATTCGATTCGTGTGAAAGGGCAAGGGCCGGCGATGCAGGAAACCCGAGCATTCTCAAACACGTTTCCCTGGCCGGCATCCAGGGAAGCCCCGCCGATGGCCGCTCTCCATTTGTTGTCCGGAGAACATGGAGTGCTGTGGTCGCAGGGTACGTTGGCCGTATTCACAACTTGAAAGGTGGTCACACCGGTGCCGATATTCACCGACGCGGTGGTTTCGATGGTATAGCGCACGAAGATATTGGAGATGGCGGCCTGCGGCTGATTGGGCTTCTCCTCCGCATCGTCGTGATGCAGCGGGATCATCCGGACCACATAGACCTTATCGCCAACGACGCCCTTCCAATCGAATGGTTGGAAATCCGGATTGCGGAAGTGGATCGTGATTGGGTGACCGCGCTTCACGCCGGGGCGCAAGGTGAGTTTAAAGTAGCCGGAGAAGTCTGACTTCACTGGAGCACTGGCTACATTCCCGTCCGCGTCAATCTGAACATCCATAATCGGCGACTGCTTCTTGGGATCTTCGTTCTGCTGAATGACTGCTCCCCGCAGCGAAATTGGCTTGTTGATGTAATGCCATGCGACCGCGGAAAGCGCTCCAGCGAGGATCACAGCGAAGGCCACGAGAGAAAGGAGCCACACCCTAATTTTGCCGTTATTGC
>Ga0070733_10002766_pt1 | contig 12235 bp, 9 predicted proteins | sample Coa_R1_9_FD_66450 | JGI IMG/M metagenome (GOLD analysis project Ga0070733, IMG submission 66450) | Surface soil microbial communities from Centralia Pennsylvania, which are recovering from an underground coalmine fire - Coalmine... | ecosystem: Environmental > Terrestrial > Soil > Unclassified ... | reverse complement strand
TGAGCATGCTCTCCTTTTCGACGTAGGTATCTGTGCGTGGAATGTATGCCTCTGGCTGGTAATAATCGTAGTAGGAGACAAAGTATTCAACCGCATTATTGGGAAAGAACTCTTTGAACTCACTATATAGCTGCGCCGCCAGCGTCTTGTTGGGCGCGAGCACCAGCGTTGGTTTCTGTACCTGCTCGACTATCTTGGCGACGGTATAGGTTTTGCCGCTGCCCGTCACGCCCAGCAGCGTTTGTTTCTTATAGCCTTTTTGTAGGCCATCAACAAGTTGGATAATAGCGTCGGGCTGATCCCCCGTTGGCTCAAATGGCGCCTCAACTTTAAATTCCGGCATGCTCCCTTGTCCTTAACTTACGTAGAAAATTCTTTCCAAATGCTCCTGTATTATATCACGTCACAGAGCAGGGCGACCAGGGCCGCTCGTCTTTATACTACACCCGCATACTTGACATCTTCTGTCATATATCTCCTACCAGAGCTGATCACTTGACAAATTAAATAGTATAGAGTACTCTGTAGTATAGAGTACTTTGCAATGAAAAACTGAGAGAGTTGAGGAGGCATAAGACATACTATGAATATCTCACCCGAAGAAGCGCAAGAAGCCCTGGCTGCTATCAAACAGACTAATACGCAAATGCACAAGGCTTACGGCTATAACGGTTATTACCTGATGCTGTGGGGATTGATCTGGTTCGTGGGATTTCTTGCCAGTCAGTATATCCAGTCCAGCCTTATTAATTGGATTTGGGGCGGGTTGATTACTATAGGCTGGGTCGTTTCGACATTTCTGGGAGTTAATCAGAGCAAGCAGGTGCGTTCAATAGTTGGTCCGCGCATTGGTTTTTTCTATCTGGCGTTGATAGGCTTTACTATCTTCTGGTTCATCATTTTGCAGCCGCTGGAAGTCAAACAGGGCATCCTGTTTCTCATTTCTATCATCATGTTCGGCGGCGTGGTAGTAGGAGTGTTTGCGCGTTCCACATCAACAATCACCGGCAGCGTATCCATCACGGTTCTCGCCGTTGTGGGATATTACCTGGTACCTGTCTACTTCGACCTGTGGGTGGCTGTCTTCTGCGGACTTGCCATGTTCGGCATCGGCCTCACGCTGCGTTTGAAGTGGAGGTAATAGCATGCCTGAACTGAATGAAGTGATTCACCAGCCTGCGCGGCTGCGGATGATGTCCATACTGGTCTCGCTAGGAAAAGAAAACCAGGCGAGCTTCAATTACCTGAAAGATATGCTTGGGTTGACCGATGGCAACCTGGGCGCGCACCTGCGCAAGCTCGAAGAATCCGGCTATGTCGAGATCACGAAAACCTTTGTGAATAACAAGCCGATGACCTATGTCGAAGCGACTACGTCGGGACGGCGCGCCTTCTCAGAACATGTAGCCGCGCTGGAAGACATCTTGAAGGTCGAAAAGCAGCAAACAAATCATAGCTCAAATAATTCGTAGGGACGCGATTTATCGCGTCCATCAGCGTGTGAGGTGCCCAACGGGGACGCGAGTCATCGTGATAATAAATGGATATCAAACCCAGGAAAGGAAAGAGGTTATGCAAAAGAATCCCGTGATACAGGTGGAACACCTGCGCAAAGTATATGGGTCGGTTATTGCCGTCGATGATATCTCTTTTACAGTAGAGCAAGGGGAGATTTTTGGCATGGTTGGTCCGAACGGGGCGGGCAAAACCAGCACCGTTGAATGCGCCGAAGGGCTGCGCACTTCCAGCAGCGGGATGATTCGCGTGCTGGGACTTGATCCGCAGAAGGAAAAATACCAGGTGCGCCCGCACATTGGCGTGCAACTGCAAGAGTCGTCGTTGCAAGACCGCCTCAAAGTCTGGGAGGCGCTTGACCTGTTCGCGGCATTTTATCCGCGTTCGGTGGATAAGGATGCGCTGCTCGAACAGGTAGGCCTGACCGAGAAACGCAACGCGCGTTTTGCGAAGCTATCGGGCGGGCAGAAGCAGCGTCTCTTCATCGCGCTTGCACTGGTGCATGATCCCGAAATCGTCTTCCTGGATGAGTTGACCACCGGGCTTGACCCGCAGGCGCGGCGCGTGATGTGGGAGATGGTGCGCGACATACGAGCGCGCGGCAAAACCGTCTTCCTCATTACGCATTCGATGGAAGAAGCCGAGCGGTTATGCGACCAAGTCGCCATTGTAGATCATGGCCGTATCGTCGCCCTCGATTCGCCGCATCACCTGGTGAGCAGTCTTGGCGCGGACAGCCAGGTGGTATTCATCGTTGATGGCATTCCCGACCTGCAGCGCCTGCAAGCATTGCAAGAGGTAAGTTGTGTTCAGCAGGTGGAGGACCGCATCATAATCTCTGGCAAAGGCGATGGTGATGCCTTACTAAGCAGCGTTGTAACTGCTCTTCCTGTCAGTGGTATGCGGTATCGCGATCTGCATACCGAGCGGCCGACGTTAGAAGATGTCTTTCTGAAAATGACCGGTCGCGCTGTTCGCGACTAAAGGAGCAACTCTCATGCATAGCTGGTTGAAATTGACCTGGGTTGAAACCAAACTGTTTTTGCGCGAGCCTGGCGCGTATTTCGCGCTGGCTTTCCCGATTGTCCTGCTGGTCATCTTCGGCGCGATCTATGGCAATACTCCCAATGCCTTCCTGGGTGGGCATGGCTCGTTAGATTTCTATGTGCCTGCTTATATCGCCATACTCATGATTATCATCGGGTTTTACTCACTGCCCATCGCGATAATCAACTACCGCGAGCGCGGTGTCCTCTTTCGTTTGCAGGCCACACCGCTGCGTCCATTGGCCATTTTGTCTGCGCAAATCGGCGCGAACTTCGTGATGACCACTGCGGGCGCAATCATCCTGGTGATAGCCGGGAGGCTCTTCTATAACCTGCACGTTATCGGCAGCATGCCGAGTGTATTGCTTGCGTACTTATTGGGCGTGCTGAGCATCTTCGCGCTGGGTTTTCTCGTAGCAAGCGTCGTGCCAAATGTGCGTGTTGCCTCTGTTGTGGGTACTCTGCTGTTCTTTCCTATGCTCTACCTGTCGGGCGCAACGGTGCCGCTCAAGATTTACCCGCAGACGGTACAGCAGATTGCCCAGTTCTTGCCGCTGACGCACGTGGTGACACTGATGCAGAACATGTGGTTTGGCGGAAGCTGGCTCGATAATTGGGGCAACGTGTTTGCGCTGCTGGGAATACTGGTGGTATGTTTGCTGGTTTCGGTCCGGTTGTTTCGGTGGCGATAGAGGCTGCCTTGTAACCGCGGAGGCAGAAAGGGTATACCGGCCTTGTCTCTACACATGGGAAGTGCTACAATCCATGTGACAGCAACACACGAGGAACAGGCGAGGAGAGTCAGCTTGAAGGCGGAAGATTCACTGAGCGCGACGGTAGAAGAATACCTGGAAACCATCTATAACATGAGCGCGGAAGATGAGGTAGTGATCGGGGCGCGGCTCGCGGAGAAATTTCGTGTGTCTGCTCCCACGGTGACGGAGATGTTAAAACGCCTCGTCAGAGATGGTTACATCGCAATGGATAATAAGCGCGTGGTTACGCTGACCGAGGCGGGCTACCAGGCGGCAGAGGCAGTGCTGCGCAGGCACCGGCTCACCGAGCGCTTCCTGGTGGATATGCTAGGTATGCAGTGGCACCAGGTGCATGAGGAGGCCTGCCGCCTGGAACACTTTATATCGGGCACGGTCGAGGCTCGCGTGGTTTCCAGCTTGCACCATCCAACCACCTGCCCACATGGTAATCCGATCCCTGGCCTGGTGCCGAGCGCGCGCACTTATCTCAAAGACCAGGGAGCTGTCCGTCTTGCGAGCATCGAGATGGGAAGACAGGCAACCATCCTGTGTATTTCAGAAGTAGTCGAAGACGAAGAAGCCTTAATCCTCTACCTGCATGAGAAAGGCTTGACGCCTGAAACTCGCGTAACTATCCTCGCATATAATGCCCCCGGTGAGGCGCAGGAAGAGAGTTTTCGCCTGCAAGTCGATGGACGCGAGGTATGCATCAGCAAAGCGGTTGCCGCGAAAATCTGGGTTACTCGCTAACGAGCAAATCTTGAGGAAATCTTGAATAACCGACCTTGACTTTTCATATTAGGTCATGCTAATATCTGAGTGTAACGGTAGGAATTAAAATGGGTACCGGTACAAAAAGATTTTAGAGAAGGCCAGTTATGTTAGCAACATTCGTACTATTCCTGCGTGAAGGACTGGAAGCCAGTCTGATTGTCAGTATTCTCTTCGCCGCACTCCGACAGCTTGGCCAGATGGAGAAGGCGCGCGCGGTATGGATGGGCGTTGGCCTGGCGGTCCTGACCTCACTCCTGGGCGGTGTAGCGCTCTATGTCACTGTCCGTAACTATGATGGCTCTACCTTCCAGACTGTTTTCGAAACCATTACTTATCTAGTAGCTGTTGTGTTGCTTACTACCATGACTTTCTGGATGCAGCGACACAGTCGCTCCTTGAAACGTGAGATTATCGCGAAGGCTGGCCTTGCCGGGTCTGGTTTCGCGCTCGGCCTGCTAGCCTTTTCCACCGTAGGACGCGAAGGGTTGGAGACGGCTGTTTTTACGCTGGCCTTCGCTTTCCAGACCAACGGCATGTTGCTCTTACTCGGCGCAAGCCTGGGTTTGCTGGCCGCAATTGGCCTGAGCTTCCTTATTTATAAGCTGGGTTACAAGCTTGACTTCCGCATCTTTTTCCGCGTTATGGGTATTCTCCTGCTGATCTTCGCTGCCGGATTACTTGGCGATGCCATCCAGAACATGCAACAACTTGGCTGGTTGACGATTGGCACTACGCCGATGTGGGATACTACTCGTATTCTCTCTGAGAATAGCACGCTTGGCGATATCCTGCATACCTTCCTGGGCTATGCCCAGGCTCCCACCATCCTGCAGGGTATTTTCTACGCTGCATACTTGCTGGTGGCTGGCAGCTTCTTTGCCTGGTTGACCCGCAAACCGCTGCTTCCGCCGCCCGCGCCTGTCCTCAAAACGCCTGCTCAGGAGCAGATACACAGCCGGGCGTAATACAGCGATGAGCGCGAGGTCGACCGCAAGGGTCACCACCCCGCATCCACTCTACCCCCGCCCTTACAGTGACTACGGAATTGGTGCGGTTGGTTGCACATTACTGCGAAATCCGTACAAAATCGGTCAGAATAGTATAATGTTCGTACTAAATATCCCCAAAAGCTATAAATAACATTGTCAAACATAGGGGTTATAGAATACAATGATATTGTAGACCTGATCCTCTAATAATTGCTGTTCCTCCCATGAAAGGTTGCTTCTATGCTTAGGGAACCAATCACAATCAATCGTAACCATGTGCAGGGAATTGTGGACCGCGAGGAAGCGGAATTTCGCAAACGAACGCCGCGTTCGCATGAGATGCACGAACGCGCGAAGGCGTCGTTGCCAATGGGCGTATCAAGCTCATTTCAGGCTGTTCCCCCCTATCCATTATTTATCAGTCGCTCCGAAGGCAGCAAGATCTGGGACCTTGATGGCAACCAGTATGTCGACTTCCACCTCGCGTTTGGCAGCCTGCTGGTTGGTCACGCACATCCTGTCTTGGTAGAAGCGCTGCGTGACCAACTGGGTAAGGGCAGCCTGTATTCCCTGCCCAGCGCTGATGTGGTCTACCTGGCGGAAGAACTGGCGCGTCGTTTCGCACCCATCGAGCAGGTGCGTTTCTGCAACTCAGGCACTGAGGCCACCATGGATGCGCTGCGACTGGCGCGCGCGCATACCCGTCGAGACAAGATCGTCAAGATCGAGGGCAGCTATCATGGACACCACGACACGGTTCTGATGTCAACGAAACCTTCGCTTGAGGATGCCGGTCCTATCGAACATCCCAACACTGTGCCAGCCTCGAAGGGCATCCCTTCTGATCTCAAGAATAACACCATCATCGCGCCCTACAACGATGCCGGGACGCTTGACCGCATCCTGAGCGAGCACGAAGGCGAAGTTGCGGCGGTTATCATGGAAGCGGTCATCATGAACGTGGGCATCATCCTGCCACTGGCTGGCTATCTCAAGAACGTGCGTGATATCACGCGCAGGCATGATGTGCTGCTGATCTTCGACGAGGTAAAAACTGGCGTCACCGTCGCTCCTGGCGGCGTCACCGAACTCTACCCGGTGGAACCCGACCTGATCTGTCTCGCCAAGTCAATCGGCGGTGGTATGCCCATTGGCGCTTTTGGCGGGCGCGAAGAGATCATGCGCCACATCAATCACAGCGAAGTGCTGCACCTCGGCACCTTTAACGGCAATCCCATGTCGATGCGCGCCGGGCTGGTGACATTGACGCAGATATTCACGCAGGAAGCCCACGCGCATGCCAACGCGCTTTCTGCGCAACTTGGCAGAGAGTATGAGGCGGTCATCGAGGAGTTCGACCTGCCGATGCATGTTGCCCAGATTGGCGCGAAGGGCTGCGCCATGTTCCGCTATGAGCGCGCGCGCAACTACCGCGCCTGGTTCGATATCGATATGGATGTTTCGTATGCTTACTGGCTCTTCCTTGCTAATCGCGGCATCCTCTTCCCGCCGGGATTCGACGACCAGTGGACGGTTTCTATCCAGCATACACAGGATGATATCGATCATCACGCGCATGTCTTCCAGCAGTTCGTGAGGGAACTAGTGAGGTAAACTTGCAGGGGGATCATCCAGGGCGGGGGCAAGCCCCGCCCGTACCCTACACGAACCGGACGCGCACCCGTACAGCGTAGGGGCGTGGGCTTGTCCCCGCCCTGGTTGTGCTCGCGTGCTATGTAGACAAACTGGTAATATTTTGCTATAGTTACGGCGCAATCAACGCCTATGTCGTTGTATTTGCAGAGGTAGAAAGTTAATCACCCCGGGATTTGTGCGCAATTGCGCAGAATTGTGAACGATGGTATGAGTAGTCAGGACCTTGTATCTACGTCTGCTGGTCAAGATCAGCAAGATCAGGTTGCAAGCGCCTTACATACATCAGAAGATCGCCCACCAGAAGGGCACAGGCGCAGTTCACAAAGACTCTCACCTTTCTGGCGAGATCGTTTGGTAGAAGCAGGCATTATTCTCTCGATGGCCTGCTATTATATAGTAGGCAATGCCAATCTGGGCACGAGCAGGCTATTTACGCTCAATCCACTCTTTTCTCTGCCATTTCTCGTCATTTTCGCCCTGCTTGCCTGGTTTCGCCTGCCTTTTGCGGTAGCGCTGCTGCCGATGACATTCCCCTACTATTATCTTGCGAAGCCGGTTTATAGCCATTATCAATTTAGTCTTGCCGAAATAACGCTTGGAGTATGTGTTGCCATTGCTCTCATCCAGGCATTATTCCAGCAAAACACCTGGCAATATCGTCTCTCATGGCGTGAAGCGCGCGATCGACTCGGCCACTTTACTATACCTGTGCTCGTTTTTGTGCTGGCTGCCGCCATTTCTGTCTTGATCGCTTATGCGCATAAGAATGCGCTGCGAGCATTCCATGAAGAAATCATTGCCCCCTTGCTCTACCTGCTGCTGGCATTCTACTGCCTGCACACGCGCCAGGATGTGGCGCGTTTGCTGCTCGCGCTGTTCGGCGCTGCTTTTGTGATAACGTTAGAGGGGCTGGCGCAATATTTTTTGTTTAGAAACTCGCTGGTATTGGAGCCGGATGGGATAAGGCGCGTGCATGCTCTGTATGGCAGCGCGAATAACATCGGCCTCTTTTTTGATTACTCACTACCTATCGGTCTTGCTCTGTTAATTACAGGGCATCGAGAAGTATTTGGGTTCTTGCGCACCTGGGGCATACGTATCCTGATAGCTATCTTGTTGCTGCCCATGTTGTTCGTGCTCTATCTGAGCCAGTCCACCGGAGCCTGGATAGCCATCGCGTGTTCGGCTATATTGGTGGTGTTGTTCTCCATGCGCAGCCGCAAGATGTTCTTGCTAAGCTGCCTGGGGCTGGTGGTGCTGTTGCTTGCAGGCGGGTTTGTGTTCCGTCATACCATTATCTCGTTTCTGAATCGTCATCAAAGTATAGTAGGCGTCAGCACGTTGACCAAGCGCTTGTATCTATGGGAGAGCGCCCTGAAGATGATTCGTGATCGCCCCCTGTTTGGTTTTGGCCTGGATAACTGGCTGTGTTATTACAGCGCCAATACTATCTGCAGCAATCCTCTCATGACCGGTCATCACTACTGGGTGCTCTATGTCCCCGGCACACATATACTCACGGGCCTTTCTGACGAGCCGACGCTCTCGCATCCACATAATATCTTTTTGCACGTGTGGGTCAGCATGGGCGTCTTCGGATTGCTGGCTGTCATCGCTGTCATCGCGCTTTTGGGCTGGCTTTTCACGCGCATCCTTAAAACACTTCACGCGGCTGAGAGCGAGACGCGGGATCACCTGCGCTGGATGGTGGTTGGCGTAGGCGCGGCCATGCTGGCGGGTCTGATCCAGGGTCAGGTCGATAGTTCTTTTCTAGAACAAGATATGGCTTTCTGCTTCTGGGCGCTTGTGACTGCTTTGTTGCTGCTGCGCGTGCTCTCAAAAACATCGTGGCGAGGGCGCATAGAGTTTGCTGATCCTGCGACTGCACCTGTGAAGAACGAGTGAGTTCTTCTGTAGAATAGCCTGGAGCTACTACTGCGTTTGCCGCTTTTGCCAGAGTGCTGCCTGGTACTTTTGGTTTATTGATCGTCTGCTTCCCCACACGCGATGCCATCTCTCCCCGAAATTTTGTGCCCATCGCGTTTAGTTCGATTGAACTGGATACTAATCACGACGTATTGTGGGGTGTCAAATGTCTGATCTTCTTGAAGGTGTGCAGCTGAGTGATTTCTTCCTCATCGAGTGTATCAGCCGGGGAGGCGTGGCAGATGTGTATCGTGGTCGCCAGGTTGGTGAGGGCAACTACCAGGTAGCGGTGAAGATCTTCCGCCCCGGTTACGCGCAGCGCGATTCCTTCCGTGAATATTTTATGGCCGAGGCAGAAAAAATTGGCCAGTTTGAGCATCCAAATATCCTGCCATTCCTGGAATTTGGCGAGGGTGAAGGGCTGCTCTATACCGTTACGCCGTTTATCGCGAGTGGCACGCTGGAAGACTTGCTCAAACAGGTCGGGGGAAAGTTTTCCGCCATGCAGGCGCTGCCTATCATGCAGCAGTTATGCAGCGCTATTGAATATGCGCATGAGCGCGATGTCATTCATGGCAACATTAAACCGGCGAACGTGTTTGTGGCTGCTGATGGACGCATGCTGCTGGCAGATTTTGGCATTGTGCGCGGCTATGACGATAGCCAGCAATCGTTGACGCGCATTGGCTGGGGCTCGGCAGCATATGCCGCCCCGGAGCAATCCCTGGGAGTCTTGAGACGCGCCAGCGATATCTATTCTCTTGGTGTATTGCTGTTCCGCATCCTCACAGGCTATCCTCCCTTTAGCGGACAAACGCCTGTTGAAGTGCTGCTCAAACATGTGCGCCAGCAAACACCCTCGGCGCGTTCGATTGATGCAGGCATTTCGGATGCGGTTGACGGCGTGTTGCAAATGGCTATGCGCAAGCGTTCGGATGACCGTTTTGCCTCGGCGGAGGAAATGAGTAATGCTCTAACGGCTGCGGTCACATTTTCGCCTGTGGCCTCGCCCGTTGCCAGGTCTGTGCCTGCCACAACGCGCCAGTTAACGCAGAGCAATGTAATTGCGCCTGGGGATCCGTATACGCCGCCGGTTAATCTTCCTGCGCCACCTGAACAATTTGCAGCATCATCGAGCAGCGCAGCCCCAATGCAACCAATCCCGCCAGCCGCCAGCGCGGATACATCCACGTATGGCGCTGGTGGTAAGCACTTTTTGCAAAATGATGACGATGCAGACGCCCACCAGTTCTGGTCGGTTGAACCCCTCGAATGGTCTCCTATTGGAAATGAACAGACAGCTTCTGTTCCATTGACTGCTGCAGACTACCTGCACGACAAAACTATTGCGCCAGAGATCACTTCCACTCTACCTACTGCCCCAATCATTGCAGCAGATACGACTGCTGAAACGGAGCCGCCTGCTCTTGCCGGGCAGGCACAAAAAAAGCCGGATAGTAATGGTGAACAGAAGCCATGGCAAAAAAAATTATTGCCCATGCTTGTGGTTATTTTGCTCTTGATCGGGCTTACCGGCGCGTTTTTCTCATCATTTCTCTTCCCAGCGCCATCCACAAAACCGGTCGCGAACCAGCAAAAAGGGCAGGATGTTGCCGGCACGACGGTTGGGACTGGCGTGACCCCGGCAGCAGCGATTTCTCCCACAGTTACGGTGACTCCGACGACAACTCACTCTACTGCTACTGTCACACCGACGATGCAGCCAACGCCGAATCCGACACCTGTGCCAATCCCGGCCAATCCGGCCATTCCTGCCTTTGCTTGCGCGACGGGATCGCTTAATATGGATGGCTCGGCAAACTTTGTGCCCGCTATCCAGCAACTTACCAATGATTATAACAACCAGTGTTCCAATAATGTGTATTTTTCGTACAATGCCGATGATAGCCAGGCTGGCCTGGATGCGCTGGCAAATGGGAGTGTCGACCTGGCGTATTCCGATCTACCTTCAAGCGGACGCGCTGGACTGGTGGGCTACCAGGTAGCGGCCCTGACATTCGCGGTAGTCGTCAACTCGGATACGCAGGTCACAAAGCTTACAGCCGCGCAGTTGCAGGCTATCTATACAGGCCACATCACTAACTGGTCCCAGGTGGGCGGCTCAAATGAGTCAATCGTCATTCTCACGCAGCCCGCGAATTCGACAATTCGCACTATTTTCGAGAGATTTGTGCTGCACGGGGCAGCGCAAACGGTAGGTGGTGTCACTGCGGGATGGAATGTGCAGTATGTCACGGGCGGCATCACTTATATGCCGCTTGCAGATGCGCCGGGAAGTGGAAGCGGAGCGCAGAGTATTGCCATCAATGGCGTAAATCCGAGCGCATCTTCGGTAGCCAGCGGCACGTATCCCTTCTGGACCATCGAACACCTGTACAGTAATCACGCTGCGCAGGGGGTCGCGCTGTCGTTTATCAGCTTCTGTCTAACCAGTACGGGAGCGAACGATCTTGCCAGCAATGGCGCTGTTCCCTACCGGAATATGTCGGCTAGCGCGCTCAGGAGTCACCTACCGGGACCGTCAATTTAAGGTAGGGATGCGATTCATCGCGTCCATGTTAGTCAATATGCGAAGAGAGGGGAGATATGGCAGAACTCGCCGGGGTGATGGTGGGTAACTATTTCCTGCTGGAATGCCTGGAAAGCGAGGGAATGGTTGAGACGTATCGCGCACGCCCCACAACACGTGGTGGATTTGATGTCGTTTTGCGCATCTTCCGGCCTGCATTTCCTGACCCGACCAACTTTCAAGAGTATTTTGCCGCCGAGGTGGAAAAGGTCTGGCGTTGTCACCACCCGTACATTCAGCCCTTGATTGAGTATGGCGCGGGTGAAGACCTGCTGTATAGTGTGACGGAGCTTACAGAGGCGGAGACACTTGAACAGTTTTTGCATCGCTTCGAGACAGAGCATCCAGATGCATCTCTTCCCCTCTCGCTGGTCGTGCAGTTTGTTACCCAGGTGGGTTCGGCTTTGCAGTATGCTCATGAACAACAGATTGTGCATGGAAATGTCCAGCCTGCGAGCATACTGGTGGAGAGTGACGCACATCTGCTTCTTACAAATTTCAGTATGCAGCATATCCACCAGGAGGAAGATGCTGTTTTGGCCCAGGTGCAAGAGGGTAATGCCGCCTATATCGCGCCGGAACAGGTAGTTGGCATATTCTCGCCTGCCGGAGATATTTATGCTATGGGTGTATTGCTCTATCGCCTGCTAACTGGCCGTCTGCCCTATAATGGAGAGAGCGCGGGCGAGATAGCCCTAAAGCATGCGAATGAACCTATCCCCTCTTTATGTGACTGGCGTCCTGACGTGTCCGAAGCGGTGGAACTGGTGACGCGAGTTGCGCTGGCGAAAAGCCCCTCGGCGCGCTTCCCCACCGTCGCTGCTTTTGTGGATGCGCTGCTGGCTGCGATCAGGGGCGATAAGCCGCCTTTTGTGGTCGCAACGCCTCCTACCAGGAAAATACCTGTGCGCGCGCGGCGCACAGCCATGAGCTGGTCGCGGGTATTTACCTTGCTTTCTGTGGTAGTGATGCTCTCTGGCCTGG
>Ga0070733_10002765_pt1 | contig 12236 bp, 5 predicted proteins | sample Coa_R1_9_FD_66450 | JGI IMG/M metagenome (GOLD analysis project Ga0070733, IMG submission 66450) | Surface soil microbial communities from Centralia Pennsylvania, which are recovering from an underground coalmine fire - Coalmine... | ecosystem: Environmental > Terrestrial > Soil > Unclassified ... | reverse complement strand
GGGCGCGGCTTCAGATCGTACATGCGGCGGTGGCCGTCGGGCAGGCCGCTCGAAGAATCGACGGTGGCGCCGTAGACGTCCCGGCTCAACAGCGTGGCGAGAGCTGTGCCGCAGATTCCGTCCGAAAATCGTTCGAAAAAGCTACGCCGCGATAACGGCCTCTGCAATCCGTAATGATCCTGGAGAGACATAGTGACCTCTAATCGATATAGAGAAACGCCGCCGAGTTCAGGATGGTGTGGCAGAACGCGGTTAGAGCTTTGTGCTCTGCATCGGGGCCCTTTGCATCCTTGGCGGCGGCCTGTTTGAGCTTTAATAAGTCATCACCGGCTACGCGCATTTCTTCCGCGGTAGGCGCGCGCGACAGCGCGATCCAGTACGTCTGTTCGACTTGGTGGCGCAGATCGGAATCGGCTTCCTTTTCGAGCCGGCTGGCGAAATCTTCCGCCAGCTCGTAGATGGTGGCGTTATTTAGCATATGTAGCGCCTGCGGCGCGACATTGGATTGCGTGCGAGTGAGGCACGCAGGGCTCAACTGCGGGAAATCGAAATTATCGAGCATGGTCGGGAGTCGGGAGCGCCGCTGGCTCACGTAGATACTACGGCGCCAGCCGGTAGGCAATTGGATTGGGGTCACCAAACCGTCGTCGCGCACCAGCACCGGATCGGATGGGCCGAACATGCGCGAGTCGAGGCGTCCGGCCACCTGTAGGATGGTATCGTTCAGGACCTCGGCGTCCATGCGCTTCAGCGGCATGCGCGAAACGAGCCGATTTTCAGGATCGGCCTTCTCAAGCTCAGGTGTCACCGCGGAGCTTTGCCGGTATGCGTTCGAGGTCATCATCAGGCGGTGCATGGCCTTGATGCTCCACTTATGCTTGACGAAATCGACCGCCAGCCAGTCGAGCAATGCCTGGTTGGATGGCTCCGAGCCCGTGTGGCCGAAATTGCCCAGAGTGGTAACGATCCCCTCGCCGAAATGCCGGGCCCAGATGCGGTTCACCATCACCCGCGCGGTCAACGGATGGTTGGGCTGGATCAGCCAATTGGCGAGCGCGAGCCGCCGCCCGGTCTTGTGGGCGCCCGGCCAGGGTTCTCTGATCCGATAAGGCTTCAGACCGGTGATCAGCACCGACGGCACACCCGGTTGAACCAAAGGCCCGAAATTCGACGGGCTGCCGCGCCGCAATATATAGGTTGGCGAAGGCTCGCCACGGTCGAACAGCGCCTGAATCTTTGGATCGGGAATCTTTTTGGCCTCAAGCAGGATGGCCTCGCTCCGGTAGTTCTGCTCGTCTTTGGCGTAAGCCGGATCGGCGGCCTTCAGATCGTCGGAAGAGACTTTCAAGGTGGCGCCGAACTTTTCGGCCAGATACTTCTGCACTTCGGTGCGATCGTCCGGTTTCGTCGCGGCAACCGCGCGCAGATCATCCCGCAGCGATTTGGGCAGCTTGCTAAAGCGTTCGTCGAGGACCTTCTTTTTTAGCGGGTCGATCTTCTGGTCCCACGCGGACTTCATCGCCGCGAGTTGCCGGTCGATATCACCGTTGAAATCCTCGCGGTTGCGGGCTTCTTCCGCCAGCTCATACGGCGTCTTGCCCGGTTCAACGTAAGGCAGCAGGCGTCCCTGCGTCTGGGTGGTGATGACGGTCGTCTTTGGAATGTATAGCGGCTGCAGCCAATCGTGCTCGTCGTATGCGCCTTTCAAGACGGCGTCCAAACGGTAATAATCGCGCTGGGGAATCGGGTCGTACTTGTGGCTGTGGCAATGGGCGCATTTCATCGTCAGGCCTAAGACCGTTGAACTGAATACGTCAATCTCATCGGCGACCACGTCCAGCCGGTCGTCGGAGAAATTCACCTCGCGCTCACTGGTCGAGTCCGGCGCCATGCGAAGAAAGCCCGTGGCGATGAGGTTGTCCATCATCTGCTTGGTTACCGCGGGCGCGTGCTCGTAATCCACCAGTTCGTCGCCGGCGATCTGTTCCAGCAGGAAGCGATCATACGGCTTGTCCTCATTGAAGGACTGGATCACGTAATCGCGGTAGCGCCACGCATACGGCCGCGGATGATCGGCGGACAGCTTGCCGCCTTCCGAATCGGCGTAACCGGCGGCATCCAGCCAGTAGCGCCCCCAACGCTCGCCGTAATGGGGCGATGCCAGCAGGCGGTCCACCAGTTTCTCGTAGGCGTCGGGGCTTTTGTCCGCCAGGTACGCCTGAATTTCGGCAGGTTCGGGCGGCAGGCCGATCAGATCGAAATAGACTCGGCGCATCAACGTGAGCTTGTCGGCCTCGGGCGAAAATGACAGGCTCTTTTGCTCGAGCTTGTTCAGCAGAAAAGCGTCGATCGGATTGCGGACGCGATCGGTATGGTTCACGGCCGGAGGGTCGCCCGCCTTGGGCGGTTGGAACGACCAGAAACCTCGATCTTTTTCCGAGACCAGCGGATCGGACTCGGTAGCCGCCAGATCGGGGGGCTCGGCGACTACCGGCGCGCCCAACTCGATCCAGCGCGCGATTTTGGCGGCCTCTGCATCGGCGACCGGCTTGACGCCAACCACAATCAGGCGCTTCTTGGGCGGCATCTCGCCGGAACGAATCATCTTGACGAGCAGGCTTTGGTCGGGCTTTCCGAGGACCATTGCCGGCCCGGACTTGCCGCCCTTCAGCATGGATTCCCTGGTGCGCAGATCGAGACCGCCTTCTTGCCGGCGCAAACCATGGCACGCGGCGCACCGCAAGAGCATTATCGGAATGATGTCGTCCTGGGTAACGTTCGACGTCGCCGCCTCCGCGAAGGGTCCGGACGCCGATCGAGCGCCGCTTTCGATCCATTCACGGATGATTCCCAATTCGTTGTCGGAGAGATGGACTTTCCCGCCGGGGGGCATCAGCCCCTCTTTCACCATGTGGTAGAAACGGCTGTCGTCCGGCTTGCCGGGAACAATCACAGGGCCGGATTCACTCCCTTGCAGCGCCGTCTGGTAGGTGCTGAGGTTGAGCCCTTTCATCTTCACGTTGGGGCCGTGGCATCCGAGGCACGTGCTCTTTGTCAGAATCGGCACGACGTCGGCTTCAAACGTGGGCGGCTTGCCCTGGGCATTCTTAACTGGCTCGCCGGGAGCGGCCAGCAGCACGAACCCCATCGCGCAGGCGGCAAATGTAGCGACTCCACGCCAAACGCGGCGCCCCTTCCGGGCATCCACGTTCACTAACACCGTCGCTCCATTGAGTGCCGAGTCCCTGGCCTGTGGTGAAAGACCTGCAAAGTCGCGACTGCGCGCGACAGAGCATCAAAACCAACTCATTCATTATATCAGCCACGCCATCGAAGAGCTGAGTATGCAAACTGGGAATAGCAGAGAGGGCGGGCGGAGCATGAACGAGATTCGGTTCATGAAGGTTTTCAAGTAGAACCACTGGTATATTTACTGTAATAGGCGGGCGTCGCCGGTTTTGCCCGAGGCTCGTATATCGCCGGGTGGACATGCCTAAATTGCTACTTCTCACCATCTGCTTCACGCTCCCCTCTCCGGCGGTTGAGATCGCAACCGGCAAGATGCTTGGAAAAGGATATGAGGCACGCTCGTTCTATGTTCGCGAGGGCGGGGCCGTTGGGTGGCGGCCCACCTACAGCGGATCCAAATACCGTCCAGAAGCGGCCGGCCGGCTAATGAATCTCCGCCTCGCACAGGCGCTGTTCGACGACGAATGGCTTACGGAGGTCTCCTTCAACCCTGAGGCCAATACCGATCGTGTGATCGCGGCTCTCGACGCTTACCGCGAACGTGGCGTGCTCGCCATCAACGTTTCGCTCCAGGGCGGCAATCCCGGCTACGGCAAGGCAGTCCCCGAAATCCAGCGCGACCGCACGGTCAGGCTCGGCCGCGGCAAGGGGTCCCTTATCAGCGCGTTTCTGCCCGATGGTTCCTTGAAGCCGGCCTGGACCGGCCGCTTGCTTCGGCTGCAGCGCGCAGTTGACGAACGCGGCATGGTCCTGGTGCTGATGTATTTTTACGAGGGGCAGAACGGGGTGTTGCGTGATGCCGAGGCAATTCGGCGCGCGGTGATCAGTGCCACCGATTGGCTGGTCGGGCACAACTGTCGAAACGTCATCATCGAGATCGCCAATGAGTACGACCTTGAGGAGTGGGAATACGACCCCTGGATCACGAACCACATAGGCGAGTTGATCGAACTCACGCGCAGCCGGTTCACGCCTGATTTCCGGCTGCCCATCGGCGCTTCCACCAAGGGCACTGCAGTATCGAGCGCGATTGGCGATCACGCGGACCTAACAATGGTTCACGGAAACACCCGCCCGCCGGAAGAAAAACGCAAACGCGTCGCCGCACTCTTTGCCGACCCGAAGATTCCCGGCCCGATCTTCATGGACGAGGATGACAACGGCAAAGATACGACCACCGCGAACTTCGCGAAAGAAATCGCGAGCCTGGACGCAGTGTGGCGGAGCGGCGGAAGCTGGGGCTATATGCCGTGGAGACAGGTTCAGATGTTCCCGTTCCGATTCTATCTTCCAAAGAGTGGCCCGAAGCTCGACGATAATCTGCCCTTGGAACGGCGCGACCAGGCATACTTTTGGGCGGTGCTCGAACACATCCGCGCGCTGGTATTCAGATAGCGAGGCGGCGCTGGCGCCGCCTCATCGAAGCGAATGAGAACCGCTGGGCAAGTCCCAGCCGTTGCTTTACTAGAAGATGAACCTCAGTCCCAACTGAATCTCACGCGGATCGAATAGCGTGCTGGTCGACACGCCGAACCCGGGGGTCGTAAGCACTCGATTCGGTGCCGAGAACGCATGCTGATTCAGAATGTTGAAGAACTCGGCTCGGAACTGGAGCGATGCCCGCTCGAACAATCTGGTGTCCTTTGCCAGCGACAAGTCAAAATCGCTGAAGCCAGAGTTGCGAAACGTGTTGCGCCCCAGGTTGCCTGGCTGCGCCGCCACCGTACTCCCATTGAGGTTCGCCAAATTTACTGCGAAAAACTGTCCGACGAAGTTCTGGCTGTTCGTGACCGCTTGGGTGAGACCTGCGCTGTCTTGGATAACGGCATTCGAGAAGAACTGTTCTTCGGGTCCCTGCCCGCTCGGCTTCAATGTCGGTGTGGAGACCAGGTTCGGACGCACCGTGGAGCCAGCGTAGGTATCGATGCCGTACTCCGCGCTCCCGAATGGCGTCACCACGGTAAAGGGGACACCGGCACTGGCGGTGGCAATGCCCCATAACGTCCAGCCTTGCGTCAGACGTTTGGGAAGATGCGAGGCGCCTTTGTCGAATGGGAGTTGATAGGAGAAATTCACCACCACGCGCTGCGGCACGTCGAACGAAGCGCGTGACTTTTCGCAACTCCAGCAGAAGGGGTTCTCTTGCGCGACGGCGGAGTTGATGGTGTCGCCGTTGTAGACGGTAGTGGCATTGTCGATGGCCTTCGAATACGTATAGGACAATTGAAACGTCAGGCCGGCGGTCGGCATGCTTTTTCGTAATGCCACCTGGAGGGAGTTGTAAGTGGAATGAGCGTGATTGTCGGTCAACTGGAACTCGCCCAAGCCGGGATTCGCGACAGTGTATATGGCGACGCTGGGAGGCGCGCCCGTGTAGCCATTGGGGTACTGGGAAGCATAGAGGCCTACCGCGTTATTGAACACATATCCAGCCTGTAGGAGGGCGTTAAAGGGCAACTCACGCTCGATTGTGAAGTTTCCACTCATTGTGTAGCCGTTGTGGTTGTCGTCGCTCGTGAGGTTCGTCGTTAACCCCGGCCCGTACGGAGTCAGATTGATGGGGTCATTCGGCGGCACAGTCTTGGAATTACCACCGCTGGGGACGATATTGCCGCTCAAATCACGGATGGGAGGAAGAGCCACCGCCCGCGGAGTCGTCGTGAACGTAAGATTGGTCGGGGTGCTATATCCGGCAAAGGGGAAATTGAATCCCTGTTGATCTGCAGTTTGCGATAGCGGAAGATTGGTAAATATTGCGAAGCCCCCGCGGATGACGGTCTTCGGGTGGACTTGCCAGGCGAAACCAAGCCTGGGCGCGAAGCCCGTGTAGTCCTGTCTGTAAATTGGCTGGGGATTCAGAACCATCCTGAGGTAAAGAGACGAGTTGATAAAATTCGGCTCGTTAATGATGCCGGCCAGGCGATCGCCGGTTTCGGTCGGCACGCTATTGTACTCGTAGCGGAGGCCCAGATTGACCGTCAGATTTTTCGTTACCTTGAAATCATCCTGGAACCATCCCGACCAGACATAGCGCCGCATGGAGAAGGGGGCGAACCCGCCTCCGGGAGGTCCGAAACCTGGGTAAGCCACGGCTCGTGCGTAATACTGGCTGATGCCCTCCATGAAACTGACGAGCGAACTGGGGCTGGGAGCACCGGCCGGCAGGTTAAATTGCCCGTTCGTGGACTGAATGGCCGCGGGTAGGACGGAACCCGCTGCGAAGACGTAATCGCCATTTGGACCGCCTACTGAAGTGCCAAAATAGCTGGAATGCACAGTGCGGTACTCGCCGCCGACGTTAATAGTGTGCCTTCCCTTTACCCAGGTAACGCTATCCCGATAATTCATGGTGAACGGCGCGAGGCTGAATCCGCCGCCACCGTCATCGGGCCCGTAGCCCTGCAGGGCGCCATCATTAAAACTGACCTGGGTCACACCCGCGACTGTGGATACGCTTTGCTCAATCGACTGCATCCCGCTGATCCGAACCTCGTTGATCAAGTTGGGACGAAAAACGTGTGTTTCGCTCAGCCCGGCATTAACCCAATTATTGCTTTCCGTTTGTGGGTAAGTTGGATTGATGACCGCTTCGTTCGGGTCCTGGTCCGGTTGCACATTGGTGGCGACGCTGTAGCGAAAGAAGAATGAGTCCTTGTCCGAGAAACGCTGATCCAACCGGCCCGAATATTGATCGCGATTGGTGGGTTGGCTAAAGGCGCCCTGGAAGGTGCGCGGCCCGTACACGCCGTTCGGATTGGTGGGAAGCGGGTAGGCGTTCAGAATAGTGGAAGCCGCGGTCGTTATCGGCACCTGTAAGACGTAGGGCGCGCCGGTGGCGGGCGTGATCGTAACCATACCCTGGCGTTCGGCAGCTGTGGGGACCGGCATGATGACAGGTATGGACAGCCGCTGGCGGTAACTTGCCCATTCGAAAAAGAAGAACGTTTTATTTTTTCCGTTGTAGACCTTCGGAATCAGGATCGGCCCGCCGAAGGTTGCTCCGAACTCATTTCGCCGGAACGGCGCATTACTCGGTGCGAAGAAATTTCGCGCATCCAACTTGTCGTTGCGTAGGAACTCGAATGCGGAGCCGTGGAGTTCGTTGGTGCCGGTCTTCGAGACAACGCTAACGAGGGTGCCCGCTCCCCGCCCATATTCAGCTGAATAGTCGTTTTGAAGAATTTTGAATTCGGCGATGGCATCCAGGTTGAAATTGCCAAACTGGCCGCCCCCCAGTTCGTTGTCGCTCGAATCCATCCCATCTAAATAGCTTGCTCCAGTAGTACCGCGATTTCCATTGCCGGATGTATTGACGTTGAAGCTGAAGGAGCTGTTATTCTCTGGTACCTGGCCGGGCTGCATGAGCATCAAATTGGTGATGTCACGCCCGTTGAGCGGGAGGTTTGCGACCTGCCGACCCTCGACGAGCCCGCCGATGGTCCCTGTCGTGGTATCAAGCGTGGCTGCGGTTGCCGCTACTTCCACTTGCGTGGAGACGCCTTTCAGCACAAGAGTGAAGTTGACTTCCCGCTTCTGCTCGACGTCCAAGGTGACATCCGCGGAGGACTTTTCGAAACCGGATGCCTCAGCAGTGATGGTGTAGGTTCCTACCGGCAACCGTGGCAGCGAGTAGTCTCCCGAGTTAGAAGTAGTGATGGAACGGGTGAAGTTGGTGCCCTTCTCCACCGCAGTCACCGTGGCGCCCGGCACCACGGCTTGTCCGGGATCGGTTACCTGGCCCACAATACTGCCGACGGCCTGAGCATCTAACGGAGCCGGCGCGAATGCCACCGCTATCAGACCCGTCAAAACAAGAAGCGAAACTCTGTACCGCATACCCCTCCTTTGTCGAGCACACATGGCGCCCTCTGAGCAAATCTCAACTTCCGACTAGCGTAGGCCACAATGCTTCAGACTGCAAGTCAATTCATGGTCGAAAGCCGCTTTTTTTGAGCGGTTACGCCAAAAAAGTGTTCAGACGAGCGCCGGGTCGTACGGAGGAAACTGGCCGTTCTGGCGATAGCTGTCGTGGTACCGGCGCACCTTGTCCTCGTCCACATCAATGCCTAGGCCGGCGCCTTCCGGAATACCCCAATCGGGACCCGCGGCGATCGGCAACGGCTGCTTCAGAATGTCGTCGCACATCATTTGAGCAGTTTGCTGATTGCCGTCAACCACGTTGGGCAGCGTCAACAGAATGTGGTGCGCCGCGGCGGCGGCGATCCCGAACTCTCCGTGGGTGTGTTTGCAAATCTGGAGGCCCTCCATGGCCGCCACCCTCGATAGCCGCTGGAATTGCGCCAGCGACCCCACCCAGTAAGGGCTGAAACAGTAGACATCCGCGGTGCGCTTAGTGATCTGCTGGTAGGCGTCTTCGACTGACCACATGCCCTCGTTGGCGCTCAGCGCAACCCGCGAGCGAGCCCGCACCTCCTGCATGTTCGTGAGGGGATCCTGGCTGACGGGCTGTTCGATAAAATCGATATGAAACTCGTCGAGCAAATCCAGGTTGCGCAGCGCCTGATTCACGGTCCAGGCTCCATTGGCGTCCAGACGAAGACGGTTTTCCGGACCGATGGCTTTCCTCACGATGCGCACCATCTGGTACTCGGCGCCGATATCCAGCCCGACTTTGAGATAGAAAACGCGATAACCGCGGGCAATGCCATCGCGGCACTGCGCCATCAGGTTCTCTTCATCGCCCCTGGCCAGATAGTAAAAGTAGTTTGCTCCATCGCGCACTCTTCCGCCGAACAGGTTGTAAAGCGGCTGGTGGCACGCCTTGCCGCAAATGTCCCACAGCGCCATATCGATTCCGGCATAGGCGAAGCTGGCGGTGGGTTTGCGAAACATCCAGACTCCCTTGTGCCACAAGTCGGCGCGGATCGACTCGCTTGACCACGGACTCTTGCCGAGGACGAACGGCGCCATGGCGCGAAGGGCCTGTTCCACGGATTCAATATTGGCGCCGCTGCATGCTTCCCCCCAGCCCACCAGGCCGTTGTCCGTGGTCGCTTTGACGATCACATCCGATACGCCATCGCGGTTCACCTGCGAACTGACCTCACGGTGCGTGTAAGGAATGTTAATGGGAATAAACTCGAGTTTTGCGATCTTCATCGCCAGGACGCCATCATAAGACACCAGCGCCTCAGAAGCAAAGTGAACCCGCCTCGCGGCCCGGTGGCGGAATGCCATGTCAAGATAGAAGATTGCGCCGATAGAAGGCTACGCTGCATGTTGAAATGTATTGCGATCCTCTGGCTCCTGCTGCCGTTTCCGGCTGCCGTGAGCGCCCAGGACCATGCGACTGCGGTAGCTCATCACGAGGAGGGCATGGCGCTTTACCGTGGGCACGATCCTGAAGGCGCGATTCGTGAGCTGACACGAGCGGTCGAGATCGACGCCCGGTACGCTGAAGCCTGGAACGATTTGGGTGTGATCGAGCGTCAGCAGGGGAGCCTGAAAGCCGCGGTCGAATGTTTTCGGAAAGCCGCCGCCGTGCAACCACGGTTCGTGGGCGCCCTTTACAACCTGGCGCTCGCGCTCGAGGCCTCCGGTGACGCCGAAGGAGCCATCGAGCAAGTCCGCAGCGTGATCGCGCTGGCTCCCCGCATGCCACAAGCGCTTGCGCTCTATGGCCGCCTGCTGATGGGACAGAACCACCTGGAGGCGGCGCGCGATCAGCTCCAGCAGGCGATTGGGCTCGATCCTAGCCTGGCAAGCGCGCACGCGAACCTGGGAGCGGTATTGTACAAGCTCGGCCACGTGAGCGAGGCCCTGCGCGAATTGCAGCGTGCCGTTGAGCAACAGCCGCAATCCGCACGGGCTCACTTTCAATTGGGGCTGGCTCTGTTTTCGAGTGGCGCGCAGCAGGAAGCCAAGGCTGCGTTCGAGAGGGCCGTGGGTCTCGATCCCGGCTTGGCCGAGGCCAGAATCAATCTCGGTCAGCTATACGAAAACGAGAGCCGGATGCCGGAGGCGATTGCGCAGTACCGGCGCGCGGCAGAGGCTTCTTCTGGAAGCGCGGACGCGGCATTGCGCCTCGCCCGCGCGCTGATCAAAACGCAATCGCTAGACGAGGCCCGAAGTACATTGGACGCCGCTTTACGCCGCGATCCGCGCGACGCCGCCCTGCATTTCGAGCGCGGGAGGCTGCTGGCGAGTCTAGGGGATCGTGAAGCCGCGCTGCGCGATTTGAAGGCTGCCGTGCAGTTCAACCCTAAGACCGCCGAACCCTATTTGGAGCTGAGCCGCGTGCTTCACGATTTGGGGAGGACTGACGAACAAAAGGCTGCTCTTGAAGTCGCGGTACGAATCGATCCGAATCTGATCGAGGCACGGTATGCTTTGGCCAACCTTGAGCGGCAGCAGGGCGATACGGAGCGAGCGCGGGAGCAGCTCGCAAAGGTGCGGCAGCTCAAGCAGGCGGAGATAGATCACGACATGGCCCTGGGTGAGATCCGCGCCGGAGTTTTGTTGGCAGGGAAGCACGAATACGACGCCGCAATCGAACATTTTCGCAAGGCCCTGGCGATCGATCCCAAATTGGGCCAGGCGCACTTCGACTTGGCCGGCGCGCAGCTGGAGAAGGGCGATGCCGCGGCGGCCATCAGCGGCTTCCGCCAGGCGCTGCAGCTGGCACCCCAGTGGGCGGAGGCGCATTACCAGCTCGGCCGTGCTTTGTTGCAGGCTGGCCGGCGCGAGGAAGCGATGGAGGAATTTCGCGCCGCCTTGAAATATGATCCCGAGCATCCTGGCGCGAGAGAGGCGTTGAGATAGAGGTTCCTGGTGTCCCCTCCGCAAGTACCGTGGGTATAAGATGTTAGAAGGCCCCGAAAGTGCAGCGTCATTTATTTCGAGTTTTTGTTTTCCCGTTTCTATGCCTGGGCGTTGCTGCGGCGACAACGCCTTCATCTAATCCGATCGATCCGATTATCCAAAAGTATTGGGCAAAGAATGGTGTCGCAATTCCGGCGCCGGTTAGCGACCCTCTTTTCGCCCGCCGTGCTTACCTCGACCTGTGGGGTTTGCTTCCCACACCTGAGCGGTTGCTCGATTTTTCGCGCGACCAGCGTCCGGATAAACGTGAGCGCCTGATCGAACGACTGCTATCGAACCGCCGGAATTACAGCGAGCACTGGATCAGCTTCTGGAACGATCTATTGCGCAACGACGAAGGCGTGCTCTATGAGGGCGCGCGTGAGTCGATCACCACCTGGCTGCTCAAGGCTCTCGAAGACAACCTGCCATACAACCAGTTTGTCGCCAAGCTCCTCAGCCCCGCCTTGCCCGGCGATCCGAAAGGCTTCCTCATCGGCGTAAACTGGCGCGGCGACGTGAGCGCGAGCCAGATTCCGCCCATGCAGGCGGCGCAGAACAGCGCGCAAGTTTTTCTGGGCGTGAATCTGAAGTGTAATTCCTGCCACGACAGCTTCATCTCCACATGGAAGCTCAAAGACGCCTATGGTCTGGCGAGTTTCTTCTCCGAAACGCCGCTCGACATCTACCGCTGCGACGTCAAGACCGGCGAAAAATCCGCTGCGAAGTTCTTGTATCCGGAGATTGGCGGCGTAGACCCCAACGCCTCTCTGGCCGAACGGCGCGCGGCTGCGGCGCGCCTCGTCACGTGCAAGGAAGACGCACGCTTTGCACGGACGTTTGTCAATCGTATCTGGGACAGGCTGTTCGGCCGAGGTCTGGTCGCATCCGTGGACGACATGGACCGAACGCCCTGGGACGACAGCCTGCTCGACGCGCTGGCCGCGGACTTTGTCGAGCATGGCTACGATATTCAGTTTTTGCTCGAGCGGATCATGACCTCCCAGGCCTACCAGTCTCCAGCCATGTTGGAGCGCACGAAGGAGAAGGAGTACGTTTTCCGGGGGCCGCTCTTGCGCCGCCTCACCGCCGAGCAGTATGTGGACGCCGTCTCATCGATTACCGGCGAGTGGCGTGTGCTTGCTCCGGAGGAATCCGCCGCCGGT
>Ga0070733_10002763_pt1 | contig 12246 bp, 7 predicted proteins | sample Coa_R1_9_FD_66450 | JGI IMG/M metagenome (GOLD analysis project Ga0070733, IMG submission 66450) | Surface soil microbial communities from Centralia Pennsylvania, which are recovering from an underground coalmine fire - Coalmine... | ecosystem: Environmental > Terrestrial > Soil > Unclassified ... | reverse complement strand
TTCGAAGCCATCTACACCGTCTGGTGGTACATCGGACCGGCCCACCAGACTCCGGGCATGGATTTCATGGGCACGACTCCGATCTCCAGCTGGCCAGCGCATTATGCGCTCGCGGCGGGAATTCTCATCACTGCCGCGTACTGGCGACGCCGACAAACGCTGGGCTACGTCTGAAAGCACGGCAACTTTTTCCCACCCGAAATGTCTCTGCTACACTCTGGTTCAGATGCCGAAAAGGAGCCACTCAGCCGTTCTCATTTCGCTGACGCTGCTTCTCTTGTCCGCTGTATGGTCTTGGAACTTCGCCGAGTGTCAGCAAGATGCGGCCGGTACTGAGCACAAACAGCCTGGAACATCCGCCTTCCCATCGCCGCCCTCCGATTCCCGCCCTGAAGCTTTAGCCGGAGGTTGCAAACTCCACGCTTACGAAGGCAATATCCCGCTTCGCAAACTGCCGAATTACTTTGCAGGCAAGCAGGATCTCCGCGGCGGAATGACTTGCAGATTCTCCATTAACCCCAAGCTTCCAGAGTTTATTTTTCATTTCATTGGCAGTGACGATAACACTTTTGGCGATATTGAGGTCCGAGAGGAAAACAGTAGCCGGATTATCCAGACAATCGAGAATGAAACCGACCCCGGCTTAGTATTTCCGCAACATATCGAGAGCGTTCTTTCGGCGGTCGACGCGAATTTCGACGGCTACAACGATCTCGCAATCCTTAGCAATTGCGGCGGAACGGGAAACTGCGCCTACGACTTTTTTCTGTATGATCCGAGCACGAACCAATTTGTTCCCAATCGTTTTCTCAGCGATCTTTCAAGTCCCGAATTTCACGAGGAGAAGAAACGGGTCACAACCCATTCCCATGGCAGCGCTGCCGACTGGGAGCGCGATACTTACCAGTTCGAGAAGGGGCGCTACATCCTGATTCATCAGGAAATATCCAGTTGGGACAGAGACACCGACGTCGTCACGGTTCTCACCTACGAGCTGCGCGATGGAAAGATGGTGCTCGTAGACTCTTCAACTGAACATCAGTAAGTCGCCTCGTTGCGAGTGCAAAGCGTATACTGTGGCGTTTCGAAGTAGACGAGGTTAGGTAGTGCAAGCAGCATTCTTCTCATGAAAGGACGCACCTCTTATGGCATCCCCAGCCGTTGCTTTTGCCCGCAGTAATCAGCAGCGATTCCTCAACGAACTCAAAGATCTCCTCCGCATCCCGAGCGTCAGCACTCTCGAAGAACACAAGCCCGATATTCAGAAAGCCGCCAGCTATGTGGCCAGCGAGTTGCGCCGCATCGGCATGGAGAATGTCGAAATCATCCCGACCAAAGGTCATCCGCTGATTTACGCCGACTGGCTTCACGCCACCGGCAAGCCCACGGCATTGATGTATGCCCACTATGACGTGCAACCGGCCGAACCGCTCGACGAGTGGCACAGTCCTCCGTTCGAGCCGACCGAGCGCAACAACAACATCTACGCCCGCGGTGCGGTGGACGACAAAGGCCAGCTCTGGATGGAAGTAAAAGCGCTCGAAGCCCTGATGCAGACCGGTGGCGGCAAACTGCCGATCAATGTGAAGGTGATCTTCGAAGGCGAAGAAGAAGTCGGCGGAGAATCGATTGCCGAATATATCCGCAGAGAAAGAAAGAAACTGAAAGCCGACTTCGCGCTGGTCTGCGACACCGAACTTTTCGCCCCCGATCTCCCTACTCTCTGCGTCGGACTCCGCGGCCTGGTTTACACCGAGATCGAAGCCTACGGAGCCAAGACCGATCTGCACTCCGGCATGTACGGCGGAGCCGCGCCAAATCCCTTTTTCGCTCTGATTGAAATGATCAGCAAGATGAAAGATGCGAAAGGCAAAGTCCTCATCCCTGGCTTCTACAAAGGCGTCAAAGCGCCAACCGCAGCCGAACTGAAAGCCTGGAAGCGCCTGCCCTTCAATGAAGAGCACTACCGCAAGACCGAAGTTGGATCGAAAGTGCTCACCGGCGAGCCCGGATATTCCGTTCTCTATCGCACGTGGGCACGGCCCACGCTTGAAGTCCACGGCATGCCCGGAGGCTTCGTCGCCGACGGCGCCAAGACGGTTATTCCGGCGAAGGCGAAAGCAAAAGTCTCAATGCGCCTCGTTCCCAACCAGGACCCGGATGAAGTCCTCAAGAAATACCTGGCGTTCGTGAAGAAACTAACCCCCAAAGGAATCGAAACGAAAGTCAAAATCTGGAGCAAAGGGCCGGCCGCCGTGGTTTCAACCGACAACAAATACATCGAAGCCGCGACGGAAGCTCTCCATGACACGTTCAAGAAAGAGACCGTTTTTATCCGTAGCGGCGGTTCGATTCCCATCGTCACCGACTTCCAGGATGTGCTGAAGGTTCCCAGCGTGATGATGGGCTTCGGCCTTCCCGACGACAACCTGCACGCCCCGAACGAGAAGTTCCACATCCCGAACTTCCATCGCGGGATCGAAACCATCTGCCTGTTCTTTGAGAAGCTGGGAGCTTGAGGTTCGGTAGGGACGGACGCATTCGTCCGTCCCGCCGAGCGTAGCGCGGCGGACTCCTTCTCCCGTTCAGGAGACGGAGCGTCCTGGTAGCGCTAATACTGCAATTCCGCGTACTCCGCCCGCGCTTCTTTCAGAACGGGAATGTCTTGGTCAGCGTCGTTCCAGAGCGTAAGGAAGTCTTTATAGGCGGAGAGGGCTCGCCCGCGGGCGGCTTCGGCGTCGTTGCCGTGCAATGTTTTCGCCTGCAAAGCATTGGCGCGGGCGACCCCGAGATGGGCTAATGCTCCCGTCCAGCAGTTCCACACAATGCCGCTATGGTTCAGAATCTTCTGAAACTCTCCGGCGGCAGCTGCACTGTCGCGCGCGGCCAGGTATGCCTCGCCCCGCACATACACGGGATAGAGGCAAGAAACGTTAGCGAGAAACTGAATCGCGGCCCGATCCACTGGCACGGTGCTGTGCAGTGCTTCCAGAGCCGCAGCCGGATCTTTATGGTCCAGAGCTAGCTGGGCTCGAACCGTTGGCAGCCAGATGGATCGAAGCTGAGTATCCGTGGGGAAGCGTCGGCTTAAGTCCGCCGCCAGGGACGCGGGGCGTTCGGTGTCGCCCGCCATGGCCAGCGCGAGAGCAGTCTCAGTCTGCACGGCCTGACCGCCAGCGATCAACCTCCCCGCGTCCACCGCGTTCTTTCGTGCATCATTGTCATTTCCGAACCCGGCTTCCCGCAGCGCCGCGTTGGCGCGCCAGATGGCCGCGTTCTCCTTGTGCCCACTGCGAATGGCGGAATCCACCGATTGTTCCGTCAATTGCCGCGCCCGGCGCAGGCGCCCGGCGTATGCCGCAGTATCGGACTCGAGCGAAAGTCCCGAATTCTCTACGGCAGTCTTGCCGGTAAACCATCCAGCCTGCTCTTCCATCGCCGCGGAGTCACGGTTCAAGAAGGCCAGAGCATAGGAGACCTGGCGGAGCACGAAGTCGTCCAACCTCAGCGCCTGGGCCTGCTGAATGGTTTGCCGGGCCTCATCCATGCGCTGAGCTGCCAGCAGGACATAGCTCAGGACACCATAAGACGCCGCATCGTCAGGGGCAAGACGGACCGCCTCGCGAGCCGCCGTTATCGCGTCTTCGTACTGCGCCTGCTGGCCGTAGACAGTAGCCAGGTCGAGATAAGCCCGGGAGTCGCGGGGATAGCTGGCAATCTGTTCCTTGTAGGTACGCGTAGCCTCATCCAGGTCGCCGGTGACGCTCTGATAGTAGGCGGCCGCAATGGCCAGCTTTTCCCGTTCGCTCACCTGGTTGCTGAGCTGAAACGCCTTAGTGAAATACTCGCTTGCCCGTCCCACTTCGCCCAGAATGAAATAGTCATAACCAACGGCGACATGGCCCATGGCGAAGTTGGGATCAAACTGGACCGCGTGCAGATCGTACGGCAGGGCCACTCGTGGGCCCTGCTCTCGCGCTTCCCGGCGGCCCAGACTGTACGCCCGGAGCGCTTCCAAAGACGAGGTAGTGGCTTGCTCCAGGGGTACGTCGAATTTCTGCACCGTGATCAGCGATTCGCCCAGTTCGGTGCGGAGTTTCGCTGCAGCCGCGTCCAGTCCGTCCAAAACCCTTTCCTTGGAAGAAGCCGAAGCCTGGTCTTCTGCCAGCGTGTCTCCGTTCACGCAATTGACGGCTTTCACTCCGACAACGTATTGGGAACCTAGGCTGGCGATCGATCCCGCGATGTAGGCTTTGCCGCCGACGCGCTGGCAAAGTTCACGAGCGAGGTCGGGACTCAGAGGTTTGCCCTCTGGCCGCCCCATCATTTTCAGGGTGGCAACCTCTTTGTTTTCGGACAGGACGTTGAGGAAGGGAGACTGGTTGAGAGAAACACTGAGAGCCTGTTTGAGCGTGTCGTCAAAGACCGGATCGCCCGTAGAGTTGACGAAGTCCACCAGCATGACCGTGTCTTTTTCGGTCAGCCGAACGGCTGGTGGAGAACGATGAGAAAACCTGGCTGTCAGGCCGGCACCGATGAGGAGAGCAATCGCGGCAGCGCCCAGTCCGAGCTTCCACCCTGGGGCATGCACCAATACCTTCGCTTCGGGAGTTACGTGGTCATCGAGGGCTGAATCCTGCGCTCCAATGTCGGGTACGACCCGGACCATCTGGGCAAAGCGATAGCCCACGCCGGGAACGGTCACGATATAGCCATGGTCCTGCGCGGTCTGGCCCAGAGCCTTTCTCACCATGGAAACGTGTTTCGTGAGATTCGATTCCTCCACGAAGGTATCCGGCCACAGCGTCCGCATCAGCCGTTCCTTGGAGACGACTTGCTCGCTGTTTTCCACAAGCACGAGCAACGTCTGGAAGGCTTTGGAAGTCAGCGGAATGCATTCGTTCGCCCGTGATAATACCTCTTTCGAGGGATCAATCCGGTATGGTCCGAACTCGTATAACCGCCTGATTCCAATACCCATAGCTGCATTTCAGGAGATTTCAGCTCAGCTTTCAAGACATTTCATGCCCTGGGGGAGCAAGATCGCGGAGCTCTAGGTGACCCAGCGTGGCGCACACACGCGAGTCCTGCTGTAAGCGTAGCACAGAGTCCGGGTGGCAATAAAAGACTCCTGAGGGGGCCCGGGCTCTGTGGCTACACACAGTCTCGCTGCCGTGTCCACCGGTTACGTACTCCCCCAAAACCCTAGTTGGAGGAATGTAAAAATGAGTCGTACCGGTTCTCTGGTAGTTTTTCTGACCCTTGCCCTCTCTGTTGGATCCGTGTGGGCACAAACCCCATCAACCGTCGGCCCCCCAGCAGACACCATGAAAGTTGATTACTTTTCCAATGCCAACACCTCGGGAGCCCCGGATGCGACGGTGCGCCTCGACGACCCGGGATCACCCACGGGCAACGTATGCGCCAGTATGTTCGTCTTCGACCAGTACCAGGAACTGAGCGAATGCTGCAGCTGCCTGCTCACTCCGGACGGCCTGCGCACCCTCTCGGTGAACAACGACGTTACTGCGAACCCGCTCACCGGCGTGACCCTCAACACCGGCGTGATCAAGTTCGTTTCCACGACTCCGATTGCAGGTACGTGCCCGCTTCCCACCGTCGTACGGGCGACACCGACCCTGCGAGCCTGGACGACCCACATCCAGAACGGCAACTTCTCGGTGACCGAGACGGCTTCGTCCGACGTCACTCTGAATACGGGGGAAGCCTCCCGGCTTGCCAGAGAGTGTTACGCCGTGTGGCTGGTCGGCAGTGGCCGTGGCATTTGCAGTTGCGGGAAAGGGGACTAGCGCCGGTTCGGAAGTACCGAGCCGGCACAGTTCCAGAACGATGTGCATTCACAAAGCAATGAGCAGCCGCTCGATCTCTCTCGGGCGGCTGTTTGCTTTTCAACCGGAAAGAGCAACCCCGCAAGCCTTCGCCTCGCGAGGAAACATCTCCGTTGCGCTGGTGGACTCATATGCGCTAGCCTGATCTTGCTCTCGCGGTTCTCCCACCTCGTCTTTTCCTCACACCCAGAAACCAGGCATTTGCCGCAATGTGTGTGCAATCCAACGCGGTAGACTGAAAGGCCATACCATATATGGTGTTATATTGCTTGACCCATCCCCGTTTTCGCCGTTACAGTAGCTTCAATCTGTGCCCGCCCCGTCCAGCCCAGGGTGAGAGAGAACAAAAAGAATGGGTCGCGTGTATCGCAGCGCCGCCGGGAGGAATCCGTCTGGTAAACAGGCGCGTGGGGACGCTGGATCGCTAAATCGCAACCAGTTGAGCCGGCGGAAGTACGGTCCAACTGAAAACTGGCAACTGACCACTGGAGTTGCACTTTGCTCAAACTGAAGAAGCTGCAGATTCTCGGGTTCAAGTCCTTTTGCGACCGCACCGAGTTGAAGTTCCACGGTGACGGCATCGCGGCCATCATCGGTCCCAACGGATGCGGCAAGTCCAATATCGCCGATGCCATCTCCTGGGTGCTGGGCGAACAGTCGGCCAAGACGCTGCGTGGCTCGCGCATGGAAGACGTCATTTTTGCCGGCACGCGCGACCGCAAGCCCACGGGCATGGCCGAAGTGGCGCTTACGCTGATTGACCCTGAGATTTACACGGCCTCTGACGCCGGCGCTCCCACCGAGATTGAAATCCAGAACGACATGCCGGCCGAGAATGAGACGCATCTGGCCGACGACTGGGATGAAGCCTCCATTCGCGCCCGCGCCGCCGAAGATACGGTTCGCGCCGTCGAAGATGCCCAGCCCGGCCGGACGGAAGAAATCGAGGTTCCACGTTCGAAAGTTAATGTCATCTCTATCGCCTTCCCCGATGATGAGCCGGTATTCGCTCTTCCTGCGCACAACGTGGTCGCGATGGACGCGGCGCGAACTGCCGCTCCGCAGGTGGTGTTGAAGATTCGCCGACGCAAGTTTAACCAGCAGCAATTCCGTCACGGTGAAATTCATGTGACCCGCCGCCTGTTCCGTTCCGGGGACAGCGAATATCTGTTGAACGGTAAGCTGTGCCGCCTGCGCGACATTCAGGAACTCTTCATGGGCACCGGGCTCGGCCCCGAGTCGTATGCGCTCATCGAGCAGGGACGCATCGGCCAGATTCTGAGCAGTCGCCCGACCGACCGCAGGGCAATCCTCGAGGAGGCGGCCGGCATTACGAAATTTAAGACCAAGAAGCGGCTGGCCGAGGCGCGCCTGGAGGACTCGAAACTCAATCTCTCCCGCGTCAACGACATTTTTGACGAAGTCACGCGCCAGATGAATTCGCTCAAGCGCCAGGCCGCGAAGGCCGAGCGTTACGCGCGCCTGCGCGAGGAAATGCGCGCCAAGCTGCGCGTTGTGCTTGCCAGCAAATTCGCCGCGATCGAAAAGGAAGAGGCCGAACTCGACTCCCAACTGAACGCGCTGGCGGAGGAGATGCAGCACCGCACAGCGGAAGTCCAGCAACTCGAGGGCGAACACTCGGAACGGACGCAGCGTGGATATTCGATTGAAAACGAGTTGCGCGAAAACCGCGAGCGGATCAGCCAGATTGCGCTCGAAATTGACCGCGCGCACGCGCGCCGGCGGCACAACGAGGAGCGTTGCGCTGAATTGCTGGCCCGGTCGGCCGCCGCGGAAGCGGAAGTCGCCCAGGCGCGTAGTCGTTTAGCCGTGCTGGAAGCAGAGCGCGAGTCCCACCGCCAGGTGCTGGCCTCGGCTGGCGCCGACCTCGCCGCCGCCCAGAACGATCTGGTCCTACGGCAGCAGGAAGCAGCAGCCGCTTCCGCCAGCGTGGCTACGATCGAGCGCGAACAGGAAGAGTGTCGCGTCATCATGTTTGACGCCGTATCCGCGTGCTCGCGGGTTCGCAACCAGTTGGCGCAAGCCGAAGAGCGGCTGGCTGGAGTGGATCGCGAGTCGCGCCGGCTGGAGGCCGAGATCGCCAACGCCGATTTACAAATCGAAACTTTCGGCGGACAGCGTGGCCAACTGGCGCTGGAGTTCGAAACCGTCAATCAGAAAGTAAGCGGTATTGGCGAGGAACTCTTGCGCACGCGCCAATTGATCGAGTCGAAAAAGGCCGAGGAGAGCAAGACCAAGACCCGTCTCGATGTTCTGCGCGCCGAGTTCGCCACGGCCCTCGGAAAGAAAGGATCCCTCGAAGCCGTCATCGCCGAACACGGATATTCCACCGAGTCGGTGCGCCGTCTTTTTCAGTCTGGCGTCATGCACAGCGGCCACGCCCCGGTTGGTGTGCTCGCAGATTTCCTCGAGGTCGAACCTCGTTACGAGCGCGTGGTCGAAGACTTCCTGCGCGATGAGCTGAACTACATCGTGGTGAAGTCCTGGGACGCGGCCGATGAGGGACTGCGCATGCTGCGCACTGACGTTGACGGCCGCGCCACATTCCTGGTTCATCCCGAAGACGCCCAGGCGAAGTTTTCCTTTGTTCTCGATGAGGCGGCGCATTCGGCGCCTCCTGCGGCGCAGATTCTGCCGCTGAAGCAGACCATCCGCGTGCTCAATGGGTTCGGCAAGTCCCTGGAAGTAATTCTTCCCAAGCTGCGCGACGGCTACATCGTCCCCGAATCCGACGTTGCGCGTGGCCTTGCGCTGGAAAATCCTGACGCGTTTTTTCTTTCTCAATCCGGCGAATGCTTCCACAACGTCACTGTGACTGGCGGCAAGCAGCGCTCTGAGGGACCGCTTTCAATGAAGCGCGAGCTGCGCGAGGTGCTGCGTCAACTGGAGGAAATTGAGCGCGCCCTGCGGGATCAGGAACTGCGAGCGGTCAGCCTGGGTCGCGAAATTAAGGAACTCAGTTCCCTGCTGGACCGGCTGGACGCGGAACAGCGTGAGGCCGAGCACCAGGCACTGACCTCCAGCCACCTGCTGCAGCAGCTGGATTCGGAAATGACGCGCGTGAGCGAGCGCTCCGCGGTTTCGCGGCTCGAATTGCAGCGGCTTTCCGCCGAGCGGGCCGAGCAGGAAGCCAACATCAGTCAGCGCCAGAACGAAATCGCAGTGTTGGAAGAGGAACGGGTCCGGCTCGAAAAACAATTGACCACGGCTCAGGAATCTCTCGCCGGTTTGCGCCAGCGCCGCGAGGAATCAGCGCAGATCGCCTCGCAGCACGCGATTCGGGCTGCCGCAATCGAGGAGCGGCACCGGTCGGCCGCCGACCTGCTCCAGCGTATGGAAGCGGCGTTTGCCGACGTGAGCGAGCGCGTCCACACGCTTTCTTCGCAGATCGAGGCCGCCGCCGCCGAAAAGCTGCAGCGCGCGGCGGAGAATCTCGAACTCGAACTTCGCATCACCGACCTCGATGCCGAGCGCAATGCAGCGCAAACCCGCGAAGGGCTGCTGCAATTTGAAACCGAACAGCTCCGGGCAAGACTGGCGGAGATTGACGAACTTCTCCGCAATGGCCGTCTTCGGCTCGACCAGGCTCGCGACCGGCGCGGAGAACTCTCAGCCGCGGTCGCCAAGCTCCAATCGGACGCGGAGTATATGGCGCAAACCTGCCTGAACGAACTGGGCATCGAGCGGGCGGCGCTCACTGGCGATACCACTCTCAGTCTGGTTGCCGGGGACGAACTTGCCGCCGACGATCAACTCTGCCGCGACATGCGGAACAAGCTCGAGTCCATGGGGCCGGTTAACATGATGGCGCTCGAGGAATACAAAGAGACCTCCGAACGGCACACGTTCCTCGACACTCAGCGCAAGGATCTGATCGCCGCGATCGAGAACGCTACCTCCACAATTCGCGAGATTGACCAGCTCTCGCGCCAGAAATTCGAAGAAGCATTCACCAGGATCAACGAGAACTTCCAGGCGACTTTCAAGAAGCTGTTCGGCGGCGGACACGCGTTCATGAGGCTGACTGACGAAGAGAACAGCGCTGAGAGCGGCATTGACGTAGTGGCATCGCCTCCCGGCAAGCGCTTGCAGAGCGTGCTGCTGCTCTCCGGCGGAGAAAAAGCGCTCACCGCTCTTGCGCTTCTGGTCGGGATCTTCCAGTTCGCGCCCAGCCCGTTCTGCATTCTTGACGAGGTAGACGCGCCTCTCGATGAAGCCAACGTCGCCCGCTTCACCGAATTAATCCGCGAGATGAGCGTGCAAACCCAGTTCGTTCTGATCACTCACAGCAAGAAGACCATGGGCATCGCGCCCGTGCTTTACGGGGTCACGATGCAGGAGCCCGGAGTGTCAAAGCTGGTGTCTGTCCGGTTCGGGGCATCGTCTTAGAAAAGACCCCCTCAAACGCGGCCGGCGGAAACACCCTCGATTTCCACCGTCATGCTGACTTTTTCCACAGCATGGATCGTCTGCAAGCCGCTCCCCATGCACTGTTTAGCCGATTCCCCGTCTTGTCAATTCCTTTTCATCGAATAACGCGAGGCTGGTTTGCCTCCGTGTGACGAGGGTCGTTGACATTTTTGTTGGACCAGCTAGAATACCCACCGCTCTTTACCGCTAGAATTTCCCTATGACTCCTGAACTCCTCGATACCGTCCTCTTACAGACCGAATTTCCCGACCTCCACCTGCACGCCAGCGGAAAGGTCCGCGACGTCTACACCCTGAGCGATCAACAGCTTCTTTTCGTCGCCACCGATCGCATCTCGGCGTTCGACTACGTCCTGGCCACCGGCATTCCGCATAAGGGCCGAGTGCTGACGCAGCTTTCGCTCTTCTGGTTCGAGTTCCTGGCGGACATTGTCCCCAACCACCTCATCACCGCCGACGTTGAGAAGTACCCGCCGGGGGTTCGCAAGTATGCCGACCAACTCCGCGGGCGTTCCATGCTGGTGCAGCGCGCGGAGATGTTCCCGGTCGAGTGCGTGGTGCGCGGCTACATTTCCGGCTCGGCCTGGAAGGAATACCAGGCCTCGGGAAAAGTCTGCGGGATCGCTCTGCCCGCCGGACTCCGTGAGTCCGACGCGCTGCCTGAGCCCATCTTCACCCCGGCCACGAAAGCGGTAACCGGACACGACGAGAATATTTCCTTCGACGCCATGTGCGAGATCGTCGGCGTCGAGACCGCGAGTCATCTTCGCGATCTCACGCTGCGCATTTACAAGAATGCCGCAGCATACGCCCGCCAGCGCGGCATTATCATCGCCGACACCAAGTTCGAGTTTGGCCGAACCGCCAAGGGCATCACGCTGGCGGATGAGGTTCTCACTCCCGACTCCTCGCGCTTCTGGCCGGCCGACAAATACACGCCCGGAAAATCGCAGGAGTCTTTCGACAAGCAGTATGTTCGCGATTACCTGGAAGAAATTCGCTGGAACAAGCAACCGCCTGCGCCGGCTCTACCCCCCGACGTGGCGCGCCGCACCAGCGAGAAGTACCTGGAGGCTTATTCCCAGCTGACGGGGCAGAAACTGGATGTATGACTCTGTTTTACGTGATCTAGTTCGCGACCGGAGCCGGGCATGACTCCTGCGGACTGGATGATCTGTGCGCTCGTGCTCGTGAATGTCATCACGGCGGCGATGCAAGGCTTTTTTTCCGAAGCGCTGACCATCGCCGGGCTCGTGGTGGGTTATCTGGTCGCGGCTTGGCAGTATCGCCGTCTTGCGCTGTGGTTTGAATCGTTTCTCAAGAACACGTGGTTTGCTGAGATTCTCGGTTTCTTATTGATCTTCTTTGCCGTTGTGATCCTGTTCGGCATCGCCGCCAGGATTGCCCGGTGGGTCATGAAAGAAGCCGGACTCAGCGGTCTGGATCGTTTCCTTGGCGCGCTGTTGGGACTGGTCAAGGGCGGTTTGATGGCGACGGTAATCCTGATGGGAATGACGGCGTTTGCGCCCACTTCGAAGCTATTGCAGGATTCGCAGCTAGCGCCCTACTTTCTGGTGGTGGGGAATGCGGCGATGTGGCTTGCGCCTCCGGAACTGCGCCATCGCTTCGATCAGGGACTCGAACTCGTCCATCAGGCCCAGCAAAAGGTGAATTCAGTCCCGAAGTCCATCAAGTAGAAGAACCTCCGGGGAGACGCGCGCATCCCGGATAGATGCGTGCCGCATCAGGAAATTTTGAGTCGAAAAGAGAGCACTCGTGAAAGATCAATTGGAAGCACTCGTCCTGCAGATGTACAAGAGCAACATTCTCTATTCAGAAGGCGTGCGCGAATTCAAAAAGCGATTCATCCTGACTGTCCTTCAGGAGAACAAAGGCAATCAGTGCCGTGCCGCGCGCGAACTGGGCATGCACCGCAACACGCTCAG
>Ga0070733_10002762_pt1 | contig 12247 bp, 3 predicted proteins | sample Coa_R1_9_FD_66450 | JGI IMG/M metagenome (GOLD analysis project Ga0070733, IMG submission 66450) | Surface soil microbial communities from Centralia Pennsylvania, which are recovering from an underground coalmine fire - Coalmine... | ecosystem: Environmental > Terrestrial > Soil > Unclassified ... | reverse complement strand
GAGTTGGCCGAGCGAACCATGTGGCAGCCCTGGCATGTGGTGAAGTCCGCCTGGTAGAAGGTGAGCGGATTCTGGTGAGAGAATTTGGAGCTCTGCCACTCGTCATACGCGGTGAAGGCGCGAATCCACTTGTAGTCGTTGAGCATGGGCGGCAGGTTGGCCTTGTGGCATGCGGCGCAGAACTGCGCGGAACGATAAATGGGCTGCATCACCGCGCGGGAATGCCGGTCGAGGTGCGCGAGAATCTCCGAATCCGGCACGACGCCGGGAACGCGATTGCCCTGCTCATCGACCATCACTGCGGGGACAGCGAGGACAAATCCCCCGTTTCCAAGCTTGGAGTCGACGCTCTGAATGGAATGGCAAAACGTGCAGGTGAGACCATCGCGATCGAAGGAACGGTCGCCGGTGTAACTCGTGTCGAGCGCGCCTGCCAGCACGCCGATCGGGTTGTGGCAACTGTCGCAGTGCCGCGCAAATTCTATTCCCTTGGTGCGCAGCAGAATGTTCACGCTCTGTCGGTAAAACGGCGTGCGGAACGAGTTGGAGTGCAGCGCCTGCCGCCACTGGTGGTAGGCCTCCTGATGGCAGTGACCGCAGTAGCGCGCATCAGGGAACGACTCGGGAGGAAGAAAGTCGTTGCCTTCGATGGCCGCATTTCCGGGCAGGGAGATGCCGTCGCTGGTGAAGGCGAAGTTGTAAGTTTTGCGGATCTGGTCGGCGTAGGTCTTGCGGGCAGTCTGCTCTTCCGCCCGCGGATCCACGCCTGCATGCGTGCTGCGATGCCACACCGTGCCGGCGAAGAAGAAGAGCAGGATGAAGGCGCAGATGGTCCGGATCTGGCTCTTCAACACGCTTGAATCCTTTGGCAGCTGTCACCGCACTCGAAGGCCGGTTTGCGTCCCGCATCCGGTCTCTGTTTCGAGTTCTGGCGATCCTGTGAGATTGGGGAGACTGCCAGGCCAAAGTATAGCCACACCATACTTCGGTGTACACCGGATTCGGAAATAAGGCACATCGGCTGGCTTATGGCGGAGATGCCGATTGGCCGCTCTCAGCTTGCAGCGCCCTTGCCTGCGCGCGTTCCGCTGCCGCCTCCTCGGTCTTTCCCTGCTTTGCCAGTGCTTCGGCCAGCTCCAGATGCGCTTCACCGTACTTCGGATCGAAGGAGATTGCGTTCCGGAACTCGACGATGGCGTCGTCGAGCTTTCCTTCAGCCATGAGCGATTTGCCGGAGTTGGTTGCAACCTCGGCCCGCTGCTGGTTCATGTGTGCGCGCATCAGGTCTGCCGCGATCTTCCGCTCCTGCGCTGCCTCGGTAGTGTTGCCCTGTTGGACGAGTACATTGGCCAGCAGCAGATGCGGATCGGACTGGTCTGGAAGCTGTTGAATCGCATGCCGCAGTGCGTCGGCGGCTTCAGTCGGCTCGTTCAGCTTCAGGTAGACGTTGCCCAGCGTCGACCAGCCATCTCCGTTCTGGCCTTGCAACTTGAGCGATGTCTCGAGCTGCTGCGCAGCTTCGGCGTATCGGGCCGTCTGGTTGTAGAGGATGCCCAGCACATAAGGCGCCTCATATCCTGACGGATCGAGCTTTTCCGCGGCCTCAAGCTGAGGGATGGCATCGGCCGCATCGTCCTCGAGCTTGTAAGCCACGCCCAGATTGTAATGAGCCTTCGATGAATCGGGCGCGAGCTTGAGCGCAGTACGTAATTCCGTGATTGCGCTGGCAACCTGATCGACCTGAAGATACGCGGCGGCAAGATCCTGGTGCGCAGTGAGATTGGATGGATCGCATGCGATCGCCCGCTCAAGATAGGGCAGCCCCTCCTGCGCGCGATGGAGTTGGCTCAAGGCCAGGCCGAAATTAATCAGTGCCTCCGCATTCTTCGGTTCGGCCTGTACGACCTTCCTGAATAGATCGGCGGCCTCCGCAACCCGGTTGGTGCGCTGATAAACCAGTCCCAGCGAGTAGGCGGTCGCCGCAGAGTGCGGCTCGATGCGCAATGCCTCTTCGAGTATCGGTGCGGCCTTCTCATCGAGTCCGGCATCTGCCAGAGCCTTGCCGGCCGCCTGCAGAATCTGCGCATCATTCGGCGCGAGTGCGCCGGCCTTGGTCCACTCGGCCGCCGGGTCGCCCTTCTGCTCGGCCTGCAGCATAAAACCAAGCTGCAAGTGAAATCGAGCGGATTTCGGATCCATGCGCAGGGCCTGGTTGAATTCCTCTTCAGCCTCGCTCCAGTTCTTGCGCTGTGCATAGAGCGATCCAAGATCAGCGTGCATCTGGGCGGTTTCGCCACTTTGCGCGGCGGCTTCCTTCATGCGCGCAATGGCGCCGTCGATCTGTCCCGTAGCCGCCAGCGACTTTGCGTATACCTCAAGAGTCTGTGCCGGGAGGTGCGCATTCCGGGCTCTCGCCGCAGACTCGGCTTTGGCAAACAGCGGCACGGCCTTCGCCTGGGCGCCGGTGTTTGCATAAGCCAGCGCCAGGTTGACCTGCGCCGCGTCGTCCGCCGGCTTGACGGCCAGAGCCTGTTCCAACTCGCGGATCCCCGCGGCCCATTGCCCCTCGCGCACAAGAACAGCGCCTAGGGCGCTGTGTCCAAGCTCGATCTCCGGCTCCAGCCGCACCACCGATTCGAACTTCATCCGCGCGGTCTTCAGATCGTTGCGATTCAGCGCGGCGACGCCGGCGCGGTAGTCGGCATCGGCCTGACGGAGTGTGTCAGACGGCTCCTGGCAGACGAGCAACCCGCCTGTGACCAGCAAGCCGAGCAGAATGCAGCATTGGAACCGGCGCCGTCGCATCGAGGAAGCCAACGAGGCCATTCTAAGCCAATCCGCTATGCCGGACACCGATACATCGAAACCCCTGAATGGGAATGCCGGGTTCTTACTCAAATGAGCCAACGTAATCATGGACCGGCTCGGCTTTCCGGACAGTCGAGACTCCTGTATCGGCGACCACCCGACCGGAACGTCAAAATGCGCCCTTCCGCCTGCCCTTCGCAACATCAGTCAATGGTCACGGGCAAGTTGGTGGAACTTGTCTGCGATCCGGAGGTGCCTGTGATGGTGACTGTATATTGCCCTGCGGCTGCTGAGCTTCCCGCCTGCAGGGTAAGGCTGGCGGTTCCGGCTGGAGTAGGATTCGGTGAAAAGGATGCGGTCACGCCGCTGGGAAGACCGCCCGCCGAAAGCTGAACATTGCCGGTGAACCCATATTCGCCAGTGATGCTTACGTAGCTCGTGGAAGCCTGTCCGCCGGGACTTAAAGTGACGGAGTAGTAGTCAGCGAGCACAAAAGTCGGCACGAAGACGCCCAGCATAATCTTGGTCGACGCGGTCTGAGTGCCCGACGTGCCGGTGATCGTGAGAGTGGACTGTCCGATGGGGGCGGTGCTCGACGCGGTCAGCGTGAGGGTGGTGGTGCTCGCCGCCGGATTCGGTGAGAAGGACGCGGTAACTCCGGTCGGGAGACCCGACACTGCAAACTCAACATTGCCAGAGAATCCATATTGCCCATATACATAAACATTTGTCGTCCCTGTAGTGCCTTGGCCGATATCTATATCGGAATAGTCAGAGATAGTGAAGGTAGGCACGACAACTCCAACCGAAATTGTGGTGGACGCGCTCTGCGAGCCGGATGTACCGGTGACTACGATGTTGTGCTCGCCAAGAGCTGCCGTGGCCGACGCCGTCAGCGTCATTGTCGTAGAGTCTGTTGCCGGGTCAGGTGAAAAGGAAGCAGTCATACCTGCCGGCAGATTTGGCGCGGCAAATTGGACTTTCCCGGTAAATCCATACTCGGGGATCACACTTATGCTGGTTGTGGTCGTAGTCCCCTGACCGATCGTAATGCCGTCATAGCCTTGGATTGTGAACGTGGGGACATAAATAGAGACAGGAATTACGGTCAATGCACTCTGCGAGCCGGCCGTTCCGGTGACTACCATGTTGTATTGGCCCAGAGTTGCGGTGGGCGAAGCAGTCACAGTCAAAGTGGTGCCGGCTGTCGACGGATTTGGCGAGAAGGAAACGGTCACGCCGGATGGCAGACCAGCCGCGGTAAATTGAATATTCCCGGCAAAGCCGTACTGCGCGGTTGTATATAAGCTGGTCGTGGCAGTGCTCCCCCGGCCAACGGTCACGCCGCCATACGCTCCCGCAATCTGAAATGTGGGAGCATGCACAGTCAGAGTCTCAGTTGAAGAGACGGTCTGCGTGCCGGATTCTCCAGTTACAGTAATGTTGTACTGGCCAAGGCTGGCAGTGCTCGACGCGGTGAGTGTGAGCATGCTGCCAGTCTTTGTCGGATTCTGAGAAAAGGCCGCCGTTACTCCACTGGGGAGGCCTGAAATTGCCAGTTGAACCTCACCGGTGAATCCATTCTGCGAATACAAGTTCACTGTGGCAGTGGCAGAGGCGCCCCGGCCCAGGTCCACCCCACAACAAATATCCAGCGAGAAATACGGAACGGAGACAGTAAAAACTACCTGCGTGAAGGCAGTCAGTTTCCCTGAAGTTCCTTTCACGGTGAAGGTATATTGACCTGGCTCAATAGATGTCGGCACCGACAGCGTCAGAACTGTGGAATTCACCGCAGGATTGGGAGAGAACGATGCAGTCACGCCTGCAGGCAGACCGACAGCCGACATCTGGACGGCGCCGTGGAAACCGAAGGACGGATTCACTTCTATAAAAGTTGTGCCTGTCGAGCCTTGGCCGATCTGGCCCAGACCATAATTTTGGAGCGTAAAGGACTCACTACCGACCGTAACGCCAATCATCATGGTGGACTTCGCAGCGCCGCTCGCTCCCGACACAGTTACCAGATAATTACCGGGGACGGCCGTGCTCGCAGCCGTAAGTGTGAGCACGGTGTTGCTGCTCGAGGAGGAAGGCGAAAATGACGCAGTAACACCGGCAGGCAGGCCCGAGGCGGAAAACTGGACGAGGCCGGAAAATCCAAACTGCGGGTACAAATATATGTCGTTTGTGGAAGAACTTCCCTGACCGAGGCTCATCTCCGTCCCTCCGTTCAAGGTAAAGCCGGGAGGACCGACCGTCAGATTGAACACGGAGGTTGCGGATTGGGTTCCATATTTCCCGAGAATGGTCGCCGCATATGTTCCCGCAGGCGCGGAACTAGATGCCGCCAGGGTGATCGTACTGCTATTTGCAGTCGGATTTGGCGAGAAGGCTGCGGTGACTCCATCAGGAAGGCCTATGACGGAGAAGCCGACGGCGCTATTAAACCCGAACTGCGAATTTATACTCACACTCGCTGTTGTCGAGGCGCCCTGGCCAAGAGATACCGTTCCAGGACCATAGAGGCTGAAGGACGGTCGTTCGATATCGACCGTGGACTGGATCGCGACTGTTTTCCCAGCACTGCTCCCTTTGATCGTGAATGCGTATTGACCCAGGCTGGAAGCTTTCGAGGCTGTTAAGGTCAGATTGCTGGAATACGTCGTTGGATTCGGTGAAATAGAGGCGGTCACCCCGCTCGGCAGATCGGACACCTGCAATTGAACCGGGCTGCTGGATGCAACGCCTGAGACGACCGTGACGAATGTCTGCGCCGAACTGCCCTGACCAACCCCCACACCGGCGCTATAGAGAGAAAAGGAGGCCGCGGCGACTGTAAGCGGCATAACCGAGGTCGCCTTCTGGTTTCCAGAGACACCTGTGACAATCAGGTTATACTGGCCCTGGCTCACGGATTTGCTGGCTGTAAGCGTTATCGTGCTCGAGTTCGAGACAGGATTTGGCAGAAACGACGCAGTCACACCTTGAGGCAAACCGGAAACGGAAAGATTCACAGAACCCAGGAACCCATAGAGCGGTTGAATATATACCGAGCCCTGCGTCGAAGATCCAGGCTGTAATAAGTCCGACACATAACTGGACACAGTAAAAGTAGGCGCATAGATAGATACGGTCATGGGTATGGTCGCCTTCAGCTTGCCGGAAACCCCAATGATTGTGACGTTGTACTCTCCAAGAGCGGCAGTGTCGGAGGCTGTGAGTGTCACATAGCTCGAGCGCGCCGACGGATTCGGCGTGAACGAGGCTGTAACTCCGGAGGGCAGGTTTGTCGCGGAGAGCTGGACGCTTCCTGTAAAGCCATTCGCAGGATTCACGTTCACGGTGGCAGTTGTTGAACTTCCTCTTCCGACCTGGGCGTTTCCATAGGTGCTGAGAGTGAAGCTCTCAGCGCTGCTGTCCGCCGGATTCACGGTCAGATTCAATAGCGTCGCTGAGCTCAGCTTTCCGTATGTTCCAGTAACAACGGCATTGTATTGTCCAAGCGCAGCGGAACTCGTCGCCGTCAACGTGACCGTGCTGGACGAAGATGTGGAACCGGGTGAAAACGTCGCCGTAACACCGCTGGGCAAACCGGAGATCGAGAGATCGACATCGCCGTCGAATCCATTTGAAAGCACCAAAATGTATCCAAAGGCGCTCGTGCCCCGATCCATGATGACGCCATACGAGCTTTCGATCGAGAAGGTTGGCGCTTGGACGATAACTTGGAGGGTTGTGGAAGCAGTCAATGAGCGAGAGGTTCCAGTAATTGTGACTGTCCTGGCTTGAAGTGGAGCCGTCTTGGTCGCCGTAAGAACGAGCTGCGAGTTGTTGGCCGTGGGATTCCCGATCCAGGATGCAGTGACTCCTTCAGGCAGGCCGGCTATCGAGAGCTTGGCTGTCCCTGTGAATCCGAACTCCGAAACGACGTTGACGTAGCCTGTGGCCTTTCCTCCCTGGGCCACAGTCATCGACGGATAGGCTGAAACGTAAAATGCAGGCGCATGGACCTGCAGTTGAACAGTGGTCGATGCCGTCAGCTTGCCGGAGGTCCCTGTAATCGTCAGAGTCGCGTTCGCCTGGACCGCAGTTGCAGCAGCAGTTAGCGTGAGCGTGCTGGAGCTATAGGCGGAGATCGGGTTCGGGGAGAGAGTCGCGGTAACGCCGCGGGGCATGCCGGAGACGGAGAGATGGACATCTCCACTCAACCCGTCCGGCGAATAGACCTGGATAGTGCCGGAGGTGGTGTTTCCTGGCGCCAGGCTGAGACTTCCCGGGCCGGATAGAGTGAAAGCGGCATCAGAAACCGTGAGCGGGAAGGTAATCGTCGACGTCTTCGATCCCCACGTCCCCTTGATCGTCACCGTCTTCGTTCCCAGTGCGACTGTGTTGCTTGCAGCCAGGGTTAACGTGCTACCGCTGTTCGTCGGATTTGGTGAAAAAGTTGCAATTACTCCGGCAGGCAGTCTACTCGCTGAAAGCTTGACACTGCCCGTGAATCCCGACGAAGGATTGACATAGATAAAGGCAGTCGTCCCCATGCCGGGATAGATCGTGAGCGGCCCTGGCGAGTCGACTGTAAAGCTCGGAGCCGCAACTGTGAGCGGAATGGTCGTGGTCGCACTGTGCGCGCCGGAAATGCCTTTGACGGTGATGTTCTTGGTTCCAATGGTCGCCGTAGTGTTTGCCGTCAGCGTCAATGTTCCGGAACCGATAATCAGATCGGGACTGAACGAAGCCGTAACCCCGCTCGGCAGGCCGGATACCGACAAGCGAACGTTGCCGGTGAAACCGTTTTGCGGAGACATGCTGATGTAGGTCTGCACCGATGCGCCCCGTCCGAGATTTACCGGTCCGTCCTGATTCGTCAGCGTGAAGCCCGGCTCAACAACAGACAGTGGGATTGTCGTGGTTACCTTCTTGCCGCCATAAGTGCCGATCACCGTAACACCGGAGTTCGCTATCTTAGCAGTGCTGGTGGCAGCGAGGCTGAGTATGCTCTGGCCGGCTGTTGGATTCGGCGAGAAGGACGCAGTGACACCGCTCGGCAGCCCTGAAGCCGAGAGCTCGACGCTGCCGAGAAATCCGTATTCAGGCGTAACAGTCACGGCTCCATTGGCCGAACTTCCCTGCCCTACGCTGACTGGGCCGGATCCCGTTAACGTAAACGTGGGCTCGAGGACACTCAGAGAGAGAGGCGTGTTCACAATCTGTTTGCCGGATGTGCCGGTAATCGTCAACGTGCTCGCTCCCAGCGGCGCGGAAGCACTCGCACTCAATGAGATCTCAGCCGTTCCCGTGACCGGATTCGGCGAGACCGCCGCGGTAACCCCCTTAGGCAGCCCCAAGACATCCAGATGCACGCTGTCGGTAAATCCATATTCCGGCACTACGGAGATTGAACTCGCTGCGGAAGTACCCGGTCCGATCACCACCGGTGTCATGGCCGTGAAGACGAACGTCGGAACATACACTCCAACGGGGAAACTGGTCGTGGCCTTCAGGGAACCCGACGTTCCGGTGATGGTGACTGTGCTTGAGGCCGGCGTAGCAGTACTGCTGGCGGTCAGCGTCAGCGTGGCGTTTCCAATCGCCGGATTTGGGACGAGAGACGCAGTGACGCCGTTCGGCAGGCCGGAGATGGAGAGATTGACGCTATTCTCGAACCCGTAGAGCCCTTCCACCTGGATCGTGGAAGTCATCGTCTTTCCCTGGCCGAGAGCTATCTGGGGCGGGCCGAACAGCAGGAACTCCGGCGGAAGGACATTCAGCTTGAGCGTGGTGCTGGCTCTCGCGGTTCCAGACACGCCTGTTACGGTGAGCGTGCTCGATCCCAACGCGGCCGACTTCGCGGCTGTGAGTATCAAAGTGCTGTAAAACGCCGCTGGATTGGGACCGAAGGATGCCGTAACCCCTTTGGGCAAGCCAGCAACGGAAAGCCGGACATTTCCGGTGAATCCAAATTCGTCATAGATCGAAATGTAAGTTTCGCCGGACACACCGGGCCCGAGATTGATGGGATAGTAAGCATAAAGCTCAAAGGACGGCAAGTGAATAGAAAATGTCAGAGTTGTCTTCGCAGTCACGCTTCCTGAGACGCCGGTAATTGTCACCGTATTGGTGCCGGGCGCCGCCGAGCTACTCGCATTGAAAGTTAATTGGCTCGATCCCGTGGTCGGATTCGTTCCCAGCGTCGCCGTCACGCCTTTTGGCAGGCCGGTCACGGATAACTTGACGCTGCCGGTAAATCCGTAAAGAGGTGTTACCAGGACGCTCGCAGACGCAGAACTGTCCGGCTTCATCGCCACACTTGCCGGGAGGGTTGAAAGCGAGAAGCTTGGCGTATGCACAGTGAGCACGATGCCGATTCGTTCAACGAGGCTGCCCGAGGTGCCGGTGATCGTGAACGGCACCGTAGTGTTGGCGACGGTATTTGCTGAAGTCAACGTGAGCACGCTGCTGTTGGACGTCGGGTTCGTTCTCCATTTGGCGGTAACTCCGCTGGGCAGCTGCGACGTAATGGCCAGTTGGACATTGCCCGTAAATCCGCCGGCGTCAATGACGCTGATGGTTGTCGATCCCGAAGCGCCCGGGTTCATGACCACGTTGGGCGACGAGGCCGACAGCCAGAAGCCACGCGTCTGCTTTCCCGCCAGGTCGTCAATCAGATCCTGTCCCGTCGGGCTTCCCCAGCCGGTCACCAGATCGTAGCCAGCCTCGGTGCTAAACCAGAACGGCTGCCCAAACGTGAGATTGTTTCCGCTGACGATATCGTGAAAATCGTCGACGTATTTCGAGCCCTTGCCTATTAAATAGATATAGGGATTGATGAAACCCACGCCACCCTGAGGCGCGGTCCCTGCTTCCACCGCCTGCTGATTGGCCAGCGCGATAAACGCAGCCCAGCGAGGAGCGGCAAAGCTCGTCCCGCCATAGTCTGGCGCGCAAACATTCTGTGCGCAGTCATAGTTATCGAAATCGCCTTCCATGGCCACGTCCGGAACATTGCGCAGCGTGGTCGAACCGCGATTTGCAACGGTGGCAAGCCCAAATTGCCAATCGGGTATCAAGATGTTGTCTGGACTGATTCCGCCGCCGCTCCCGCTCGGAGGACTGTTCCAGGCCGACTCGGAGTCCCAGGCGCCACCGGCACCTTGAGTTGTCAGATGTGTACCGCCCACGGCTGTTACGTAAGCGTCTTCCTGGGGATAGACGTAGGGGTCGAACAGGATATCGAATGCGCCATCATCGCCTGAGGCCGCGAAGAAGCTTTGCCCCTGGGCCGCAAACTCCTTGAAAAAGACGTCGTCGGTCTCTGGATCGTCGGGTATCCAGCTCCACGAGCAACTCAGCGCCTTGGCGATATTTTCCGCAGCCATCGCGTTCAGCACATTCGCATCATCCGACGTTCTTTCGTTCGGGTCCCCGATGTAGACCCTCACCTGGCTCAGCCCGGGAGCCATCCCAATTGCCTGAACGATATCGAGTACCTGCTCCGCATCGTCACCGCCCCCGACCGGTTCGGGAAAGGCTCCGTCGATCAACACGTTGTTGATCGCAACCGTGTAGCTTTGCTGGGCGTTGCTGAATGTCGCATCGACATCGCTGAGATAGTAACCGCCAAACTCGAGCAGCCCCACAGTCTGGCCATTGCCGGTCAGCTGAGTTCCGCCATAATAGGCAGCCCGCATGTCGCTCCCAAGATAAGATCCGCCGGGCCCCGAGCCGGTGACGGTCGCGGCCATCTGGCCGTCTGACGATCGCTTCACCAATGGTCGGGGCAGCGAGAAATTGTTCAGCCCGGCTACATGCGTTACGGGCGCACTCACCGCGAGCGACGGTTCGCGATCGGGAGAAAAGAAGGTCCGGTTCTCGGTGGGGTGCTGGTAAATTCCCATCCGGATATGGAAGGCGCTGTTGATCTGCTCCACCGTTGCGCTTGCGGGAACAATCAGACGGTTGACCGGAGCGCCGGTGACCTCAAAACCGCTAGCCCGCGCAAAGGCAACTACAGCCGCATAATCCTCTTCCGAAGGGCCGAATCTCGCGGTGAACTCAGCAACGCTGAGAAACTGCCGGTAGTCAGGGCTCGACGCGTCATAGAGTCGAGCAAGCAGTCGATCGAGCTCTGGCTGGTTGCGCAGTGGAAGGATGATCGAAAAGCTCAACCGCTCGTCTTCCGGCATCGTTCCGATGAACTGTGCCTTGCCCTCAGCTACCTGGCGGCGCACATGACCGTGCAGCACTTGAAGCTTTTCCTGCCCAGACACGCACACCCCGGCTGACAGGGCAAGCATCGTCAGAAGCGTGGATAGAATGAGTTTCTTTGCTTTGTCTGAAGAACAAATATTCCACGCCAAGATAGGCCGCCTTTCCCAGACAGTACGCGACCCGCAGCCAGCGATATCAACTGGCCCAGAACATTTTCAATCTGTCTCGAAGTTGCGCGAATCCGTGCGTCGATCATACATCGGAATGCCACTTCGAGAGTCGGCACTTCCGGAGTACAGGGAGTCGGCTCAGTGATGGCGAGCGTGGAGGCAAGCTTCATTTTCATGTTGCAGTCGCCGGCCCGAAACGTTGCACTGTCGTGGGAGCAAATCCGCACGGCAGAAGACGAAGGGCCATGAATGCCCATTCTCAGCCTCTACGGGAGCGCCGCTAGACATGAACCTGTTCTGCAAGCGCAAGCTCACGGCGCAGCTCTTGTCTCTGGCGATTCCCCAGGCCGGGTTTCATGCCTTCCGGCATTTCAACGTTTTAATAATGGACCTCTTGCGCGTTCCGCTGAAGACGATCCAAGAGCGCGTCGGCCATGCACTCACTGGCTCATTCACGCTGGACGTGTACGGGGGACAGCTGAGCGGGATCGGAACCTTGGCCGCGCGGGCGGTTGGCGCAGAGCTTGAAAGGGCCGTTCGGGAATCTGAATCCAGGCTCCACGACGAATCAAAGGCCGTCGCTAATGACGGCTTAACTCCTATCCAAGCAAAAAGGCTTGAGAGCCACATCTCCCAAGCCTTGTGATTCCTATCACTTAATTGGTTGCGGGGGCTGGATTTGAACCAGCGACCTTTGGGTTATGAGCCCAACGAGCTACCGGGCTGCTCCACCCCGCATATACAGTGTAACAACACCCCGGAACACGGGTCAAACGCTCGTCAAGGCGATTGCGATCGCATCGAAGCGTCATCCTCCGATGCTGCGGCGTTCTTCATCCCGCGCCCACACAGGCGACTTGAACGTCCCGACGCCGGAGCTATTCTCACGGGCAGATCGATAGCGCGCGCAGCCGCGCTCCGGTCCGTTACACTCGATGGCACCTGCCACAAGCGGAGGATTCGCGCGCGATGTCGCTGCTCTATGGAATTGTGCTGGCCGTGATTGTGGTGGCGCTTCTGGCCGTCTCAATCAGCCGCACATTCAAAGTAAAAAC
>Ga0070733_10002761_pt1 | contig 12249 bp, 11 predicted proteins | sample Coa_R1_9_FD_66450 | JGI IMG/M metagenome (GOLD analysis project Ga0070733, IMG submission 66450) | Surface soil microbial communities from Centralia Pennsylvania, which are recovering from an underground coalmine fire - Coalmine... | ecosystem: Environmental > Terrestrial > Soil > Unclassified ... | reverse complement strand
GCGCCGTCGTCAACTGAACCCGGTACCTCATCCGATCACCACCTCGACTTCTTGCGCGCCCACGCTGCGCAGATGGTCCGAGGCCTTGCGCGCCTCGAAGATGGGATCGTCGGCTTCAATCACCAGCAGGAAGCGGTCGTCGGTGGCGCGATGGGCGTTGCGGTAATTCATGGAAGGGTGATATAGCCGCGGCAGCCCGTTCATGATCCACATGCCGAAGAAGGTGGCGAGCGCGGTGAAGGCCACCGTCAGCTCAAAATCCACCGGGATCGAAAATGAAAAATCGAACAGCGGCTTGCCGCCGATGACCAGCGGATAGGGACTGAGACCGAACGGGATCAACTGCTTGATGAACTGAAGGCCGCCCGTGTACCACTGCAACAGCAGCGCCGTGGTCAAGCCGGTGAGCGAGAAGCAAACCACGATCCAGCCCAGCTTCGAATACGGGATACCCAGGGCCGCGTCGATGCCATGCACCGGAAACGGAGTCATGGCGTCGAGCTTGGAATAGCCCATCTCGCGAATCTTCCGTCCCGCCTTGACCAGCTCTTCCGGAGTTTCGAAGGCGCCCATCGCCGCGTACACTTTATCCGCGCCGATGCCCAGCTTGTCTTTAATCTGCTCGATGTCCAACCGTCCGTCCATGTTTCGGCCCATGCTAGTGGACCTCCTCGGTGGCGGCTTCCGGCGCGAAGCTATGGCGTTCCACCGCGGCCACGCCCTTGACCTCCGAGAGCGCGATCATCGGCAGGAAGCGCGCGAACAGCAGGAACAGCGTGAAGAACAGCCCGAAGGTGCCGAGCAGGGTCAGCTTGTCCACCCAGGTGGGATGGAAGAAGCCCCAGGAGCTGGGCAGATAATCCCGCGTCAGGCTAGTGGCGATAATCACGAAGCGCTCAAACCACATGCCGATGTTGGTGGTGATGCTGATGAAAAACATCACCCATAGATTGGTGCGCAGTTTTTTGAACCAGTACAGCTGCGGGATAAACACGTTGCACGAATACATCGACCACGCCGCCCACCAGTAGGGACCGAAGGCGCGGTTCAGGAACGTGAATCGCTCGTAGATGCTGCCGCTGTACCAGGCGATAAAGAATTCGCAGGCGTAGGCATAGCCCACGATGGAACCGGTCACCAGGATGATCTTGTTCATGTTCTCCAGGTGCTTGATGGTGATCAGATTCTGGAGATTCAGCAGCCACCGCGCGATCAATAGCAGCGTCATCACGCAGGCGAACCCGGAAAAGATCGCGCCGGCTACGAAGTAGGGCGGGAAAATGGTGGTGTGCCAGCCCGGAATCACGCTCGTCGCGAAGTCGAAGCTCACGACCGAGTGGACCGACAACACCAGCGGCGTCGAGATACCCGCCAGAATAAGGTACGCGACCTCATAGTGGCTCCAGTGCCGCGACGATCCGCGCCAGCCTAAGGAGAGGGCCCCGAAGACCCACTGCCGGATCTTGGTGGTGGCCCGGTCGCGCAAAGTGGCCACGTCGGGAACCAGGCCGGTGAACCAGAACAGGATCGACACCATCAGGTAGGTGTTGACCGCGAACACGTCCCAGATCAGCGGGCTGCGGAAGTTCTGCCACATGTTGAGATCGGTGTTGGGCACCGGGAACAGCCAGTACGCGCGCCAGGGACGGCCGGTGTGGAACAACGGGAAAATCGCCGCGCACATGACCGCGAACAAGGTCATGGCTTCAGCGGAGCGGTTGATGGACGTGCGCCACTTCTGCCGGAACAGGAACAAAATCGCCGAGATCAGCGTGCCGGCGTGGCCGATACCGATCCAGAACACGAAGTTGGTGATGTCCCAGGCCCAGCCGATGGGCCGGTTGTTGCCCCAGACGCCGATGCCGGTGACCGCGAGATAGGCCAGCATGCACAGCAGCAGAACCAGCACGGAGCTGGTGATGCTCAGCGCGATCCAATACTTCATGGGCGTCTTGAAGACGTTGGCTTCGACGATGGAACTGATCTGCTCGGTGAGCTCGTGATACTCCGGCCTTCCGGGAACCAACGGCGGGTTGGTCTCGAGTAAGGCCGGATCTTGCCGCACTGTTACGCTCATGCTTCCAACTCCGGATTGGGATTGCGCAACCTGGCCAGATACGTCGTGCGAGGCCGGACGTCCAGCTCCGCCAGCATGGCGTAGTTACGCTCCTGCTTCTTCAATTTCGAAACCTTCGATTCGGGGTCGTTGATATTCCCGAACACGATCGCGTCGGCGGGGCAGGTCTGCTGGCACGCGGTCTTGATCTCGCCGTCCTTGATCTCGCGCCGGCCGGCCACCTTGTGGTTGATCTTGGTCTCCTGAATCCGCTGCACGCAGTAGGTGCACTTCTCCATGACGCCGCGCATGCGCACGGTGACGTCGGGATTGAAGACCATGGCGTGAATATCAGGCTCGTTCTTATGGAAGTTCAGAAAGTTGAAATGCCGCACCTTGAAGGGGCAGTTGTTGGCGCAATAGCGGGTGCCCACGCAGCGGTTGTAGACCATGTCGTTGAGCCCCTCGGGACTGTGCGTGGTGGCGGCGACGGGGCAGACGTTTTCGCACGGCGCGTTCTCGCACTGCATGCACGGCAGAGGCTGCTCCACCGCGCGCGGCTCGTCTTCCGACCCGACGTAATAGCGGTCCATGCGGATCCAGTGCATCTCGCGGCCGCGAATCACTTGATCCTTGCCGACCACGGGAGTATTGTTTTCGGCCTGGCAGGCGACCACGCATGCGTTGCAGCCGGTGCAGGCCCCGAGGTCGATGGCCATGCCCCACTGGTTGCCCTGCTCGTAACTCCATTCCGGGTAGACCGAGTGGAGCGCAGGCAGCTCCGACATCTCCTCGACCGCCTTGGGGTTCTTCTTGTACTCGGAGACGTTGACTTCGCGGTACAAAGGCCGGTCGCCCTGGTGTTCCGCGAGCCCGCGCTCCTGAGTAGTGGCATATTGGTGGGTTTCGCCCGTGGCGGCGATCTCGAAACCGGAGGCGTACCAGAGTCCGTCGGTGGTCCGGATCAGGTTCGCGTTGAAGCCGACGTCTTTGCCGACGCGTCCGCAATGCGTGCGGCCAAACCCGAGAGCGATGGTAACGGCTCCGTCGGCGTGGCCCGGCTGGGTGATCACGGCGGCTTCCAGCTTCATCCCGCCCTTGGAGATCGAGACCATGTCGCCGTCTTTGAAGCCCTTTTCCTTGGCCGTGGCGACGCTCATCAGCGCGGCGTTGCCCCACACCAGCTTGGTCATGGGGTCGGGACACTCCTGCATCCAGCCGTTGTTGGCGTAGCGACCGTCCCAGGCTTGCGAGCTGGGCACGAAACCGATTTCGATGCCACCGGCGACTGGCTTGGGCTCGGCGGCGACGGCGGCGGCGACTCTCTTGGCGTCGGCGGTGGCCTTCACCGGCTCGCCGGCCTTCGAGCCGGCGACGATGCCGTCGTGAAGCGATTTGCGCCACAACATCTCGCGCGAAACCGGCTCGCCGGCCTTTTCCGCCCCGGTCTTTTCCGGCCAGGTCGACATCCAATGATTCTTGACGATATCGTGAGCCTTGACGTCTTTATTGCCTGAGATCAACGCAACGATTTCGGCGGCGGTGCGGCCTCCGAAGATGGGCTCGATCATGGGCTGCTGGATGGAAGCGACGCCTCCGGCGACCGCGTCGCCCCAGCTTTCGAGATAATGCGCCTCGGGCAGATGCCACTTCGAAGCCGCAGCGGTTTCGTTGGGATCGTAGCCCAGGTGAATCGAGTTGCCGACCTTGGCCAAATTTGCGCCGAACTGCAAATCGGCGGGCGCGGTGTAGGCCGGATTTCCGCCCAACATCACTAGTGTCGATACTTGCCCAGCGGACATCTCGCCTGCCAAAGCCTTCAATGCAGCCACGCCGCTCTCGACGCGCTCCTCGTCGGAGGCCTTGTGGACCTCGCTGGTATTACCCACCGCGCCCAGCTGTTGGTTCATCAGCAACGCTAGCGCGTGGACAATCGCGGGCTGGCGCGGACTGGTGATCACCAGCGCGTCTTTTCCGGCGGCTTTCAGATCCTTCACCACGGCGGCGAGGAACTTGGCTCGGCGGTCGCCACCGTTTCCGAGCACGTTCAAACCAGGGATCGCGCCTAGCGCGATAGCCAAGTCGATGGCGAACTGCTTCACTTCCGAGCCGCGCATGCGCAGACGATGGTCGGCATTGGCGCCGGTCATCGAGAACTGACTCTCGACGGAGTACAGGCGATTGATGTTGTCGAGATCCTCTTCGCCCATCACGTGCCGGCGCGAGGAAAATTGCTTGGTGGGAAGAGGCGTCTGCCAATCCAGGCCCAGGAAATCCGAATCGAGGGCCAGGATGACTTTCGCCTTGTCGAAATTGGTTTGCGGCGTCACCGGCTCGCCGAACGCGAGCGTCGCGCCGATGCGGCCCTCGGTGCGCTGGAAGGATTCGTACTCGACCCACTTGGCCTTGGGGAATTTCTTGAGAGTCGCGGTGCGCAGCGCCATCAAAGAAGGCGAAACCACCGACTCGCTGAGGAACCGCAAGCCCGATCCATCGCCCAGGCTAAGCGATTTTACAAACGCCTCGAACTTCTCCCAGCTCGATTCGTTGCCGCCCTGGAGAACTTTCCAGGAACGGTCCGGATCGTACAGGTTCAGAAGAGACGCCTGCGCCAGAGCCGTGGCCGCGCCCAGACTGTTAGGGTGCAGGGGATTGCCTTCGATCTTGGTCGGCCGTCCGTCGTGGGTCTCGACCACCAGGCCGGTCACTTGCCCAGCGAGCGAGGTGACGGTGGAATAGAGATACTTTTCGCCGGGAGAATAATTCTCCACGCCCTTGGAGTTGGGGTAAATATACTCGACCGGACGGCGGCAGGCGGTCAAGCCGGCGAGCCCGAACGACGCCGCCATCATCTTTAGTACGGTGCGGCGCGAGTTGCCGTCCAACATCGAATTAGCTTCTGTGGGGAATTCGCGGCCCACGAATTCGCGGAACTCCGCAGTATTCGCGAGATGGTCCAGGCTCCGCCAATACTTCGGACCCGAGGGTACATTCGTCTTTATCGAAATGAAACTCATCGATGGCACCCCGAACAGTTCACGGGCGGGCTGATATGCTTGGCGCGGATGATCTCCTCGCCGATTTCGCGGGGATCGCGGTCTGGAACCCAGTCGAGCTTGGTCACCAGCTCCACCGGGCGCAGGTTAGGCGCGGGGTCGCGGTGGCAATCCAGACAGAAGGCCATGTTGAGGGGTTTCTCCTGGTGCACTTCGATCTCCTGATCGATGCGGCCGTGGCATAAGACGCAGCTTACGCCCGCGCTGATGTGCACCTCGTGATTAAAATAGACGTAGTCAGGAAGCCTGTGAATGTGCACCCAAGGAATCGCCTGCCCGCCGCTGAAGCTGTCGCGAACCAATTGCAGCCGGGGGCTCGTATCCTTAACCTTGGTGTGGCAGTTCATGCAGGTTTGCGTGGAAGGAACCGCGGCGAAAGCCGCTTTGTAGACGGTGGAATGGCAATAAAAACAGTCGAGCCCCAGCTGTCCGGCGTGCAGCTTGTGGCTATACGGAACGGGCTGCACCGGCTGATAGCCCGTGTCAATCACGGCGGGGTACGAATAGTACGCGTATGCGCCGATCCCTCCCACTGCGCCCAAACCCATCAGGGCGCCGGCCACTTTAAGGATAAGATCCGAAGATTTGGGGAAGACGGCTGCCATCTCTTATTTATAGTCCTTGGCGTCCGATTCGCCGTCCGCCCTTCGATCCGGATGCGCCTGGGGCCGGGCGACGTCGAACAATGTCAGTTGAAGGCTTCTATCGTTTCTATCACAGCCGGACGCCTTCCGCAAGTGGAGTAACGATTCTTGCACAGTAGCAAAAAATATATAGTAGCAAGAACTTTCGGAAACCTCAAGGTCCGCCCGAAGTTAATGGTTCTGCACAACCTCTTCTTTCTAGTGCTGACCTGCGCCGCTTATTTCACCCTAATTCCACTTTTCGAGCAGCAAGTCACAGTGGCACACGACCGCGAAGTCCAGATTCTGGAACAGGCTGCGGGAGGGCCGGGCCACCTTGAAACGATCAGGCTGAGCGTACCGGAACGATCCTACGAACAGGAACTGCGCCGCGCCAAGCTGACCCTGTTCCTGGTTCTTGGCAGCATTTACGTTCTGGCGGTGCTGCTGCTTGAAGTGGTGATCATGCCCGAGTACGTCTACAGCCCGCTGCGGCGAATGTTGGAGGCCGACGCGGCCACCCAGGCGGGAAACCGCGAGCGCGAGCTGATTCCGGACAGCGAGATTCTGGACGACGAGATCGGCTACCTGATGCGCTCGCGGAACCAGACGGTGGAATCGCTGCGACGCCATGAAGACGAGCTGGCGCGGGCGCTGCGGCGTCTGGAGGAGCAGGACCGGCTGGTCAGCCTCGGCCTGCTCTCGGCCAGCGTGGCGCACGAGTTGAATACGCCGCTGGCGGTGCTGAACGGGTCTATCGAAAAACTGATCGAGACTTCGCCGGATGCGCAGACGCTGAATCGTCTGGCGAGAATGCAGCGCGTAACGCAGCGTCTGCGCCGCATCAGCGAAAGCCTGGTGGATTTCGCGCGAGTGCGCAAGCAGAGCATGGAGCCCCTGGCGTTGCGGCCGTTGATCGACGAGGCATGGTCGCTGGTGGCGATCGACGAGAAGGCGTCGTCGGTGGAGTTGGTCAATGAAGTGGGTGCGGATGCCGAGGTGGTGGGCAACTCCGACCGGCTGGGGCAAGTGTTCGTAAATCTGCTGCGCAATGCGCTGAACGCGGTGGAAGCCGGACGCGGGAGGATCCTGGTGCGCTCGCGCCGCGCGGAGCGGCCGGGCGAAGCAGGAATCGCCGTGAGCGTCGAGGACAACGGACCTGGAATTCCCGCCGATATGCTGACGGGAATTTTCGATGCCTTCGTTACGACGCGGCTGGACGCCCGCGGAACCGGGCTGGGGTTGACCGTGGCCGAGGGCATCGTAACACAGCACGGCGGCTCGATCACGGCCAGCAATCGAGCCGAGGGTGGAGCGTGCCTGGAAGTATGGCTGCCCGCGGAGCGGGCTTCAGAACGGAATGTATGATTGGATGTGCCAACCTTGCGAGGAGGAGACCAGATGATCCGAACATTGAAGTGTGTGGCGATGTTGTTGACCGTCGCCGTGGCGGCCAGCGCGCAATGGGACCCCTATCCGTGGAAGAGAGTCCCGCGCACGCCCGATGGCAAGGTGGATCTGAATGCGCCGGCACAGCGCACGCCTTACGGCAAGATCGATCTGTCCGGCTTCTGGATGCCGGAAAATCCGACCAAGCACCTGCTGAACCTCGCCGCCGACTTGGGGCCGGAAGAAGTGCCGCTGAAGCCGTGGGCTCGGGACCTGCTTAATCAGCGCATCGAGAACAACGGCAAGGATCACCCCGGCGTGTCCTGTCTGCCCTCCGGCATTCCGGAAAAGGACAACATTCCGGACGGCCTGAAGCTGGTGCAGACCGAGGACCTGACGCTGCTGCTGCACGAATCCCGCACCATTTATCGCCAGATCTTCACGGACGGGCGGCCGCTTCCCAAGAACCCACAGCCCGCGTGGATGGGATATTCGATTGGACACTGGGACAAGGACACATTCGTGGTGGAGACGATCGGACAAAACGGGAAGACCTGGCTGGACATGCGAGGGCTGCCGGGGACCGAAGCCCTGCGCGTGACCGAACGTTTTTCCAGGCCTAAGATCGGGCACATGGACATCGAGGTCACCATCGACGATCCGGAGGCGTACACGAAGCCGTGGAGCGTCAAGCTGGCGTGGCGCCTGCTTCCGGATACCGATCTCATCGAGAGCATCTGCGAGGAGAACAACCGCGACCCTGGCCACATGGTCGGAAAGTGATCAGCACCGGTTTCGTGTACTGTAGAAGGACGATTCGGGAGGAAAACGATGGATGTGCTGGTGATGGTTCCCGTGGTGCTGATTGGGATCCTGGTACTGGGGACGATCCTTGGGAGTTTCTTTACGGTGAGCACGGCGCAGGTGGCCGTGATCACTCGATTCGGAAAGTTTCAGCGGGTGGCGGAAGCGGGGCTGAATTGGAAGCGCCCCTTCGTCGATTCCGTGGCCGCAATCGTCAGCTTGCGGGTGAATCAGATCACACTTACGGTGGAGACCAAGACCCGCGACAACGTGTTTGTGACCATCCCAATCTCGGTGCAAAACCGGGTGCGGCCGGAAAAGGTTTTCGACGCGTATTACAAGCTGGCCGATCCACAGGCGCAGATCAAATCCTACGTCGAGCAAGTGATCCTGGGGCACGTGCCGGGCATGACCCTGGACGAGGTCTTCGCCAGCCAATCCAGCATTGCCGCGGCGGTGAAGCATGAGCTCGACACGGACATGACCGGATTCGGATATGAGATCGTCAACGTTCTGGTGACGGACATCGTGCCGGACGAGAAAGTGAAGTCGGCCATGAACGACATCAACGCGGCGCAACGCGAGCAGGTTGCGGCGACGGCCCGCGGCGAGGCGGAGAAGATTCTAGTGGTGAAGAAGGCCGAGGCGGAAGCCGAGAGTAAGGCTCTGCAAGGCCAGGGCATCGCCAATCAACGCAAGGCGATCATCGAGGGCCTGCAGGTTTCCATCGAGCAATTCCAGAAGGTAGTGGAGGGAGCCTCGGCGAAAGAGGTGATGCAATTGGTGATGGTGACGCAGTACTTCGATACGCTCAAATCCATCGGCGAAAGCGCCCGGACCAATACATTATTCCTGAGCCACTCGCCCGGCGCGGTCAAGGACGTAAGCGACCAAATCCTGGAATCGATGCTGGGGGCCACCGTAAGTGGTACTTCGCAACCCCCAAAGGGGGCTTGACAACGTTACAAGGCTGACTAGAATAGAGGGTATTCCAGCTTCCTATGCCGGGTTGCGAACATAAGCGCACGGAATTCCTGATGCGCCGCGATGGGGTCGAGTACGTCCGCTGCCTCGATTGCGACCAAGTCTTCGAGTCTGACGACCTGGAGCAGACGCCCGGCTACGACGAGGCCGAAGAAGGGCCGCAGCGCAGAAAAGCTTCCTGAGGCTCAGAGGCGACCGGCGCAGAACCGCCCCGCTTTATCTTGCGTCCCCAGGTGTGAGCGAAGTATGTCTCCCGCAGCAGATTCACCAGAGTGATGGCGGGCACCAGCGCAAACAGCGGCGCCAGCGCCAGGGTCCATGGATGTTCCGCCATCATGGAGCATCCGATACCAGCGATGGCCCGCGTCAACTTCCAGTAATCCCCGGATTCGCCGCGCACAGCGCCCTCGCCGCGCTTCAACGCTTCCAGGAATTCGGCGGGGGTGCGGGCGCCGGCGACTTCCGTATAGGTCCGGCCCAGGGATTCGATAGTATGCGCGTCGCTGCCGCCCACGACGGCCTTGCCGGCAAGCAGCGCCATCTCTTCCGCGTAGCGGTTGGCCGCCGGGAGCATCTGTCCATTACGGGTTTCGACCGCGGGGAAAACTTCGACGAACTCCTCGAAATCGGCGCGTGTTCGCGAGCCGGTGAGGCCGGAGAAGGCATGGTTCACGCTGAACAGCAGTTTCCGCTCCCGGAGGTAGGCGAGCAGCGAGGGGAAATCCTCTGCGCGCCGCTGCATCTGGATATGGTCGCGCTCCTCGACGCCGTAGACGCCGATGTGCAGGTAGGTTCCGCTGGAGGTGCGGCAGCTCACTTCCTCGCTCAGGAAGAAGTCGGGATGGCGGCGGAGACGTTCCACCGCGTCGATGGAGTCGTGATCGGTGACCGTCACCAGCTCCATGCCGCGGCTTTTCAGGGTCTCATACACATGCTCGGGGTCGCTATAGCACTCACGGCAAACGCGGTCCAGAACCGGAACCGTGCACATTCCGGAGTGGATTGTGTGGACGTGGAGATCGCACCTCATGTCCCCTTATAGCCCGCTCACGGTTACAATCAGGCTTGTAACACAAAAAACATTCGTTACAAAGATGTTTTAGTCTGAGTGAGCTGCCCGGCCTACGCCAAGCCCCAGGCCAGGAGTTCCGCCCAAAACTGCGAATCCATCAGCTGCGGTAGCGCCAATAATACGACTCCCACCAGGGCTGCGGCCGCCACCAACACTAGACTAAGCTTCCAGGGTTTTAGTTTCATGATGACCCCTTATAGCCCGCGCTCGGTTACAATCTGGCTGGAAGATCAAAAAACATTCGTTACAAAACGTGTTTTTTAGAGCCGGTGCACCGCGCGGAACTCCGCCGCGCCTTCGCGCCCCAGGTATTTCTCCAGCACCGCCGGAGCCAGCCCCGCCAGATCCACCACCACCAGCCCGTCCACGACATCGGAAAACGCGCGGTCCACGTTGAACGCCAGCACAGTACCCCCGAGCTGGAGGTACTGCCGAAGCAGCACCGGAACACCCTTTCCGTCGGCTTCGAGCTCCGCCACCACCTCCGAGAGTTCCTCCAGGTTGCGGAGCAGCGACGCAAGCAACACGGCGTCGCAGCCGACCAAACGTCCCGCGCGGAACTGCCTGCGTGGCTCAACCTGGGAAACCGTTCCCGATTCCCCGGACGATGCTCGCCGCATCCTTTGCGCTTCCAGATATGCCACCATCAGCGCCTTGGACGCGCGGCTGTACTCGCGGCTGATGCTGACCGGCCCGAACAGCACGCGGTAGCGCGGATGCCTGGCCACCCAGCGTCCGATTCCCTTCCAGAGCATCAGCAGCGCGTGGTAGCTCTTTTGATGCTCCGGGCGAACGAAGCTGCGGCCCAGCTCGACGGCGGGATTCAGGCTCTTCAGAAGCTCCGGCCGGAAGCGGAAAAGCGTGCTGGTATACAGATCCGAAGCCGACTCCACTGTGTCGGTGCAAGCCAAACGGTAGGCGCCGGAGACCTCGGCCGTCTCGCGATGAGCAACCCACAAATGCGAATAGTGTTTGTCGAAACGATCCAGGTCCAGCGATCTTCCGCTGCCCTCGCCGGCCTTGCGAAAAGCGATCTCACGCAAGCGCCCGATTTCGCGCAGAGTGTTGGGGATCTGTTCCGCCTGGGCGACGCACACGCGGAAATCGCCGCTTTCAAGCAGCACCTGCGGCGCGGCCAGACTGGCGGCTTCTTCGCGCAGCGCCCGCGGATCGACTGCGCCGGCGACCTTTGCGCGTGGAGGGTCAATCCGAAGAGGCCCAATGTGGAAGCGCGCCGGCTGCTCCATGCTTGTGGAGCGGGCTTGCAGCAAGTGCGTGCGCTGGCACAGATAGTCCATCGCCTCGCGGTCGCTGGCCAGCCGCGAGAGATTCTCGGCTTTCACGGGACCGCCGATGGCCACGCGGATTGTGTGACCCTTCTTGTTGAGCGTCTCGTGCGGGAGCAGCGCCGTACGGAACCGCGGATGAATCAATCCGGCAAGCTGGAAGGCAGCGCTATTGACGCCGTGAAAGTACACCGGGACCGCGCGGGCTTGCGTAATCCGAATCAGGCGGGCGATGGCCTCGTTCCATTCCGGCTCGGCGATTTCCATGCGGGGGAACTTGAGGGCCGCGACTTCGCCGGCCGGAAACGTCACCAGCAGACCGCCTTGCCGCAACCACTCGATGCTCCTGCGCAAGCCTCGCCAGTTGGCTTTGGCCGCTCCGCCGAAAGGATCCACGGGGATCAAAAATTGCCCGGTGCCGGGCACGGCGGCGAGTATGGAATTGGCCAGAAACTTCACGTCCGGGCGGACCTGGCTCAGCAACGCGCCGAGCGTCATGCCTTCCACCAGCCCGAAGGGGTGATTGGCTACTACGACCACGGCTCCGGATCGCGGAATACGCGCCATGTCTTCGGCGGAGCAGCTCCAGCGCACGTCCAGTTCTTCGAGAAACCGGGCGAAGACGCTGCTTCCGTCTGGAACCATTTGTCCTGTCGCACGGGACCACTTTTCCAACGTCGTTTGTACTGCGTCAGGGCTTGGCATGCGGGTTCTCCTGACTCCGAGCATACGGATGTGGGGTTACGAATCCATGCCAATGGAAAGAACGTTCCGCTACGAGGATGTTTCAGCGCCGTTTGCCGCGCTATCCCGCCTGGAGTTACAAACGGATGTTTCGCAGGTAAGTTATAAACGGGGCATGCGGAACCTATGCTCGCATATTGCCCACGCCGTGGATGAGTTGCAAAGTGGCGGAGAGAGTGGGATTCGAACCCACGTTAGAGTTTCCCCTAAACACGCTTTCCAAGCGTGCGCCTTC
>Ga0070733_10002760_pt1 | contig 12251 bp, 11 predicted proteins | sample Coa_R1_9_FD_66450 | JGI IMG/M metagenome (GOLD analysis project Ga0070733, IMG submission 66450) | Surface soil microbial communities from Centralia Pennsylvania, which are recovering from an underground coalmine fire - Coalmine... | ecosystem: Environmental > Terrestrial > Soil > Unclassified ... | reverse complement strand
CCTGACCACGGTGCTGATGGGCGTGCTGATCGTGGCGTACACGGCGCTCGGCGGCAACAAGGCGGTCACCTGGGCCGACGTACAGCAGATGCTGTTAATCTCCTGCGCGCTGGTTTTGGCGCTGTTCATGGCGGTGCATCTGCTGCCCGCGAACATCTCGTGGGCGAATGCGATTTCGCTGGCCGGGGCGGCGGGAAGACTCAACGCCGTCAACCTGCATTTCGACTGGGACGACCGCTACAATCTGTGGAGCGGACTGATCGGAGGGATGTTCCTTGCGCTGGCCTACTTCGGCTGCGATCAGAGCCAGGTGCAGCGCTATCTCACGGGCAAATCCATCGCGCAAAGCCGTCTGAGCCTGATCTTCAACGCCATGGCCAAGATCCCGATGCAGTTCTTCATCCTGTTTATCGGCGCGATGGTGTTCGTGCTGTTCATCTTCGTGAAGCCGCCCTTGCTGTTCCAGCCGGTGGAGCTGAGCAAGGTTCGGTCCGACCCGCGCTTCGCCATGGTGGAGCAGCGTTACGATCAGGCGTTCGCCAATCGCAAAGAAGCCGCGGAGCAATATCTTGAAGCGGGGCGCACAGGCGGCGCGGCGGCCCAGGACCAGAGTCGTTCGCGCTTCGCCACTGCGCAGCGAGAGCTGAACGACGCGCACGCCGCCGGCGAGCAACTCGTCGGCAAGGATTTCCACGACACCAACTTCATCTTCCTCTCCTTCGTGACCAACTACCTTCCCGTGGGAGTGGTGGGCCTGATCATCGCGGTGATCTTCACGGCCGCGATGTCGTCCACTTCCGGGGAGATCAATTCGCTGGCGGCAGTGACCGTGATCGACCTGTATCAGAGGCACGTCCGCAGAGACGCTTCCGATCGACATTATGTGACCGCGTCGCGTTGGGCGACGGTGTTCTGGGGGCTGTTTGCGGTGGGCTTCGCGCAGTACGGGCGGAATTTCGGAGCCCTGATCGAAGCGGTGAACATCGTTGGATCGCTGTTCTACGGAGGGCTGCTGGGGGTGTTCATGCTGGCGTTCTTCTTCAAGCGTGTGGGCCCGAACGGGGCGTTCTTCGGAGTTCTCGCGGGGGAAGCGGTGATCTTCGCCGCCTTCCTGTTCACCAAGATCGCGTTCCTTTGGTACAACGTAGTGGGGTGCATCGTGGTCATCTGCGCGGGAGTGCTGGTCTCGCGGATGTTCGATCGCGAACCGTTTCCGCGGACACTATGATCCTTAAATTGGAAGTTCTCAGCCGCGTTGTAGAGTCCGGATTGGTGGCGATTGTGCGCACGGATTCGCCGGATCAGGCCGCGCGCATCGCCGACGCCTGCGCGCAAGGCGGAGTAGCCGCGCTGGAGGTCACCTTCACCGTGCCCGGCGCCGCGGCGGTGATTTCCGATCTGGCGAAGCGCTATCAGCCGGCGCAGATCACGATTGGCGCGGGCACGGTGCTGGATCCTGAAACGGCTCGCATTGCCATTCTGGCAGGAGCGCAGTTCCTGGTAAGCCCGTCGTTGAATGCCGAGACGGCTCGACTGGCCAACCGGTATCAGATCCCCTATATGCCGGGAGCCTGCACGGTTCGCGACGTGGTGGATGCCATGGAATGCGGCGCGGACATCATCAAGGTGTTTCCGGGTGAAACGCTCGGGCCCGAGTTCATCAAGGCCGTGAAGGCTCCGCTGCCGCAGGCGTCGTTGATGCCGACGGGAGGTGTCAGCATCGAAAACGCGGCGACTTGGATAAAGGCTGGAGCGGTAGCGCTGGGCGTCGGAGGCAATCTCATCGCGGGAGCCAAGACCGGCGATTTCAAATCCATCACCGATCTCGCGCGGCGATTCATCGAGGCGATTCGCCAGGCCCGTAAAATATGACGGCCGGCCGCGTCGTCACTTTCGGGGAGATCATGCTGCGGCTCGCCCCTCCGGGCTTTGAGCGTTTCCTGCAATCGCCTCAGTTCGTCGCGACTTTCGGAGGCGGCGAAGCCAATGTCGCGGTGGCCCTTGCCGCCTTGGGAGCGCCCGCGGCCTTCGTCACCGTCCTGCCCGACAAGCATCCTGTGGCCGACGCCGCCGTCGCCGAGTTGCGCCGCTGCGGCGTGGATACCTCGCACATCGTGCGGGGTCCGGGGCGCATGGGCATCTATTACCTCGAGGCCGGCGCCAACCAGAGGCCGTCCAAGGTGATCTATGATCGCGACTCGAGCGCAATCGCTGTGGCTCAGCCCGGCGTGATCGATTGGGAAGCCGCGTTCAAGGGCGCGGCGTGGTTCCATCTCACCGGTATCACTCCGGCTATCAGCGCCACTGCCGCCGAGTTGTCCATCGAGGCCCTGCGCCAAGCCCGAGCCACCGGACTAACGATCTCCTGCGACCTGAACTACCGCAAGAACTTGTGGAAGTGGGGCAAACCGGCGTCCGCCGTGATGCCCGAGATCGCAAGATTGGTGGATATCGTCATCGCCAATGAAGAGGACGTGCAGATGACGCTGGGGCTCGAGGCCGGCGTCGATGTGCATTCCGGCAAGCTGGACCTGAGCCAGTATGAACGGCTCACCGGGAAGGTCCTCGATGCGTTCCCGCATCTGCGAGCCGTCGCGATCACGTTACGCGAATCGAAAAGCGCCTCGCACAACGGGTGGTCGGCGTGCTGGAACGATCGCCGCGAGTTTCTGGCGAGTCGCTCTTACGACATCACCCATATCGTGGATCGAGTCGGCGCCGGCGACAGTTTTTCGGCGGGCTTGATTTATGGCTTAACGAGGCTGGGGAGCTCCAAGGAAGCCCTGGAGTTCGCGACGGCGTTGAGCTGCCTGAAGCACTCCGTGCCCGGCGACTTCTGCCGAGTGAGTCTGGACGAGGTGAACGCGTTGTTGAGTGATGGCGGTTCCGGCCGGGTTCAGCGCTGAGCAAACTGCGGGAGCCAGCGCAATAGTTGCTGGTAGGATTAGGTGTGAGCGATGTATCACAATTGGCCGTGATACCACCGGCGGCCTTTTTTGTGCTCGCCGCAATCGTGGCAATCGTAGCCAGCTTAGAGAGAGTCCTGGGCCGGCCCTTTCCGCGATTGCGCCACAGCCCCACGCTCCGCAAGAACCGGGCATTCTGGGCGGTTCCTGTCCTGATGGCGGCCACGGTCGCCTGGCTCCTTCCGCTATTTCTTGCGATGAACGCTTGTTCGGACTGCTCGCATCCTCATATGTGGCAACACCCGGCTTGGGTCGTTTGGATTTCAACCTTCGCCCTTGGAATTAGCGCAGTGGTCGGCTGGCTCGTCTATTACGCGTTGTTGATTTCAACGTCCGTCGCGCGTCTGTTGCTCAGACTAAGCCGTAGCGCCAAAACGAGCCCCAGTGCAGCGTGATATCCTCAAAAGTTAGGTCCCGCGCGAAGTTCTCCGTGGAACACGAGAGGTTTGTATGTCCGGTCATTCCAAGTGGGCGACAATCAAGCACAAGAAGGGCGCGCTTGACGCCAAACGCGGGAAAATTTTCACCCGCGTGATCAAAGAAATCATGATTGCCGCGCGTAGCGGCGGCGATCCCGATATGAACCCGCGCCTGCGCACGGCGGTGGTCGCGGCCAAGGCCGTCAGCATGCCCGCCGACAACATCAAGCGCGCCATCATGCGCGGCACCGGCGAGCTGGAAGGCGGGCAGATCGACGAGATCATGTTCGAAGGCTACGGTCCGGGCGGCGCGGCCGTGCTGGTGATGGTGGCCACCGACAATCGCAATCGAACCGTGGCCGACATTCGGCACGTCTTCTCGAAACATGGCGGCAACTTGGGCGAACAGGGCAGCGTCTCCTGGATGTTCGAGCGCAAGAGCCAGATTCTGATCGAAGGCGACAAGACCAACGAAGAACAGTTGATGAGCGTGGCTCTGGAAGCCGGCGCGGACGATTTGCGCAACGACGCCGGCGACTGGGAAGTGCTCTCCGCGCCCGAGAATCACGAGGCTGTCGTGGCGGCGCTCGAAAAAGCCAAGATTCCGGCAGCAGAAGCAAAGATCGCCATGGTCCCCAAAAATTTAATGAAGCTGGAAGGCAAGAGCGCCAGCGGCATGCTGAAGCTGAGCGAGGCCCTGGAGGAGCACGACGACGTGCAGAACGTGTACTCCAACTTCGACATCGACGAGAAGGAACTGGAAGCTCTGGCGTCGTAGGACTGGCAAATCTGGGCGAATAAGGAGACGGCGTGCGTGTGCTCGGAATCGACTGCGGAACGGAGCGCACGGGTTGGGGTGTGATCTCCAGCGACGGGCGCAGCCATCGGGTGATCGCGCACGGCTTGATTCGCACTTCGGCGCGGGACCCGCTGGAGATCCGGCTGCGGGAGATCGCGTCAGCGTTGCGGGCGGTTCTGGAGCAGCATAAGCCGGATGCGGCGGCGGTGGAAGAAGTGTTCTTTTCGCAGAATGTCAAGACCGCTCTGAAACTGGCCCACGTGCGCGGGGTGGCGCTGCTGGCCGCAGCCGAGGCTCGCGTCACGCTGGGAGAATATTCTCCTCTGGAAGTGAAGACCAGCGTAGTGGGTTATGGCCGCGCGGAGAAGCAGCAGGTGGGCCGAATGGTGCGGATTCTTACCGGGCTGGAGCAGGAAATGGAAACCGAGGACGTCTCTGACGCCTTGGCAGTGGCGATTTGCCACGCGACGTTCATGGCAACCTCCGCGCGGAAGATGGCCGGGGGGTTGCAATGATCCGCTTGGGCCTGCTCGCAAGCCTTGCAGCGGCGCTCGCTTGTGCCCAGAGCGCCCCGCGAATCATCTACACGAAAACGTTCCCCGGCTCCGATCCGGCATACGTGTCGGTTACGGTGGACCGCAGCGGCCTGGTGTCCTACAAGGAAACGCCGGACGACGACCCGGATACATTCCAGCTGGAGCCGATTTTTACGGAGAGGGTCTTCGCCCTGGCGGGGAAGCTGGATCACTTCAAGAAGCCTCTGGAGAGCAACTTGAAGAATATTGCGAACATGGGCGCCAAGACCTTCCGCTGGGAAGATGCGGGCGAGAGTGCCGAGACCAAGTTCAACTTTTCGACCGATCAGAACGCGAAGGACTTGTGGGACTTCTTCGAGATGGTCTCGGGCAGCCAGCGGGCGTTCCTCGAATTGAAGCGCACGGTGCGGCATGACAAGCTGGGCGTGTGGGACGCGCTGCTGAAGATCACGGATCTGTGGACCGATCAGCGCCTGCTGGGGACTCCGCAATTCCTTCCGCTGTTTGACCGCGTGGCCGGCGATGACACATATGTCCATCTGGCGCGGGAGCGGGCCGCGGAACTGGCCGAGGCAGTGCGCGCCTGGAGCAGTAAGTAGTGTGGCGGACCAAGCCAGATCCGCAATGAAACCGGGGCGCGCCGTCATCGCCGCCGCGGTTCTCCTCTTCACCCAAGTGGTTCACGCGCAGGACGCGCCACTGAATCTAACCACACCGCCCCGGCCCACCGAAGCCGAACAGGAAGAGCTGATGCACGCGGTCCAGGAAGGATCCAACTCAACTCTGGACCTGGTCCGCGTCTTTGAGGCGTTCCTTCAAAAACATCCGGACACGATGTACCGCCCCGAGATCGAGCTGAACTTGACCCGGGCGTCCGTCGAAAACAAGGACGACGCGCGTGTGGTGCGGTACGGCGAGAAAGTGCTGGAGCATTCGCCGGACGACGTGGTGACGCTCGATAGAGTGGCGCAATCCCTGGTGGTGCTGGGTGGCAAAGAGAATGCGGAAAAGGCGCTGAAGTACGCGCGCGCGTTCGAAGACATCATCAACGCGATGGAGGCGCCCGTGGGAAAAGAAGCGCCTCAGATTCAAGAAGAGCGCGACCGGGCTGAGGCCCGGATGCTGATGACGCAGGCTCGCGCGCGCGTGATTCTGGAAGACAAGGAAGAAAGCCAGAGGTTGGAGGAGCGGGCGTTTTCGCTGTATCCGGACGAGGAGACAGCTCGCGCGTCGGCGGAGAGTTTGCTGCGGCTGGGGCGCGACCAGGAAGCGATTACACGTCTGGCCGAGGCTTTTGCGGTCCCGGATTCGCGCGCGTCCGCGAGCGACCGATTAACCGACCGCTTGCGCCTCGGCGAGTTGTGGGCGAAGTCCCACAATGGGTCGGAGCAAGGGCTGGGAGACGAGATTCTGAAGGCGTACGACGTCATCTATTCGATGGTGGAGCTGCGTCACAAGAAGCTGCTCGCGCTTGATCCCAACGGCGCGGCCGGAAGCGCCACCGAGTTCACCATCAGCGGCCTCGACGGCAAGAAGCTGCAGATGTCCAGCTTGCTGGGCAAGGTGCTGGTGCTGGATTTCTGGGCAACCTGGTGCGAGCCGTGCCGCGGGCAGCATCCGATTTACGAGGAAGTAAAGAAGCGCTACGCCAACCGGCCGGATGTGGTGTTCCTGCCTTTGACTACTGATGAAGATCGCTCCGTCGTGCAGCCGTTTCTCGAATCCCAGATGTGGGACCAGCACGTATATTTCGACGACGGTTTGACTCGAGTGCTGGGCGTGTCGCAGATTCCGACCACGATCCTGTTGAATAAACAGGGACAGGTTTCCAGCCGCATGAACGGCTTCGCGCCAGACCAGTTCAAGGATCAGTTGATCGAGCGGATCGAAGCCGCGCTGGCGGAAACAAGCGGTCATAAATCGGACGGCACTCCGCAGTGAGCTTTCCGCGAATCGTCTGGATCGTGCTGGATAGCGTAGGCATCGGGGAGATGCCGGATGCCGCGGCTTACGGCGACAAAGGCAGCGACACGCTGGGGAATCTGGCGAAGGCCACCTTGGCCCAAGGCCGGCCGCTGCATTTGCCGAATCTTTGCCGGCTGGGGTTGGCGAATATCAAACCCTTGGCTGGGCTCACTCCGGATGCCGCGCCGTTGGGCGCCTACGGCAAAGCCGCGCTGGCGTCGCCAGGCAAGGACACCACCACTGGGCATTGGGAGATGGCCGGCATTCATCTCGCCAAGCCCTTCCCGTTGTTCCCCCAAGGATTCCCTCCCGAGGTGATGGAGCCATTCGAGACCCGCATCGGGAGGCGCGCACTCGGCAATAAAGCCGCGTCGGGCACCGAAATCATCGCGGAGCTGGGCGAGGAGCACGTGCGCACCGGATCGCCGATCGTCTACACCTCCGCTGACAGCGTGTTTCAGGTGGCCGCGCACGAAGAAGTAATTCCTCTCTTCGAGCTGTACAAGATCTGCGAGACGGCTCGCGAAATCCTGCGCGGAAAGTACGAAGTGGGGCGGGTCATCGCGCGGCCGTTCATCGGCGAGCCGGGGAATTTTACGCGCACTGCCAACCGGCACGATTACGCTGTTCCGCCGCCGCGCGGCATGCTCCTCGATAAGTTGGAGGAGCGCGAGGTCGAAGTCCTCGGCGTAGGCAAGATTTTCGACATTTTCCTGGGGCGCGGCATCGGCGAATCGGAAAAGACCAAGAGCAACGCCGACGGAATGGCCAAGACACTGAAGGCCATGGACGCGGTCGAGCGGGGGTTGATCTTTGTCAACCTGGTGGATTTCGACATGCTCTACGGGCATCGCAACGACGTGCGTGGCTACGCCAACGCGCTGGAAGAAGTCGACGCGTGGCTGCCCTCGCTCGAGGCCAGGATGGATGAGGGCGACCTGGCGATTCTGACCGCCGATCATGGTTGCGACCCCACCACGCCTTCGACCGATCACAGCCGCGAGTATGTGCCCGTGCTGACCTACGGCAAGCGGGCCCGATGCGGCGTGGCGCTCGGGTCGCGAAGGTCATTGTCAGACCTGGGTCAGACAGTCGCCCAGAATTTCGGCACGAAGATCGAGAACGGTGAAAGCTTTTTGGCGGCGATCTCGAATTAGGGTTTTGCCGCTGGAGGCTTCGCCCCCGCGGGAGCCGCAGCAGCAGGCGCCGGGGCTGCAGCGGGTGCCGGTGGCGCTGGTGTTGCAGGCGGTGCAGCCGCGCCGCAATTTCCAGTACACACTGTCTTGGAAATCTCGCGCACATCGCCGAGACGGGTCGGTTCCGAGACGCTAGGCTCGCGAATGCTGAAGGTTTCGATGACGGAGCCGTTCGGACCCTTCTCGTGCGTGATGATCTGCTCCTGCTTGAGCTGCGGAGGAGCGTCGGCGGATTGGACATGGCCGTCGGCCGAAGGCGCATAGACGTCGACCCGCATTGTCTGCGTGCCGTCCGGGGCCGTGACTGTCGTTGCCACGCGCTGCTCCTGGAACTGCAGCGCGCCCGCCTCGCCGCCGGGCTGATAGTCGGTTGTGTTCACCACCGTCTGATTGCCGGTCTGCGTCTCGGTGATCACCTTCCGCTCAGCCTCGACAAAGCCATTGTTGGGATTGCCGCGGTAAACCGACTCCGTGGTGGTGCTGCTTTTTTTGCCCGCGGATTCGGTGACTTTGGTAAGATCGCTACGCTTCTCGGAGGTTTGGAAAGTGCCATCCAAGCCGGGACGATCCACGACCGTGTCGACGGATGTGGTGGAACCGGAGACGCGTGTGTCGACGGTGCGGCGTTCGGCCGGCTGCTCATCGCCATTGATGCCGCTGCGATAGGTGGTGGATTTAACGGTCGAGCCTCCGTCCGGCGTCTTGCGTTGTTCCGAGACGGTACGCTCGGTGGAAGCGAGCGCGCCCGTGGGGTCGTACTTACGCACAATGGTCTCCGTCGTGACCGTGCCGTCGGCGGCACGGCTGAGGACCCGCTCCTCATGCTTTTCGAGCGGAACCGCAGTGCCGTTGAGAGATTGGGTGATCTGCGTCTGCGTGTGATCGGAAGAGGAGGACGTCGTGGAGGGCGCGAATCCGCCGTTCAACAGATCCGCGGTGTACGTGGTGGTGGTGGATTGTGCGAGCGCGCAAGCACCCGCTGCCCAAGCCAGTATGGAGAGCCTCACAATTTCAGCCTAGGCGGATTGCTTAGGCTTCGCAATCAGGTGAACCCCTTACCCAGGTGGGGCAAAGGGCTCCCTGGTAATGCCGCGTTACAATTGGAGTGCGCGGTGTACGGTGAAGACCTTTTATATCGAAACGTTCGGCTGCCAGATGAACGCCCACGACTCGGAAAAAGTCGTGGGGACGCTGCTGGGCCAGGGCTACTCCCAAGTGGCGACTCCGGAGGAAGCGGAGCTGGTTTTCTACAACACGTGCAGCATCCGCGACAAAGCCGAGCAGAAGGTGTTTCATCGGCTCGATCAATTCAAGAGGAACGGCCAGGGCAAAACCTTCGCCGTGCTCGGGTGCGTCGCGCAGCAGGAAGGCGAGAAGATTTTCGAGAAGGCGCCGCACGTCAGTCTGGTCTGCGGCTCGGCCAGCTACAACAAGCTCCCGGAGCTGCTGGTGCAACTGGAAACCGGGAACCGGCGCGTCACGGGACTGAGCCTGGATACGGACTTGACGTTTGAAACCCCGCTCACCAGGCGCGACACTCCGCACCGCGCCTACATCACCATCATCGAGGGCTGCGATAAGTCCTGCGCCTATTGCGTGGTGCCGTTCACGCGCGGCCCGGAGCGGAGCAGAACCAGCGCGTCGGTAATCGCGGAAGCCTCCGAGCTGGCTCGGTCGGGCTACAGCGAGATCCAGTTGCTGGGCCAGAACGTCAACAGCTACCGCGATCCTTCGCCCGCGGGCTGGAATTTCGCCAGGCTCCTGGACCAGGTGGGGCGTGTCGAGGGAATCCGGCGCGTGCGCTTCACCACCTCGCACCCGCGCGATTTCGTGAAAGAGATCATTGACGCGATCGATACGAACCCGGCGCTGTGCAACCACGTGCATCTGCCGGCGCAATCGGGATCCAGCCGGGTGCTCGACAGCATGCAGAGGCTGTATACTCGCGAGCAATACATGGAGCGAATCGCGTGGATGAAGGCGGCCAAGCGGCCGATTGCGATCACCACCGACATCATCGTCGGATTTCCCGGCGAAACGGAAGCGGATTTCGAGGCGACCCTGGCGCTGATGGAAGAGGTGGAATACGATTCCATGTTCAGCTTCAAGTACTCGCGGCGTCCCAACACCGCCGCGCTGCGGCTGGAGGATCAGATTCCGGAAGAAGAGAAGAGCCGGCGCCTGACCATCGTGCAGGAGAAGCAGCGCGCCATCCAGATCCGGCGCAACGCGGCCTATCTGGGTGTGGTGGAGGAATGCCTGGTGGAGGGATTCAACCAAGCCACCGGCCAGTGGATCGGACGAACATCGCAAAATAAGACTCTGAATTTTGTGCGCCGCGGCGAGGAGGATCTGCGCGGGCGCTACGTGGAGGCGCGAGTGACGCGCGCGGGTCCGAATTCGCTCGCCGGAGAGTGTGTAAACTAAAAGCGGAACTAGCGGCACCGGGCCGCTTGCGGCGTTCGCTCTGAAGCGAGAATCCTGCGCACTAGATTCCGCGGGCAGGCTGCATCGTGCCGCTTTGCCTGAGGAGGCGAGATGGAAGTGGAAATGAAAATCCGGGGTCTGATGATGGACCCGCAAACCAATAACCCCATCGTGGTGCTAAAGGACGTCAATGGCACTGCTATCTTGCCGATTTGGGTGGGAATCTACGAGGCCAGCGCCATCGCCAGCGAAATCGGGAAAGAGGCTAGCCCGCGACCCATGACCCACGATTTGATTCGCAATCTGCTATTCGGTCTGGAGGCGGCGGTAAAGAAGATCGTGGTCAGCGATCTCAAGGACGATACCTTCTACGCGGTGATCTGGCTGGAGCGCAACGGGGAGCTGATCAGCATCGATTCGCGGCCGAGCGATGCCCTCGCGATCGCGCTGCGCATGGACTGCCCGATTTTCGTGGACGATACGGTGCTCAAAACCTCGAAGGAAAACACACCGGTAGCCGAAGTGAGCAACAACGAAGACCTGCGCAAATGGCTGGAGAGCCTCAGCGACGAGGATCTCGGCCGCTACAAGATGTAGGTCCCGGGCGCGTCCTTAGCCGTACTAGCAAGGCCAAAGACCGGAGGGGACTCAGACAGAGTCCCCAGCCGGATCCTCCACTTGTGCTCAAAGTCAATGCTTGCAGTTGTATCACATTCTGACGGCTGGCGCACCCGCCACCGCCAGACAACGCTCAAACGCCCCGAAGAATTGATCCAGGCCTTCCGTCGTTGCAAGGGGACCCATCACGCCAATGCGGAAGATCTTTCCGGCAAGCGGGCCGAATCCGCCGGCGATTTCGATGTCGTGTTCGGCAAGCAAGGTCCGGCGCACCAGAGCATCATCCACGCCCTCCGGCACCCGCACCGTGTTCAGGTGGGGCACGCGGTGGCCCGGCGCCACGTGCATGCTTAATCCCATGGCCTCGATGCGGCGGACAAACTCCGCGTGGCAACGGGCGTGCCTTTCAAAGCGGCGCTCGACGCCCTCGTCGAGAATGGCGGCGAGGCCCTCGCGCAAGGCGTAGAAATTGGATACGGGCGCGGTGTGGTGATAGCGGCGCTGGGCCCCATAGTACTCGGACAAGAGCTTCAGATCGAAATACCACACGGAATTGGCCATCTTGCGAGCCTTCAAATGCTCTTCCGCGCGAGGAGACACGGTGAATGGAGACAGGCCGGGAGGACAACTCAGCCCCTTCTGGGTGCAACTGAAAGCCATGTCGATGCCGGATTCATCCACGCGGATCGGCGCAGCGCCCAGTGAAGTAACGCAATCGGCGATCACCAGCGCGCCCAGTTCATGCGCCGGCTTGGTGATGGCGAGCGGGTTCTGCAATGCGCCGGTCGAGGTTTCGGCGTGCACGAAAGCGGCCACCTGCGGACGTTCGCGCTCCAGTGCTTCACGAGCCTCGGCTTCCGTGAAGGTTTCGCCCCAGGGCTTTTCACAGCGAATGACGACCGCGCCATGACGCCGGCCCATCTCGGCAATACGCTCGGCGAAATAGCCGGCGGAGAAGACCAGTAGCTTCCCGCCCGGATCGACGAAATTGGTTACCGCCGTCTCCATGCCGGAGCTGCCCGTGCCGGAGATGGCGAGTGTGAAATCGTTCTTGGTGCCGAAGACCTGCTGCAAACCCAAGCGGACCTCTTCGTTCACCTGAAAGAAGAAAGGATCGAGGTAGCCCACCATGGGCTTGGCCATGGCCTCGTACACGCGCGGTTCGATTTGCGTGGGACCGGGACCAAACAGAAAACGGCGGGGCGGAGAAAGAGAACTCATAAGACCAGTTTAGCGAAATGGTATAGTGAAATTCGCGGAAGCTCTGCATGCAAAGCGCAACAGCGTGCAGCGTTCCGCGATTCGCTTGCGCGGGCCCGTAGCTC
>Ga0070733_10002758_pt1 | contig 12253 bp, 10 predicted proteins | sample Coa_R1_9_FD_66450 | JGI IMG/M metagenome (GOLD analysis project Ga0070733, IMG submission 66450) | Surface soil microbial communities from Centralia Pennsylvania, which are recovering from an underground coalmine fire - Coalmine... | ecosystem: Environmental > Terrestrial > Soil > Unclassified ... | reverse complement strand
TCGTCACTGCCCACGCCGCCCGACACGAACGACACATCGCCTTGCTGCTGGATCTGCGGCATGCCGCCGCCGTTCGCGTTGCCGGCGCTGCTGTTGTCGGTCGTCGTGCCGCCCACCGCGCCCGACTGCGCAAACACGTCGCCCGCCGCACCGAGTGCGAGCGCCGCGGCGAGCGCCACGAGCGCCGCCCGCTTGTTGCTTGGCGTGTTCATCGCCTCTCCTTTCGTCGTGATTGGATTCGAAGGGGTTGCCCGGAAAGCCGCGATCGGGCGCCATTCGCTCGAATTGCAGCAATTTGCGCGCCTGAGAGGGAACAGCCCCCACGTTCGCTTCGTTCGCTGCCCCCAGGGGGATCAGTACGCTTGGGGCGGCCCGGCGCGTACCGCATATGAACGCGCCGCACCATCCATGGTAGGACGGTGCGGCGCCTTTGGAACAGCCTCCGATGCCTGCGGGCAACGGGTCGCGGCAATCAGCCGAGATCGACCGGCACGAAGATTTGGGCGTTATCGCGCTGGATCAGCAGCGCGATGCTATTGCCGGCCTTCGCGATCATCTCGCGTAGTTGATCCGCGTTCGACACCGGACGGCCGTTGACCGCGAGAATCACGTCACCCGGCTGGATGCCCGCGGTTGCCGCCGGCCCCGACGATTGCTGCACGAGCAGCCCGTGCGTAAGCGACGCGCCACTCTTTTCCTGCGGCGTCAGCGGACGAACCGCCACACCCAAGCGCCCTTGCTCCTGCGCCTGCGTGTCGTTCGAGGCCACCTTCGCATCCGTGAGCGCGCCGATCGTCACCGTCATGTCCTTCTTGGCCTTGTCGCGCCAGACCTGGACGTCAGCCTTGCTGCCCGGCTTGATGCCCGCGATCATCGACGGCAGATCGGTCGAATCGTTGATCTGCGTGCCGTTCACCGCGAGGATCACGTCACCCGCCTGCAGGCCCGCCTTCGCGGCCGGGCCGCCCGGATCGACCGAGCTCACGAGCGCGCCGTTCGGCTTTTGCAGCCCGAACGAGTCAGCGAGCGTCTGGTTGAGGCCCTGCACTGCGACGCCAAGGCGCCCGCGGCTCACGTGGCCCGTCTTGACGAGCTCGTCCTTGACCTTCATCGCCTCGTTGATCGGAATCGCGAACGACAGGCCCTGGAAGCCGCCCGTCTGCGAGTAGATCATCGAGTTGATGCCGATCACCTCGCCCTGCAGATTGAAGAGCGGACCGCCCGAGTTGCCTGGGTTCACCGGCACGTCGGTCTGGATGAACGGCGTGTAGTTTTCTTCAGGCAGCGAGCGCGACTTCGCGCTGATGATGCCCGAGGTCACCGTGTTGTCGAAGCCGTACGGCGAGCCGATCGCGACGACCCACTGGCCGACCTTGCTCTGGCGCGGGTCGCCGATCTTCACGATCGGCAGGTCCTTCGCGTCGATCTTGAGCACCGCGACGTCCGAATCCTTGTCGGCGCCGACGACCTTCGCCTTGAATTCGCGCTTGTCGGTCAGCTTGACGGTGACGACGTTCGCGCCGTCGACAACGTGCGCGTTGGTCAGGATGTAGCCGTCGGGGCTGATGATGAAGCCCGAACCGAGGCTCGCGCTCGGCTGCTCGCTCTGGCCGCCGTCATCGCCGCCCTGGCCCGGGAACTGGCCATAGAAGTGCTTGAAGAACTGGTAGAACGGATCGCTCGGATCGATCGGCAACTGCTGCATCGACTGACGCTGCGACACCTGCTTCACGACGTGCTTGGCGCTGATGTTCACGACGGCCGGGCCATAGGTTTCGACCAGACCGGAGAAATCGGGGATGCCGGTCTTCGCGGCAGCTTCGGCAGGCATCAGCGCCGCAGCCTGGGCGGATTGGATGATCTGCGGGTCGGTATGGCGGGTGCCGGCGACGTATCCCGCCGACAACGCAACGGCGACCGCAATGGCGACTGCGCTGCGAGACAGAATCTTGGTATTCATCGAAGGAACCTCCTTGGTGACGTACGCAGAGTAAGGGTGCTGTCTTAAAGGAGTCTTAACGACGAATTTCGGCGGCAATACGGCCAAATTGCCGCGTCTGGGGCACGCTAGGACGCGCCCGGCCGACACCCGGGCTAGAACCGCACGCTGACGAGGAGGCCGCCGAGCGGCGCGTCGTCAAGTTCGATCTCGACGCCGTGCTGGACCGCAATGCGCTTGACGATCGCGAGCCCCAGGCCGCTGCCCGACACGTCGGTGCGCGCCCGCGCCGAGGTGTCGCGATAGAAGCGGTCGAACACCCGCTCGCGTTCGTCTTCCGGAATGCCAGGGCCGCTGTCGGCGATACTCACGCGCGGATGGCCATCGGGATCGAGCGCGAGCGATACGTCGATCCGGCCGCCCTCGGGCGTGTATTTCACGGCGTTGTCGAGCAGGTTGCCGAACATCACGCGCAGCGCTTCGGGATCGGCCGCCACGGTTGCGGACTGCGCCTCTTCAAAGCCGAGATCGATCGCGCGCCGCTGCGCGAGCGGCGCGTGCGCGGCCACGCAATCGGCAAGGAGCTGGCGCAGGTCGAGCGACTGTTTCGCGCCCGCGCCATCCGGCTCGGCACGCGCGAGCGCGAGCAATTGCTCGGCAAGACGCGTTGCACGCGTCACGCCGGCCTGCAGATCGGCGAGCGCTTCGCGGCGCGCGTCGTCGTCGTGCGCGCGCGCCACCAGTTGCGACTGGATCTGCACGGCCGCGAGCGGCGTGCGCAACTCGTGAGCGGCGTCGGCGACGAAAGCTTTTTGCGTATCGAGCGCGGCCGAAAGGCGCGTGAGCAGCCCGTTCAATGCGCGCACGAGCGGCCGCACTTCGAGCGGCAAGCGCTCGTCCGGAAGCGGATCGAGCGCCTCGGGGCGGCGCGTTTCCAGCGCGCGCGTCACGCGCCGCAGCGGCGCGAGGCCGCGTCCGACGATCCCCCACACGGCCAGACCGAGAAAGGGCAACACGACGATCAACGGCCACAACGTGCGCAGCGCGACGTTCGCCGCAAGCCGGTTGCGTACGGAAAGCGGCTGCGCGAGCTGCACGACGTTGTCGCCGACGATCGCGCCGTACACGCGCCATTCGCCGCGGTCGGTGCGCTCCGTCGAAAAGCCTAGCTCGGCGCGCGGCGCGAGCGGTGCACGCGGATGCGAGTAGTACATCAGCGCGCCGTTGCGATTCCAGATCTGGATCACGACGCCCTCGTCGGCGTCGGAATGCGCGCCGAGGATTTGCGCGAACGGCTCGGACGGCAGCGCAGCGGCGATCTCCTGCAACTGGTAATCGAATAGCTCGTTGGCTTCAGCCAGCGCCTGCCGATAGATCAGCCAGCCCGCGAGACCCACGCCCGCGACGACGATCGCGACGAGCCAGAACAGCAATTGACGACGAATCGAACTCATGGAGAGAGCGGTCTCACGCTTCCTTCGCGATCATGTAGCCGAGGCCGCGCACGTTGCGGATCAGATCGGCGCCGAGCTTTTTGCGCAGCGCGTGGACGTAGACCTCGACCGTGTTGCTGCCGATCTCCTCCCCCCAGCCGTACATCTTGTCTTCGAGCTGGCTCTTCGAGAGCACCGCGCCAGGACGCGCGAGCAGCGCTTCGAGCAGCGCGAATTCGCGCGCGGAAAGCGCGACCGGCGCGCCGTCGAGCGTGACTTGGTGGGAAGCAGGATCGAGCGTCAACGCCCCGTGACGCATCACCGCTTCGCTGCGCCCCGACTGACGGCGGATCAGGGCGCGCATCCGCGCGCCGAGTTCGTCGAGATCGAATGGCTTGACGAGATAGTCGTCAGCGCCGGCGTCGAGACCTTTGACGCGGTCCGCGACCGCATCGCGAGCCGTGAGGATCAGCACCGGGCACGCATGACCTCGGGTTCGCAATGTACGCAGCACGTCGAGGCCGTCGCGCTTCGGCAAGCCCAAATCGAGCAGCATGAGATCGTAAGATTCGCCGGTCGCGGCGGTCAGCGCGGCCTCGCCGTCCTGCACCCAATCGACGGCAAAACCCTCACCGCGCAGCGCCTTGCGCACGCCTTCGGCAATCATCCGGTCGTCTTCGACAAGCAATATGCGCATCGGTGTTAGATCCCGCGGCCATGATGTGTAATGAGCCCATTTTAACGTCTCGCCGGCACCACGCGGCGCGCGCGCTTTTTTCCGCAGCGCCGCAGCATGTCTCTACAATGAGCGCTTTTGGCGCGGCACGGCGCAATTGCATGGTACCCGCTGCGCTATTGCCCCGTTATTGCGCAGGCGCTAAACGTGTTGCCGGCCCGCTTGTCGCGATCGATGCCGCCACGGCGTTCGCCGTCATCGCAACGATCGACTTGATTCACAGAACCAGCCGTCCATGACGAACGCATTTCTCTCTTCAGTTGCACGCCGCGCGCTGCCGCGACGTGCGTCTCACCCCGCATCGCTTTTGTCATCGTTCACGTCGCCGAGCAACGAATCGCAACGGCCGAATCGTTTTCATCGGTCGAAGACACTCGCGCGCGCCGCCGTCGCTGTGCTGACCTGTGCCGCGCTCGCGTTCGCCGCGCCGGCCGAGGCGCGCAAGAAAGCCCGCCATCCGGCCGTCAGCGTCACGACCGTGTTGCCCGCGCCGGTCATGAAAGGACTCGAGCGCGCGCACGTCCCGCTGACGTCGGTGAGCGTGGTCGTCGAGAAGATCGGCGATCGCACGCCGATTCTCGCGTTTAACGCCGGCAAGCCGATGATGCCCGCCTCGACGATGAAGCTCGTCACCACCTACGCGGGGCTTTCGATCCTCGGGCCGGACTATCGCTGGCGCACCAACGCCTACGCAGATGGCACCGTCGACGAACATGGCGTCCTGCACGGCAACCTCTACATCCAGGGGACGGGCGATCCGAAGCTCGTGCCGGAAGAGCTGATCGATCTCGTCGACAAGATTCACAAGTCCGGCATCACGGGCATCGACGGCGCACTGGTGCTCGATAAGCGCTTCTTCGATCCGTCGACGCGCGACCTCCCGCCGTTCGACGACGACGCCACCGCACCGTACAACGTCGGCCCCGACCCGCTGCTGTATGCCTTCAAGTCGCTGACGTTTACGCTGACGCCGTCGCCCGACGGCACCGTCGCGATCGACGTCCTGCCCGCGCTTTCGCAACTGCAAATCGACAACGAACTGCACGCGACGCGCGGCGCGTGCGTCGGCGCGGCAACCGCGCTCACGCCGACCGTCACGCCGGAAGCGAGCGGCACCGTTGCCGCCCTGTTCTCGGGCGATTACCCGGTGCGCTGCGGGATGCGCTCGATCAACCTCGCTGTGCTCGACCACTCGCAGTTCTTCGCAGGCGGATTCCTCGCGCTGTGGCAGCAGACGGGCGGCACCTTCAACGGCGCGACGCGCGAAGGCCCCGTGCCCGCCGATGCGCGCCTCGTCGCGGTTCACCAAGGCCCGGTGCTGTCCGATATCGTTCGCGACATCAACAAGTTCAGCAACAACGTGATGGCGCGCAACCTGTTCCTGACGATCGGCGCGGTCAAGGAGAAGCCGCCCGCGACGCCCGAGAAGTCGGCGAATACGATCCGCTCGTTTCTGAACTCGAACGGTCTGCCGATGCCGGAACTCGCGCTCCAAAACGGCTCGGGGTTGTCGCGCGACGAGCATATTTCCGCGTTGTCGCTCGCCGACTTGCTGCAGCACGCGAACGCGAGCCCCGTCGCGCAAGTGTTCGTCGAATCGCTGCCGGTAGCGGGCGTCGACGGCACCATGCGCAACCGCTTGAAAACCGCGCCGGTGCTCGGCAATGCGCATATCAAGACCGGTACGCTACGCGACGTGCGCGCGATCGCCGGCTACGTGGCAGGGGTGGACGGACAGAGCTATGTGGTCGTCAGCATCATCAACGACGAGCACGCGGAAGCGGCGCGCGCGGCGCACGATGCGCTGCTCGAGTGGGTGTATCAAGGCGCTCGCTAAGCATCAATCCGGCGCGCCGAACGCGCCCTCCCGCTTGCCTTCATCCCCATTTCTCCCAGCCGCCCGCGCGTGCTGGGAGAAACCCTCACCCGCCTTTGCGGGCGGCGCCTGCATCGAATAATCCTTCTACGAAGAATGGCGCGGCGCGTGACGCGACCGTGTACGCTGTCGGGCAATGTCCGAAGCGCGGAATCACGCTCGATTGCGTGACCCGAAACTCGGTACAACTCGACAGCGTTCACGCTGCAACAAGACCAACTCGAGACACGGAGGGAGACGCCCATGCAATTCGATGCCGAATTGCTCCTGCTCGCGATGGCGCCCGTCTTTCTCGCATGCATCGGCTGGGAGGCGTGGCACCTGCGGCGCGCACTGCCGAACGCGCAAATCTACCGATGGGCCGACACGCATCGCAACGCGTCGCTCGCCGTGCTCGGCTTTCCGCCCAAGCAGATCGTCGCGATCGACCTCGTCAATCTCGCGTTCCAGTTCTTCGTCCACACGCAAGCGACCGGCCGGCTCGGCTGGCTCGGCTGGCTCGAATACGGGTTCAACACGCCGTCGATCCATCGCGCGCAGTACGCCCGCGTCGGCGCGGCGATGCAAGACCCCCGGTTGCGCGAACCCGACACCCAGGCATTTCCGGCATCGCGCAAGACATGACAGATTCTGTAAGCTGTCGCTACGCCGCGCGTTACAAGCGGCGGGCGCTGCCTGCAACACACGGCCAAGCCGCACATTCGAGGAGATGAGATAGATGGAACAAAGCAAAAAAACACAGCCAAAGGGCCTGCTGCGCACCGCGCAAACGGCCGTCGCCTGCGCCGCGTTCGCGCTTCTGGCGGCATGCGGCGGCGGGGGCAGCAGCTCGACGAGCAGCAACAGCAGCACGCCCCCGGGCGGCGTATCGCTGCAGGTCGTGTCGTTCGGCACGAGCCTTTCGGATGTCGGCACCTATTCCCCGGTCATCCTGCCCGCCTTCGGCGGCGGTAAGTTCACGACCAATCCCGGCCAGATCTGGACGCAAGACGTCGCGAACTACTATGGCGGCACCCTCACGCCGGCCTATCTCGGCGGCTTCGGCGTGCAACTCGCCGCAACCGGCGGTCTCGGTTACGGGGAAGGCGGCGCGCTCGTGAGCGGGGAACAAGGCATCGGCTGGGCGCCGAACGACGCCGCAGCGACGACCATGCCCGTCGTCGACCAGGTCACCAACTATCTAAACTCGCACGGCAGCTTCAACTCGAACCAGCTGGTGCTCGTCGAAGGCGGCGCAAACGACATCCTGTCCAGCGCGACGGCCATCGGGACCGCCGCGCAGACAGGCGTAGCCAATGGCACCTATCCGAGCCTCGCGGCCGCGGTCCAGGCAGTCACCGTGGCGACGCTCGGACCGGCTGCGCAGGCGCTCGTCACGCAGGTGGGCAAAATCCTCGCCGCCGGCGCAACCAAGGTCGTGCTCGTCAACGTGCCGGACATCGGCCAGACGCCGCTCGGCCTCTCCGAAGGCGCGACGGGCTCAGCGCTCCTGACCGGTATCACGCAGACCTTCAACGGCATCGTGCAGCTCGGCGTGGCCCAAGCGGGCCTTTCGTCGGCGGTGATCTACGCTGACGCGTTCACGTGGCTCGACCAAAGCGTGCTGCCGAATTATTCGTCGCTCGGCTTCCAAGTCGGGAACACGGGCACCGCGTGCAATCTGGCACAGATGCAGGCGAACGCCACTCAGTATGGCCAACAGAACCCGGCCGCGCTCAACGGCCTGACGCCTGCGCAGTACGGCGCGCAATTCGCCTCGTCGCTGTTCTGCTCGCCGCAGACGCTGACGGTCGCGGGCGCAGACCAGACCTATGTGTTCGCGGACTCGATTCACCCGACGACGCACACGCACGCGCTTTTCGCGCAGTTCGTCGAGAGCAAGATTGCGGCGGCGGGCATCGGGCATTGATCGCGGTGCCGACGTGATGTAGCCGTTCGAACAAGACGGACAAGAGAAGCGCCCGGCTTCAAACAAGCCGGGCGTTTTGCTTTTGTGGCGCTGCCGATCGATCTTGAAGGTTCGTGGTGGTGCGCTCAGCCCTGCGCTTCGAACGCCGCCGCCGCGCGTCCGAGGCGATCGTTGACGGCGATCCACTCGATCGTGTTCGGCAGCTTTTCGATGAGGATGCGTGCAACGTCCGCGCGATCGAGCGCTCGCAGCAAGCCGTAAAGCTCACGTGCGTACGCATGCGGATCTTCGGGCGCCGCCATGAAATGCACGCCCTCAGCACTCGCCCAACGGCCTGCACGCGACGTGCGTGCGACGAGCGCCACGCGCTCGCCGGCGTCGCGCGCGGCGCTCAAGATCGGCTCCAACGCTTCGAACGGCAACAGCGCGAGCGGCGTGCGCGGCGCATAGTGCGCCTTCAACGTGCCCGACGCGCGCGGCGCGGTGGCGTCGCTGCCGTCGAGCAGGCGCGGAGCGACGCCCAGCACCTCGGCGAGATCCTGCGGCGTCACGTGACCTGGGCGCAGCAGCGCCGGAAAGCCGCGCGACAAGTCGAGAATCGTCGACTCGATGCCGACCTCCGACGAGCCGCCGTCGAGCACGTGGATCGCGTCGCCGAATTCGTCGCGCACGTGCTGGGCCGAGGTCGGGCTCACGTGACCGAAGCGGTTCGCGGACGGCGCCGCGACGCCGCCATGCCCGCTGCGCCGCGCGCTGAACGCGTCGAGCAGCGCCTGCGCGACCGGATGCGATGGACAGCGCAGCCCCACCGAATCCTGACCTCCGCTGACCGCCGCAGGAATATGCGCGGCGCGCTTCAGGATCAGCGTGAGCGGCCCGGGCCAAAACGCGTCGATCAGTTTCTGCGCGTCGGCTGGCAAATGCTCGACCCAGTAGTTCGGGTCGCCATGCGGCGCGAGGTGGACGATCACCGGATGATTCGCGGGACGCCCTTTCGCCGCATAAATACGCGCGACGGCCTCCGGACTCTCGGCGTCGCCACCGAGACCATAGACCGTTTCGGTTGGAAAGGCGACGAGCTGGCCGGCATCGAGCAGCTCGGCGGCATGCGCGATCTGCTCGCCCGTCACGGCGGGGGCCGATGGGAAATTCGAACGAATGGACATCGATCGGTAGCCGGCGTCAACCAAGCGGAATATGCAGCAGCCGCGCGCAGTCGCGAGCGGCCGTGCGGGCTTCGTCGAGCGTCGCGGCGGTGAAGTTCACGTGCCCCATCTTGCGGCCGGGACGCGCGTCCTCCTTGCCGTACAAATGAAGGCGTGCAGCCGGCATCGCGGCGACTTCATGCCAGGGCGGCGTCACGGGAACGCTCTTCGACGCCGCTCTCGGTGCACCCTTCGGCGCGTCGCGGAACCACACGTCACCGAGAATGTTGAGCATGACGGCCGGCGAGTGCTGACGCGTGTCGCCGAGCGGCATCGCAGTCATCGCGCGCACTTGCTGCTCGAACTGGCTCGATGCGCACGCGTCGACGGTGTAGTGCCCGGAGTTGTGCGGACGCGGCGCCATCTCGTTCGCGACGAGCGAGCCGTCGTCCAGCACGAAGAATTCGACGCACAGCACGCCGACGTAGCCGAGCGCGTCCGCGATCCGCAGCGCCGCCTCCTGCGCCTGCTCGACAAGCGCGGGGCCTGCGTCGGGCGCGGGAACGATCGTTTGGGCGAGCACGCCGTTGCGGTGCGCGTTCTGCGCGAGCGGGAACACCGCCGAGGCGCCATTCGCGCCGCGCGCGATCAGCGCCGACACCTCGAACTTCAGCGGCAAGCGCTTTTCGAGCACGCACGGCACGCCGCCGAGCGACGCATGCGCCTCACGCACTTCGTCGGCATTGCGCACGCTCACTTGACCCTTGCCGTCGTAGCCGAGCCGCGCGGTTTTCAGAATGCCGGGCAGCACGGCTTCGAGTTCGGCATCGCCGATCGCCGCGAGCGCATCGGACGACTCGATTGCGACATACGGCGCCACCGGCACGCCCGAGCCGGCGATAAACCGCTTCTCCGCGATTCGGTCCTGTGCGATTGCGACGCAGCGCCCCGCCGGGCTCACGAACGTCGTGCGCGCGAGGAAATCGAGGCTGGCCGCAGGCACGTTCTCGAACTCCGTCGAGACCGCCGCGCACAAGCGCGCGAGCTCGGTGAGCGCAGCCTCGTCGGTATAGGCGGCGCGCAGGTGCTTGTCCGCCACCGCGCCGGCCGGGCTGGTCTCGTCGGGGTCGAGGACTGCGACGCGATAACCCATCGCCTGGGCAGCGAAGCAAAACATGCGGCCGAGCTGGCCGCCTCCGACCATGCCGAGCCAAGCGCCGGGCAGAATCGGAGAAACCGGTGTGTTGTCTGAAGTCATGTCAATAAAAGATCAAAGCTCGGGCAGCACCATCGCGTGCGCGGCCTCGTTCTGCCGCACGCGGAATGCAGCGAGCCGGTTCGCGTAGTCCGCCGACGTCGTGCTCAACAGCGCGATCGCGAACAGTGCCGCGTTCGCCGCGCCCGCTTCGCCGATCGCGAACGTGGCAACCGGCACGCCCTTGGGCATCTGCACGATCGAATGCAGCGAATCGACACCCTTCAGGTACTTGCTCGCGACCGGCACACCGAGCACCGGGACGGTGGTCTTGGCGGCCAGCATGCCGGGCAGGTGCGCCGCACCGCCCGCGCCCGCGATGATCGCGCGCAGTCCGCGCTCGCGCGCGCGCTCGGCGTAGTCGAACATCTCGTCGGGCATGCGGTGCGCGGACACGACCTTCGCTTCGTACGGCACGCCGAACTCCTGCAAGATCGCGACCGCGTGCTTCATCACGTCCCAATCGGAACTGGACCCCATCAGGACGCCGATGAGCGGCGCGTTATGCGTGTGGGCGGTCTGGACGGCTTCGGTCATCGTGGGGATTTCCTTTGTCAAGCGAGCTTCTGCCCGGTGAGGCGTTCGAGCGCTTCTTGGTACTTCTCGCTCGTCTTCGCGATCACGTCGTCCGGCAGCTTCGGCGCGGGCGGCTCTTTCTTCCAGTCTTGCGTTTCGAGCCAGTCGCGGACGAACTGCTTGTCGAACGACGGCGGATTCGTGCCGACCTGGTACTGATCCGCGGGCCAGAAGCGCGACGAATCGGCGGTCAGCGCTTCGTCCATCAGATAAAGCTCGCCGTGATTGTCGAGGCCGAATTCGAACTTCGTGTCGGCGATGATGATGCCGCGCGTCGCCGCATATTCGGCGGCTTCCTTGTACAGCTTGATCGAGATGTCGCGGATCGTGGCCGACAGCTCGGTGCCGATGCGGCGTTCCATCTCATCGTAGGTGATGTTTTCGTCGTGATGGCCCATCTCCGCTTTCGCGGCCGGCGTGAAGATCGGTTCGGGCAGCTTCTGCGCGTTCTGCAGGCCCGCAGGCAGTTGCACGCCGCACACTGCGCCCGTCGCCTGGTAGTCCTTCCAGCCGCTGCCGGCCAGATAACCGCGCACCACGGCTTCGACGAGGATCGGCTCGAGGCGCTTCACGACCACCGCGCGGCCTTTCACCTGCTCGACTTCGTCCGCTGCGACAACCGTCTCGGGCGCGACGCCCGTCATATGATTCGGGACGATGTGATTGAGCTTGTCGAACCAGAAGTTCGCCATCTGGTTCAGCACCTGGCCCTTACGCGGAATCGGCTCGCCCATGATGACGTCGAACGCGGACAGGCGGTCGGTCGTGACGATCAGGAGGCGATCGTTGCCCACGGCGTAGTTGTCGCGGACCTTGCCGCGGCCGAGCAAAGGCAGCGAGCGGAGCGTGGATTCGTAGAGGGTAGACATCGTCGTGGGCCGTGTGAGGTGAGTTGGGGTGAAAAACGTACTAAAACCGAACCAAAATCGGGCAAAACAACGCTCAAAAAATTGTCCGAAACAAAAGCCAAACGCCGTTCCCCAAATGATGCGGGAACGGCGATCGGTCGACAACTCGGCCGCCCGGCTAAGCCTCTAGCGGCGCGAGCGGCCTTTCAGGCTTAGCGCACGACTTGTGCGAGTTCGCCCGACTTGTACTTCTCGGCGATCTTGTCGAGCGGCAGCGGCTTGATCTTGCCCGCTTGGCCCTCGCATCCGAACGCCAGATAACGGTCGACACAAATCTTCTTCGCCGCTTCGCGCGCCGGCTTCAGGTAATCGCGCGGATCGAACTTGCCGGGATTTTCCGCCAGGTAGCGGCGGATCGCACCGGTGATCGCGAGGCGCAGGTCGGTGTCGATATTGACCTTGCGCACGCCGTGCTTGATCCCTTCTTGAATTTCCTCGACCGGCACGCCGTAGGTTTCCTTCATGTCGCCGCCGAA